>NPIG01000550.1_pt1 | contig 27813 bp, 25 predicted proteins | sample 8637441 | NCBI WGS metagenome assembly NPIG01 (sample SAMN07420675, study PRJNA396082) | bioreactor metagenome | isolation source: sample BR6 brine-fed electro-methanogenic bioreactor BR | place: Japan: Kochi | collected 2016-06-14
ACGGGATCATCGGGAAGCAGTTTTCGTGCTTTTCAACCAGACAGTCGAAGATCACCGGCCCGTCGTAATCCAGCATCTCCATGATCGCATCGTCCAGGTCGGCGGGGTCGGAGCAGACGATGCCCTTGGCGCCGAAGGCTTCGGCCAGCTTGACGAAATCGGGCAGCGCCTCGGACCAGGAGTGCGAATAGCGCTCGCCGTGCAGCAGTTCCTGCCACTGGCGCACCATGCCCAGGCGCTCATTGTTCAGGATGAACTGCTTGACCGGCAGGCGGTACTGCACCGCGGTGCCCATTTCCTGCATGTTCATCAGCCAGCTGGCCTCGCCCGCGACATTGATGACCAGCGCGTCGGGGTGCGCCATCTGCACGCCGACCGAGGCCGGGAAACCATAGCCCATGGTGCCCAGGCCGCCGGAGGTCATCCAGCGGTTCGGCTCCTCAAAGCCCAGGAACTGCGCCGCCCACATCTGGTGCTGGCCGACCTCGGTGGTGATGTAGCGGTCGTGCCCCTTGGTCAGTTCCTCCAGCCGTTGCAGCGCGTATTGCGGCTTGATCGACTTGTCGCTGTTCGTAAAGGCCAGGCAATTGACCTTGCGCCAGTCGTCGATCTGGCCGCGCCATTTCGATACCGCCTCGGCGTTGGTCTTGCGGCCGCGCGATTTCCAGACCTTGAGGATATCCTCCAGCACATGCGCGACGTCGCCGACGATCGGGATATCGGTCTTGACCACCTTGTTGATCGACGAGGGGTCGATGTCGATATGCGCCTTGATCGACTTCGGGCTGAAGGCGTCGATGCGGCCGGTGATGCGGTCGTCGAACCGCGCGCCGATGGCGATCAGCAGGTCGCAGCCATGCATCGCCATGTTGGCCTCATAGAGCCCGTGCATGCCCAGCATACCCATCCAGTTCTTGCCCGAGGCCGGGTAGGCGCCCAGACCCATCAGGGTCGAGGTGATCGGAAAGCCGGTGGCATCGACCAACTCGCGCAAGAGCTGGCTGGCCGCGGGGCCGGAATTGATCACGCCGCCACCGGTGTAGAACACCGGTTTCTTGGCCTTTTCCATCGCCGCGACCAGTTCGGTGATCTCCTCGAGATCGCCCTTGACCCGCGGCTGGTAGTGCGAGGTCGAGGGCTTCGGCGCGCTATAGGTGCCGGAGGCGAACTGCACGTCCTTGGGAATGTCGATCAGCACCGGGCCGGGACGGCCGGCGGTGGCGACGTGAAAGGCCTCGTGGATGGTGGCGGACAGCTTGTCGGTGTCCTTGACCAGCCAGTTGTGCTTGGTGCAGGGCCGCGTGATGCCCACGGTGTCCGCCTCCTGGAAGGCATCCGAGCCGATCATGAAGGTCGGCACCTGGCCGGTGAGCACCACGATCGGGATCGAATCCATCAGCGCGTCGGTGAGGCCCGTCACCGCGTTGGTGGCGCCGGGGCCGGAGGTCACCAGAACCACGCCGGGCTTGCCGGTCGAGCGGGCATAGCCCTCGGCGGCGTGCACCGCACCCTGTTCGTGCCGCACCAGAATGTGACGGATGTCGTTCTGCTGGAAGATCTCGTCATAAATCGGCAGGACGGCGCCGCCGGGATATCCGAATACCGTGTCCACACCCTGATCCTTCAGGGCCTGAACCACCATTCTCGCTCCGGTCATCTCACGTGTCATCTGCTTTGCTCCATCCGCGACATCGCTTGCATTCGCCAGCACAGTAATTTCATCAGCGCAAAAAAAAGCCCCCGGTCGAACGAGGGCGCATGGGTCAGATTATGGTCTACCGTTACCGGCCCATGCGCGTGGTTCCTACAATTACGACTAGTGCGGCCATGGCCACCGGCTCCTTTTGCTGCGGCGCAGATTAGGTGGGGGCCGCGGGGGCGTCAACCGGCAAACGTACGAAAAACTGCGCCGGATGCCCGGTGCGGTGACATTTTCTTTCGCGTCCGCGGTGAGGCGGGACATTTCAGGGAAACGTGGCGGGGTTCGTCATCGCCGGACGGCGGACGGGAAGGGGTGTGATGTCAAAACCCCACGCCGGTGCCCTGCAGCACGCCATGTTCCAGCGCGTAGCGGGTCAGCCCGGCGGTCGAAGAAATGCCCAGCTTGCGCTTGATGTTCTTGCGGTGGGTTTCGACCGTGCGCACCGAGATGTCCAGCGCCTGCGCCACCTGCTTGTTCGATTTGCCCTGCGCCAGCTGCAGCAGAATGGTCTGTTCGCGCCCCGTCAGCTGTTCGCGCCCGTCGTTGGTCTTGGGTTCGAGCGAGCCCTTGGCGCCGGTGCACAGGTAGCGTTCGCCGCGCATCACCGTGTCGATGGCCTGCTTGATCTCCTCGGTGGGCACGTCCTTGAGAACGTAGCCCAACGCGCCATGGCTAAGCGCCGAGGAGATGTACTCGGGGCTGTCGTGCATCGACAGGATCAGGATGCGCGCCTCGGGGACGCGTTCCAGCAGCATCTCGGTGGCGCTCAGCCCGCCGAGGCGCGGCATGTTCAGGTCCATCAGGATCACGTCGGGGGCCAGCGCCGGGGCCTGGTCGACAGCGGATTGCCCGTCGCCCAGCGTGCCAACCACCTCGATATCGTCATAGCTTTCCAGGATCGACTGGATGCCTTCGGCCACCATCGGGTGGTCGTCCACGATCAACACACGAACCGGATGGGTCATGCCTGGGCCTCCATCTTGGGCGAGGCCGCCTCTTCCGGCGGCAGCAGGTGACTGAGCGGCAGGATGACCTCGATCACGGTGCCGCCTTGCGCGCCGCGAGATGACAGAAGGCGCAGGGTGCCGTCAAGTTGCTCGATCCGTTCCTGCATGTTGCGCAGCCCCAGGCCCGCCCCGGAGGCACCCGGCTGGGTCGGCAGTCCGCGCCCGTTGTCGGCGATGCGCATGGTGGCGCCCGATTTATGGCCGCGCAGGTCGACCGAAACGCGGGTTGCGCCGGAATGGCGCTCGACATTGGTCAGGGCCTCTTGCGCGATGCGGTAAAGCGCGATCTTGGCCTCCTGGTCCAGCCGGTTGCGGAACACCACGGTGGTGAAGTCGGTCTCGATCCCGGTGCGCTCCTGGAAATCTTCGGTCAGCGCCTTCAGCGCGGGGCCGAGGCCGAGATCGTCCAGCACGCCGGGGCGCAGATCGCGGCTGATCCGGCGCACCTCGGAAATGGCGGTGCCGAGATACTCGATGCCCTTGTCGAGGGGCGCCTGGGCGCCGTCGCGGTCGCCCCGGCCCAGGCGCCGGCGGGCGTTGTCCAGCGCATAGCGCACGCCCACCAGGATCTGGCTGATGCCGTCATGCAACTCACGCGCGACGCGGCCGCGCTCCTCCTCCTGGGCGTCGAACACGCGCTGGGTGAGTTTCTTGAGCTTGGCGTCCGCCAGCCGCCGTTCGCGGATGTTCATCACCATGCCCGAGGCGAAGACCAGAAGCAGCGCCGCCAGGGTGATCGCGATAATATAAAGAAAGGTGCGCTGGACCCGGGCTTCGACCTCGGCGCGCGAGGCGGCGACCTGGGCCAAGACATCGTCGATGAAGACACCGGTCCCCACCGCCCATTGCCAGTCCTGCAGACCCAGCACGTAGGTCACCATGCGGGCCTCTTCCCCGGTCGAGGGTTTTGGCCAGAGATGTTCGTGGTAGCCGGCGCCGCCGCGGGCGATGCGGATGAATTCGTCGACGATCGGGGTTCCTTCGCTGTCGGCCAGCCCGACCCAGTTGTGGTTGATGAATTCGGTCTGGCGCGGCGAGACCAGGTTGTTGCCGTCGTAATCGTAGACGAAGAAGAACCCTTCTTCGCCGTAGATCATCGCGGCGAGGATCTGCAGCACTCGCTCTTTCGAGCGCTCGTCGTCGGGGGCGGCGGGGCCGTAGATGAAGTAGAAGGCGTTGCGGGCCTGGGTGACATAGTTGCGCAGCTCGGCCTTCTTGGCTTCGAGCAGCTTTCGCTCCAGCGCCCGGATTTCGCTGTCGGCCAGCTGCCGCGCCTGGCTGGCGACCATGACCGAGATCGCGACCGCAGCCAGCAACAAGGGAACCGAGGCCAGAAGAAAGAGCTTCTGTCCGTAGCTGAGGGAAAACAGATCGCGCAACCGCCGCATGGCGCGACAATCGCCTTTTGCAGGGCGCGAATCAATGCCCAACGGCATCGCAATAAGGCGCCGTTTCAGCCGGCCGCTGCGCAAACAAAGGCCAAAATCACCATTTCAGCCGAAATTTTCAGCATCGACTACGTACAACTAGGTATTCCGCCCCGCAGGTCTAACGGTTAACTTGCATTCACCTTTCCTGCGCCTTGGCGCGGGGATCGACGCATGCATCCGAATGGGGAGGAAACCAACATGGATCGTCGTTCTTTTCTGAGAACTTCCGCGCTGGGCGGTTCCGCCGCCGCCGCGACCGCTCTGGCCGCTCCGGCCTATGCGCAGGGTAAGCGTACCCTGACCATGGTCACCACCTGGGGCCGTGGCCTGGCCGGCGTGTTTGACGCCGCACAGCGCGTCGCCGACACCATCACCACCATGTCCGACGGTCAGCTGACCGTTGACGTGAAGGCCGCCGGCGAACTGGTGGGCGCGTTTGAAGTGTTTGACGCCGTGACCGCCGGTCAGGCCGACATGTATCACGCCGCCGACTACTACTTCGTCGGTCAGCACCCGGCCTATGCCTTCTTCACCGCCGTGCCGTTCGGCATGACCGCACAGGAACTGGCCAACTGGTACTACATGGACGGCGGCATGGAGCTGCACGACGAGCTGGGTCAGATTTTCGGTCTGAAATCCTTCCTGGGCGGCAACACCGGCGCGCAGGCCGGCGGTTGGTTCCGCAAGGAAATCAACGGCCCTGAGGACTTCAACGGCCTGAAGTTCCGGATGCCGGGCCTGGGCGGCCAGGCGCTGGGCAAGCTGGGCGCCTCGATCCAGAACCTGCCGGGTTCGGAAGTGTATCAGGCCCTGTCCAGCGGCGCCATCGACGGCACCGAGTGGATCGGCCCCTGGGCCGACGAAAAGGCCGGCTTCCAGGAGATCACCAAGTTCTATTACACTGCCGGCTTCCACGAGCCGGGCGCGGGCCTGTCGGTCGCGACCAACCGCGAAGTGTTCGAGAGCCTGTCGCCGGCGCACCAGAAGATCATCGAGATCGCTTCGGCGGAATGCCACCAGTGGAACCTGGCGCAATTCCTGGCCAACAACGGTGCCGCGCTGCAGCGTCTGCAAGCCGGTGGCGTGAAGATCCTGGAATTCCCGGATTCGGTCTGGGATGCGTTCGGCGCAGCCTCCAAGGAAACCATGGACCAGTACATGGACGACGAGCTGTTCGCCAAGGTCCGCAACAGTGCCGAGGCCTCGATGAAGTCGTCGTCGGGCTGGCTGGTGAAGTCCGAGGGCGCCTATCGGACCCAGCGTGACCGCGTGCTCGGTTAACTTGCCGAAATGCAAGAATAAATCACAGGCTCGCCACTCGGCGGGCCTGTGTTCGCGGTAGACGCTGCCAACAATACACCCGACTATATCAGGGGGAGAGAACGTCATGCTGGACGCGCTGGCCTGGCTCTTCGGCAACATCCTCGGGGCCTTCGTCAACTTCTTCAATGCGATTGCCAATCCGGGCCTGTGGCTGGACTGGTCGAACAAAGAAGCGATCATGCGCTTCGTTTATTACGGCGGTTCGGTCGAATTCTTTTTCGTGGTGTTCACCGCATTCCTGCTGCTGACCATCGCCGGGCTGATCTGGCGACCAGTGATGTGGCGCACGGTCCGCATACTGGAAGGGTTCGCAAATACCGTCGGGCGGTTCTTTGCCTGGGCCGGCCTGATCATGGTGATTCAGCAGATCGTGATCGTGTTCATTCAGCGTATCTTTGCCCGGCCCGATATCTCGATCGGCCTTGGCATTCCGATCCAGTTCGATATCAGCTGGTTCGCCGAAGAGCTGAAGCTTTACAACGCCATGGTGGTCGCGCTTTGCGCCTCCTACACCTTTGTTCAGGGTGGCCACGTTCGCGTTGACCTGTTCTATTCCGCCGTCCGCTTCCGCACCAAGAAGGTGATCGACATGCTGGGCGCGCTGATCTTCATGATGCCGATGGCGGTTCTGGTCTGGATGTATGGCTGGTTCTTCCTGTGGCGCCACCTGATCGTGCCGAAACCCTCGGCCAGCGACACGCTGGAGCGGTTGCTGATGAAATCCCGCGCCCTGCGCTGGAACGTGGAGACCATCGGGTTCAGCCCGAACGGCTTCAACGGCTACTTCCTGTTCAAGATCCTGCTCTGTGCCTTTGCGGCGATGGTCTTCATCCACGCGATCGCAGTGCTCTACCGGTCTTACCTGGAATTCCGCGAAGGCGTGGAAAGTGAAAACAAACACCTCGACAAGGATACGCTTGGCGAGGGCGAAGAAGCCTATGAAGGCGCTCATTAACGCAAGGGACTGCACGTATGCTTTTCGGTCTTGATGGCGTCGAACTCGGCCTGATCATCCTTTTCCTGTGCTTGTTCGGGGGTATTCTCTCGGGCTTTCCGGTGGCCTTCGCCATCGGCGGTGCCGGGGTTATCTCGTTCGGGATCATCGCCGCGCTCGACAGCGCGGGCCTGTTGATCCATCAGGCGATCGACACCTCCTCGCAAGCCTATTCCAACCTGGTCAATTCGGGTGTCCGGCCCGACAACATCTCCGTCTTCCGATATCCGGATCTGCCAAGGGTCGCGGAATCGGTGTTCCCCGGCGGCTGGGAAACCGCGCTGGACCGCAACGTGTCCTTCATCGTCAACCGGATGAACGAGCGCGTGCTCGCCGGTGCCTCGATCGAGACCCTGCTGGCGGTTCTGATGTTCGTTCTGATGGGCATCACTCTGGAACGCTCCAAGATTGCAAACGATCTGCTGACCACCATGGCGCGCGTCTTCGGGCCGCTGCCGGGCGGCCTGGCGGTGTCGATCGTGGTCGTGGGCGCCTTCCTGGCCGCCTCGACCGGGATCGTCGGCGCCACCGTGGTCACGATGGGCCTGCTGGCGCTGCCGACCATGTTGCGCAACAACTATTCGCCGGAACTGGCGACCGGGGTGATCGCCGCCTCGGGCACGCTGGGGCAGATCATTCCGCCCTCGATCGTGATCGTTCTGCTGGGCACGCTGGCCGGTGACCTCTATTCCACCGCGCAAGAGGCCCGCGCCAATGCCGCCGGCTGTTCCGACGCGCTGACCTATCTGGGCGAACCGGCGGTGGTCTCGGTCGGCACGCTGTTCCAGGCGGCGCTTCTGCCGGGCATCCTGCTGGCGCTGCTCTATGCGCTCTATGCCTTCGGCTATGCTCTGCTGAACCCGGAAAAGGCCCCGGCGGTCGAGCTGGGCGGCACCAACAACGAACCGGTCACCCGCGGTGAAGCGCTGACCTGGTTCCTGGCCGCCCCGATCGGGTTGATTGCGGGTGTGCTGCTGCTGAGCAGCATCGGCATCGTCGGCAGCCAGAGCACGACCGTGTCGAGCTACTCCAACATCGGCGATGCGGCCAGCCTGCGCACCAATGTGTCCGAAGAGTGCAAGGCCGCGATGATCGAGCTGCACGGCCAGAAGGCCTGGGACACGGCCGTCGCCCAGCAGCAAGAGATCGACGCCGCCGGCGGCGCGATCGAAAGCCACAAGTTGACCGATGAGGAAATGGCTGCGGCCCGCGCCGAGAAGATTGCCAACGCGGCACCTATCGGCACCGGGATGGCGGTGCTGATGGTGATGCTCGGGCTGGTTCTGGTTGTGGCGCGGGGCGTTTCGCCGTCCTCCGACCCCAAACCCCTGCTTTTGGGGGCGGTCGGGCTGCTGCTGGTGGCGCTGGTGGACCTGACGTTGATCGGGCCGACCACCTCTTCAGGGGTGACCTGGCTGTTGGTGGCCTTGCCCTTCGCGCTGGCGCTTTACGGCTGCAAGCATGGCGCCGCGCGGTTGGCCAAGAACGACCTGATCCGGGTGGTGTTCCCGCCGCTGGTTCTGATCGTGGCGGTGCTGGGTTCGATCCTGGGCGGCATCACCAACCCGACCCCGGCCGCTGCACTTGGCGCCGGTGGCGCGATCATGCTGGCCGCTTATCGCCGGCTGCATGACGAGGGCCGCTCGGGCAAGGTGATCATCTGGTCCACCTTCGCGATCATCATCTGTATCCTGATCGGGGTGAACTTCGACCTGCGCATCAACCAGGAGGATGTCGGCGTTCAAAACTGGGTCGCTTTCATCGGGGCCTATGGCGCCTATCTCTATGCGCTGTTCGGGCTGTTCTATGGCTGCTGGGTCCTCTATGCCGGCGGCGTTCTGACCCCGGTGGTGCGGGAAACCGCCAAGGTGACCTCGATGGTCTTCACCATCCTGATCGGCTCGCAGTTGCTCAACCTCGTGGTGATCTCCTTCGGTGGCGAGCATTACATCCAGCAGTTCCTGAAGAGCTTCGACAACGAGTTCACGGTGTTCCTCATCGTGATGCTGGTGCTGTTCTTCCTGGGCTTCGTGCTCGACTTCCTCGAGATCATCTACATCGTGATCCCGATTGTCGGGCCGGTGATCTATGGCGGCTCGTTCGATCCGAAATGGGTGACGATCATGGTGGCGGTGAACCTGCAGACCTCGTTCCTGACCCCGCCGTTCGGCTTCGCGCTGTTCTACCTGAGGGGGGTGGCGCCGAAGGAGGTGACCACGGGCCATATCTATCGCGGCATTCTGCCCTTCGTGCTGATCCAGGTCGCCGGGCTGGGGATCCTGTGGTTCTTCCCGGGCATCGTCACGATCGTGCCGCAACTGATCCCGAACTGATCGGGGATCGGAGCGTCGAATTGGAAAGGGGGCCGCAGGGCCCCCTTTTTTTCATGCGCTTTCCGTACTGGGAACGACGCGACAGTAGACCACCGGCGTGCCCGCGGGGCAGGTGACAATCGGGATATGGGGACCGGCGCTCGGTCGGCGCGGTATTGGGACGCTCAGGCCCGTGTCGGCCGGCGGTCGGGCAGCGAGATATTGGCGACCTGTTCCGCGATCGGTTCGGTGCTGAGCGGGTGGATTGCGGCGGAAAACGCTTCCGCGTCGGTGACCTTCTGCCAATTGCCGCCGAAGAACACCTCGAGACCGGCGAAACGCGACTTGTACCCCATCTTGGGGCTGCCCGGCACCCAGTAGCCCAGGTAGACATAAGGAAGCCCGTTCTCGCGCGCGATCTCGATATGATCGAGGATCATCCAGGTGCCCAGGGACGCCTGCGGCTGGTCCGGGGTATAGAAGGAATAGACCATGCTGACCCCGTCCTCGAGCACGTCGGTCAGGCTGACGGCGATCAGCTCCTGCGCGGCCGGATCGGAGTATTCCACCACCCGGCTGCGGATCGGGGTTTCCTCGATCATCGCGGCAAACTCGAACACGTCCATATCGGCCATGCCGCCGTCGGCGTGGCGGGCGTCGAGGTAGCGGCGGAACAGTGCGTATTGCTCCTCGGTCGCCCAGGGCGAACTGGCCCGCCGCGACAGATGGGTGTTGCGCCGGGCGGCACGTTTCTGGCTTTTCGTCGGGCGAAAGGCCGACACGTCGATCCGCGCCGACAGGCAGGCGGAACATTCCGCGCAAGACGGCCGGTAGAGAACGTTTTGCGATCGGCGAAACCCTTGCTGTGACAGGGAATTGTTCAGACGGTCGGCGCCTTCGCCCTGCAGCGCCGTGAACAATTTCCGCTCCATCCGCCCCTGGAGATAGGGGCAGGGCTGAGGGGCCGTCACATAGAATTGCGGCGCGATGGGCAGCGTGTGGCGCATGGCTCTCCTGCGGGGTTTCCGGCGGATGATAACAATGCATCCGTACCCCGCCAAGTAGGGATTGGCCGTGCGGTTTTCATCCCGTGGGCGCGTGTCGGAACAGCGCGTCGGACCAGTGCGCGATGCGCCGCGTCAGATGGCGGCGCGACGGTTCAGCATGACCGTTCCCAGGACCGTATCGGTCAGGCCCTGGCCCCGCGCGCCGGTCAGCATCATCACCACCGAGATCACCTGCAGGATCGGGATCGCGACGCTGATGGTGAAGCCGCCGGTATGGGCCACCGCCTGGCCCAGGTCCAGGCGGGCGCCGCCGGCATCGCGCAGCTCGATCCCGGCAAAGCGCATCCCCCACGTGGCGGAGCCGTTGGCGATGGTCACCACCCGATAGGCAAAGCCCAGGACCAGGAACAGGAACGGCCAGATCAGCAACCCGACGAAGGCGGTGGCAAGCACCACCCCGAGACAAAGCAGGAAGGTGATCACGCTGTCGATCAGCCAGGCGATCAGCCGCTTGGCGGGGACAGAGGCGTAGAATTGCGGTTGGTCGAACGGGTCGGGCAGGGCATGCATCTGGCGGGTGTCCTTTTACGCAGGGAACCGCCCCGGCGCGGGCCGGGGCGGGGTGCGGGATAGGGTCGGATCAGGCCTCGGCCGCATCCGGGTCGTTGCCGCGGCGGGCCTCTTCGGCGGCGCGTTTGGAGCGGTCCTCCATGAACTGATCGAACTCGGCTTCGTCCTTGGCCTTGCGCAGCCGGTCGAGGAAGGCCTCGAACTCCATCTGTTCCTGTTCCAGGCGGCGCAGGGTTTCGGTCTTGTAGGCGTCGAAGGCGGTGTTGCCGGACGGGCGCCGGGTGGCACGGACGTCGAAGCGAAACTCGGTGCCGGGGTGGCGGCGGTGACGGCAAGAGGTGCTGAACATGCGTTTGCTCCAGATCATATAGGCAAGAAGGGCGAGTCCGATGGGCCAGAAGAAGATGAAGCCCAGAACCATGGCGGCGATCCAGGCGCCTTTGCCCCGGTCGTCGAGCCAGGATTCGGCCCGGAAAAACCAGCCCGGCCGGGATATCGCCGGGGCGGAGTCGGTGAGCGTGGTCATTGTCGGTGTCTCCAGATCAGATGTGATGTGAATGCCTTTCACATTGAAAAAGATCGGAACCGCGTGAGACCTTTGCAAGAGGCAATGTGAAAGTTTTTTACATTATTTTGCGTCACTCAATAAAATCAGTGACTTGCGCTTCGGACAGGCGGAGGAGATCGGCCGGGGAGATGGGGAAGACGTGATGTGGTGTACCCGCTGCGGCCCAGACGGTTTCAAAATCCTGCAGCCGCGGGTCCAGAAACGCCCGGATCGGGTTCAGATGTCCGATCGGGGCCACGCCGCCGATTGCGAACCCGGTCTGCGCGCGCACGAGGGCGGCATCCGCCTTGCCCAGGGCCTCGTCGGCGACCGCAGCGGCCTTGGCGCCGTCCACCCGGTTGCCGCCGGCGGTCAGGAACAGGATCGCGGCGCCGCTGTCCTCGCCCCGGAAAATGATCGACTTGGCGATCTGGTCCACCGTGCAGCCGATCGCCTCGGCGGCATCGGCGGCGGTGCGGGCCAGCGTGGTTTCACGGATCTGCGGCTCCAGCCCGGCGGCCTCCAGGGCGGCGCGGACGCGTTTCATGCTCTTGCTCATGTCCTGTTCTCTTGAGTTGACCGGCGATGGAATTGCCGCGACAGTCCCGCACATGACCGCGAATGACAAGACGTTGATGCCCGATCTGGATGGTTGCCTCGCGCTGGAAACCCGCGTCTGGCAGGCGCTGGTCGATGGCGATGCGGCGGCGGATCGCGCGCTGCTGACGCAGGATTTTCTGGGCGTTTACCCCAGTGGGTTCGCCACCCGTGCCGAACATGCGGACGCATTGGCCGACGGCCCTTCGATGGCGTCCTTTTCGCTGGATCGGGCACGGCTGCGCGTGCTGACGCCGGACGCGGCACTGCTCAGCTATCGCGCCACCTATCGCCGGGCCGGGGCCGTCGGGGACGCGGTGATGTATATCACCTCTCTCTGGGAACGGCGCGACGGCGGTTGGGTGAACAGTTTCTCTCAGGACACCCCCGCGCTATAGGGGCGGACCGATTATCTGGACCCACAGGAGTGGCCGACCCATGAGCTTTGCCGATCAGATCACCCGGATGCCACGCCCCTTCGATGCCGCCCTGGGCGAGGAAACCCGCGCCGCCGTGCCGGCGGTGTCCGGGATGGCCTCCGACCTGATCGCGGGGGCAGGGGGATCGAGCCCCTATCTGAAGGGTTTGATCGAGCGTGAGGCCGGCTGGCTTGAACAGGCCCTGGACGACCCCGATGCGGCGGCGCAGGCAGTGTTTGCCCAGTGTCGCGCGCTGGCGCCCGATCAGCTTAAACCGGGGCTGCGCCAAGCCAAGCGGCGCATCGCGCTGATCACCGCGCTGGCCGATCTGGCCGGCGCCTGGCCGCTGGAGCGGGTGACCGGCCTGCTGACCGACTTCGCCGGGCTGGCCTGCGATTTGGCGCTGAAGTCGGAAATCGCCACGCTGGTCCGCCGCAAGAAGCTGCCGGGCATGACCCCGGACGATGTGGAAACCGCCGCCGGGCTGACCGTGCTCGCGATGGGCAAGATGGGTGCGCATGAACTCAACTACAGCTCCGACATTGATCTGATCTGCCTGTTCGACGAAACCCGCTACGCCCCCGACGACTACCAGGAGGCCCGCCACGCCCTGGTGCGCGCCACCCGCAACATGGCCGCGCTGCTGTCGGACAAGACCGGCGACGGCTATGTCTTCCGCACCGATCTGCGGCTGCGGCCCGATCCTTCGGTGACGCCGGTCTGCATCTCGATGGCCGCCGCCGAGACCTATTACGAAAGCCTCGGGCGGACGTGGGAGCGTGCGGCGTATATCAAGGCGCGCCCCTGCGCCGGCGACCTGGAGGCGGGCGCGCGGTTCCTGCAGATCCTGCGCCCCTTCGTCTGGCGCAAGCATCTGGATTTCGCCGCCATCCAGGACGCCCACGACATGCGCCTGCGCATCCGCGAGAGCAAGGGCACCGGCAAGCGCATCTCGGTGCCCGGCCATGACATGAAACTCGGCCGCGGCGGCATCCGCGAGATCGAGTTCTTCACCCAGACCCAGCAACTCATCGCCGGCGGCCGCGACCCGGACCTGCGCCTGCGCGGCACCGTCGAGGGGCTGGCGGCGCTGGCCCGCAAGGAGTGGATCCCCGATGAGCTGGCGCGGAAGCTTTCGGCCCATTACCGCGCCCATCGCGAGGTCGAGCATCGGATCCAGATGGTGCATGACGCCCAGACCCACAAGGTGCCCAGCGCCGAGGATGGCATCGCCCGCATCGCCTGCCTGATGGGCACCGATGCCGAAACGCTGCAGGCGGACCTGGCCCGGCGGCTGGCAGAGGTGCACGAGCTGACCGAGGAATTCTTCGCCCCCGACGCGGCCCCGCCGCCGGCCCCGGCCGAGGCGCAGTTCGACGCCTCGGTGCTGGCGCGGTGGCCGGGGTATCCGGCGCTGCGCTCGCAACGGGCGCAACGCATCTTCGACCGGTTGAAACCGGAATTGCTGCGGCGTCTGGCGCGCACCGCGAAGCCGGACGAGGCGCTGCTGGCGCTGGACGGGTTCCTGTCCGGCCTGCCGGCGGGGGTGCAGGTGTTTTCCCTGTTCGAGGCCAACCCGCAACTGATCGACCTGCTGGTCGACATCGCCGGCACCTCGCATGCGCTGGCCAGCCACCTGTCGCGCCATGCCGGGGTGTTCGACGCGGTGATCGGCGGCGATTTCTTTGCCGACTGGCCCGGCGAAGCGGCGGTGCGCGCGGAGCTGGAGGCCCGGCTTGCGGCGGAAGAGGATTATGAGCGCCAGCTCGACAGCGCCCGGCGCTGGATGAAGGAATGGCATTTCCGCATCGGCGTGCACCTGCTGCGCGGGCTGACCGGTGCCGCGCAGGCCGGGCGGCAATATGCCGAGCTGGCCGGGGCGGTGCTCGCCGCGATCACGCCCATCGTCATCGACCAGTTCGCGCGCAAGCATGGCACACCGCCGGGGCGCGGCGCGGCGGTCCTGGGCATGGGCTCGCTGGGGGCGGCACGGCTGAATGCCAGCTCGGATCTGGACGTGATCGTGATCTACGACCCGCAGGACGCCGACGGCTCGGATGGGCCGCGCCCCTTGGCGGTGCGCCCCTATTACGCGCGGCTGACCCAGGCGCTGATCACTGCGCTCAGCGCACCGATGGCCGAGGGGCGGCTTTACGAGGTCGACATGCGCCTGCGCCCCTCGGGCACGCAGGGGCCGGTGGCGACCAGTCTGGCCAGCTTCACCCATTACCAGCAGAACGAGGCCTGGACCTGGGAACATCTGGCCCTGACCCGCGCCCGGGTGGTGGCCGGCGATCCCGGCCTCGGCGCGGATATCGAGGCGTTCCGGCGCGAGATCATCGCGCAGCCCCGCGACCGCGGCGCCACATTGCGCGAGGTGGCACAGATGCGCGCCCGCATCGCCGCGGCCAAGGTGCCGGCCGGGGTGTGGGACGCCAAGACCGGCGCCGGCCGGCTGCTGGAGATCGAACTTGTGGCCCAGGCCGGGGCATTGCTTTCGGGCAGCGCGGCGCGCGACGTGGCCAGCGGGCTGCAGGGCGCCGTCGACTGCGGCTGGCTGGCGGCGGACGAGGCGGCGGCACTGCGCGCGGCCTATGACCTCTACTGGGCGGTGCAGACGGCGGCGCGGCTGATCTCGGCCAGCGGGATCGGCGAGGACAGCCTGGGCGAGGGCGGCGCGGCGTTTTTGTGCCGGGCCACCGGGTTCGAAACCACGGAAAGCTTGCGCGTCGCGCTGGAACAGCGCTACGCCGAAGCGGCGGCATTGATCGACGCCGCGCTCAACCGGGAGGGGGCCGATGAAGGGGGATCTTGAGGTCGACCACAAGGGGCTGATCCGCGAAGCCTATCGTATCGAGGGGATCACCGCGCCGGAGTGCCGCAGCATCTTTCTCGACTGGGCGCTGAGCCTGCCGGAGGGGCAGGACAGCACGGCGGCGATGCGCCAGTTGCTCGACCTCTACGGGGCCGGGACACCGGACCATCCGATGACCGCCGTGCTGACCGAGGGGCTGGCCGCCGCCGACCGGCCGCGCCGGCGTGGCGGTTGGCGGGGGCGCGCGCGGGGTTGAGCCCGCCGGAACCTGCGGCGCGCATCGGTGTCATCCCCGCGCAGGCGGGGATCGCTTTGTCCCAGGATGCCCCTGTCGGACGGTCCCCGCCTGCGCGGGGATGACACGCCATTGCATCGACCAGAGCGCCGCTCTGACCCTCACCGGGCACGCGCGCGGCGCCTCTTCCCAAGCACCGCGCTTGCCCGTATGAGGACGCTATGACAGCACCCGACACCGAAATGCCCCGCGTCCGCCTGATGCCCAAGGCCAATGCCCGCGCCATCCGCCACGGGTTTCCCTGGGTCTATGCCAACGAGCTGGTGACCGACCGCCGCACCAGGGCGCTTGCCCCCGGTGCGCTGGCGGTGCTGGAGGACGGCGCGCGCACGCCGATGGGCGTTGTGGCGGTGACCCCCGCCTCGCGCATCATCTGCCGCATGCTCGACCGCGATCCCGCCGCGCAGGTGGACCGGGCCTGGTTCGTGGCGAAACTCTCCCATGCGCTGGCGCTGCGCGAAAGGCTTTACGATGCGCCCTTCTACCGGCTGGTCCATGCCGAGGGCGACGGGTTGCCCGGCGTGGTGATCGACCGCTTCGGCGATGTGGCGGTGATCCAGCCGAACGCCGCCTGGGCCGAGGCGCGTCTGGGCGATCTGACTGCCGCGCTGGTCGAGGTGACGGGTGTGACCACGGTTCTGAAAAACGCCTCCGGCCGCACCCGCGCGCTGGAGGGGCTGGACGATGAAAACGCCGTGCTGGTGGGGCAGGCGCCGGACGCGCCGCTGCCGGTGCCGATGAATGGTGCCACCTATATGGCCGATCTGACCGGCGGGCAGAAAACCGGCCTGTTCTACGACCAGCGTCCCAACCACGCCTTTGCCGCGCGGCTGGCGGGGCAGGGCGCCCGGGTGCTCGATGTCTTCGCCCACGTGGGCGGTTTCGCGCTGGCCATGCTGGCCGGTGGGGCGGAGCATGCGCTGTCGGTCGATGGCTCCGCCCCGGCACTGGACTTGGCGGCAGAGGGCGCGGCGGCCTCCGGTCTTGGCGCGCGGTTCGAGACCCGGCATGGCGACGCCTTCGACGTGCTGGCCGCGCTGGCAGAGGAGGGGGCGCAATTCGACGTGGTGATTTGCGACCCGCCCGCCTTCGCGCCGTCGAAAAAGGCTCTGGATGCCGGTCTGCGCGCCTATGAGCGGATCGCCCGGATGGCGGCCCCGCTGGTGGCGCCCGGCGGCTATCTGGGGCTCTGCTCCTGCTCGCATGCCGCCGATCTGGCGAACTTCCGCGCCGCCTGCACCCGTGGCATCGGCAAGGCCGGGCGCGCGGGCCAGTTGCTGCACACCGGCTTTGCCGGCCCCGATCACCCGCAGCTGCCGCAACTGGCGGAAACGGGGTATCTCAAGGCGCTGTTCTACCGGCTGTGAAGATCGTCCTCGATACCTGCGTGCTCTACCCCACGGTGATGCGCGAGATGCTGCTGGGCGCGGCCCGGCTGGGCCATTTCACCCCGCTGTGGTCGGCCCGTATCCTCGAGGAATGGGCCCGTGCGGCGCGCAAGCTCGGCCCCACGGGCGAGGCGCAGGCGCGCGGCGAGATCGCGCTGTTGCGGGCCAATTGGCCCGGCGCCGAACTGCCGCCCGCCCCGGGGGTGGAGGCGCGGCTCTGGCTGCCCGATCCGGCGGACCTGCATGTGCTGGCGGTGGCGGTGGCGGGATCGGCGGACGCGATCCTCACGGCGAACCGGCAGGATTTTCCCAAGAACATCCTGACCGAGGAAGGGCTGGAACGGATCGAGCCGGACGGATTTCTGTACAATTTGTGGCTCAAAGACCCCAAAGGTCTGGCCGATGTCGGCAACAGGGTGCTGGCGCAGGCCAACGCGATGGACGGCGGCGGCTGGGAGATCCGGGCGCTGATGAAAAAGGCCCGGCTGCCGCGTCTGGGCAAGGCGCTGGCGGGGTAGGCGGCCAGAAATTAGGGCCGTGCCCGGCCGCGGGCGGAAGCGAAGCGCCCGCCCATGGGGGCGGACGGGCGCTGCCCGGCGCAAACGCCGGGCGGGACGGTCTTTCAGGGATGCTCCCTTAAGCGCTCGCCACCCCCTGCATCACCTCCGCCGCGATCTCGAACGACCGGATCCGCGCCACGGGGTCGTGGATCTGGCCCGAGATCATCACCTCGTCCGGCTGATACCGCGCCACCAGCGCCGCGACCTGCTCGCGCACCATCTCCGGCGTGCCGGTCGCGCTGACCCGCAACGCCTGATCCACCGCCCGGATCCAGCGCGGGTCGGCCACGTCCTCGATCCGCGCCACCGGCCGGGGCAGTTTGCCGGGCATGCCGGAGCGCAGCCGGATAAACGCCTGCTGCATCGAGGTCTTCAGGCGCACGGCTTCATCCGCGTCATCGGCGGCAAAGATGTTCATCGCCATCATGAAATGCGGCGCCTCGAGAAACTCCGACGGCTGGAACCCGCGCCGGTAGACCTCGGCCGCCTCCGCCAGCGCATCGGGCGCGAAATGCGAGGCAAAGGCGTAAGGCAACCCCAGATGCGCCGCCAGCTGCGCGCCATAGAGCGAGGAGCCGAGGATCCAGACCGGCACCTTGGTCCCTTCGCCCGGGATCGCATGCAGGCGCTGTCCCTCTTCGGCGTCGCCCAGATAGGCCAGAAGTTCCACCACGTCCTGCGGAAAGCTGTCCTGTGCCGCCATGTTCCGCCGCAAGGCACGGGCGGTCTCCATGTCGGTCCCCGGCGCCCGGCCCAGCCCAAGGTCGATGCGGTCCCCGTGGATCGCCGCAAGCGTGCCGAACTGCTCGGCGATCACCAGCGGCGCATGGTTGGGCAGCATGATGCCCCCTGCGCCCACGCGCATGGTCGTGGTCGCCCCGGCGATATGGCCGATCATCACCGCCGTGGCCGAGGACGCGATGCCGGGCATGTTGTGATGCTCGGCCAGCCAGTAGCGGTGAAAGCCCAGCGCCTCGGCGGCCTGTGCCAGCGCCACGGAATTGCGCACCGCCTGGGCGGCGTCGGAGCCCTCGGGGATCGGGGCGAGGTCGAGTAGGGAATAGCGCATGTGGGTCCTGTCTTTCGCGCGCCGGCTCAGCCCTGGCTGTTCCAGCGCGCCTCGAGCCGCTCCAGCGCGGCGATGCGTTCGGTGGTCTTGGGGTGGCTCATCAACCAGGCGGGGGTGACCCCGGCGCGCGCCTGGGTCAGCTCCTCTAGCTTGGCGAAGAGCGACTTTTGCGGCCCGGTGCCGATCCCCGCCTTGGTCAGCAGCGCGGCGGCGTATTCGTCGGCCTCGTATTCGTCCGAGCGCGACAGCCCCGCCGCCAGCAACCCGGTCAGCGCGTTGGCGATCCACACGCCGATCACGGGGATATAGCGCCCCAGCACCATGATCAGCGCGGTGCGCAGGGCGTTCTGGCCGGAAAAGTCGATCATCCGCCGCTTGGCATGGCCCAGCGCCACATGACCCAGCTCATGCGCGATCACGCTGGTCATTTCCTCGCCGGTGACTTCGCCGTTGCGGTACTTGCGGTAAAATCCCCGGGTGATGAAGATCCGCCCATCCGGCGCGGCCAACCCGTTCACCGGGTCGATCTCGTAGACATAGACCGGGATCCGCGCCAGCCCCAGCGCGGCGGCCAACCGGTCGGTCAGCTGTTTCAGCCGCGCGTCGGCCAGTTCGGTGGATTTCGCGCTCAGCTCGCGCTGGGTGCGCCAGACCGAGACCCGGTACATCACGAGGGCGTAGAGGATGGCCAGCAGGATCGGTGTGAACTTCAGCATGGGGGGAATATGGGGCGCGGCGCCCGGCCCGGCAAGCGGTGATGCGGGTGGCCGGGGCCGGGCGCCTCCGGCGGGGATATTTCAGCCGGAAAATGAACGGCGCGCGCAAAATGGCCGCCCCGTCTTCTTCTCGTGTCAAATACACCCGCCGGAGGCATGGCGCGCAGCGCTATTTTGACCGGACTGATGGATGCGGCGCGGATGGCTTACCGCGTCAGCTCTTTCATCCCCTGTTCCAGGCCAGAGAGCGTCATCGGCACCATGCGGCCGTCGAAGAGCTCGCGGATCATCTGGATCGAATGGGTGTAGTCCCAGTATTTCTCGGGCACCGGGTTGATCCAGAGATTGTCCTTCCATTGCTCGCGCGCGCGCTGCAGCCAGACCTGGCCCGCTTCGGCGTTCCAGTGTTCGTTGGCCCCGCCGGCATAGGCAATCTCGTAAGGGCTCATGCTGGCGTCACCAACGAAGATGCACTTGTAGTCGGGGCCATAGGTGTGCAGCACCTCCCAGGTCGGGGTCTGCGCGTCCCAGCGGCGCCGGTTGTCGCGCCAGACGCCTTCGTACAAACAATTGTGGAAATAGAAATATTCCAGATGCTTGAACTCGGCCCGCGCGGCCGAGAACAGCTCTTCGACCACCTTGATATGCGGGTCCATCGAGCCGCCGACGTCGAGAAACAGCAGCACCTTGACCGCGTTGTGCCGCTCGGGCCGGGTCTTGACGTCGAGATAGCCGTTCTCGGCGGTCGAGCGGATGGTGCCGTCGAGGTCCAACTCCTCGTTCGCCCCCTCGCGCGCCCAGCGGCGCAGGCGTTTCAGCGCCACCTTGATGTTGCGCGTGCCCAGTTCGACGGTGTCGTCGAGATTGCGGAACTCGCGCTTGTCCCAGACCTTGACCGCGCGCTGGTGGCGGCTTTCCTTCTGGCCGATGCGCACGCCCTCGGGGTTGTAGCCATAGGCGCCGAAGGGCGAGGTGCCGGCGGTGCCGATCCACTTGTTGCCGCCCTGGTGGCGGCCCTGCTGTTCCTTCAGCCGCTCTTTCAGCGTCTCCATCAGCTTCTCGAAGCCGCCCAAAGCCTCGATCTCGGCCTTTTCCTCTTCGCTCAGGTGTTTCTCGGCCATCTTCTCCAGCCAGTCGGCGGGCAGGTCGACCGCCTCGAGCACCTGGTCCAGGCTGATCTGTTCCAGCCCCTGGAAGCTGGCGGCGAAGGCGCGGTCGAACTTGTCGAGGTTGCGCTCGTCCTTCACCATCGCGGTGCGTGCGAGGTAATAGAAGGCCTCGACGTCATAGGTGGCCAGCCCCGCCTTCATCCCTTCGAGAAAGCTCAGGTATTCCCGCAGTGACACGGGGATGCCGGATTTCCGCAGGTTTTCGAAGAACGGCAGGAACATCGGACCTCGCTTACAGGGCGGTGCGGTGGACCAGGATGGTGGCCAGCAGCCCTAGGATGGCAAAGCCGATCGCATAGACGGCCGCATATTGGGCGATATCGGCCGGTTTGCCGCCGCGTTTCTTCGCCGTGAACCCGCCCAGGATGGCGCCGATCAGCGCCGCTGCAATTACGATCATCTTGGTTTTATCCGCGCCCTCTGTTCTGGGGGTTCAGCGCCGCGATTTCCCGCATCTTGGCCCGGACCGCCCAATCGGAGCCAAACCCGTACCGCGCCCATCCCAGGCTGTCCAGTCTGACGCTGCGGGCCTCGTCAGGGTGCCCCGTCAGATCCAGCGCTTCGGCCTTGAGCAGCATCAGCGTGGACAGGAGGGCGGCATTTTCCGCCCTTGCGGCGACATCGAGCATCGGGTCGATCTCGCGCAGCGCCTCGGCGCCGTTGCCGGTGGCGATCGCATAGGCCGCGGTCTGGGTCACCACATAGGCGGCATGCAAACGGGTGGCCGGGTCGCGCGACAGGTAGTGCAGCGCAGTGTGGAACTGCTGCTGGGCGGTTTCGGGATCGGTCACCTGGGTGATGCGGCCCAGCATGTAGTGGCTGAACGCGCGCCTGTGGTCCTGCCAGCCCAGGGTCTGGGCGGTGCGCGCGGCGGTGTTGGCGGCCGAGCGGCGGGCGCCGGGGCTGGCGCCGGGGCCAAGCGCCGTCTGCACCGCCTCGATCCAGCCGCGCGGCGTCTCGGCGACCGGGGTGGCGGGCTGGCGGGTACCGGCCGGGTTCAGCCGCGCAAGCAGCGCCGGCAGGCGGGCGGCGACCTGACCCTCGGTCATGCCGCTGCGCAGCTCGGGCGCATAGGTGGCGCGCAGGATCAGCATGTCGAAGCCGGTCAGAACGGTATGCACATTGTCGTCGTTGAAGACCGAATCCGGCAGCCGGTAGAGATCGTTGAGCGGCCCCAGCGCCTGTGCCAGTTCCTCGTGCAGGCAATCGCGAAGTTCCTGCGGGCTGGTGTCATAGGGGACGAAGATCCCCATCCGGGTGCGGGTGCGCAGAACCGACCAGTTGGTCTTGGGCTTGCGCCGGTCGCGGCGAAACTCGTCAAAGCTCGACACGTTGGGCACCACAAAGCAGGCGGCCTGGGGCAGGGCGCGGCGGATATCGGCGCGGCTGACTGCCTCGATGGTGATATTGGCGGCGCCCTGGGTGATCTGTCGGATATCGATCCCGGCCTCGCGGCGCAGGCGGTCCAGCAGGCGGCGCAGATCGGGCGCCAGGCTGGGCGGCGGCGCGCCGGTGACGCGCACGGTGATCGGGGTTTCGAAGCGGGTCAGTACGTCCAGCTTGCGGCCGCTTTCCAACTGGAAGTGCAGCGCCAGGAAATCGGCGGCGATATTTGCGTTGGACCGCGTCGGCGCGCTGGGATGCGGCGTGGCGAAGCCCTTCATCGGGGGCAGGGTGCTGTCGGCGATCTGGGCCCGGGTCGGGGTATCGGCCAGCGGCACGGTGTTGCACCCCGTCAGCAGCAGCCCCAGGCAGAAGAAGAGAGCGGCGCGGATCATGGGCGTCGATACCAGGGGCGCGCGGCACGCAAGGGCAGATCGGTCATTCCAACGGGTCCGTTCAATGAACTGGTCGTGCTGCGACTATCCGAGCCGAAGCTGACGAGAATAAGGTGAAATCAGGATATTCGCGAAATCTCCGCGTCGCAATGGCGGCGCGGTCAAGGCGACGCGGGCGGCTGTCCGCCGCCGTCGCGGGGCATCGGGCAAGGCCCTGGCCGGTCTCTTTCTTTGACTGCAAATATCCCCGCCGAAGGCTGCGCCCCGCACCGGGACGCATCGGGGCATGGTCTAGCGCTGGCTGCGCGCCATGAAGGCCAGTCGCTCGAACAGGTGCACGTCCTGTTCGTTCTTCAGCAGCGCGCCGTGCAGCTTGGGCAGGGCGTTGACGCCGTCGCGCTTGAGATCCTCGGCATCCAGATCCTCGGCCAGGAGCAGCTTCAGCCAGTCCAGCACCTCGGAGGTCGAGGGTTTCTTCTTCAGCCCCGACGTTTCGCGCAACTCGTAGAACTGGGTCAGTGCGGTGGTCAGCAGCGCCTCCTTGATGCCGGGGTGATGCACCTCGACGATCTGGCGCATGGTGGCTTCGTCGGGGAAGCGGATATAGTGGAAGAAGCAGCGGCGCAGGAAGGCGTCGGGCAGTTCTTTTTCGTTGTTCGAGGTGATGATCACGATCGGGCGCTGCGCGGCGCGGACGGTTTCGCCGGTCTCGTAGACAAAGAACTCCATCTTATCGAGTTCCTGCAGCAGGTCGTTGGGAAACTCGATGTCGGCCTTGTCGATCTCGTCGATCAAGAGAACGACCTTTTCCTCGGCCTCGAAGGCCTGCCAGAGCTTGCCCTTCTTGATGTAGTTCTTGACGTCATGAACGCGCTCGTCGCCCAGCTGGCTGTCGCGCAACCGGCTCACCGCGTCGTATTCATAAAGGCCCTGCTGCGCGCGGGTGGTCGATTTGATGTTCCACTCGATCATCTTCAGGCCCAGCGCGTCGGCGACCTGGCGGGCCAGTTCTGTCTTGCCGGTGCCGGGCTCGCCCTTGACCAGAAGCGGGCGTTCCAAAGTGACCGCCGCATTCACCGCGATGGTCAGATCCTCGGTGGCCACATAGTCCTTGGTGCCCTGAAATCTCATGTTTTCCAACCCTTTGCTGTTCGCGTTTGCGCGTTACGGCTTGCCGGGGCTTTTAGCCCAAACGAAACACTATTGTGTAGTGACAATCTGGAATCTCTCGGATAAACGCAGCGGCAGAAGGGGGAGCCAGATGTCTAAACCAGCAGGCTTGACGGACGTTGTTGGCCAGACCGAGGGAATCAAGATGAAGCAGGAAACCTTTCTGCCGGAGGATTACCGTCCGGCTGAGGACGAACCGTTCATGAATGAACGCCAGCTCGAATGGTTCCGCCGCGAATTGCTGCGGCAGAAGAACGAGCTGTTGAGTGAAAGCAAATCCACAATCGCCGGGCTACAGGACGGGACGCGCAATATCCCCGACGTGGCCGATCGTGCCAGCGAAGAGACCGACCGCGCGCTGGAGCTGCGGATCCGCGACCGCCAGCGCAAGCTGGTGGCGAAGATCGACGCCGCGCTGCGCCGTATCGACGAGGGCGAATTCGGCTATTGCCAGGAGACCGGCGAGCAGATCTCGCTCAAGCGCCTGGTGGCGCGTCCGACGACCACGCTGAGCCTTGAGGCGCAGGAACGCCACGAACGCCGCGAGAAAGTCCATCGCGACGACTGAGCGCGGTGACGAACGGCTGGGATTGGGAAAGCGCCGGGGTCATCTGCCCTGGCGTTTTTCGTTGGAAAGGGGTCGGTTGCCGGCCGAATGGACGGGTGAAATGACACTGAAGGGCCGGAACATCATCGTGGCGGGGGCCGGGATCGGCGGGCTGGCGGCGGCGCTGGCGCTGCACGGGCGCGGCGCCGAGGTGACGATTCTGGAACAGGCCGGCGAGATTTCCGAGGTCGGCGCCGGCTTGCAGATCAGCCCCAACGGGATGGCGGTTCTGCGGGCGTTGGGACTGGACGAGGCCTTGGCGCGGGTATCGGTGCTGTCCCGCGCGGTTGTCCTGCGCGATTACCGGCGCCCGGGCGAGGTTTTGCGGCTGGACCTGGCGCGGCACGCCCCGGAGCAGGGTTTTTTCCTGGTGCATCGCGCCGACCTGATCGACCTTCTGGCCCGCGCGGTGCGCGCGGCCGGCATTTCCTTGCGCCTGCTGCAGCGGGTGGAGCAGGTGGTTCCCGGCGCGGTGCCTGAAGTCAACCTGGCCAACGGGGCGCAGGCGCGCGCCGATCTGGTGGTCGGCGCAGACGGGCTGCACTCGCGCGCGCGGGTCGCGCTGAACGGCGAGGACCGGCCGTTTTTCACCGGCCAGGTCGCCTGGCGCGCCACTGTGCCCAACGACCTGAACCTTCCACCGGAGGCGCAGATCTTCATGGCGCCGGGGCGGCATCTGGTCTGTTACCCGCTGCGCGAGGGGCGGCTGGTCAATATCGTCGCGGTGCAGGAGCGCAAGGAGTGGGCCGACGAGGGCTGGCACCACGGCGACGACCCGGACAACCTGCGCGCCGCCTTCGCCGATTTCCGGGGCATCCCCGCCGAGCTGTTGCGGCAGGTGCGCGAGGTGGCGCTGTGGGGGTTGTTCCGGCATCCGGTGGCGCCCAACTGGCAGGGCGAAGGGGTCGCGATCCTGGGCGATGCGGCGCATCCGACCCTGCCGTTCCTGGCACAGGGGGCGAACCTTGCGCTGGAAGATGGCTGGGTCCTGGCCGACTGCCTGGCGCAGCATCCCGACCAGGCCACGGCGCTGGCGCGGTACCAGGCGCAGCGGCGCGACCGCGCGGCGCGGGTGATCGCGGCGGCCAACGCAAACGCGTGGAAGTACCACTTCCGCCTGTCGCCGCTGCGCGAGATGGGGCATCTGGCGCTGCGTCTTGGCGGCGCCCTGGCCCCGGCCCGCGCGGTGCGGCAGTTCGACTGGATCTACGGGCACGATGTGACCGCCGCGGCCTGAGGCCGGGGCAGGGCGGCCGGCGCTAGATTTCCAGATCCACCCAGACCGGCACATGGTCCGAGGGTTTCTCGTAGCCGCGAATTTCCCGGTCGATGCCCACATCCCGCATCAGGTCGGCGGCCTGCGGGGTCAGCAGGATATGGTCGATGCGGATACCGTTGTTCCGGTTCCAGGCGCCGGCCTGGTAATCCCAGAAGGTGTAATGCCCCGGCCCTTGCAGACGGGTTCGCACCGCGTCGGTGAACCCGAGGTTGACGATGCGTTGAAGCGCGGCGCGGCTTTCGGGCCGGAACAGGGCGTCCTCGACCCAGGCTTCGGGCTTGGCCGCATCCTCGGGCTGCGGAATGACATTGTAATCGCCGGCCATCATCGCCGGTTCCTCGGCGGCCAGCAGGTCCTTCGCGCGGGCTTCCAGCCGCTCCATCCAGGCCAGCTTGTAGTCGAATTTCGGCCCCGGCGCCGGGTTGCCGTTGGGCAGGTAGAGCCCGCACAGCCGGATCGCCGTCTTGCCCACCACGGTGGCCTCGATCCAGCGGGCCTGTTCGTCCTCGTCGTCGCCGGGCAGGCTGCGGGTCACATCCTCCAGCGGCAGTTTCGACAGGATCGCCACACCGTTGAAGCTTTTCTGCCCATGGGTCTCGACGTTGTAGCCGCGCTCTTCGAACAGCTCGCGCGGGAAGTTTTCATCCACCGACTTGATCTCCTGCAGCAGCGCCACGTCGGGCTGCGCCGTGTCGAGCCAGGCGGTCAGCGCCTCTGCACGGGCCTTGATCCCGTTGATGTTGAAGGTGGCGATCTTCATGGCATGCCTCCCGGGCCGATGGTCTGCGATCTATCGCCGATCCCGGCCTCGGGGGCAAGGTGCGGCCCGGACCGGCGACGCAATCCCCCTCCGGGCACGGGGTGATTCGCGTGGCTTCGCTCCGAAAATTCGGCCGAATCCCCCCAAATTACAGTGGTGTGGATAAGTTTTTTTCGCCTGTGGATGGTCGCAGCTTCAGATTGTGGGAAAATTTTCTCCATCACCTAATTGATGTGGAGAACCCGGCCCGGGACGCGGCCGGAAAGAGAAATTATTTCTCGGTTTCCCGGCAAGCGTGTCAGCCTGATTTGGCGATCAACACCACGCAAAAGGGGGTTCTGCAATGAGCGCACAACGTAAATTCCAACACATCGAAGCCACGCCTACCGGCACCAGCCTGTTCGACGGCGATGCCACCGGCCTGTTCTCGTCCGGCTCCGCGCCATGCGCGTCCGGCGACGCGATGACCGGAGAGGCGACCGCCATGTTCTCCTCGGGGTCGGCGCCCCGGGCCTGCGCCGAGGCGGTGGCGGGCGAGGGGGTGGAAATGTTCTCCTCCGGATCGGCCCCGGCGGCAACCGCCGAGGCCTTGCGCGGCGATTTGGTCGAGATGTTCTCGTCCGGCTCCGCCCCGGCGCGCCGTGCCGAGCTGTCCGCCGGCGAGGGCACCCACATGTTCTCCTCGGGCTCCGCGCCCAGCGCCAGCAGCGACGCGACGGCGGGGGATGCCACCCACATGTTCTCCTCCGGGAGCTGAGGCAGCGGCGGGCGTTCGGACGGATGAATTCGCGGGAAACGGAGGCAGGTCATGTCGAATATCATTCGTCTGAACGTCCCATCGCAAAGCCAGGGCAAGGCGGCGCGTCATGCCGCCCTGCTCTGTGCCTTCGCTCTGCACCGGCGCGGGCCCGGCGATGTCTTTTGGCTGAAAGAGAATGCCGAGTTGCTGAACATCCTGGAATGCACCGGCGCGCGGCCCGGGGCCGAGGGGGTGGCGCCGCTGCAAGCGGTCTATGACGGGGCCGAGGCCCGGCTGTCGTTCTTCCCGCAATATTACCGGTTCATCCTGTCGATCTGCCTGGATCTGGAGGATCTGGGTCTGCCCGGTGACAAGGCCGCGCGCCTGTGTGACTGGGCGGCGCGGCGGGGGCTGGCCGAGGCGGAACTGTCCGATCTGCAACGCGCCGAGGCACGGCGCCTGATGGCCCGGCGCGGCATCGAGGCGCTGCCGGCCGAGCACGGCCTGAACGACCGTCTGCGCCGTTTCATCGCGCGCCCGGAGACCTTCGCGCTGCCGAACAAGAAGGCGGCCTATGAGCTCACCCATATCGTGTTCTATCTCAGTGAATATGGCCGCCGCGATCCGGGGTTGGATGAACGGGCCGTGACCAGCCTCGAATTCGCGGGCATCCTGGCCTATCTGGACCAGAATGCCGATCTGCTCGCCGAGGTCTGCATCGCGCTGCGCTTTGCCGGGCGGGCGCCGTCGCCGATCTGGGAACATTGGCTCGAGGCGGAAACTCATCGGTTCGCCGTGGCGACCGGGCCGCGGGCCAATCCGGTGGATGACTATCATGACTATTTCGTCTGCTCCTGGCTGATGGCGCTGCGCGGCGGGCGGGATTTCGTCAAGCCGGCCGAGGCCGCGCCGATGAGCTTTCACCGCGCGCCGCCGCTGGCGGCCCCGCTGCGGCAGATGTCGCAGGCACTGTTCGAGCTTCAGGCGGCGCGCAGCCGCGACTGGACGGCGATGCGCCCGCATGTGGAGGCCGCGTTGAGCGAGATCGGCCACGATATCCTGGCCGAGGCCGAGGCCAGCAGCGACCGCTTCGAAGAGTTCTTTGCCGGCTTCGCCCGCGCCGGGGGGCAGCCATGAGCGGCGCGGCGGTTACCGGCGGATTGGACGCAGGGCAGGTCCGGCAGGCGGCCGCCTTGGCCGGGGCCGGGCTGGTGGTGATCTATACCGCGCTGATTTCCTCGGCTGATGCAATCACCAAGGTGATCGCAGGCGGCTATGCCGCGCCGCAGATGTATTGCCTGAGCGGGCTGATGGTGATGGGGCTGAGCGTGCTGGCCGACCGGCACCCCCGCCAGCGGCTGGGGCTGGCGACGCGCTGTCCGCGCGCGATGGCGCTGCGGTCGGGGGCGACGGTGATCGCGGCGGTCTCGTTCTTCCAGGCGTTTCGCCTGCTGCCCTTTGCCGATGTGTTCCTGTTCATCGCCCTGATGCCGATCCTGGCCGGGCTGATGTCCGGTCCGATCCTGCGCGAACATGTGCGCCCGGTGGCCTGGGCGGCGC
>NPIG01000154.1_pt3 | contig 27738 bp, 20 predicted proteins | sample 8637441 | NCBI WGS metagenome assembly NPIG01 (sample SAMN07420675, study PRJNA396082) | bioreactor metagenome | isolation source: sample BR6 brine-fed electro-methanogenic bioreactor BR | place: Japan: Kochi | collected 2016-06-14
CGCCCGGCTCAAGCCGCTCGACTCGAGCTCGGCCACTTTCTGCCGCCAGTAACGCTCGCGATCCGACATGGGCCACCTCCTCGCGAGGCATCATGCCAAATCCGGTCGCCCGGAATCCAGATGCATTTCACCGAGCGCGTACTTTTTTCTGCGCGCCGTTCGAGGCGAAAACCGCGTTGGCGGTAGCGCCCGTTGGGAAAATGGGGTGGTGTAAAACGGCTTCGTTTTTTCGCCGCGGCGGGCATGGGGATTCTCCGTCGCCGGTCGGGGCATGGTGCCGCGGCCGGCAATGTCGCCAGGTCCCGGGTTGGGAAATACCCAGGTGGCAGTCCGTGTCCGATCCGCTCCCCGCGAAAGTTCTAAATGCGGGGCGGGCCGCGGTGCTGGCGGTTCAGGCCGTTGTGCGATCCCGGACCCCGGAGCTTGCGCTNNCGCTCGGGGCTCTGAGCGGTTGACCCCGGCGCTTGCGCGGTGAGTCGTAACGGCCTGCCCCCGGAGCTTGCGCTCGGGGCTCAGACGGGGGCCGCTCGCGCGCCGCAGCGGGTCGGACGGTTTCGGATGTCGGCATGCGGAGGGGGTATGGCTCCGCATCCACCCTATATAACGCGCGGGGTGATCTATCCAGGGCCCCTGGCGGGGTCGAAAACGCGGAAAAATCTTGGGTTGAGGGATATGGATTAGCTGTTAGCTGTTAGCTGATAGCTGTTAGCTCTTAGCTTTTGGCTATCAGCTATCAGCTTTCAGTTGTCGGCTTTCCGTACAGGTGGGCGGTCCTGGCCGGCGCGGTCATTCGTTGCAAGGACGGGGGGCTGAAGGTGGCCGGTGGCGGCCTCGGTGCTGCCGGCGGTGGGCTCATCGAGGGCGACTTGGTGGCGGTTGCTGTCGCCGATCTTGGCGACCCGGCCGTCTTTGTGCCAGCTATCGAATTCGGGGCCGAAATCGGGGTAAAGCTGGGTGCCGGCCCGGGCCGTCACGGCGGACAGCAGGATGGCCGCGATACCGGCTGTGATCACTCGTCGTTTCATCGTTGCTTCTCCTCATGCACGGGATGCAGTTGATTGCTATGTCCCCAACGGAGAATCACACTGCTTGTTTGTCGACAATCTGACAATCGCACGGAGGGTTCTTGGGGACTGAGAAATGACGGCCTGTACTGAAGTCTCGTATCGGTGACTGTCCCTGTTTGTTGGGTGCTCTGCGCCATTCCCTCATTTATCCGATTACAGCATGCCCCTTTTGCATTCATATCGGCTCACCGCACTCCGGACATCGCGGCTCGCTCAGCTTTCTCAGGACATGTCTGCACCTGCGACAGCGAGTCACCCGCCGCCCATCGCCTGATATGCTGCGTAGGCAAGCGTACAAGGCCACGCAAATCGCCAGCGTCGGGGCAGTATAGATGATTGTGTCAGAAATCCAATACACTACATCGTCGGAAATACCAGCCACTCGAAGAGCCTTACATAGCTGTGTCTCCAAAAAACAATCCCCGAACATCCGCCAGCTGGCCACTTTCAAAGCCGGCTCAAGAGCGGTTCCTAGCATCGCGACAACGACGAGGATTGCTGCATCCCGAATGTCGTGCAACCAGCCTTTTGAGAAAATCCACATCCTCATATTGCCTCCCCACATTCCGGACATCGCGGATTGCTTAGCCCTCGTAGGATATACCCGCACTGCCGACAGTGAGATTCGTTGCGCTTTCTCGGAGTTTGACCTACTAAGTAAGCGAACACAAACAGGCAGAGAACCGTGGTTGGCAATGTGAACGCAACTGATCTTCCGACATGGAGTCCCACCAGAAAGCTCCCACCCAGAACCTGCCAAGCAGTGTATATAGGACTGGTCACGAAGCCCATCCCAAAGGCCAGCAGAAACATCACTCGCAGCATCGACCCTAGAAGCACTACAGCCATCCCCTGCCATAGCCACTGCAACTTTGCTTCGTTTCTCATCTGGCATTCCGGATCCTTCATCCACTTGCCCCTTAAGCTGGTAGCTGACAGTTCGCGTACTGGCCAAACGCTCAGGATGCCTCGGAACCGATACGCGCCCGGGCAGCGAGAAACGTGCCCGTCGAAGGGCTGATCGCCCTAATGGCGCCATCTTTGCGTTGGACGTGCCCCGATCTTGATTAGGTAGCTCTCCAGAATCCCGAGATCTCGGTTCATCTGCGGAATCGGCTGCCCTCGATAGTGGAGCCTGCCCTCGTTTGTCCGCTGCCACTCCCCGTATATTAGCATTGCGTAGTCACCCTGATTCAGCGATGCATTCAGCGGAACGCCAGTCTTGCTACCTATAGTACCCGCGATCTCCGCATTGGCCACCCAATGACCCTTCATTAGGCCTTCGTCTATCATTCTCTTGCTATCGGTTGCCTCTTGTGGAAAGACCTTCTGGATATATCCGATTACCAAGCCCACTTGGACCGGAGACTTCGGATCGTTGACAATATCTACTCCTGTGCCACCCACTGTATTAGCTACCCGCCCAAGCGGCTCCAAAACCAAGCTGTAGATACCCCAAACGAGAATCGCGATGATTGCGGCGACAATCAAAACCGTTACGAGGTTCCACTCTTCCCCTGAGGGATCTATGCGATTGACAGGATCGGAACGGCAATAAAGGTATTTGTGCAGAGACATCGGATCGACGGCATGGCCGGCGGCTGGATCTCGCGACAGGAAACGCGCGGTAGCTGGACAGAAGTGGCGTGCCCTCAGGTAGTACTGCCCGATGGTCGCGTCGTACTGCTCCCCCGTATACCGATACGCATTGTCAGTCGCGCCGTCGGCCGCCAGTTCCATCCCGAAGGCATCGTAGATGCACTGGTCGTTAAGTTCGAACGTTCCGCCCCCGCGACTCAACTGCCGCGTCGACATCTGCCCGTCGTAGTGGTAGTAGCGGGTGATCGGCGGATTGTTGATCGGATCGGCCGGGTCCGGGCGATGCTGGCTGATGAGGTCGTCGCCGTAGGTGTAGGCCATCTGGAGATCACCGGTGGCGGCGTCGCGTTCCTCGAGCACCTGGGCGTACGGGCGGTTCTTGTCGGTGGTGTGCAGGACCGCCACCCCGTCTACCGCCTTGCCCCGGCGGATGCCGTCCGCGTCGTAGCGGTAGGCGGCATTGCCGGCGAAGTTGGTGCCGTTGGTCTTGGTGAAGCCGACCAGGCGGTTCTGGGCGTCGAAGTAAAACGACTCCTCCACCAGCGGCTCAGCGCCTTCGGGATTGACCGTGGTGCGGCCGATCTGGTTGCCGTTGCGGTCGTAGGTGTAGGTGACGCAGACGGCCTCCGGCGCGCAGTTGGTCGGCAAGCCGGCCGCGACTGCCGCCTGGAAGCGGAGAGCGTCCGTGGTCACCGCGTCGACCGTGGCCGGGTTCACCGCCATCAGGGGAATGAGGAAGCTGGCGATGCACGCGGTACGCAGGCGTTTGCGCCGGGCACGGATGCCCAGCCGACGTCGGCCCGGCAGCAGGGCCGGGACCCAGAACGCCGTCAGCGTCAGGGCGGTGAACACGCCCACCGCGTAGACCGACGACTTCCGCGGCCGTGAGGCGTAGTAGGCGTCGATCTTGTCCTGGGCCTCCATCGTCAGGGCCGTGGAGGTCGTCTCGGAGCCGGTGAGGCGATCGTTGTCGTCGTAGTGGTAGAGGGTGGTCGCCCGCATGCCGTCCTCGTCCCGAGTCATGGTCCGGCGATTGCCCACGTCATCGTACGTATAGGTCACTTTGAAGACAACGGCCCCGCCGCCGTCGGCCACCGTTTCGCTGGTCAAGCGGTAAAGGTCGTCGTAGCAGTAGGTAACCGCCCGAGTCACCAGCGCCGTGATGCCGGGATCGCCGATCGGCCGAACCTGCTCCGCAACCCCCGTCCGGTTGCCGGCCGGTCCGACGGCGTAGGTGAAGGTGCTCAACACGGTGGCTGACCGATCTTGCCCGATGGCTCAAAATAGGCATCTCAAGCCCCCGGCAGACCTATTCACTTTTCAAAGAGCATCACGACATCGACGCAGTTCAATGCGGTCGATTCTCGATCGACCATATCGCAATTGGCTTCTCGTCGGCAAGCGCCGATGTTGCCTAAAACGGAATCTTCCAAGTCTCCGATTCGCCTTGTAATCACGGCTCCTTCCGTCGGGAAACAAGTGGCTGACCACTCGAATCGATTAATGCAACTGGGCACCTATCCCCGTCAATGTTGTGTCGCCTTCAGATGATTATCAAAGCGCATACGCCCAAGCTGTTTGCCTGATACTGCTCATGTCGAAAACGGGAGCCACTTCAAAAGAGCCATCACTCAAGCAGCTAACGCACCTCGAATGGCATCCAAGCACTAGCTGCGTCTCACGTAGATTATCCGGGTTGGTGTAGAGCATCTCCCTTTCTCGGTCAAAAAGTGCATAGACCCCGCAGACCGAGCACTTGAGGAAAACGAACTCAGCATTGTCAATATCAGCGCCTCGCATTCCAATCTCGAAGCAGTTAGACGGTCTAATCATAATCGCGACCCCGCGCCGACAACTTGCCCCGTCCCCGTTTTCCAATACCTGTGCCATTTTGCGTTCATATCGGCTCACCGCACTTCGGACATCGTGCCTCGTGCAACTCCTGGAGGACATGTTTGCAATTGCGACAGCGGGTGATCGGCATGTTCTCGGGAAAGCGGCGGTGCACCTGCGCAAGCACCGCCAGGTATATCGCCAGCGTTGGCGTCGTATAGATCATCGCATCTGCCATGCAGCTCGCTGCGCCAGACGGAATACCCCCCGCCAGAAGCGCTTTGAACAGTTTCCAGTGAAGAAAATGATCCCCAAACAGCGTCCAACTAACTAACTTCAGAATCGGTTCAAGTGCAGTCGCCAGCAGCAGGATCATTAGATGAATAACTACAAACCAACCCGTCCTCAACCAAACCCTTCGGAACGTTCCACGGCTCATATCGCTTCACCACATTCCGGGCATCGCGGCTTGCTGAGTCCTCGCAAGATATGCCCGCACCGGCGACAACATGATTCTTCGGCTGCCCTATCGGCCCGACGGGCCAGGAAGTCAAATACTACAAAGCAGCAAACAAGGCTCGGCAAAGTGAAAGCCACTGATTTACCTAAATGCACTCCTGTTTTGAAGTTTCCACCCAGGTACTGCCAAATGGTTGTCACGGAAGAAGCGAAAAAATAAGTCCCGAGGATCAGCGAAAGCACTACGCGCAAGGTCACGCCCATGAGTACGAAGAGTAATCCGCGCCACAACCACTTGGACTGCTCTTCATTCATCGGACGCTCTCCATATGTCCGCTCGGCATACTCTCAAATCGGCGTCTGCCGTCCACTCGGTGAAGTGGAGGCACAGAGTATTCTAGTCCACTGACCACGCGAGCAACAAGAGGCTCCACTTCAGGTACTGCGGTCAGTGACGCCAAGGATTAGTCGTGCCCATGCCTTTGGTTGGGCGCATGCCTATGCTTATAAGGTAGTTTTCCAGTATAATAAGGTCCGGATTGAGCACCGTGCCAGACTGGGATACATAATGGACCTGCCCGAGATCTGTACGCTGCCACTCCCCGAATATCTCCATCGCACAGTCGCCTTGGTTCAATAGTGGCGGTGCAAGCACCGCGCCCGCGGGGGGGCCAGGCGGCTTCGCCCGGCTATCCAATTGAATCTTGGTATTTGTCCCTATGGTGGTCGCCATTTCTGGATTGTCGATCCAGAGACCATTGAAGGTCCCCAATCTGATGAGGTCATCTACATCGTTGGCAGCGATGATGCTGATGTTCTTATTGCCGTGTCGGATATTGGCATCTCGGATGTACTTGAGTACTTGCGACACGTTAACCGGCGAGCTAGCACTGTTGAGTTGTACTGTTGCGCCGGTCAGCTTCTTGACCTTCGCCGCAAGCCACCAGATTAGCGCACCAAAAACCAAGAGTACCGCGACTAACACCACAACACCTACCCAAGAAAGGCCTGACGGATCCGAAAGGTTCACTGGATCTGCACGGCAATATAGGTATTTGTGCAGCGACATCGGATCAGCTGTGTGTCCATTGTATGGATCGCGAGTGACAAACCGCCCAATCGTCTGATCGTAGTACCGCGCCCGCAGATAGTACTGCCCCACCGCCTCGTCCCACTGCTCGCCGGTGTAGCGGTAAGCGTTCGCCGTTGGGCCGTCCGCCGACAGGGCGTTGCCGAAGGCGTCGTAGGTGTAGCGGTCGGTGACCGCGACGGCCGCCGGCACGGCGTTGTCGTCCGTCAATTGCCGCGCCGACATCTGGCCATCGTAGTGGTAGTAGCGGGTGACCGGCGGATTATTGATCGGGTCCACCGGGTCCGGCCGCGTCTGGCTGATGAGATCGTCGCCGTAGGTGTACGCCACCGCCAGGTCGCCCGTCGCCGCGTCGCGTTCCTCGAGCACCTGGGCGTAGGGGCGGTTCTTGTCGGTGGTGTGCAGGACGGCCACCCCGTCTACCGCCTTGGCCCGGCGGATGCCGTCCGCGTCGTAGCCGTAGGCGGCGCTGCCGGCGAAGTTGTCGCCGTTGGTCTTGGTGAAGCCGACCAGGCGGTTCTGGGCGTCGAAGTAAAACGACTCCTCCACCAGCGGCTCAGCGCCTTCGGGATTGACCGTGGTGCGGCCGATCTGGTTGCCGTTGCGGTCGTAGGCGTAGGTGACGCAGACGGCCTCCGGCGCACAGTTCGTCGGCAGGCCGGCCGCTATCGCCGCGTGGAACCGGATGGCGTCCGTGGTCACCGCGTCGACCGTCGCCGGGTTCACCGCCATCAGCGGCACGAGGAAGCTGGCGATGCACGCGGTACGCAGGCGGCGTCGCCGGGCACGGATGCCTTCACGCGGTCCGCATGGCGGCGCTGCGCTTGGCCATGGCACCCAACGGCTGAGCAGGCCCTGCCGACGTCGGGCCGGCAGCAGGGCCGGGACCCAGAACGCCGTCAGCGTCAGTGCCGCGAACACGCCCACCGCGTAGACCGACGACTTCCGCGGCCGCGAGGCGTAGTAGGCGTCGATCTTGTCCTGGGCCTCCATCGTCAGGGCCGTGGAGGTCGTCTCGGAGCCGGTGAGGCGGTCGTTGTCGTCGTAATGGTAGACGGTGGTCGCCCGCATGCCGTCCTCGTCCCGGGTCATGGTCCGGCGATTGCCCACGTCATCGTACCTATAGGTCACTTTGAAGACAACGGCCCCGCCGCCATCGCCCACCGTTTCACTCGTCAGGCGGTAAAGGTCGTCGTAGCCATAGGTCACCGCCCGAGTCACCAGCGCCGTGACGCCGGGATCGCCGATTGGCCGGACCTGCTCCGCAACCCCCGTGCGGTTGCCGGCCGGTGCGACGGACATCTTGGCAAGGTGTGCGTCGCGGTCAACGGGCCGTTTGCCTGCTGGGCGGTTCTTCCGCTCGGAGGGCGCGCGATGGTTGCCAGGGGATTTATTCCCTGGTAATGGGCCCCGCCAGTACGCCCACTCCACGGACCGTCCGGCGGTACGCACTCGAGAGCATGCAACGCCCAAACGCCTGTCGTTCGTCGGCCCTCCGGGCCGTTGGGCTTTGGTGCGGTGTTGGTTTTTCCCAGGTGTTGAAACACCTGGCAACGATCGTTGGCCCTCCGGGCGGCAACAGTCCCGGCCGTACACCGTCCCGGCCGAATGTTTTCGGCGGAAGCAAGTGTGTCGGGTCGAATAGACCGCTGGCCGAAGAGCCTCAAGCGGACCAACCCTCGGATTCTCCGAAGGCCCAGTTCACTCGATACGCCGACCGAAAGCCCTTCAATCCCCAAATCTCTCAAGCCCTGATTTTTCGCCGTTTTCGACCCCGCCAGGGGCCCTGGATAGATCACCCCGCGCGTTATTAAGGGTGGATGCGGAGCCATACCCCCTTCGCATGCCGACATCCTGAAACGCCAACGGCCGAGGGCCAAGCCCGACCAGGGTGCCATGGCCAAGCTCGACGGAGTCGAGCGCCGCCATGCAATCGCACCACAGCGCCCCGACGCCATGGCCAAGCTCAACCAGGGTGCCATGGCCAAGGACGGCGCGAACGGGCCAGAACAGCCGGACGGGCTGAACGCCGTGCGCCGCCATGCGGCCGTACCACGGTGTCCCGGAGCCCTGGCGATCAGGCATGCCAAGCCGCCGGCCGTGGTTGGCAATTCACCACCGCCCGGCGCGATTGACCTTACCCAATCGCCCCGGGCCGCGGAGAACGTCCATGCACCGACGCCGAAAAAACGAACCCAAACGAACCCAAATTGAAAAGGCCTATTTTCCGAACGGGCGCTATCAGAAACGAAGATTCCGCCCCCAACTCCGCGCAGAGAAAAATGAAAAAACGAACCCAAAATGAAGTCCGTGCTGAATTTCCCAGCCCACCCGGACGCGCCGAATCGACGCCCCGGCGGTCCGGTCCGGCGCACCACGAAGGCGCTTGCGAAGCGCCGCAGCACGCCGGTGCGCGGGTCTGTGCCTTCCCGCCGGGCGCGGATTGTTACACGCTCTGGCCGAAGGCGGGCACGGCCCGCCCTACCGGCGACTGCCCGCCGGCGCAGGCAAAATCGTTGGGCACGGTTCGCCCTGCTTGGAGCTGGGGGTCAGATTTCCGCGAAGCGGGCGGTGAAGTGCCGCAGCACCGGCGGCTCCTCGACGATCTTCAGACCGCGCATGCGGTCGCGCTCGGCGTGGACCTCCTGGATGGCCTCGATGACGTAGTCGATCTGCGACTGGGTGTAGACCCGCCGCGGGATCGCCAGACGCACCAACTCCATCCTGGCGTGCGCGCCGAACATCACGCTGCCGATCTCCACCCCGCGAATGCCCGCGTGCCGGTACAGCGCGCAGACCAGCGCCTGGCCGGGGAACTGACTTCTGGGGATATGCGGGCAGAAGTCGGCCGCGTCGATGTAAATGGCGTGCCCGCCCGGCGGCTCGACGATCTGAATGCCGGAGGCCAGCAACTTCTCACCCAGGTAGGCCGTGCTGCGAATGCGGTACTGGAGGTAGTCCTCGTGCAAAACCTCCTCGAAACCCTGGGCCATGGCCTCCAGGTCGCGCCCGGCCAGCCCGCCGTAGGTGGGAAAACCCTCGGTGAGAATGAGCAGGTTGCGGGCGCCGATGTAGAGCTCCTCGTTGCGGAGCAGCAGCACGCCGCCGATATTCACCATGCCGTCTTTTTTGGCGCTGATGGTGGCCCCGTCGGACAGGGAGAACATCTCGCGGGCGATTTCGGTCACGGGGCGGTCGGCCTGGCCCGGCTCGCGCTGCTGGATGAAGTAGGCGTTTTCGGCGAAGCGGCAGGCGTCGAGGAAGAAGGGCAATCCGTGCCGGTCGCAGAAGGCGCGGACGGCGCGGAGGTTCTCCAGGCTGACGGGCTGGCCGCCGCCGCTGTTGTTGGTAACGGTGACCATGACGCAGGGGATGTGCTCGACGCCGACCTCCTTGACGAGTCCGTCGAGTTTGTCGAGGTCGATGTTGCCCTTGAAGGGGTGTCGGCTGCGGGGGTCGCGGCCTTCGTCGATGACCAGGTCGACGGCCTTGGCCCCGCTGTGCTCGATGTTGGCCCGGGTGGTGTCGAAGTGGTTGTTGTTGGGGATGACCTTGCCCTCGCCGCCGACGAGTTCGAAGAGGATCCGCTCGCTCGCCCGCCCCTGGTGGGTGGGGATGATGTGTTCGAACCCGGTGATCTCCTGGAGGCGGGCTTCGAAGCGATAGTAGCTGCGCGCCCCCGCGTACGACTCGTCGCCGCGCATGATGCCCGCCCACTGCTCGCTGCTCATGGCCCCGGTGCCGCTGTCGGTGAGCAGGTCGATGAGCACGTCCTCGGCCGGGACGAGGAACACGTTGTAGCCGGCCTTTTGCAGGGCGGTTTCGCGCTCGGCGCGGGTGGTCATTTTGAGTGGTTCGACGACCTTGATGCGAAACGGCTCGATGATGGTTTTCATAAGGCGGTGTCTCCTGGGGCAATGCGATGGGCCGGGAAGGCCGAGTCGGCCGGAAAGGCCGACTGGACGCTTGCAATTGTAGCGCGGCCGGCGACGTTGGGAAGCGGGGACAGGCTGTATCGGGGTGGGGCGGGCAGCAATTTCCTCCAAAGCCCGCCGGCCGATCACCGGTGCGCGTGATAGCCCTTCGACCCGACGGCGCGGGCCAGCGGACTGCGCGGGTCTTGGTTCGCTCGGAGGCTGGCGAGTACGCGGGCGAAATCGTACGCCGGAAGCCAGCCCAACTCCCGGCGGGCGCGGTGGTTGTCATAGACCCGATCCAGGCTGGGCAGCATCCGCCAGTTGCGTCGGGCGAACTCGGCTGCGTAGTCGGGCAGGTACCGGGCGAGGACGGCCGGGGCGTCGGTGCGGAGATCGGCTACGTCCTCCGGGACGAACGGCGTGGTGGCGCTGACGATGTAGCGGCCGAAGCCGATGTCGGCCGCCCGGTCGAGGGCGCAGCGGCAGGCGGCGACGACGTCGTCGAGGTCCACGCGGCGATAGAGGAATTCGACGGCCTTGATGTTGGCGTCGGCGCAAGCCGCGCGGGCGGTGGGGTTGTCGTCGGGCTCAGGGAAGAAGCGGGAGGTCCGCAGCACGATGCAGGGCAGGCCGTCGAGGCGGTGGGCGAGTTCGCAGAGGTCCTCGGCCGCGGCCTTGGTCACGCCGTAGATGTTGCGCGGCAGGGGGCGGAGGTCCTCGGTGACCCAGACGGCCGGGGCGTCGGCCGGCGGGTAGAGGGCCCGGCCGAACACGCTCGTCGTGCTGATAAACACGAAGGCCTTGACGCCGGCGTGCGTGGCGGCGGTGAGCAGGTTGAGCGTGGCGGTGATGTTGGCGTCGATGAACGCCTGGCGCGGGTGGGTGGCGACGTGGGGCTTGTGCAGGGTGGCGGTGTGCATGACCGCGTCGACGCCGTCCATGCAGCGGGTGGCGAAGCTGGGGTCGGCGAGGTCGCCGACGCGGGTGGTGAAGGGCGAGGTGAGGCGATCGGCCGTCACGACTTCGTGCGGCGTGTCGGCGAAGGTACGGGCAAGGGCTTCGCCGAGGTGTCCGCTGCTGCCGGTGATGAGAGTGCGCATGGTGCCGCCGGCTGCGCCGGCTCCGTCAAAGTCAGGTTAAGTCTGCGCCGCGGCCGGTGCAACGGCCGTGACAGTTTGAATTAACAAGCCGGCCCATCGGCAATTCCCTTAATCCCTCAATCCCTCAATCCCTTAATCCCTTAATCCCTCAGTCCCTGTCTTCGCATTCGAGCGGGCGCCGGCTGCGCGATCAGTATGCCCGGACGATGTTGGCTCCGGGGTAGTAGAAGTGCAGGATGTCGGAGGCGGATCGGCCGATGCGGGCCTGACCTTCCATGCCCCACTGGCAGAGTCCGACGCCGTGGCCGAAGCCGCGGCCTTCGAGGAACCGGACGCGATCGTTTTCGTCGACGAGCTGGCAGGCGGTGCTGCGCATGATGCGGCTGCCGACGGCGAGGCGAAAGCGTTCGCCGGCCAGGGCGACGCGTTCGCCGAGCGGCGAGCGGATTTCGACGTTGGCGATGCGATCGAACTTCGAGCGCTGGGTGACGATGACCTCGGCCAGTCCGGTCCAGTCGGCCGTCGCGGGCAGGCGGCGTTGGAGGTTGGCGAGCAGGTCGTTTTTGGAGATTTCGCTCGGGCCCCAGCGGTAGGCGTTGCCTTCGGCGATGCGGCAGTGGTCGCAGGCGACGCCGCCGGCGAGCGGATCGGGGACCGGGCCGGGGCTGACGTGGGCGCGGCTCTGGGTATGGCCGCCGCACGCGGCCGAGTAGTAGGTGCAGAAGATGCGCTGCCCGTCGGGGCTTTCCCAGGCGAGCACGAGTCCGCGGGTGGCGTTGACAGCTTTGCGGACGCGTTCGCCGAGGGCGTCGCGGCGCAGGCCGCGGTAGACCTGGTCGCCTTCGGTGGCGACGAGGTCGTGGGGGCGTTCGGCGCGGCGGCTCATGATGAACAGGGCGTAGGTCCGCGCCGCGACGGCCTGGCACTTGAGCGCTTCGTCGTGGAACTGGGGCCAGACCTCGTTGGGCACGACGCCGGCGACGTAGGATTCGATGTCGACGGCATTGATCACGCGCAGGCCGTCGGGCGTGGCGGCAAGGTGCAGGTCGCCGGCGTACTGGTGAGCGGGCAGGAAGCCGTCTTCGTCGCCGGGGGCGAAGTGAATGGCGCCGTACTCGGGGCTGATGAGCGTCGCTTCCGCGGCGTCGATGGGATGGTCGCCAAGCCGGAGGCCGTCGGTTGCGTGGAGCTCCGTCATGGGCAGGTGGTCGCCGGAGGCGATCACGCGGCCATCGGGGGCGTGCAGTTCGTAAGGCCCGTCGACCTGGATGCGGGCTGCGGGCACGTCGTTGGCGAGCAGGACGCGCACCGGGCGGACGTCCAAGGCCGCTTGGATTTTTGGGACCGGCTTGCGGCACGCTGCGCCCGCCCCGGCCCAGAGGGTGCAAATGACCGCCAGCGCCAGGCATTGGACCGGGCGAAGCAGTCGCCGGGATGTCGATGCATCGGTGAGCATGGAGAATTCCAGGATCGGGGGCCGAGGGGCCGGGCGGCGTTCATGTCCATGGTAACCCGCGGGAAGTGGGAGGGATACCGCGCATCGGCGAAGGTCGGGCATCTTCACGCATCGCGGGACCGGCATCGGTGCGGGCGTGCGCAGGGCAGCGCCGCCAGACGGTGGGCGGACCCTTGCCGGGGCGCATCAAAACATCGCGCCGGGGCGGCGTCATGGCGGATGGACTCGGGCGCTGGCCGTGGTCAGTGCTGGGGTTCGGCGAGCGACAGACCGACCTCGCCGAGGCGGCGTTTGATCTCGCTCAGCGAGGTCTGGCCGAAGTTCTTGATGCTGAGCAGTTCGGGCTCGCTGCGCTGGACCAACTCGCCCAGGCTGCTGATGCCGAGGCGCTGGAGGCACTTGCGGCTGCGGACGGAGAGTTCGAGCTCGGCGACGCTGCGGTTGAGCAGATTGGGGTCGCCAGCGGTGATGACGGGCGAGGCGGCCGCTCCGCTGGCGGTGGGCTGCACCTGGGGCTCATCGAGGGACTGGCCGAGGCGCAGACCCTTTTGGGAGAGCATGGCCTTGATCTCGTTGAGCGAGGTTTCGCCGAAATTCTTGTAAGCGAGCAGCTTGGGCTCGGTGATGCGGAGGAGGTCGCCGAGGCTGTGGATGTTCATCTGCTTGAGGCAGTTGCGGCTGCGGACGGAGAGTTCGAAGTCGGAGACGGGGGTATCGAGGATGGCGTCGCGTTTTTCGCGGGTGGCCTCGCGTTCCTCGTCGTAGTACATGGTGAGGGAGCTTTCCATGTCCTTGGCGAAGATGCCGGCGCGGATGTGATTGGGGTGTTCCTCCAGGACGCCCTGGATGAGGTCGAGGGCTTCGCTGAAGCGGCCATGATCCTCGTAGAGAACGGCGAGGTTCATGACGGCGTTGATGGGCGCGGGGGTGTCGGCGATGCAGCGTTCGTAGAGTTCCATGGCCTCTTCGTCGTCGCCGCGCAGGTCGAGCATGTAGGCGAGGCGGAAGAGGGTTTCGCGATGATCTTCATCGACCTCGAGGACGGCCTGGTAGGCGGCCAGGGCGGCGTCCCAGTCGTGTTGCCGTTCGTGCAGGCGTCCTTCGAGGTGATGCTTGAGGACCCGGTCCTCGCCGTCACCGCCGAGTTGCTGGATGCGGCGCTGGGCTTCTTCAAGGTTGTTCTGACTGATCAATCCGGTGATGTCGTCGAAGGTCGTGCTCATGGCCTGGCGTATTCGATCCTTAAGAGATTACGGCAGCGAACGGAATGGAGACATTCCGTGCCCATTCAACGTGTACAGCCACTTGTGTGGTCGTGAAAACGTCAAGAGCGCAGCTCTCTCGGCTTGGGGGCTGTCGAGGGGGTCCACCGCCGGTTCACCCCTCTCTCACGCGCGATTTGGCAGTGTACCGCGTGCGCCGGCGGACGCAACCCCCGGGTGTGCAGTCAGGCTGACAAGGCTGTCAGGCGGGCTTCGAGGGCGGCGGCCGTCGCCGCGGGGGTGCCGGGCTCGACCACCAGGCAGTCGGCGCCGGCGGCGACCCGCCCGAGCAGGTCGACCAGCGACGGGCCGAAATCCTGCCGGTTGAAGGCGTTGGCGGCGACGGAGAAGACGGCCTGACTGCGGGAGATGGGATAGACGCGGGGCTCGGAGCCGCCGGTGAAGCGCGGGAAGACGATCAGCCGAATGGGGGCCGGGTGGGTAGCCACCCGCAGATCGGCGGGCCGCACGTATCCGACGGGGCCTTTGAAGGCCTTGACCCAGCAGCGGCGGCGCCAGAGGGGCAGGCCCAGGTCCTGCACCAGGCGGAAGGAGCCTGATTTGACGCAGAGGGCCTTGGGGAAGGAGTGAAGCTGGAGTGTCTGGGGATGGATGAGGGCGAATTCGTCGGAGAAGTAGTCCCAGCCGCGGGCGGCGAGGATGGCCGTCAGGGTGGATTTTCCGCTGCCGGACTCGCCGACGAGCATGACGCCCCGGCCTTTGTATGCGAGGGTGGCCGCGTGAAGCTTGAGAAACGCGTGGTTGGCGGCGATCAGGCGATAGTTGACGCCCCATTCCAGGTAAGGCAGCACCTCGCCGGCGGAGAGGTCGCTGAACAGTTCCTCGCCGTCGCCGAGGACGTTGAAGCGCCGACGCCAGGCCGGCCAGCGGGCGGAGGAGGCTGGCCGGACCTCCATGCGGATGTGCTGGCGGTCGGGCGGGAGGTGGTCGACGCGTTGGCCGGCGTAAAGGTGGGCGAAATCGGCCGTCGAGCCGCCGCCGTCGCCGTCGATCTCGACCACGACCGGGCCAATGGCCGCGCGGCAGGGTGGCGCGGGATGCGGCCGTGCGGTCGAGGCGTCCTGAGCAATGGGTTGCGCGGTGGCCGCCAGGGTCATGGATGGGCCCTCACGAGATCGGCGCGGGCGAAGGCGGTGATAAGTTGTTCGACGTCGTCGAGGAGGACGTCGGCCGGGGCGGCGTAGACGTTGGCGAGCTGGTCGGCCACGTCGTGGGTGGTCTGCCGGCCGTCGCATGCGCGCCAGACGGCGAGGGCGGTTTCGTTCATGCGGTGGGTCTGTCCGGTGACGCAGTCGTAGAGGACGGCTTCTCCGTCGAGGGTTTGCTCGATGAGCCCGGCGCGCTGGGCGGGCATGCGGATGCGGAGGCTTTGGGCCCAGTGGTTGGGTGGCTGCATGTTCATGGGCGGGCTCCCATGCGGAGATGGGAGGCGGCGAAGTCGGCGGCGATGGCCTCCCAGAAGACGGGGTTGTCGACGGCCAGGGTGGTGACGCGGCGGTTGTTGAGGAACAGGGTCGGCACGGCGGTGACGCCCAGTTCGCGGGCGAGGGCGACGTCGCGCTCGATAGCGCGGTGAACGGCTTCGCCGGCGAGATCGCGGCGGAAGCGTTCGGGGTTGAGGCCGATGTCGATGGCGAGGTCGATGCAGCGCTGGTGCGTAATGGCGTGGCGATGGGCGAAGAGCAGGTCGTGCATGTGTTCAAGTGCCGGAGCGCCGCCCTGGAGGCGGGCGGCTTCGGCGGCGCGGGCGGCGAGCAGGCCGGGGTCGCGGGGGTCGTCGGCGCCGCCGCGGGCGAGGGTCAACGGAAAGTGCCGAATGGTGACGTGCAAGTCGCCATTGAACGCGGGGATGATCTGATTCTGGAGGCGTTGTGCGTTGCAGGCGCAGGCGGCGCAGGTGTAGTCGGTGAAGATGACCAGTTCGGCGCGGCCTTGGGCGGCGCGGTTGGGCGGCAGGTTCGCGAGCGGCTGGGCGTAGTATTCGCGGCGGAGGAAGTCGGGATCGGCGCGCAGGGCGGTGACGATTTCGCGGTAGGGACGCAGGTTCTGAATCTGCTGGCCCATGGCCAGATGATCGCGGCGGTAGAGCCACATGCCGGCAATGATGACGAGGGAGAAGGCCAGCGCGGAGAGGGCCGCGCGGCGGTCGCGCGTGCACCAGGATTCGCGGTTGATGGCGTCAGCCGGCTGGCACTTATTCGCCGGGGCCGGCGCCGGTAGGGTCAGACGATGCAGGCGACGCTGGGCGGCGACGAGGGTGAGGTTGAGCAGGTGAACGGCGACGCACCACACGCACAGCGGGGCGAGCTGGGTTGCCATCACCACGAGGTAAAAGCCGGACACGAACGCTCCGGCGAGCACCAGGCCGCCGACGGCGCGCGACCAGCGATCGCCGCGGGGCAGACCGGTGACGGCGTACCAGATGGCCAGCATGGTGAAATAGGCCAGGCCGAGGAACGCGACCGGTACGCGGAGCCAGCGGGCGTCCCAACCGTCGGCGGCAGGCAGGACGGCGGGGACGGGGATGGCGCTCCACCGGCTGTCGGCGGTGTGGGCGCAATCCATACCGAGCGTGGCGGTGGCCTGGCAGACGCGGTTGAAGATTCCGTGGCTGGTGTTTCCCCAGATGTTGGCCTGGTGTTCGAGCAGGGCGCCGCTGGCGTACGCGCCGGCGGCGGCGCAGGCGAGGATGCCGATCCAGAGGGCCCGGGATTGGAGAGTGTGCTTCATGAACCGATTCCGTCGGGGTTCGCCCGGGTGGGGACGAGCCGTTTCGCTAGATACATATTCCGGTATCGCAACTGTTGCTACAGCAGTCGCTGTTGGTGGAGCACGAGCCGCCGAGCGTTTTGCAGGAGGCCGCGTGGGGGCTGGCGATGGCCTGGGCGGCGCTGAGGGTGAGCAGGACGGGGGTGATGTAGAGCGCCTTTTTGCCGACGCCGGTCATGAAGTCGCGGCGCGAGCCGCCAACGGGGAGCGGCGCGGCCGGTGTGGGCGCGGCCGGTGTGGGATCGGCCGATGGTTCGCGGGGCGCGGTTGGTTTCGGCTGACGGGTGGTATCGTCGTGCATGGTCAGGTCTCGTTTTCCGGCCGATCGGTCGGCGGTCCGGCGGCGCAGGGTTGGGCGTTTGCAGCTTGGGTTGGATCGCGGCGGCAGGCGCAGGCGTCGACGCCGTAATCGACGGTGATTTCGTCGCCGGGGCAGATGAGCTTGAGGGCGACGAGCCGGCGGCGGCGCAGGACGGCGCTGGGCCGGCAACTGTGGTTGAGGTAGCGGAGCTTGCCGGGTTGTTCGAAGCCGGCAATGGCGCGGCGCGGGTTTTCGTCAGGGGACACGGCGTGGGGCAGCGCCATGACGGCTTCGTCGGCCTGGATCACCCGGGTTGCGAAAATGCCCATGCCGCGGGGCTTGTCGCGGAGGGCGGCGCGGTGCAGGCGGTTCCAGAGGCCGGGGATGCGGCGGGCGAGGGGGCTGGCGATCCGCAGGGCGTGGGCGCAGGCGAGCCAGCCGACGTGCCGCCAGTCGTACCACTCGGCCATGTGCCGGCGATCGGGAATCAGGGCGCGGTGCAGGTAGGCGGCGACGAAGCGCGGCGAGGGGGTGCACAGGGCGTTGGTGAGCACGTGTTGCGCGGGTCGCGCGGCGTCTTCGGGGGCGGCGCGGACGGCCAGGCGGTCGCGCCAGGAGGTGCGGGCTTTGGCCATTTTGCGTTGGACGTGGGCGGGTCGGATGGGGCCGCATTGGTTTTCGGCCGCGGTGAGGGCACGGTGTACGGGCCAAGTGAGTCGCCAGGCGCGGGCGTGGCGGCGGAGTCGGCCCCAGTCGAGACGACCATGCCACGTGTCGGCCCAGAGACGCAGGTCGTCAAGCCATGCGGGGCGGGCGTTGCCGTGGATGGCGGAGTGGGTCGCCAGGTGGATGAGCATGTCCTCGACGCCGGGTACGTACACGGTTGCGTCGCCGATGCGGACGCGTTCGGCGCCGGACCAGAAGGCCTCGGGCGGCACGACCTTCGCGTAGCGCAGCGGCCTGAAGGGGCGCACATGGAGGTCGATGCGCAGGGGCAGGACGCGTCCGGCGGTGAATTCGGTTTCGTAGTAGAACCGCGGGAAGAAGTCGGCGCGGACAAAGGGCCGTCCGGGCCGGCAGCCCATGGCGCGGAGCAACGCGACGGCCTGGCCGGCATGCTCGGGGCGGACCATGAGGTCGATGTCGGTCATGGGGCGATCGCCGGGATGCTTGAGGATGGTCAAGTGCAGGGCGGCGCCCTTGAGGGCCATCAGGGGCACGTCGGCGGATTCGAAGCGTTGGGCGATGCGGGCTAGGAGGCGGAGGAGACAGACGTTGTGCGCAGCGGTGGCGAGGTCGTCGCAGGCGAGGGGCAGGGCGGCGGCGGACGCGTCGGGCGCTGCCTGCGTGAAATCCCAGGTTAGATTGGCGGCAAGGGTCGCCACAGCGTTGGTTCCGATGTTCGCCCGGTTGGGCGCCACGCGGGCGCAGTTTCGCCTGCGCCGCGGGCGCGGTTCCCGGAGTTTCTATCGGAACCCATGGGCGGGGGGTGAAGTTATTGGACGGTGCGGTGGCGTTTTGGGGGCGAGCAGAGGCGTGGATCGCCGGAAGGGGGCTGCACTCCCAGTAATGCGGCTGGGAGGGGGGGACGGGCTGATTCCGCCTTGTTTTCTGCCCTTGCCTATGTGACGATTTGTCACTGTGGCTTGGCAAAATCGGTTGTAGATACAACCCGATAATCGCCGATGTTGCAGCCGAGGCATGCATTTCGAGGCCACCGGGGGCGGGAGAAAACCGTCACCGGGTTCATTGTGACAACACGGGGGCGTTTATGGCCTGCAACGGCGGATGTGGGACCCCGGTGAACCAGGCACACTTTGGAGATCACGCACGATGCACGCACAGACATGGTTAGCGCGAAGTGGCCGGCTGGCGATGGTGATCGGGGCGGCGCTGCTGCTCGGTTGCCAGACGAATACCCCGGATCCGAACGGGAATACGGGGGAGTACACCACCGGGGCTACATTGGATCCGGAGCGGTTTGCGAACCTGCCGCGGGCGATCAATCCGTTTGCGGCCGGCTCGACAGGGCAGCTTCCGGCGGCGGCGGACGTGTTGAAGGATCTGCCGCCGATCGGCGACCAGGGGCAGATGGGCTCGTGCACGGCGTGGGCGGCGGGTTACGCGGGGGCGACGGCGACAGCCAACCGGGCGTATTCTTGGGGTCCGGAAACGCCGGCGCACCAGGGGAGTCCGGGTTACCTGTACACCATGCTGGTGGAAGCGGACGCGGAACAGGGGACGGCGTGCGGTACGGGCACGTTGATATCGACCGCGATGGACCTGCTGGCGCAGAGCGGCTGTTCCAGTCTGGCGACGGTGGATTACGTGGATTCGGCGTGTCTGGAGCCGCTGGACGACGACGCCGCCAACTTCCGGATCGGCAGTTACAAGCGGGTGGATCCGACCGACCGCAACGGGGTCAAGGCGGAACTGGCCGCGGGCAACATCCTGGTGATCGGCGCGCAGCTTTATGACGATTTCATGGACTACACGGGCGGCGTGTATACCGGGAGTGGGGTACTCCTCACGCAGGGGAACCAGCACGCGGCGCATGCGATGGCGTGCGTGGGTTACGACGACGCGCAGGGCGCGTACCGCATCATGAACAGTTGGTCGACGCAGTGGGGCGAGTCGGGGTTCATGTGGATGGACTACGACACGTTCGAGGCGACGGTATTTGAGGTGTACGCCCTGATGCCGAACGGTGACCGGGAGCCGCAGCCTGCGCCGGATCCGGCGGAGGACCCGGCCGGCTACCTGGACGATGCGTTCCAGTTTGCGGACGAGGACCCGGTGTCGGGGGAGATCACGGTGTACCTGGTGTTCTATTATCATTTCGACGCACCGGTGCTGATCCACACGATCACGGTGACGGATCCGAACGGCGACAGCGGGACGCAGACGTACGAGACGTGGTATTCGGACGGGTATGTGGCGTTTCAGAAGACGGGCGGATTCCAGTGGGCCGCGGGCGTTTATGATGTGACGTTCGAGACCACGACGGAGGGCGGCAACAGCATCGTGTACCAGGGCCAGGCGGAGATCGCGGCGCTGGGCGATGACGTGGTCGGCGAGGACGAGGTATGCGAGAACCTGTGCGAGTTTGCGTACGACGGGGAGTGCGACGACGGTGGTCCGGGTTCGGACTACGCGGTATGCGGATACGGCACGGACTGCGCCGACTGCGGCCCGCGGCCCAAGGATGACGGGGTCAGCGGCGAGCGGTGCACGGACACCTGCCCGTTCGCGGGTGACGGGGCGTGCGACGACGGTGGTCCGGGCGCCGCGTACGCGGTGTGCGACTACGGGACGGACTGCACGGACTGCGGCCCGCGGAGCGGCGAGCCGGGCGGCGGCGACGTGGATGACTTCACGTCGATCTGCTTCGACTATTGTGAATTCGCCTATGACGGCGAATGCGACGACGGCGGGCCCGGCGCGGCGTACGCGGTGTGCGATTTCGGCAGCGACTGCTACGACTGCGGCGAGCGCGCACTGGACGACCTGGGATTGCGGCAGGTGACGCACCGGTTCCGGGGCGTGGAGGTGGCGCCAAAGGCGCGGTTCGCCGACCTGCCGGCGGCGGGCGTGGCAGAGACCGACCTGGGTGAAAACGACCACCCGCTGGTGGTGACCCGGGCGACGGACGACGAAGCATCTGTGTCGCCCATGCCAGCAGAGGAGTGATCTTCGAGCGCTGTAGCGCCCCCGACGGGGGTTGTGTTTGAGGCAGTTCCTGTCAGGCGGCGTCCTTGGATGCGTTGACGGAATAGTTGCGGGGCGGTCGCGTGCGATGCGTGACCGCCCCGCTGTTGGTTTTACCCATGGGCCGCTTGGGTTTGGCGGTGTTGTCAGCGTTGGGTGCGGGTCATTTCGAAGAGTCCGGTGGTCTGGTGGGCGGCGAAGCCGGGGAAGTACTTCTGGCCGCCCTGGCCGTCGGGAATCAGCGCGCGTTCGGCCAGTTCGTAGTAGGCGTAGGTCCAGTGCAGTTGGCCGATGGCGCCGTCGGGTTCGGTGACGGGGAAGTCGCCCTCGGCCGCCCGGGTGGAGGACTGGCGCAGGCCGCTGTCGGGGCCGCCTTCGATGGTGTCCTTCATGGGGACGCCGGCGGCACGGAGGCCGTCGACGGTGGCCTGGATGTCGGGCCAGGCGGGCACGTTCTGGGCGTTGATGAAGCCGGTGAAGTGGTTGACGGCGTTGCCGTGGAGGAGGGTCCAGGCGGCGTATTGGCTGTGCTCGTGGGCGTCGAGGACGAGGTTGCGGGGCGGGGGGAGCCAGGGACGGCGGAACAGGTCGGCGAGTTGATCGGCGGCGGAGGCGTGGTCGGCGTCGTGGAGGGCGTCGGCCTCGAGGGCGGCGAGAAGCTGCTGGGGATAGGTGAAGGACTCGTCCCACAGCGAGGCGGCCTGCTCGATGCGTTGGGCGAGTTCGGGCGGGAGTTCGGCGACCTGCAACTGGCTGATGAAGAGCTTGGGGAGATCCTGCGCGGGCGGTTCGAGATGGACCGCCCGGAGATGGGTTTCGGGGAACTCGAAGCGGTCGAACTCGGTGTATCCGAGGGGGAGAAAGACGTTGAGCAGGGCGTCGATGCCGGCCGGCTGGGCGGCTTGGGGGACATTGAGGCTGCGGAAGGCGATGTGGTCGTTGACCACCCGGCCTCCGCGTTCGGTGACGAGATCCACGTAGCGTTGGGCGTGGGGCACCCGCTGGCGATAGTCACTCCAGAGGCGGTCAAACAGCATTGTCACAAACTTCGTGCGATCCACGGTGTCAGACTCCGTCATGAACAGCGGCGCGTCGCCGGAGGTCGCCCCACGCGGGGTCGATGGAGGATTCGGGTCGTGCACCGTCCGGCGGGCACTGGGCAGGAGTTTAGTCACGAGGGTGGGCAAAGGCACGCGGCTCGGGGGCGGGCAACGCTGTCCGGGGGCAGCGTCTCTCATGACCGATTCCCCGTACGATTAAGTGAATGCTGGCAGGGGTCCGCAGTTGGCGCCGGCCCCCGGGCGCTGTGCCCGGGGGCCGGCGGTTCGACGGCAGGCAGTGGCGGAGAGGCCGGCGTCAGGGAATCGTCTTGTATTGGTCGAAACGCCAGGCATCCAGCAGGTCCACGTCAAGATCGCCGTCGGTATCCATGGGCAGGCAATAGTTGCCCGGCGCGTAGTGGACGGTCGGGCCGAGCATGCAGGCCATCAGGTACTGAAAGTCCACCAGGTCGATGGTTCCGTTGTTGTCGGCGTCGAGGTCGATGGTGAAGGTGAGGAACCGGCGCACGTGCGCGCCTTGGGCGTTGGCGTCGGTGGCGAAGTACTCGTGGTGTCCGATGCCGCACCGGCCCGAAGCGTGCAGCGCGTCGTCGATGGACGCGATCAACGCGCCATCCAGGTGGAAGCCGATGGTGGAACCGTAAGCTTCGATGGACATCTTGCGCCAGCCGGAAGTGGTGACGTGGAGCGGGGCTGCGAGTCGGTCGGTGAAAACGCCATCGACAACAGTTCCCGCGCGGACGCGTCCGTCGTGGGTGTCGTAGGTGAGGGCGTAGCAGTTGCCGCCGCCCAGGTCGGCGCTTTCAAAGCCGCCGTTGCCGTCGTCGCGGGCGAAGACGCCGACGCGTTCGAAGCCGTCGGTGGCGACGTCCGGGCGATAGGGGCAATACACTTCGGCCTCGATGGTGTAGTTCACGTCGTTGCGCCGGCCGAGAGAGAGGGTTTCGAATCCGCCGGCTGGATTCAGGACCTCGAGGGCGTGGGTTTCGGCGCCGAAGGCGAAGGGGGCGACGGGGTTGAAGGTGAACTTGTCGTCCCAGGCGAGTGCGCGGCCGGTGGCGTCAAAGGGGTCGTTGACGGGGCGCGTGGAGGGGTTGGTGCGGCGCATGAGCATGAGTGCGTTGGGGACGGAGCGGGGGTTGCCGGTGCAGGGCGTGGAGGCGCCGTCGGAGGGGCAATTCACGACCTCGTCATCGATGACCATGGTGGTGGAGCCGCCGCCATCGAGGTTGATGGCGTTGTCGACGTGGAGGACGTCGACGAGGAAGTCCTGCATTTCGACGAAGCTGGCGCCGACGCTGTAGCCGGCCTGGCGGCCGTCCCAGGTGACGTACCAGTGCTGGGTGCCGCTCCAGGCGATGGCGGTGCGGGGGTGGCGGACGGCGTCGCCGCCGCTCTGGTAGCGGACGCCGTCTTTGACCAGCCAGACGTTGCCGGTGACCATGGTGCGGACGTTGTTCATCATGTCGGGCTGCATGGCGAAGCGGACGGCGACCTGATCGCCGACGCTGGCATGGGCGAGGAGATTGGCTTCGGCGCCGGCGCAGGCGGAGAGGACGAAGCCATCATCGGGGATGGGGTTGTTGATGGCGGCGGCGCCGCTGTGGACGGCGGTGATGGTGCCGGCGATTTCCTTTCCGGGGCGCATGGGGAAGTTCACGTTTTCGACGATGACCTCCGCGCCGGCGTAGTTGTTGGCGGTTGAGGGACCCCAATCGGGCGTGTAGAGGGCGAGGCCGCCGCCGCAGTAGAGGTTCAGCGTGCCGACCTGGGTTTCGGCGCCGTCGGCGAAGGCGACGGTTCCGGCGATGCTGGGGATATTGGAGGCCGCCCAGCCTTCGCCGTTGTTCAGCAGGCCGTAGGTCTGGGCGAGACCGGCGCCGGCGGCCGTGTTCTGGATGATGTTGCTGTCCGAGCCGAGGAAGCCGAGCACGCCGATGGTGGGGCCGGTGTCGAAGTAGGAGCAGTTGATCGCCGCGATGACCTCGTTGGCGGAGGAATCGTAGTGGTCGACGATGGTGGGGACGGGCTGCTTGGTCGGGTAGCTGCGCTGGCCGTAGGCGAAGCCCATGTCGATGGTGAATTGGGGGTCGGCGAGATCGAATTCGAGCACGTGGATGACGACGGGGGTGGGGAGGGTGTAGGTGTAGTGGGTGACGCCTGCGGTGATCTCTTCGACGATGGGGGGATCGGGCTCGATGATTTCTTCGCCGAAGCTGACGGCGTCGGCGATGACCACGTTGCCGGCGGGGCTGCTGCCGGCGGCATCGACGGTGATGGTGTTGGCGCCGGCGTTGAAGTTGAAGGTGCCGAGGGACTCCCAGGTGAGACCGCCGGCCGCCTGGCTGAGATAGACGGTGTGATTGCCGTCGGCGGCGGAGACGGTGTACTTGGTGGCGGTGGCGCGGTTGGAGCCGGGGACGTACCAGACGAAGACCTCCAATTCGCCGGCCTCGGGGAGGTTGGCGGTCCAGGTGGCGGTGTGGGCGCCGCCGGCGGTGGCGTAGCGATAGGTTCCGCCATTGTAGCCGACAGCGCTGCTGGTACCCCAGTTGCCGGTTTCGGTGTAAGCGGGGGCGCCGGCGTCGTTGTCGACGACCACGACGGCCGGTGCGGCGCTGACCCAGAGGGCCACGGCAAGTGCGGCGATGCCGATAAGTCGTGTGCTGGTCATAGCTTCGATCTCCTCGGAGGTGGGTGGGAGTGGACGTACGCCTTCCTAAGGTGGTTCCTGCAAGAAGTTGACGCGGTGGACCGCTATTTGGATGACAGCATACCCGCAACGGCGGGTTCAGTGCCACTGTGCGGCATCGGCGGAGCGGCGGGCGGTATCGATGTGCCCGCGCCGCGGTCCGGGGGGCCGGATCGCGGCGCGGGGGGCGGTATTATCGGCGGTAAAGGCCCTGGTGGGCGAGCGGGCGGCTCGCGGGCTTATTCTTCGTCCGGGCAATCGGTGTTGGCGAGGTCTTCGTCCCAGCAGTGCCACACATCGTCATTGTAGTGGGCGGGATCCATGATGCGGCCGGCGAGGCTGGCGTGGTTCCATTCGATGGTGGTGGTGTTGTCCTGGCTGACGCTGGAGATGATGTAGGTGCGGTCGAAGGTTTCGCCGTCGGTGCGGGCGTAGGTGATGTAGCTACCGGCGTCGGCGCCGTCGGGGGTGATGTTGGTGTAGGTGATGCTGGCCACGTCAGCGTCGGGGTCGCGCTGCCACTCGATGAAGATGAACGGTTCGGGGTTGTTGGGATTGCGGTTCAGCGTCCAGGTTCCCGCGGTGGCGGTCAGGTCGGAATCGCCGGTGAACCAGAGGACGTCGGACCAGCCGTCCTCCTGGGAGATGCGCATGGCCCACTCGACGCTATCCGGACCGGTGATGGCCCCTTGCAACTCGGCCGTGTAGTCGAGGCCGCCGACTTCCACGGTGTAGGCCCAGAGCCAGGCGCCGTTGGGTTGGCGTTCGGGTTCGTGGGTCAAGGCCTCGCCGAAGGCGGTGACGGGCACGGCCAGGGTGACGGCGATGATGGTATTCCAGACGGCGAGGTTGCCCGCGGCGTAGAGCCAGGTGAAGCCGGGGGTGAGCTGGATGGTTTTGGCTTGGTCGGGTGTGTTGAACGCGCTGAAGTCCATCTTCATGGTGGCTTCCGGGGGCAGCTCCGGCGGTTCGCTGGTATCGGGCGTGGTGTTGCAGGCGGTTTGGGAAAGCAGAACGCCGGCGATGGCGAACAGGGCGGCGGTGCGGTGGAGGGGGGTGCGTTTCATGATTCTCTCCGTTTGATTGATCGATTCGGTTCGGCCGACCAGGGGCCGATGCGACCTGGGGAGCGCGCGGTTGTGATCCGCGGGCCGGGTCTTCTCGGGCAACATGCTGTCGTGATTGGCGTGAAAAAGCAACCGCCGGCTCACGACGGCGGCCGGTGGGCGCCTTTACAACCGGTTTACATCCGGATGCGTGGGGACGTGGTACATACAAGGTGTTCCCGAATGTCGGGGATCGAATCGATGCCGCGCCGTGCGGACACACTCGCGGCGCAGCGTGTTTGCTTGCAGATGAGGAGATCCATCATGTCCTTACGATTTTCGTTGGCGGCGGTATTGGTGCTGAGCCTGCACCAGGCGCTGGCGGCCGAGGTGGTTGCGCAGCCGGGATCGATCGACGCGGTGACGGTGTATCGCGGGCAGGCGCTGGTGACGCGGGTGGTCGACGTGCCTGGTCCCGCGGGTTTGCGTGAGGTGGTGGTGACCGATTTGCCGGAGGCGGTGGTGCCGGGGAGCGTGTATGCGGAATCGGCCGACGGGGTGGCGGTGCGCAGCGTGCGGTACCGGGTTCGGCAGGTGGCCGAGGACGTGCGCGAAGAGGTTCGGCAACTGGACGAGCGGATCGCCGAGCAGCGCCGGGCGCTGGACGCCAACCAGCGGCGGCGCGGCTATCTCGAGCACAATCGGGGGTTTCTGGAGGGGTTGGAGTCGTTCACGTCGGCCGCGGCGTCGCTGGAGGTCAACCATGGGATTCTCAAGGCCGATACGATTCGGGAGCTGACGCTGTTTCTGTTCGGGCAGCAGGCCGAGATCAGCGACGCACTTTTACAGGTCGATCGCGAGCGTGAGGGGATCGCGGCGCAGATCGACCTGCTCGAGCGCAAGCGCCACGAGCTGGCGGGGGCGTCGGCGCGGACGGCCCGGGAGGCGGTGGTGTTCGTCGACCTGAAGCATGACGCGGGCGGGCGGATGCGCGTGCGCTACCTGGTGAATAACGCGACCTGGTCGCCGTCGTACAACGTACGTGCGGGCGGGGCCGCGGATCAGGCCTTGCTGGAGTACAACGCCGCGGTGCAGCAGCGCAGCGGGGAGGACTGGACGGATGTGGAGATGACGTTGTCAACGGCGACGCCAGCGCTGGTGGCCAAGGCGCCGACGCTGACGCCGCTGAAGGTCGCCTTGGCCGACATGCCGCAGGTGGGCGGCAAAGGCGACTACCTGGCGCAGCAGGCGGAGTTGCTCGGGCGCAAGCGGGCGCTGGAGGGCAACCGCAACAACCCGATTTTGAATCAGGGTTTTCAGCAGCAGCGCTTGCAACAGCAGCAACAGCAAGTGGCCGGGCAGTCGGCCGAGGTGTGGGAACAGATTAACAACACGCAGAATGACCTGGCGCTCAACAGCATATCGGCCGAGTTGCAGGTGCTGGACCTGATGGCCCGTCCGCACGATGCCCGGCAGGCGGCGCGCTTGCGGGAGGAGGAGGGCGTCAGTGTGACCTATCGGCTGGAGGGGCGGACGAGCCTGCCGAGCCGCAGCGATCGGCAGTCGATTCAGATTGCGGCAGTGGAGGCGCCGGCAGATTACTACAAGGTGGCCACACCGGTGCTGACCGGTTTCGTGTACGACGAGGCGGAGTTGACGAACGCGTCGGAGCTGGTGCTGCTGGCCGGGCCCTCGATGGCGTTCGCGGATGGCGAGTTCGTGGGGCATGGGGAAATCGCCACGGTGGCGGCCGGCGAGCGGTTCACGGTGGGGCTGGGCATCGACGCGTCGTTGCGGGCGACCCGGACGCTGGTGGACAAGTCCGAGCGGATCCAGGGGGGCAACCGGATCGTGACGTTCAAGTACCGCGTGGCGGTGGAGAACTTCGCGGGCGCAGCGGCGGAGGTGCGGGTGCTGGATCGCCTGCCGCAGTCGCCGCAAGGTTCGCAGGTGCAGGTGACGCTGGCGCGGTGCGGGCAGGATCTGAGCGGCGACCGGGTGTATGAGAAAACGCAGCGCGACGAGGGTATTCTGCGGTGGGATGCGCTGGTGCCGGCCGGCGTGAACGGGCCGGACGCGTTCGCGATCGACTACGAGTTCACGCTGGAGTATGACCGGGAGAAGGCGATCACGGGGTTGGCGCTGGGGGGATAGGCGGAGCGGATGGTTCGGCGCGTGCGCCGACGGATGTACATGATCAAAGCTTCGGCCGATGGGTCTTGCTGGGCGGGACGCATCGGCCTTTTTTGCGCGCGTTGGTTCGAGGTGGTCGGCGAGCATGGCGACTTGGAGAGGTGAGCGTAGAGCAGGTGAGCGTAGAGCATGGCGGCGCTCGACTTCGTCGAGCTTGGCCATGG
>NPIG01000440.1_pt2 | contig 27642 bp, 35 predicted proteins | sample 8637441 | NCBI WGS metagenome assembly NPIG01 (sample SAMN07420675, study PRJNA396082) | bioreactor metagenome | isolation source: sample BR6 brine-fed electro-methanogenic bioreactor BR | place: Japan: Kochi | collected 2016-06-14
GCCCGATGCCCGCCTGTGGGCTGCCAAGCGCCTGTCCGCCCTGTATCCCCAGACTCGCCGAGCCAGACAACAGCCCCATCAGCCGCTCGCCCTTCGTCTGTGCGCGCGGCACAACCTGGGCACCGTAAATGGCGCTGTTTGCCTGCAAGGCCATCTGGAGCAGACTCAGGTCCCAGAACATGTCGGCCGTCAGGTATTCCACATCTTTGTCAATCTGGTCCTGCTTCGCGGTGCTGCGGAATTTCAGACTGTCGAGCGCCGCGCTCAAATAGACCTGCCGCAACTGAATGTCGCGGCCACGGGACTGCTCAATGGCGCCGAGCATTTGCATTCCCAGGCTGCTCCGCTGATCCTCGCGTGCCAACCTGAGCCGGGCCGTGTAGTCGGCCACGGTGCGCTGATGTCCGTCCTCCAGCACGGCGATGGCCGTTAGCGCCTGGGTGGACAGAATCGCCCCGGCATCCCATAATCCCGTCAGGGTGCGCGAGACCGCAGCCAAATGGTCAGTGCGTTGTCTGGCCTCGAAGGCTTCGACCAAATCATCAATGCTGTCATCGCTGATGATGCGTTCAGCCTGTTCAATGGCCAGGGTCACGTTCTCAGGCAACTGCGCCGAGGTCTGCTCATTGCTGACTGCGAATTCGATCTGGCCCAATGCCAGTTCGACCTTTGCCAGGTCGCTGTCGGGGTCGTAGGCCGCCACGTTCTCGTAGGGGCTGCCCCCGGCGGCGCTGCGCATGGAATACAGTTCGGCTGCGACATTGAACGTGCCAGACGCGTCAAGGCCGAAAAAGTCGCCATAGGACGCGAAGGCAGCGGGGGCGCTGCCGATGGCATGTGCAGTCCCACTGCCGTCAATGGCATACCCGCCACCGGGGTTGATGTTGTGTACAATAGCCGCCCAGGGGTACAGGACGTTCGGCTCGTAGCTCGCTGGCGGCGCGCCTGCGGCCTGGTTGGCCCATTCTCGAATGAATCCCATGCCTACACCTCCAGCGTAAATCGCACGCTTTCGCGTGCGCCCGCCAATCGGCCGACCTGGACCACGCGCTTGTTCTCGGCTATCGTCTCAAACTGCAGCAGCTGACAGCCGCGCTCGCGGGCCAGCATGCGCCCCTGCTCAATCAGCCGCGCCCAGCCCGCTTCGGACACGTGCGGCGACACCGCGGCGCTCGCCACATAGAACACGCGCTGGCGCAATTCCGGGATGTTACCCGTCTGGCACGCGAACAGCCCGGCTTGCCGGCCGTCGGGTTCCAACACCCAGAACGCCTCCATCACTCCTTTGTTCAGCGCATTCAGCACGGCAGACGGTTCGGGTTGGACGTACAGCCCGGACTGAATCAGATGCACAACGACCCGCTGCACAGAGGGATCCGCCAAATCACCGACCGTAACCTGACGCAGCAGCGGGTCGTCAAGCGTTTTCGGCGGCGGCGGTTGCGCCTCGCCGGAATCGGCGGTCTTCGCCTTGGTATCGAACGGTACAACGTTTGACTGTGTATTCGGCTCCGACACTGCTCGTTCCTTTCACGCCAATCTGAAACTCGTTCCCGGACCTCACCGGAAACGCCACCCCATAACCGTTCGCCTGCACGGTACCCATCGTGCTGCCGTCGGCGACTGCATCGACTTCCAATCCGGTCAGCCCGTCTTGCGCCACTTCGACGCACTGAACCCGCTTGCTGCCTCGATAGCCCATGTCGAGGTCGTGCGTGTAGAACTCGACCGCGATGTTGTCTGCGTCCAGCCCGCTGCCCACGCCCACCAGCACACCGTCGCACCGGGCCAGTGACGTCGGGCGCACGTCCATCGGGCCGCCGAGCCCATTCTGGTTCAGCACGTAGCACGAGGTTGCCGTCGCAAACCAGTGTTCCCGGGCGACCGGGTCGTAGCTGCCCACCCAGGCAGACGGACTTGTAAACCGGTGCGCCTGGTCCAGGTCGCCGCCACGCTCGGGCCCCGCCAGCATCAAATGCCCGTCGGGCGTCAGCCACGCGTGTTCCTGGTCGTCACCAGACAGCGCCCCGCGCGCGGCCACCCCGGGCAGCGACGATGGCATAACGCGGTATCCCGGGCCGCTTCCATCAGGGACCAGCGCGGCCACAGTCTCGGTGCTGTACACGCGCACCGTGCCCTGTAGTGAGCGCATGGCCTGCACTGCGCCTATGCGGCGCACGCTACTGAACCCCAGTTCGCCGCGCTCGATGCGCGCCAGCAATTCACCTTCGATGGCGTCAAACGCGTCGTTGCCGAACACGCCGAGAGCTACCAGCATAGGCCAGAACGGAACGTCTTTGTCGCCCGCAAATCGCTCGCCCCAGACGACCCAGCGGTCAGACCACGTCATCTGGTCGTGTGCAAACTGCGGCTGCGTCTCCCGCCAACGGCGGAACAAGCGCGCCCAACGGTCACCGCTGAACCACGCGCCCGCGAGTCCGGCCAGCACGAGACGGTCGTTGTGCGGACATAGCGCCGTACACGTCAGCCCCTGGGCGACCAGCGTTGCGTCATAGGCAGGCACACTAAACACGAGGTTCGTGCCGTTGCATCCAAACCAGACGTCCTCGAAGGTGGCCACATGCCAGACGCCGTCCTCGGTGATGGTCGCCGCCTCCGCCCGGCTGTTCGCCTTTTTCGGCGCCAACGCGGTAACGGTCCAGTCTGACGCCAGCGTGCTCACGGAGTCCGCACCGAACAGCAACGTCACGTTTTCGCCGCGCCACACCTGCGGAAATGGCCAGTCCAGAGTGACATCGTCCTCGAACGGGCACGTGAACCACTCCGGGTTGCGCGCGGCATACGGCGCCGCACGCAGGTTCCGCATGCGGCTCGCATAGTCGGCGCCGGGCGGGAATCCCGTGTTCGGGACCAGTCCCTGACGGCCAGGCGCTATGTTGAACCCGTACTCCTGCATTACAGCCCCTCGGCGGTCATCCAGGCGCGCATACTCGGTGTTTTCACGCTGATGTAGGCGGCTGCGCCGTCCAAGTCCACCTTCGTGCGGTCGGCGGCGGTAAACTCAATCTCGTGCTCGATGCCCGGCTGCTCGACGGACGCGACACCCCGCACATCGGCGGTCACCCAACTGAACGTGCGTGCGGCCAGGTGCTTGCGCAGCTTCGAGTGAAGGCGAAGCTTCCAGCGGTCGGCCTCGGCGGCCGCGGTGTCGGTGGTGGTCAGGTCCACCCGCGCGACCACGAACGGGTCGCGACGACCGGCATCGAACCCCACAGTTTTCAGGGTCACGACTTCCGGCGAGGCCGCTGCGGTCTTGGCGGCGCCGATAAGCCCCGCCTGACCGGGGAACCGCGCCAGCGTGGACGGAATGACGCCCAGCGACCGACACAGGCCGGTGCGCGTCAACAGAAACGCCTCGTCCCCGTCTGCAAACCAGTACTGCTGCGTGGCGGGGTCGCACGGCACAAGCAGGTCGTCGCCAGCATTCAGCGTCCCGAGGTACTCGGACCAACCCAGCCGGTAGCAGTCGAAGCCAACCTGCTCTGGCATATACACGCCCTCGCGCGCGTAACGGCTGGCACCCTGGCCGACGCCGACCATGTACGCATTGCCGTCCTTGCCGACACTGACCAGCTCCGCGGCCGTACCGCCCACGGCGCCGCGACCCCAGATGCCGACCGGGCAGATGCGCTCCTCGATGGGTCCGAATTCGGTCTGACGCACCCGGCTGATCCCCTCGGTGCCGGAGACGATAAGGTCGGAACCGTAGGGGCGCACGCACTCAATGGCACCCACGTGTCGCAGCGGCAGCAGGTCCACGAGCCCCTGCTCGGCCCAGGTCAACACCTGCGGCTCAAACACCGCCTCGTAAGCGGTGTCGCTTGGCAATCCGAGCAGCCCCAGCAAGCTCGCGTTTGGAATCGCGCTGTCACCACCGACCGGAGGCCCGATAAGCAGCCATGAGGTATCGAAGGCGTCATCCTCGCTTGTGACGACGTTCGGTTTTTCACGCGCTTCCCACGCATTAAAGAAGCGGGTCCAAGACGAAACGGCGAACCGGGTGCCCGCCAAGCCGCCCAGCACCAGCCGGTTGTTCCAGTTGCACAGGCTTTGGCAGGTCAGCGTGCTGTGATGACCGACGACCTTGTTCGAACTGGTGCTGGGCGCCTTGTACACCAGGCTGCTGCCGTTCGTCGCAAACCAGGAGTCCAGAAACGCGGCGAAGTGCCACGGTGTCGCGCCCTGAACGGTATATGACAGGCCCGTGTCGGTCGCCTCGTAGAGCGACAGCGCAGACCCCGTAGTCAATGTAGACGTGTTGATCTCATAGAACGCCTCGTCGATGACGACGAGCGCAACGCGGTCCTCGAAAAAGATTTCAGCCAGCACCCATGAACCCGACTGCGCCTGAAACCCAGCCGGCCAGGTCATGGAAGGCAGCTGCTTGGCGCGCCGCTCGCACGCCATGAGGTTTGTCATGGTCTGCATATACGGCGCGTTGCGCGGCACGTCGCTATGCGGGCGCAGCCCATTTACGAGGTATGGGGCAAGGTCGATTACGTTCTCGGCCATCGTCGTTACTCCGTCGCGGCGCCGGGCACGGCGGCCGCCAGTTTGTCGGCCATCTGGGGCGTAGCCTCGGTGGTCTCGACCTGAATGTCCTCAAGCGACACGCCGGTCTGGTCCACACTAGTCAAGACCAGCCGGTACTCCAGAACAGGGATAGCGCAGGTCACGACGCCACGACTGTCTGGAGTCAGAGCCGCGCTTGTGATCCAGTCGTCGTAGCCGCGAATGCGCGACTTTACCTGCACGGTCCAGCCAAAGCCGCGGTTGTGTAGCCCCTTCATCCATATCCGGGTCAGGGTTTCAACCCGACCCGACTGCGTGCTGATGGTGCCGGTCTCAACCGTGGCGGTGTCTGGGTCGGCAATCTCGAACTCAGCCGTCACGATGTCGCCCGCGCGCACGGCGATGCGTGTAGGCATCCACGGTGCGCGGCACAGGCGCCCTTTGGCCCAGAGCAGCGCCATAGTGCCGTCGGCCGCGTACAGTTCCTGGTGCGCCCCGTCCCACGCCAACAGGAGGTCGTCACGGTCCAGGTCGGCGATGTGCTCGGAATAGCCCAGCCGTTCCGCACGCAGGTCCGTGCCCAGCGCCCAGAGGGCGTCTTCTCCGTCGATAAAAAACTGCATGTGCTGATCGCCCGCCCAGTGCGTGCGCGTGTTTGCCCCGGGCGTAACGCCGACAGCGTCCGGCAACCCGGCAAACTGGCGCGGTGCATAGGTGCTGCCGACGGGGTCGAGACGACAGATATGGTCCTCGCCGTACACGAGCACGCCAGGGCCGAACTCGACGAGGCCGAGCCGGTCACCGGCACCGGGCAACGGACGCAACCCGGATTCATTGCGCCATGCGAGATTCTGCATCAGGGTCTGATCCGTGCCAACGCTCGAGTCCAGCAACCACAGCAGGTCCGGCGCAAGCACGCTAGACCACCAGACCCAGTTTGCGCCCGCCCCAGACAAGGTCAAGCTGCTGAACTCGGTAGGCAGATCGCCCGCGACCAGGGCCATGGCGGCCGGCAGATTCACCCGGCTGTAGAAATCTGTGGCGTCAAACCCGGCGAAGAGTGCGCGCCCGTCGCGATGAGCGCATCCGGTCTGGATCGTCACGTCATCGGTCGCCCAGGTGTAGCCGTTGCGCCCGGTGCGCCAGACCACGCAGGCGCCGTTGAACAACATCCAGGTGTCGTGCAGGTCAAGGAAGTGCCAGTCCTTGCCCGCGGTGATGCTGGCGCTGGTGCCGCCGGTGTCGTCGTCGGGATCCTTGGTGTCAATCGCGCTCGCAGTGCCCGCGTCAATATCCACCTCGTAGATGGCGTCCTCAAAACAGCAGAGCGCGACCGACCGCCCGACAAAGAACTGCGGGAACGGCCAGGCCTTCGACTCGCTGAGCGTCGTCGAAATATAGGTGTCCGTCAACGGTTGGGTGAGCGCGTAGAAGTCTTTCAGCCCACCATCAGTCGGCCGGCGGTTCTGGCAACGAATCAGGAACTGGCTGTCCCTCGCTGTCCACGATTCCGGCCGCACCCCGTTTAGGAGCATTTGTCTCAAGGAGACGGTCTGCATTCTCGTCCTCGATAGGTTCAGGGGCAATCCCGAGCGCGTGCTCGATGCGCTCGAGGCGTTCGTTGACTTCGGCTATGGCGTCGGTGGCCTTCTGTTCTTCTGCCGCCTGCCTGCGGGCCTCGCGCTTGGCGCGTATCTCGTCAAACACCTGCTGTTTGGTCTGCCGTACGCGCGGGCCGGGTATGCTGCGTTTCACGCTCATGTGGGCCTCCATCCAAACCGGCGCCGGATGGACGGGCCGGACAACCTCTCGTAAGCCTCGTCGAACTCGAGGTCCGCCAGCGCAACCTCAATGTCGGCGTCGTAGTCCTTGACCTCGGTGCTGTTCCGGTTCAGCTGCATGGCAATCTCGCGTTTGACCGCGAGGATGAGCAGTTCAGGGTGTTTGTCGCTCCACCATGTGACGTCGGTGTCATCGACCATCTGGTCGGCCCAAAAGCCGCCGTAGATGTTCGCGGTGTAGTCCTGGTCGGCGGGGGGCATCAGGAGGAGGCTTCCTTCGAGGGCGTCCGGCAATGCGGGAACAGCAAGCGATACATCGTCAAGCACTACCGGACCTTCCAGTCCACTCACCTCGCCGAATTGCAGCATGTTGACGTCAGCTGAAGCCGAGATTGTGTATTCATAGTGGCCGCTTGCCGTCAAGGTTACGTCGAATGGAACATAAACTTCTTTGGATAGAGTGACTCGACATGACTGGCCGGCCGGTATCACAGCAGAGAAGCGCAACGTCATGCCGTCAGGATTGAAGTTGTCGAACGTCTGATAGAATGCGCCCGTAGCAATCTCTACTGCGCCGGCGGACCACGCGATGTCACCAGCGTCGTCCTCCCAGCCATCATAATCCTCGTCGAACTCGCCATTGACGACCCTTTCGGGAGGGACACTCCATTCTCGGACTCCCCGCGCCCAATACTTCGGCTCGCCGACGTCCACGTCGCCGAGATCCTGCCCGTAGTAATCGCGCAGCCATGACAGCCGCCGTTGTGCCAACCCACCATACGGCACGATGTTCCCGTCGGAATCCTCCAGGTCAATGCGCGTCACATACCGCAGACCATCGGGCTCGTTAAGGCTCCATGCGCCAGCAGCCAGCGCCGTCGGATACACCTGTTCCTCGCGCTCACGCTGAAACGACCGGTCCAACCGCCTGTGCGCCGAATTCATGCACCGCAGCAGCGTCGCGTTGGGCGTGTGGGCGCCGCCGTTGTAGTCCTCGACCAGTTCCGGCCGCCCCAGTTCGGTGGCGACCGCCTCGCTGATTTCGATGCAGGTGCTCATGGTGTTTTGCTCCGGGATCAGGCCCCAGTTCAGGAGCAGGCCTACGAACAGATAGAAAATCAGGTTGCTCAACCAGGACATAACGCCCTCCTTCGGGTGAGACGGGAGGGCGCGGGGCGGCGCGCCCTCCCGTCAGGCCGACGTACTAGGGTTTGTCGATCCCCAGGTTGTCGATAATCGCGTGGGCTGCCAGACGCCGAATCTGGAAGCCTTCCTTGCAGACCCAGCCGCCCTTGGCCCGCGAGATGAAGTTTTCGCCGTCCACTGTGGTCTTTTTGAAGTCCGACCACGGCACGCGGCACAAGCCTCTGCTAAACGCCATGCCGCTGCGGTCGGTCTTCTTCTGGCGGCGGCGAATCTGCTCGGGCTCGATGAGGTACGCCGTGTAGACACGGCTCGGGTAATGCACGAACAGCGGGTTTTCGACGATCTCGATCTCCTGGTCCAGGCCGCGAATCTTCGCGACGTTGATCCCGTAGCGGTTCGTGCTGTAGTCGATGGTGTACTGCCCGCTGTTCAGCACGCAGTTGTCGATGATGCCTCGCACGGTCTGCGAAACGTGCAGTTGCTTCGTCGCGCCCGGACGGCTCCACTTGCGGGTGGCCTCGAACACGCGGCGCAGGAACGGCAGCGTGCCGCCGAGCACCGTGTCCGTGGCCGCCGAGTACGTGGTGTCGGTGCGCCAGTTGATGATGTTGCTCGACTCGTGCTGCCCGAGGAAATACCGCAAGCCGCCGGACCAGAACCGGTCGCCGACCTTGAGCCGCACGCCCTCGAAGAACGCGTTCTCGCGACGCTGGTTCAGGCGCATCAGCGCCTCGGTCTCTTTCTCGGCCTTGAGGTCTTCCTCGGTGCGGGTGGCCTCGTCGAGCTCGTCGTGCGAGATGCTGAACGGCTCGCTGTCGGTGCCGATGTAGTTGTAGTACTCGGTTTCGTGCTCGGCAATTGCCTCGCCAAGTTCGAACACCTCGTCCTCGGACTTGTTCAGCACCGTCCAGGTCAGCCCGGTTCCGGCCAGCACGCTGTTGGTGTCGGTTTCGAGCGTTTGGATGGTGAAGCACGCGAACGTACCGGCCCGCTCGATGCCGACCACAAGCGCCTTGACGGTCCCGTACACGCTGGTCGAGTGAATCTCGATCTGGTCGCACTCCTCGACCGCCTGAAGCCGGTTCAGGTCTCCCGCCGTCGGGCGCACCACGAGGGTGGTCCCCGACGCGGCCGCGCCGCTGTGCGCTGACGTAAACCCGGTATCGGTGTACACGTCATGGATGTTGCCCGTCAGGGCGTTGAACGGCTTGTCCCAATAGTGGAACACGCGCGACGTCACAGGATCGCCCTGCGCCATCTTGTCGAGCATGGTCACCATGGGGTACTGGTCGAGCGGCGTCTGTCGCTCGACTTGCTTGTCCCAATGTTCCGGGTGAACATTGGTCGTCCGCTGGCTGACGCGCAGGTCGCCGCGGGTCATCACTACGCTGCTGGGCATAACCTCAGCTCCTTTCTCGTTGCGGTCCGCCCACCAGCTCCCTTTCGTTCGCCGTCAGCACAACGGCTGCCTTTCGTCTTATGCCCGGCGGACACATGCCCGCCGGGCCTGCTGCTAGTTCAGGATTGCCGTGACGCTCTGGCCGAGGCCCGTCGCCACGGCCACGGCCTTGCCGGCAATCAATGCCGCATCGTCTGCGCTGGCGCCTGTCAACAGCGACACCGTGGTCGCGGCAGCGACATCGCCGAGGAACAACTTGTCCACGGTCGCGTACCGGTTGGCCAGTGCAACGTTCGTGGTGCCATTCAACTGAACGACCTCACGGGTCACTGCGCCGGTCGTGGCAAGTTTGCCTTCCACGCCGACATATGCCGTGCTCGCCCCGCCAGCGACCACCTGCGGGAGCGAACCGAACAGATTGCTCTCGCCTTCGTCTGCAGCCGCATCAACGCCAGACTGTGTGCCCGCCGCCGCGATGGTGGTGATCGAGAGGCCGCCGCTGGTTTCCTTCACCGTCAGCGTGCCAGCCAGTGTGCCGCTGGTGATCTCGACTGCGATGATGTCGTCCCAGTCCACCTTGACGCTGTTGACCGGGGTCGTGCCGTCGGCTGCGTCCGTGGTCATGTCCTCATAGGCGTAGGTGCCGCCAGTGTGGCCATGGATGCGCACGCCGATGCTCACGTCACCGGCCGCGTCGGAGACGATGGTCACGCCGTCCGTGGCCGGTTGGTTGGTGAACTCGCTTCCGGTCTGGTCGTACTTCGTCAGGCTGACCAGCCATCCGGCAAACCAGTTCACCACGCGCCCGCCGTAGGCCGACTTGATGGGCCCCGGGTACACTGGTGCCGCAGCGACAAGCGATGCTTCGCCTGCAACTTTTAGCGCAGCATTGGCATCGGTGACCGCACCGGCCTCCAGTAGGGCGCCCACCACAGACGACGCGTTGCCAGGGGCCTCCTTGTACTGCGAGTTCACAACGTCGTAGTACGCCAGCCGGTTCGGGTTCAGCGTGCCCGTGATGGCACGCGTGAATACTTTGCGGTCGTTGTACCCGTTCGTGCGCGGCTGCGTGATGTCGAGCAAATCGACCACGCCGCCGGTCGTCGGGACCACTGCTTTCCCCGACGCTACGGTGCCGTTGGTGATGCCGTCGATCTTCGCAATGTCGGTCTCGGCTACTTCGGTGGAGCCCAGCGTCAGGGTGCCGGACAACTTCAGGTTGCGCAGGCAGTCGGTCGCGTCGTCAAGGTCTTTGGTGGCGTCAACCACCAGGGCCTTGCTCGCCGTAACCTTGCCTGCCGTCACGCTGTCCAGCACGGTGACCTCGCCCGCCGAGAATTCGGTGCCGTTCACCTTGAAGCCGCTTCGGAAATCCGGCACGTCGCCGTACCGGAGGCGTAGCCCGAACTTGCTTTCGAGCCAGTTCATGAGGTGCAACATGGTCTGTCCTCCTCCTCGGCGGTTAGGTGAGCGTCGCGTCGATCTGGATGTACCGCTTGCCAGTGCAGTACAGCAGAATGTGGTCGCCGACAGCGGTCATGCCGTTGCCTGCGCTCAGATAGTTCGCTGCCGCGACGATGGCGTCGTCCTGGTCCTGAACCAGGACACCGGTGCCGCCGCCGTCTGCAACACAGTCGAACTGGTAGAACTTGCCGCGTGCCGCCTGGACAGACGGCAACGTCACCGTGATGGACCCGGCGGCCGGGACGGTCACCTCGTTTAGGGTGTCGTCCACGCCGATGGTCTCGCTCGCGGTGATTTCGTTGACCACCGGGCTCCCCTGGGTACGGAGCGCCCGTGCGCGGTCGGTCTGGCTCTTTGCTCCCATGACCTACGATCTCCTTTCGTTGATGCGCTTAGTACAGGCCGCTACGGCTCCGTTCGCGCAACTGCTGAATGCGCTCCTCTGCGGTCGGCTCCGGTTTCGGGCCGGGGTGCGTCCGTCCGCGCGGGGGCGGGGTCTGTCCTCCGCCAGACGGGGCGGGGGCCAGGTTTTTCCGGGCGCCGCCCCGCGCCGTGTGCTGCTGTGCAATCTGCTTTGCCTTGCTGATAACTGGTTTAAGCCGCTGCTCGGCCATGCGCAGAATCTGCAATTCGTTTGCCTGCGGCGCGTTCGCGCGCGCTTGCCATAGCGCGGTTTCGACCAACTGCCGCATACCGGTCAATTCGGGATGCCGCTCGTAGAACTTGCTTACCGCAAGCGCGACCGGCAGCGCCTGCTGGAGATGATGCAGCGTGGCCTGTGCGTGCTCGATGCGCTGGTTGTGCTGAAGCACTTCAGCGTGTTCCTGGAGCAAACCGCGCAGCGCGTCAGCGTCGCCATCTTGCAAAATGGCATTCAGCATTTCGTCAGATGGGCTGAATTCCCGCGGTTGGAACGCCATCTGCTGGGCCTGCTGGTCAACCTGCTGCTGGTCTTGCGGCTGGTTCAGCATGCCAAGCTCTTGCATGAACGACTGCTCGATCTGCGGGCCAAGCTGCTGGTCGAAAAAGCTCAGTTGTTCCTGTGCGGCCTCCCATTCTTCGCGGGTGGGCGGTGTCCAGTCGTCTTGGGCCTGCTCCTGCGGCCCTTGCGGTTCTTGCGGTTCTTGATTCAGCGCGTCTGCGAAATCCTCATGTGCCTCTTCGCCTTCCGGCTGGTCAAAGCCGGTGTTCCACTCGGCGGACTGCGGTGGAGTTTCGCCTCCGGTTTCGTGTCCGCCCTCTGGTCCGAAGCTGTCAATCCGCTGTCCCATTGAGTACGTCCTCCTGTTCTTTGCGCACGTGTTCCACGATGGTGCGCGGCGTGTAGTTCTCTGCGGTTTCGATGTCGTCGGACAGTCCGAGAAGCCCCTCTAACTGCTTGTATCCAGCGCGCAGAACGAGGTATTCCTCCCAGGACTGCGCCTCAAGCATGCCGCTGAATAGCAGGTGCATTTCGTCCAGCAATCTGGCCTGCACCGCCGCCGTGCATGGTGATTCCAGCCAGCGCCGCTTCTCGGCGTCCTCAACGGTGATGTCGCGGGTCGCGCGCTCGATAAACCGCTCGAGCCTGTATGGAGTGACGTTCATACTGTCGCCCCCTGTATGGCCGCGCTCATCGGCACGAGGTTGCCGGCCTGTACCTGCTGGAGCACCTGGTCGTTGGCCGTCGGCGTCATGCTGGCCTGATACCAGTCGATGTCCGTGATGCCCATTTCGCGCAGGTAGTCGGTGAAGAACCGCTCGAACGGGAACCGTGCCACGAACTGGTCCATGACGCCCGGTGCGCCGACAAGCGTCTTGACAAACTCCGTCATGGCCGGGACGTTTTTGGGGCCCTGGCTCATCGCGTGCAACGGGACGACGTCGAGGTCGGGGTCCACGTCCCAACTACCGACCAGCAGACCCGTGGCCTCTGGCGGCAGCCCGTAGGACTCCCGAATTAGCGCCTCTTGCTGGCCCGCGATGTCGAGAATCACCTCGGTGCTCATCCACTGCGCGACGTTGCAGAGGCCCTGGTAGGCCATGTCCATGCGGCTCTGCTCGTCAATATTCAGCGCAATGCGGGCCATGCGCCCGATAGACCGGCCCTCGATGGCCTGAATACCCACTGCGGTCGGGCGCTCGGGCAGTTGGCTCGCGGCCTCGGTGATGCCGTTACCCTCCTTGGCAAGCTGTATCAGCATCGAAACGTCGTTCCAATTGCCCGCTGTCACGTCCTGCACTGGGATTTGGTGATACAGTTCGCTGATAGGCCGGCCGCGGGCGCGTTTTTTCTTCCGCACGACCATAGGGCCGCCGCCCTGCATGAAGTCCTCGTATTCCAACCCGTCCTGGTCGATGATGAACTTGCCGTTTTTCACCAAATCCTGAAAGTCCAACCGCTGCTTGACCTCAAAATCCACGGCAATTTGTTGGCCGTGGCAGACCATCAGGTTGGACACAGGCGCTATTTCGTGGCCACGTGCGTTTGGCGCGCTGCAAACGCACGGAATGCCACCGTGCAGCGTGTGCAGGCGGTCGGCGCCGATCAGTACGCGGTCGCCGCCGACCCGGAACATCCAGAGTTCCGGGTGGTCGGAAGCGCCCACGCCGACGTTGGACGGGCACAACCGCACGAACATATNNAGCCGTGTACGTCACGTCGTTGTAGTTGCCCATCCGCTCTTTGCGCGCATCCGTCTCACGCCAGTGCCCAGACCGTCCGCCACCGCTACGACAAAGCAACTCAAACGCCTTGCAGTTGAATAGTCGCTCTTCCGGGTCGCTCTCCTGGCCGCGCAACAGTAGTGCGTCGGTGCGCGTGACCCAGCCAAAGAACGCGGAATCCTGAAATCGGTCTGGCGGCGTATTGGGGTCGGTCAGCGCCTGGTACGGGTCAATAGGAATCCAGTCTGTGCCCTCGCGGCGCTGCTCGAGTGTCTCGTCGATAAACCGCACCACGTCGCCGGGCGCGTATGGCGCGCCCAGTCCCTGAAGCGCCATGGCAAGCAACGGAGTCACCTGCTCCTCGACCAGGGACGGCGCCGTGCGCTTGGACCATTTGCCCCAGGAGAACGCGCGACCGTAGGCAAACGCGTTGCCCCAGTGGATGTCGGCCTGGCGCCGTTCCTTGAACCACATGCTGATACGGCCCATTAGTGCTTCCGCGAGGGCCGCCTTCGCTGCGCGTTCAGGGGCGCCGGGCCCCACAAACCGGTGAAAGTGCTTCTGTGAGAAGAACGCGCGGTGCATGGCCGTCAGGAATAGCTGCTGGTGCGCGTACAGCATCGGGACCACGACGTTCACAGGTTTCCTGTCGTCCTCGGCCTTGCGTATCCGGTCCAGCGCGTCGGCCGGCATGTACCCGTCGAGAATCTGGTCAATTTTCTGGTATTCGGACACGTAATCCGTGGTCGTCGCGTACCCGCGCTTGGCGCAATCGAGCACCAGCGCGACTATCCGGTCGTGCAATTCTGAGCCGGGCCGCAGGTCCAACCCCTGCGGGTACTCGTAGGTTTCGCCCGAGTGCATCATTTCGCGCTGCAGGTCTGTGGGCAAGTTGCCAAGCATCAGTTGCACCATGCACGGGACCGAAAGAACCGGCCCGCCCGTTCGTACTCCTCGTCCTCGTCCTCGTCCCAGGTCTCGCCAAAGTCGCCACCTTCGAAGTAGATGCCTTCGCGCTCAAGAATCTCGGGGATGTAGCCCAGCGTGTCGGTGGCGTCCCATTCAGAGCACTCCGGGAACTCGAGCAGTGCCCGTTCCAGCGGCCCCTCCCGCAGAGACTCGTCATGCACGACCACGCCTTCGCGGTAGTACGGGAGCATGGCACCAGCGCGCGCAATCTTGATTGCGTCACTGCCGCTGCCGTAGTCCACGCCGGGATGACGCCGGGACTGGAGCCAGTCGAATTCCACCCGCCCGGCCACGCCAGCCAGTTCCGCGGCCTGCCTGATGGCGTTGCGAATCACGTCGCTGAGGCCTGTGTCCTCAACGTAGATTTTTGCCGTGCGCGTGTCGCGCGCCACCGAAAAGATGGCCCGGTAGTAGACATCCGGGTCCATGCGCCGCACGATGTTCCGGCGCAGATAGATTCGATGCAGTTCAGGGTCAACGCCGACTGCGAGGATGGAAGTCTTGTTCGCCCGGTGTCCGCCTGTCCGCGCAGGGTCTACGACCAAGAACCGAAACGTCGGCGGGCGCGTGCGCATGAGTTCCTCGTCCTGCACGTAACTCCACATATTCGAGGCGTAGCACGCTTCCTCGCTCGACCGCGGCTCGCACAAGAATTCGCGCGCCCAGTAGTCGGGCTTGGTTTTCAGCCGCTCGTACATGGCCTGTACCTGCTCGTTCGTAAGCAGTTCTGTGCAGGACTCATACCGGCCAGCCGCAACCTCTCGCGCAATCGGGAACACGTTGCCGCGCCAGTTTGACCGGCGGCGCAGCTGCATCATGAGTGCGTTCCGGTGCTTGCACGTATCGACCACGATGTTCCGATACGGAACTCGCCCGTCCCGGCCAACCTTCCATCGATTATCCGGCCCGGGTTGTTCGTCCGCCTCGACGGTCTGACTGTACTCGGCGTCAAACCATTCCTCGAACCGTTCGCGCACGTCCTCGTTCCAAATGTGCTTGCGGCTCTGCCCGTCATCACTGAACAGCAGGTCGGGACGAACGAACATATTCCCGAGGGAGACCAGTGACCCGTTTACGGTCTGGTTGGCGCCGCGCGGGCTGACGCACGCGAACGGCACTTGGGTTTCCGGGTCGATGAGGAAAAACGCCTCTTCGCTGAATGCGGCAGAAGCCTTCTGGTTCCGGCGCGGCTCAACGGTGCCGAACACGTCCTGGAATTCCTGGCACATGAACGCGGCCCGGATCGCCTCTGTCCGCTTGGCGGCAATCTTGTACTCGGCAGACGTGTACAACAAAAACCGATTTAGCCGCAACGCGAGGCCGCGCGTGCAGAAGATGATTCCCAGTGTGGTCTTGCCAAACCCGCGATGGGTCAATTCCCACAACCACGGTATGCTGTAGTCGTCCAGTTCGCGCAGGTATTTCATCCGCTGGGCAGTGAACTTCTTTTTCACCGACAGCGGGAAAAAACATTCCGCCATCAGGTGCGACCCGGTGCTAACCAGGGGGCCGCGGGAACCGGTCGGCTCGAGTAGCCGCACGATGATGTCCTGTATCCCGGCATCGACGGTGTCCGGCATGCCGGCGTGGCGATGCCTCACCTCGCCGTAATCCCAGGCGTGTACGCGCTGGTCTGTCGTTGCCGTTGCGCTCATGGCTTCCTATGGAGCGAAAAACGGCGCGTGCAGTGTCCGTCTGGACTCCACACGCGCCGCAACGCTCGTGTCTCTGGCGGTGGTTGCGCACCCTCACGGTCAGCCTGGCCGGGCCGACACCAAAGCTATATTCCGGTCATCCCCTCAGTGGGCCGCCGCCTCAATGGTGACGGTCGTCGTATTTCCAACGCCGCAGTTCCCCTTGAACCGCACCGCGTGACATGGCGGAATCTCGAGCAGCGCCGCCGCCGTGGCGCCCGCGGCCAGTGTGGCCGGTGCGCCGGAAACCCATTTGATAAGCCCCGCCACGCTCCAGGTCGAAGCGAGCGAGACCCATTCGCCAGACGGCACTATTTGCACTTCGAGCGAGAACGCGGCCAGCGCGTTCGTGCTTCCGGTGTTCTTCAACACGAACCCCAGCCGCTCGCACGCCTTTTCAAGTGTGACCGTGGCCAGCACGGCAGACGCGGCCGTGACCGCGATGCTCTCGCTCTGCTGGCGCTCAGGCGCGCCCAGCCAGATAAATCCTGTGCTCATGGCTATCTCTCCCTCAGCACGAGTACGAGTGTTTCGTCGTCCGTATTGTCGGCACCGCCGCTCATCACGCTTGAGAACGTCAGCGTGTTACCCGGGGTGCCCTCGGCTGTCTTGATCTGTGCGTTCTCCGGGTCTTCAGGATTGAGCAGTTCAATCACGTCGCTCGCCGCGAAGGGCGTGAACGGCGTGCTGCTGTTTGCCGCGGTCAAAACGGCCTTGCTCGACCCGTTGTCAACGTCAATACCGACGCTGCTGTACCCAGCAGGCTGCCCAATCTCGACGCGGATGGCGTACTGCTCGTTGATGGCCGCCAGGTTGCCGTTGCCGCTGGTGCCCTGAACGGCATCGATGAGGTCCGCCATTTCATCCAGCAGTTCCTGCACCTGGTCGTCCACGGTGGTCGGGTGAACCCCAGACCTGCGCAGTTCAGATTCGAGCACTTTTGCGCGCATGTTCAACTCAAGAGCGGCGTTCAGTGTGCTGATGCATCCGCGCAGCAGCGCGTCGCGTGTTTCGAAGCTCTGTACCACAGCCATCAGCCGGCTCCTCCGAACATTATCCCGAGCAGGTCCGCGATGAACCCAGGGTTCTGGTTCAGGAACCCGAACAGCATCCTGGCCCAGCCAACCTGTTCAATCCCGTTTCCGTCCTCGGGAAACGGACCAATCAGTGGAATCGCGGTCTCGAGCAACCCAGGCACCTGTGCGGCTAAATCGCGCAACGCCTCGGCCTGCACGGTCAACGCGGGGGACGTTACATCCGTTTCTGCGTTCACGGTCATCAGCCACGGGTTTTCACCCGCCCCCTGGTAGTGAAACGCCTGCAGGAATTTCCCGTCGCCGTCGCCCAATATCTCGAGCCGGAAATCCTCGCCCTTCTCGCGGATTTCGATGCGCCCGCTCGACTTCGCGGGATTCGCATACCACGGCGCACTCCAGGTGAGGCACCCGCTCAGTGCTGCTACCAGCAGGACTGCTACCCACGTTCCACGCATGCGACCGTCTCCTTCTTGCACCACGCGACCATCTCGCGGATCGTCGCGTTGTTCTCCCGGATTGACGCCGTGTTCTCGGTCAACGCTGCGGTCGTCTGTTCAATCAGTCCGCGGTACGTCGTGCGAATCTCGTCTTCCAGCGTCTGTATCCGCGAGCTCATCAGTGCCTCGCGTTCCGCGACCTCGCGCGCCCGCCGCTGCTCGGTCTTCGTCTGGTTCCACAACAGGAACACCGCCAGCATGACCGGGACACCGAACACCTTTGCCAATTCGACCAACTCCGCCACCGGCATCAGACGCGCCCTTCCCGCGCCTGCTTCACGAAGTTCCGCAGGAATCGCCAGAGCGCGAGCCGCCCGCCGGATGCAGTCACGAGCGCGGCCGACACCTCAACGTCGATATCCGCGCCGAGCGCGTTCAACAACCCAATCAGTCCGGTCAGCACCACTACGGCGGACCCGCCCTCCACGGCGCCCTTCGCGGCGCCCTTACCTGCGCTGTATGCCCTGTATTCCGGCATGTCTCGTCTCTCCCGGCGCGTCATCCCCCCAGGCGCGCGCCTGCTCGGTCTCTGCCAGCCAACTCAATTTCAGCAACGAACTCACGAGCGATTCAACTATCCGGCGCTCGCGCGCCAAATCCGATTCCAACCGCGCGTTCTCCGCCCTGAGCCGCCGGTTTTCGTCCACCCATTTCGCGATGCGCTCGCCGACGTGGCCGTCGTTCTCTCTCGCGTGCTCCGCAGCATCAGCCGCCACCACGCACGTCCGTCAGTACGCGCTTCATCCAGCCGCGCGCAAACGACCTGTACCGGTTGTCGCGCTCGACCAGGCCCCGATACCACACGTACTGCTCGCCGTTCATCGCGGCCAGTAGCGCCGCCGCGTATCCGCGGCGCACGCACTGCTTCAAACTCGCCATCGTGACCGGGCCCAAACACCCGTCCTCCGCCAGCAGCGTGTCGTCAGCACGGGCCAGCACGTTCAGCGCCCGCTGCAAAAACCGCACGGCGGTGCCGCGGCCGCAGTTCACGCCGGCCTCGAACAACTCCCACGCGACTCGCTCGTCCACCGCCGCGACCTCGTCGCAGTGGAGCCGGTTCCAGTACCGGTCCCGGTATATCTCGCGTGCGTCTTCCTCGCGCAACAGCGCCACGGGCATGCCTGGTAGCCCACGGTCAGCACGCCACGCATCAAACACCGCCTGGGTAATTCCCCAGTTCGTCGCCCCTCCCGGGTCGTCGTCGTGGTCGGAATACCCGCCTTCCAGCCCAAATACCCGGTGAAGCGCCCGGTCGAAGGCTATCTCGGCGTTCATGGCAGGAACGCTCATAGCGGGTTGGTCTCCTTCTCCTCGCAAACCGGTTCTGCGGGCTTTGCCCGAGCCCGCAGCGCGTCCAGAGTGCTGCCCGTCACGTGACGCTGCTCGCTCTGGCTGTACCGGCGCTCCTCGCGGCGCTCCGTCCGGGCAAACACCCCGCCAGGTATCCGGTCCGCCGCCTCCCGTAGCGTCGCCAGCAGGTTGCGCGTGATGTATGTCAACTCCTTCGCGTCCAAATCCTCCGCCTCAAGACGCTCGCACGCCTTCCCCACCGCCGTCCGTAATCCGCCCACCACGTCACTGACCAGCAAACTCAGGTTCTCGGCCTGCTGGTAAATCCGACGCAGCGTTTCGGCACGGTGATGGTCCACTGCCGCCGCAAACGGAGGATGCTGGCATATCCGGTTCACCTGCTCCCGAGCCAGCCCGCATAATGACGCCGCCGCTGTCTGGCTCAAACCCGTAGTGCCTAACATGCGAGCCAAATCACGGTGCGCCTGGGGGGCATGCTCCATGTCGGAATAACCGAATCCCCGCGCTCGAGACACTGCATGTTGTACCTCGTCTTCCCGCACCACGCTATGTTGAATCTCTCCAACCATGTCCGCGTTGTAGCATACAATCCACACAACGTCAAGTAGAGTATTTGTTAAATTGCTCAGTATCCGCATCCTGAAAAACCTACTTTGACGGACTTCGGCGGACTTTGAGGGGGTAAACTTTTTTTCGAAATCGGAATTTTTTCCGGGTAGGGGGGATGGGTATCGTGGAGGGACGGCCTACCCCCCTGGCCCCGGGCGCTCGCCCGCGCGCGCCGCGCTCGCGCCCGACCGCCGCGGCCGCGACGTCCACCGGCCAGCCTCGAGCGGCTGGTCACCGGCAGCCTCGAGCGTCCGGTCACCGCCAGCCTCGAGCGTGCAGCCGCCGGCAGTGAAGGCGTCCAACCTGCCCAGCGGCGCTTCGCGACGCCCAAAACCCGCGGGTCCAGCCCTCGGTTGGTCCCACGCGCCGGGTCGAGTGTGTGTAAGTCCAGCGCCTTCAACGCGGGAGTGTCCTGGAGTGCATGCTAAGTCAGCATGTGCGCACTCGAGTGTGTGTCCAGGACTGTCCGCCGGGTCACCACTGGGGCAGTTTCCAGCCCTTGGGAAGGCGCCGTTTCGACCGCTTCGTCCGCCCGTCGGCCTCGCCCTGCATGAGCATCAGCAGCCACGGCCCGGCCGCGACCAAGCGGACGGCTTCCTCGTCGGCCCGGTCGTGTAGCTGGTTGATGTACTGGCGCACGTGCGGCAGCGACATGGCCTTACGCACAGCACTGGCGTCGGCGTTCAGGTCGGCCGCAATTTGTTCGACTCGGTGGCCCTGGACGACGGCGCGCGCGATGTTGAGCTGAAGGTCTGTTAGTTTTTGCGGTTTATCCACGCGAATTTCTATCGGGATTGTTGTGTATATCCGGCGCGTCTAAGACGAGCAGTGTCCAATCTCGGAGTGAATGTGCAACTGGGTTGAACTCGGCCAGTTTCCCCGTCATCACGCTGACCTCCTCCGCTGGGACCAGTAGAATATTCTGTGTCAGACCGACGGTGCGCCGTTTGTGAAGACATTCTTTCAGCGTAGCCATCACGATGCCTCCTGATGCGCCCGCCGCGCGGCCCGGCGGAACGCGTAGACGAAGAACCCCATCGGGTTGTTGACCTTGCTCCCGGCGTCGAGCAGTTCGGCGAAGGCATAGCAGCCAGCTTCGAGCGCGTGTGGTCCATCGAGCACGTTGAGCAGCTTGTCGATTGACGCGGGGTTGTCCGAGAACCCTGCGTAGTCTGCGATGACCTTTGCGAGTTCGGCGGTGCTGTTTGCGGCCCGGGCTCGCTGTAGTGGCGAGGCCGGTTGTTTCCCTGCGTTACGCTGGCGCCGGTCGTACTCGCGGTTGAGGTGCCACCAGACGGCGGTGAGCCAGTCGTCCTGCGGGTCATTGAGTCCGGCGCCGCCGCCATAGAGTTCCCGGACCCAGGTTTCGAAGGCGAGCTTTCCGCCGGCAAGGACTTCGTTGGGCGGTAGTGCGATTCCGTCTGGTGGTCTGCCGTATAGCGTGAGGACGTCGCTGCGGTTCATATGGGTTCCTCCAGGTGTTCGGTGTGAGGTTTTGGTTCCGGTTTGGAGTCAGAGACGGAATCCTTCCTTCCCTCGTCCCGCTGGTTGACCGGGAGCATGCGGTCGAGGATGTCGCTGATTCGGGTAGGCTGGCTCTCGCGTGCGCGCGCGGGAGAGCTCCCCTCGTAGGCTCTGGAAGGACTGGAAGGAAGGGGATTCTTATTCTTACTCTTACTATTACTATGCTGGTGGGTCCGCTGGTGGTCCCGTTGGCGGCCCCGCTGGCAAGTCGCTGGTTGGGGTTGTGCGGAAAGTGTTACTATTGTTGAGGTTGTGATGTTTTTCCCGCTGGCGGGTTCGCTGGTGGGTCCGCTGGTGGTCCCGCTGGCGGGTTCGCTGGGGGGTCGCTGGTGTTCCGCTGGTGCGGGGTCGCTGGTGCAGGGTTTTGGTGATTTGCTACACGGGGGGGTGGTAGAAGGGTCGGCGGAAGCGAACCGGCCGCCCTGACGGGACGCCTGACGGGCACGTGCGCGACCGGCTGTCTGGCGCTGTCGCTGCGCCGCGCCGTCACGGTACAGACGCCTCGAAACGAGACTGTCGGGCGGCAGCGCGAGGTCGACCTCAGGACCGCGGCTGCATACGCCTCGCTCGAGTAGCTCGGTGATGAGCGGCTCGACCTCGTCCGGCGCCGCACCGGCCAGCCGGGCCACAGTCCGCGGGTCGCCAGCCACGACGCCCCGGGGGTTGCTCGCCCAGGCGTGGCAGAGCAGCCGCATCCAGAGCCCCTGGGCGGCAAGGCTGCAGGCCGCGACCGCCGGGTCCGCGAGCCACGCGCGCGGTTCCCAGCGGATGTACCAGTCTCGGTTCGGGGTTCGGTTGGCGGTCATGACGGGGAGTCCTCCTCGCGGTGGTTCAGGAACCGATAGCGGTCCTCACGGTATTCGCCGCACCAGTCGTCGGCGCGGCGATGCGGCCGGCCGGTGAAACACATATCGATGACCGGGCGGTCGTCGCCGTGGGGCGTGGGGTCCGGCGGCGCCGCGCCAAGGAGGACCGGCGGATAGCGCCGGCAGGTGCCGCGGGCGCACGGGTCGAATTCGCCGTCATACTGGCTCGCGTCGTCGAAGTGCTCCCAGTACAGGCAGGTCTCGCAGCAGCGCGGTATCATGGCAATGTCTCGCTATAAGGCTGCACCGTGTTCCCGCGCACGACCAGTGCCACCCCTCCAGCGGCTTGCACGGCTGCGAGGAAGCGCCGCTGTGTAACGCTCAGGAGGCCCTCAGGTGTCTTGACCTCGACTGCGGCAAACACCGCCAGCGTGCGTCCTACGTCGTCCTGGGTGACGGTGGTGGGCAGCCAGCCAACTAGGTCGCTGCTGCCGCGGCACAGTCCGTACCGCACGCGGCGCCCCGCGGGGTCAGCCGGCGTCAGCCCGACGTTGTTCCGGAACAGCCGGTAACCATGCTTCGAGAGCCGCACCAGGGCGTGTTTCAGATATCTGGTTTCCTTCTGTCCCATCATCCCTCCGCAATTGTGTGTCGCTCGACTAGTACACGGGCCGCACTTATGGTCCTGTCCGCCAGACGAAGAGCGCTCGGGCGCAGGGCGTCAGCAACACGAGTTTTTCGCCTGGTCCGACAAAATGCNNAGTGGTAGCACGAGTAGTGACGCTCGTAGAGCGCGCGTCCGGTCGGGTCGCCATCGCGGATTGGCACCCATGGGCTGCCGTCGAAATCCATGCGCATTTGTCGCGGATACTCCTTCTTCATCTCCCCGCCTGCACCATCGCGCCGATGATTTCGGCGGCGACCGGCCACACGATGCTGTTGCCCAGCGCGCCTAACAGCGACCGGTGCGGCTCGATCTCTTGCGGCGTTTGTCGCCCTGCCTGTCCCAATTCTGTAAGTAGCTCCACGGGTAACCCATGAGCCATGCGCTGAGAACCATCAGGCGCACGGCGAACTTTTCCGTCTGCGCAAGGCACGCGGATGGAGCGGCTCCAAGCTCCGACAACGCCGTCGCGCAATCGTCGCCACCGCTTGCCGCCCTGCTCCGCTGCGCATAGTCCGGCCCGCTCGGCGAGGATTTCGGCGTCGGCCAGGTGGCACGTATCGCGCTCGGGATGGTGTCGTTCGCCCCCCGATGCCCGTGGCTCTGTTTCTCCCAATCGCACTTCCTCGGCGTCGGCCAAGTCCCGCGCACCAACCCGCCGATCAGCGGCTCGTCTACCCGGTCCCCGCCCCGGCTGGTCTTGCCTGCGCTCGATGCGTCCGGCGTCGGCCAAGTCGCAATCATTGCGTCTTGTAGCCCGATCTGCTTTCCCGCCTTTCGACGTTTTGCGCTCGCAACATTGGTCGCTCGATGTTTTGCATCTTGCGCGCCCGGCGTCGGCCACGTCGCAATCCTGCCCGCGCCGCCGTCTCCCCGGAGTTGGTCTGTCAGGCTCTGGCCTGAATGCGCGTTGCTCTGCTCGGTGTTCCGGCTCCCGCTCATCGACTGGTCGCCCCGCGTCGGCGTACTCCAAGCCGCCACCTGATTCGGCAATGCGTTCATTTTGTCTGGATTCTGCGTCCGGCCCTTCGTGTCGCGGGCCTGCGGCGTGGCCCACGATCCAATATCGGTTGCGTAGTTGCGGGGCATTGACGGCGCAAGCTGGAATACCGACGACCCGCACCTCGTAACCTTCACCTTCCATTCGAGATAGTATTCCACTGAGCCCCACGTCTCCGATTCCAGGAGGGTTTTCAAACAGGCACCAAGTGGGCCTTGCTTCGGCAAGCACGCGGAGAGCGTCTTCTTAGAGCCAGCGGTCATCCGCCTCGCCTCGCTGCTTCCCGGCGCGACTGGCCGGCTGGCATGGAGGTCCTCCGGCGAGCAACCAGACGCCTCGAAAAGATCGCCCGTCAAATGTTCGGATATCGTCATGCTGAATGTCTCCGTAGTGCTGATTCAGAAACCGCCTGCACCGCTCGTCAATCTCGACCTGCGCGACCGGCGCGACGCCATGCGCTAATCCGGCCAGGCTGAACCCACCAAGACCGGCGAAAAGGTCAATCATCGTGCGTTTGGTCATGCGGATTGCACCGTGGTGAGGCCAGTTGGAATGTTTGGACCCAGACCCACGGGTTGACAGCCCAGGCGGCGCCGCGCCTCGGCGGTCCTGGCCGCCAGGGCGGCCGTTTCGGCCTTGTGGCACGCCAGGCACAACGTCCGGTAGTTGTCGAGCCCGCAGCATCCCCCGCCCTCACTGACGGGCACAATGTGGTCCGCCTCCCAGAGGCGCCGGGTAGTGTCGCAGCCCCATGGGCCCCACTGGGTAACGAACTCCTCGCGCTCCGGCGAATCCCAGCGCGGATGCGCACCGCGCCGCCGACACGCCCGCATCAGCGTCCAAATCTCCTCGGTGTCGATCCCGCAACTACAGCACACACCCTTGTCGCGGCGCTTCAGCAGCAGCGCCACATACCCCGCGTCTGCCCGGACCCGGTACTCGTGGACACATTCCTTACTACACCAGGTCCGGCGGCCCTTCGGGACCGCCCTGCCGCACCAGCGACAGAGCGGGCGCTTGGTTTTGTCGGGCCAGCAATCCCGCGCGCTCGGCAACACCCGGCTGGTGATGTGGCGCTGGCCGCGCTGGCGCGCCGCCTCGATGGCGGCTTGGATTTCTGGACGCGCCCTCATGCGGATGCCCTCCGTGCGCCCGCGCGGCGTTTTTTCCACGCATACCAGGCCGCGCCCGGCTTGCGACCGCTGGCGCGCGCCCAGGCGTGGTAGTCCTTGAGTTTCCCGGTGTGCTTCGCGTGCTCGTGTAGCGCGCGTATTTCGTCGGGGGTCAGTTCTTCAAGTTTCCCGTCTTCCTGCTTCGGGTCCGGGCGCGGTGCTGGTGGGTACTCGTAGCCGCACTCCGGACAGGTCGGTGCCCAGTCGTGGCAGCAGAAGCAGACCTCACACTGCCGGATGCGCGGTGCGGCCTCGCCGTCGGTCTCGCGCTCGTGCCCGGCGTTAAGCGACCAGGTGCGTGGGCTGTCCGGTAGCCCATGGCGTAGGTAGTTGCCTACGTGGTCCAGAATGACAGCGCGCTGTTTACCGGGGTGCGGGCGCAGCGCACGGCCTACCTGCTGCAAGTACACCGTGGGGCTCTTGGTCGGCCGCAGCATAATTGCTGCACTCACGGCCGGCACGTCTACGCCCTCCGACGCGAGCTCACACGCCACCAGTACGTTGTACCGGCCAGACGCGAGACCACCGAACGCAGCATCTCGCGCGTCCTGCGGCATTTTGCCTTCGACCGCTACCGCACGCCAGCCCTCGGCACGGAATTGCTCACAGACCGCCTGAGCGTGGGCCACCGACACCGTGAACACCATCGCCGGGTAGCCGTTGCAGTGGCGCGCGTATTCGGCGACGGCGTTACCCGTGATGGCGCGCCGGTCCATCAGATCAGCAAGTTGCCCCTGGTCGTAGTCCCCACCGCGGCTGCGCAGTCCGGTCAGGTCAAGTTCGACCTGGGCCCGGTAGTATCGGTACTCGGACAGGTGTCCGGCGTCGATGAGCTCGCGTGTCGTCGGGCCGCAGATCAGGGTGTCGTAAACAGTCCCGAGTCCGCGCCCCGACAGCCGTGATGGTGTAGCCGTAACGCCGAGCACTCGAGCCGTCGAGTGCTGGTGCATAATGCGGCGCCAGGTCTGGGCCACGGCGTGATGCCCCTCGTCGAAGACCAGCAAATCGAAGTCGTGACCCGTGCGCCGCACCAGCGTCTGGACGCTCGCCACCTGGACCAGGTGGCCGGTGCGCGGATAGTTTGGCGCGATGACGCCGTGCTCGACCCCCCAGTCGGTCAGGTGCCGGTCGGCCTGGCGCAGCAGTTCGCGCCGATGCACCAGCACACACACGCGGTTTTGAAGCGCCACGGCGCCACGGCACACGTAGCAGAAGATAGGAGTCTTGCCACCGCCGGTCGGCAGCTGGTAGCACACAGCGCGGGCGCCCGCGCTGAACGCCGCGCGTATCTGGTCCACGCCGGCCTGCTGGTAATCGCGGAGTTGCATTATGCCGCCGCCTCCCCCGCGGCGGCGGGAATCAGCCGCGCGTTACCGTCCTCGACCCAGACGAGCGACACCTCGAGTGCCTCAGCCAGCGCGTCGAGGTCCGGGTCTTCGGCCAGCCCCCAGGCGGCGGCGACCCATAGGGCACCACGCTCGGCCAACGTGCGGGTCACATCGACGCGCACGAGACCGTCCAGCCCGTCAAGCCTATCCACGCACGCAATGCCACACGCGAACGCCTCGATGACGGCCAGTTCACAGAGCAGCACCTGTCCATCTGAACATTCCACCAGCGGCACGCGCGGGCCATCGCCGCGCTGCAAGTACGGCACTAGATCGTTGCCCGTCGTGTCGAAGCTGAGCGCGTAGTCCTGCTGTTCGAGTCGCGCGTTCACGCGCGCCAGGAATTCGTCGCGGGCACCAGCGCCGAGCCGTTCAGTGAGTTTTCCGTCCTTGAAACTGGCGATGCACCAGTTCAGTTGCTCGACCAGCGCCTCGACATCAGCCAAACGTGCGCGCAGTTGCTGCTCCTCCTCTAGATTTTTCAACGCCTCGAGCAGCGCACCGCCTGTGGCCAGCCGCGCGTCCATCGTCGCGATTATCTGTTCCATCTGGAGGGCGTCGCCGCCGGCTTGCTCGCCCTCAAGCACTCCGAGCCGGGCGCGCAGTTCTGCGGCGGTGCGGTCGTGCGTCTGTTGTGCTTCGCGGGCGGGTATCAGCGCCTGCCTCGCTTGCACCGTGGCCGCGCCAGCCTCAGCCAACGCGGCGTCAGCCTTGGCGTGTGCCTTGACGACAGACTGATGCCGCTTGCGCGCGGCCGCGACGTCGCGTGCTGCGGCCTTCCGCCGCGCCTGCCGGTCCTCCTGGTCGGGGAACGGCTGCCCGCACGTCGGGCAGTTCTCATCATCCCACGCACCAAGCGCCTGTTCGGCGAAGCGCACAGCCTGTTCGGCGGAGCGCAGTTCGGTAAGCACAGTCTGCACTGCGGCCTGGGCGCGCTCCTCCTTGCGCATAGTTTCACCGAGCGCCGCTTCCAGTGCGGTGGCGTCCTGTGGGTCGCCCAGCGCATCCAACTGCGCCTGCACCGCAGCCCGGTCTGCGTCGATTTCCGCTTGCGTGCGCATGCGCTGCACGGCGCCGAGTTCTCGGAGCATTGCGTCGCGCTCGGCGCGCAGTTCGCGCAATCCTGTCTCAACTTCGTCGAGGTCGTCGAGCGTAACGTCGGCCGGGATGTCGCGTGGTCTGCTGGCCAGCCGTGAGATTTCCTCGCGCAGGCGCTTCGCTTCGCGCTGCTCGGCGGTGCGCTGCTCGTATGCCGCCTTGCCAACCGTGCGCAGCTCGTCAATCGTGCGCACCTGGAAGCGCCGTTCCTTGAGCCAGGCCCGGAACCAGTCGATGTGCTGACCGCAAGCGTCACGGAGGGCATCACGGTCAACGCCTCCGCCCATCTCGGATACCAGCCGCGCAACCTCGCCGGACACCAATAGGCTGCGTGGATGCACGCAGGCATGCACATGTGCCGGCTCGACGCCAATGGTGCGAAACAGCGCCCGCCGCACCTCGTCAGGGCTACCGGCGAAAACCTCGTTGCCTTCCGCGTCCAGCGCGCGCAGCGTGCTGCCGCGTCCAGTGAGGCGGCACTCCAGGTCCAGCACGCGCTCGCCAGTGTTGACTGTCACAATAATGACGCCCTCGCGCCCGGCTGGGCCAATCAGGTCGCCCACCTTGATGCGCTTGCCGTCCTGGTTGTAGCAGACACCGCTGAAGACGAAGCGCACGGCGTCGAGCAGAGAGGTTTTGCCCGCACCATTTCGCCCCAGGATAAGCACGGACTCAGGCAGTTGTGCCAACGTCGCCGCGGTCAGCCCGCGAAAGTTTGTCACCCGGATAGATTGGATCATCGTGAACAGCCTCCTGTTTGTAGATTTTTCGATAGATGTATCGGTTGGGCTGGCGTGCCCCACCAATCTTTCCAATCACATATACATGGAACGCCTCGCATGCCAGCCGTTCGTTGGCGCACCGCGCATAGTGCTCGCATCGTGTCGGCCGCTCGCACGGCGGC
>NPIG01000563.1_pt1 | contig 27600 bp, 25 predicted proteins | sample 8637441 | NCBI WGS metagenome assembly NPIG01 (sample SAMN07420675, study PRJNA396082) | bioreactor metagenome | isolation source: sample BR6 brine-fed electro-methanogenic bioreactor BR | place: Japan: Kochi | collected 2016-06-14
GCCCGCGGGGCTGAACCGTAGAGGGTCAGAACCCCGGCGGTATCGTTGCGGTGTTCCCCGCACCCGCGGGGCTGAACAGTCCCCCCAGAGCAGGTCAGACGACAGACCGCTCAGGGCAGTGGTCGAGATGGGATGGCTGGCGAAAACTGGCCGATGCAGGGCTCATTCCACAGAGCTTACAAGAGCAAGAGCACGTTCGAGGACATCAAAGGGCACATAAAAGGCGGGCAGTGGGTGCTGGTTCGAGGGGGAATCGAGTGATGGGCGGGAGGCCGGCCGTCCCTCCATCCCAGCGGTCCAGAGGACCCCTGCCGCAGGCGTGCCGAGAATTTCCTGCTGTCGCCCATCACTCTGTATCGGAGTATAGCCAATGGCTAAGACCGCGATTGAGTTCGAGATTGATGACTGGGAATTTCTGGACGCTCTCAACTATTTGGTCGAGTTGGGGCGAGATATCAGCACCGTCCTGATTGGGGGTTGTGAGAGGCGCATTCGTTGCCGACCCGGCTACGGGCATGTTTCCCGCGCCCGCGGGGGTTGGCATTGTGCGAGAGCAGGGTGCGTCACGGGACAGCGCAGGGTGGTACGCGTGGCGCACCCTACGGATGTGGCATTAACCCCGTCAATCCTGACAATCTGCGGTTTGAATTTCCTTCATCTGCCCTGCACGGGGTCGGTGGCTTCAGTCGCGGAAGTTGGTGAACTGCAGGGGCAGGTCGTAGCCGGCCTGGCGGATTTCGGCCATGACCGCCTGCAGGTCGTCGCGCTTCTTGCCGGTGATGCGCACCTGCTCGCCCTGGACCGCGGCCTGGACCTTGAGCTTGCTGTCCTTGACCCGCTTGACGATCTTCTTGGCCAGCTCCTTGTCGATGCCCTGGCGGGCGGTGATCACCTGCCGCGCCTCCCTGCCCACGGTGCTGGTCTCGCCCACGTCGAGGCAGCCGGTGTCGATGTCGCGCTTGGCCATGCGGGTTATGAGGATGTCGCGGATCTGGTCCACCTGGAACTCCGACTCGGCGGTGAGGGTGAGGACGTTCTCGCTCTGCTCCACCCGGGCGTTGCTGCCCTTGAAGTCGAAGCGGTTGCCCACCTCGCGGTTGGTCTGGTCCACCGCGTTGGTGAGCTCGTGGAGATTGACTTCGGATACCACGTCGAAGGAGGGCATGTTGCGGGTGTCCCCTGGCAGCTGAACGGAATAATTCATTCTATCCTGTCGGCGGCGGGGGGGTGAATGGCCGCGGGTCTGCGCGGCGGGGTCTGGTGCCCCCCGTTCAGCTCTGCCAGCGGTGGGTGACCCAGCCCTGGCCCAGCTGCGCCGGGGTCAGGTGCGGGGTGAAGAACGCGTCCGCCTCGTCCTGGGTCAGTTCCCTTTCGCCGCCGTCCTGCAGCGGCTGTTCGTAGTCGTTCCAGCCCCGTACCCCGGTCTTCAGCGAATGCACCCGGCGGTAGCCGAGCACCTGCAGGGTCCAGGCGGCCAGCACGCTGCGGTTGCCCGAACGGCAGATGACCACCACCTCGCGCTCCCGGGAGGCGGCCAGCTCGGGGTGGGTGTCCTCGTAGCCGTATTCGCAGGCGGTTTCCAGGATGCCGCGCGGAACATTGATCGACCCGGGGATGTGGGCGGCGGCGAATTCGTAGGGCTCGCGCACGTCCAGCAGCAGCAGTTGCGGGTTGCGCTGCCGTAGCTCCAGGAGATCCCAGGGAAATACCTCGTTGACCCGGGGCAGGCAGATGTCGAGCAGGTCTTTCAGACGTTTCATGGATTTCATTTCAGTACTTGGCCGTTGTCCGAGAATGACAGCACCGAAAGTGCCCGGCATTGAAAAGGGTCAATCGGCCCGGTCATGGTTTTGTCACAAAAAAAGCATATAAGTTCATGATGATAAATAAATAATTCTCGCCATATCGACGCTGGCGCGCTATGGTTGTCAATGCGCGACCAGACGACAAGACCGGCCGGGAAGTGCCGGATTGAACCCGATGGAGGACTATCATGGAAGAATATGCAACCGGGCAGTCCACCCTGCCCAGAGAGGACGAGCTGCTGGCGTTCATCGCCGATCTCGAACACCGCCTCGCCTATACCACGCGCCTGAGTCCCATCTACCGCCTGCGCCTGCTCGAGGCGCGCCGGCAGTTGGAGAAGCTGCGCGATGGCGAGGTGAGGATCCCCGCCCACCACTGAGACATCTCCTCGCAGCTGCAGCCGTCCCGGGCGGTGTCCCGGCGGCGGGTGCGGCTGCGCAGGGAGGGTGAATCTCCCATCCGGACTCTCCCGCCTGATCCGGCCATGGGGCTGATGCCCCCCTCCTGCCTACCTTCAATCCCTTCCTCCTGCAGCAGCCATGCCCGCCTCGCGCAGCGCCAGGGCGGGGGAAGCCCTTGTGGATGCTTGGATATTTCGTTCCAGACACGGTATCTGGATCACTGAAATTCATGGCGGGAAACGCTAATGTATCTGGAATAAGAATTTATAACGCGGGTCGGTGCGCTCCGGAGAGCCATCACGGCGTGCCGCCCGCCTGATTGACGAGGCCTGTGATGAAACGACGCTCCCTCCGCCCATGGCCGGGACTGGCCCTGCTGGCGGCACTGCTGTTCCCGGGTATCGCCACGGCGGGCAACCAGCAGATGCTCCAGCTCCTCACCATCCTGCGCGACAACGGCACCCTCACCGAGGAACAGTACCAGCAGCTGGTGCTGGCGATGGATGAGGAGGAGCCGGCCGCCGCGCCTTCCGCTCCGTCCTCACCCGGCATCACCACGGCACCCGACATCCAGCTCACCACGGAAGGCGGGGTGGGCGTGCAGACCATGGACGGCCAGTTCGGGATGCGGCTCAAGGGGCGGGTGATGACCGACGCGGCCCTGGTCCAGGACGCGGTGCCCAACGTGAAGAAGGGCGAGGTGAAGGATCAGATCGGCAGCGCGGCGGAGCTGCGCAGCGTCCGACTGGGCCTGGAGGGGTGGTTCTACGGCGACTGGGAGTACCAGCTGGAGGTGGATTTCGCCGGTGACGACACGAATGTGGGTGATGCCTGGCTCGGCTACAGCGGCTTCGACCGGAGCCGGATCCGCGTCGGCGCCATCAAGGAACCCTTCGGCCTGGAGGAGCAGACCAGCGCCCTGAACACCACCTTCATGGAGCCGGCGCTGCCCGGCGCGCTGGTGCCCGGGCGCAATGTGGGTGTCGCCTACGATACCCACGGAGAGAGCTGGAGCCTGGCCCTGGGCCTGTTCGGCGAGGGGCTGGACGACGGTGACGACAACGACGTGGGCGACGAGGGCTGGGGCGGCGGATTCCGGGCCACCTATGCGCCCATCGCCGGTGCCCGGCGCGCGCTGCACCTGGGTCTGGCGGCGAACTACCGGACCTACGGGGCCAACCCCGATTACGAGGACAGCCGCCTGCGCCTGCGCTCCCGGCCGGAATCCCACGTGGCCGACACCTGGCTGCTGGACACCGACGACGACCTGGTGGCGGTGGACGCGGCCGCCCGCCTGGGACTGGAGGCGGCGGCCGTGCTCGGCGCCTTCTCCCTCCAGGGGGAGTATCTGCAGGCCAGCGTGACCCGGGGCGACGGCCAGCAGGACCTGCTCTTCGACGGCTACTATGCCTACGCCAGCTGGTTCCTGACCGGCGAGTCGCGCAACTACGACGCCCGCCACGGCGAATTCGACCGCATCCGGCCGCTGCGCAACTTCGGCCGCGGCGGGCCCGGCGCCTGGGAGTTCGGTCTGCGCTACAGTGCGCTGGACCTGGAGGACGGGGATATCGAGGGGGGAGTGGCCCGCAACTTCACCCTGGGCGTGAACTGGTATCTCAATCCGCAGTTGCGGCTGATGGCCAACTATATCTGGGTCGACACGGAGCCCGACGCCTTCGGCAATGACAACGACCCGCGGATTCTCCAGCTGCGCGCCCAGTACGACTTCTGAGGCGCCCGCCGCGATGATGCGAGGCTTGCTTACCGGGCTCTGCCTGGCCGCCGGCGCCCTCCTTTGCGGGGGCACCGCGGCGGCCACCGGCGCGCCCGCGGGCGCGGAGCCGGCGGTGCGCACACACACCCTGGTCATCGGCAAGGTCAGCAGCAATCCCCGCAAGCACTACCTGCGCCTGAAACCGATGGTGGATTACGTGGCGGAGCGGATGGGGGACCTCGGCATCACCCGTGGAGAAGTCCTCATGGCGCGGGACAACGCGCAGATGATCCAGTACCTGCGCGAGGGGCGGGTGGACTGGGTCACGGAGACCCTCTACTCGGCGGTGCTCTACGAGCGGGCCGGGGTGGCGGAGTCGATTCTGAGAAAATGGAAAAAGGGCGTTGCCGAGTACCGGACCCTGTTCTTCACCCGCATGGACAGTGACATCCGTACCCCTGCCGATCTGCGCGGACGGCGTCTCGGCCTCGAGGACCCCGGCTCCACCACCGCCTTCTTCGAGCCCCTGATGATTCTCCGGGACGAGGGCCTGGAGGCGGTCCCCCTGTCCGGTCCGCGGGTGGCGCCGCCGCCCGACAAGGTGGGCTATGCGCTGGCCGGAGGTGAAATCAACCTGGCCACCTGGGTCTACAAGGGGCTCGTGGATGCCGCCGCCTACAACGATCTGGACTGGAACAATCCCGACCACACCCCGGAGGCGTTGCGCCGGGAGCTGCGGGTGTTCCATGTCAGCGAGCCGCTGCCCCGGGCCATCGAACTGGTCCGGAGCAGCCTGGACCCGCGGGTCCGGACGCGGCTGATCGAACTGCTGCTGGCGGCGGCGGAGGATCCCGAAGCCCGTTCGGTGCTCTGGTCCTACCAGCGCACCAGCCGCTTCGAGCGCATCGACGGGGAGATGCGCGGGGCGATCAGGGCCTATCACGGCGTGCTGGACGATGACGACGGCGGGGGTGAACCATGAGGGGCGGTCTGTTCCGGCGTTACGCCATCCCGTTCCTGGCCCTCATCGCCGGGGTCGCGGCGGCGATCACCACCGCCCACCTGCTGCTGCTCGGGCAGGCGATGCACAGTGCCAGCCAGTCCAGCGCGGAAGCGCTGGAGAAGGCGCTCTACGCCCAGCTCGAGCAGCGTGGCCGGCTGCTGGCCGGTTTCCTGGCCGATGACCTGGTCAACTCCGTCTACAACTACGACATGGCGACCATCCAGGAGACGCTCGTCACGGTGACCGGGCAGCCCGACGTGGCCCATGCCCTGATCTACGACACCGACGGGCAGATGCTCCATGACGGCCGGCAGGGCATACCCGGCTTTTCCAGGCCCGTCGACTCCCCCCTGGACGACCTCCGCGCCGGGGAGATGCGTCTGCGCCGACTGGCCGAAACCCTGGAGGTGGATGCCCCCATTCTCCTCGGCGAACGTCCGCTGGGCGCGGTGCGGCTGGTTCTCTCCCTGGAGGGAATCCGCGCCGGGATCGACGCCAGCCGTTCCCGCATCGACGCGGTCGCGGATGCGAGCTTCTATCGCGACATCGTGGCGACGGCGCTGATCTCCCTTGTCCTCATGGCCGTGGGCGGGGGGCTCGCCCTGTGGGTCACGCGGCGTCTCGTGCGTCCGATCCGGCAGCTGGCCCAATCGGCCGACCGGGTGGGCAAGGGCGACTACAACATCGAGGTGGACAGCCGGCGGGACGATGAGCTGGGTGACCTGGCGCGCAGTTTCCAGGCGATGGGCCGGAACCTGGCCCACACCACCATCTCCAAGCAGTACCTGGACAACATCATCGGCAGCATGGAGAACGCGCTGCTGGTGAGTACGCCGGAGGGCCGGGTGACGCTGGTGAACCGGGCGCTGTGCGTGCTGCTCGGCCAGGCGGAGAAGGATCTCATCGGCTCGCAGGTTACCGACCTGGCGCCGGAGGTGCCCCCCCAACGGCTGCTCTCCGAGGGGATCATCAACGGCCTCGAGACCTGGCTGACGAGCCGCGGCGGACGGCCGATTCCGGTCTCCCTGTCCGGTTCGGTGATGCACGAGAACGGTACGGTGAGGGGGCTGGTGCTGGTGGCCCAGGACATCACCGAGCGCAAGCAGGCCGAGGAGCAGTTGCGGCTGGCGTCCAGTGTCTTCGCGAATACCAGCGAGGGCATTGTGATCATCGACGAACGGGGCGTGATCCGGATGGTGAACGGCGCCTTCGCCCAGCTCGTCGGCCGCAGTCCCGCCCAGCTCAACGACAAGGTGTTCGGGGAGTTCCTCGTGGACGCCATCGGCGGGAGAGAGGATCCCGTCGGGGAGATCGTCGAAGCGGTCGTGCGCAAGGGGCAATGGGAGGGTGAAATCAGCGTGCAGCGGGGTGACGGTACCCGCGCACCCCAGTGGCTGACCGTCAGCGCGGTACGCGATGATGCGGGCGCACTGAGCCAGTGCGCCTGCATCCTGCTGGATCTCACCGAACTGCGGGACGCCGAGGAGCGGGTCAGGCACCTGGCCTATTTCGACACCATCACCGGCCTTCCCAACCGCACGCTGTTTCAGGACCGGCTGGAGCACGCCCTGGCCCATGCCAACCGGGAGGGCCACCGCCTGGCGGTCCTGTTCCTCGACCTGGACCGCTTCAAGTCGGTCAACGACACGCTCGGCCACGCCATGGGCGATCAGCTGCTTGCGGCGGTGGCGCGGGGGTTGTCGCGCTCGCTGCGGGCGGAGGATACCGTCGCCCGGCTCGGCGGCGACGAGTTCGCGGTCATCGTCGACAACATCGCCCAGGCGGAGGACGCCGCCCAGGTGGCCGCCAAGGTGATGGAGATATTCGGCCGCCCCTTCCAGGTGACCGGCCACGACCTGTTCACCAGCGCCAGCATCGGCATCAGCGTCTACCCGGACGATGCCCGGGATGGCGAGGGCCTGCTGCGCAACGCGGACACCGCCATGTACCGGGCCAAGGAGCGGGGCCGGAACAGCTACCAGTTCTTCACCTCGGACATGAACGCCCGCGCCCTCGAGCACATGGCGCTCGAGCACGGCATGCGCCGGGCGCTGGAACGCGACGAGTTCCGCCTCGCCTACCAGCCCATCGTGGACCTGGAGACCCGGGAACCGGTGGGCATGGAGGCGCTGGTGCGCTGGACCCATCCGCAGCTCGGCGAGGTGCCGCCGGGACGCTTCATCCCGGTGGCCGAGGACTGCGGCCTCATCGGCCGGCTGGGCGAGTGGGTGCTGACCGAGGCCTGTCGCCAGCTCTCCGCCTGGCGCCGGGAGGGCATCACCGTGCAACGCCTGGCGGTGAACATCTCCTCACGCCAGTTCTATGATCCGCAGCTGGTGGACCGCATCCAGGATATCCTCGCGAGCAGCGGCATCGCCCCGACCGATCTCAGCCTGGAACTGACCGAGCGGACCCTCATCGACGACGTGGAGGGCAGCACCGGGATTCTCACCCGGCTCCATGAGCTGGGCCTGGAGATCGCGCTGGACGATTTCGGCACCGGCTACTCCGCCCTGGGCTTCCTCAAGCGGTTTCCGATCCAGTTGCTGAAGGTGGATGCGAGCTTCGTCAACGATATCGCCCTGGACGATGACGATGCGGCGCTCGTGGAGGGTATCGTCACCCTCGCACACAACCTGGGCCTGAAGGTGGTGGCGGAGGGGGTGGAGAACCTGGACCAGGTTCACCTGCTCGCCGGCTACGGCTGCGACTACGCCCAGGGTTACTTCTTCGCCCGGCCCCTGAGCGCGCAGCAGATGACCGACGTGCTGCTGCAGGGCCAGGGGTTGTCCGCGCGGAAGTTCAACCGCGACCGGGCCGGGACCTGACCGGTGGTGGCGATGGCTTCCCGCCGGCCGCGCCGGGCGGCACCCGGGGTGGGGTGGTCCCGGGCGGGATTGCGGACGGGCGGGGAGAGCGCTACGACTCGTCGGTGGGGGACGCCTGCCTGTCGCTCTTCCGCGAGCGGCGCTTTGCATTCGGCGACGGCTGAGAACGGTTGAGCCGGGAGCGCAGGGTCGGGCGCAGGTCACGGCGCCACACCGGGAAGGCGAGAATTACCGCCGCCACGACCGCCTTGGCCAGGTCCCGGTAGATGGGGACGGTCCGTGCGGTGGCATCCATGGAGGCGGCGATCTTCTCGCCCAGGTCGCCGATCCAGTCGCCCAGGAAGATCAGCACCAGAAAGGCAAGCACCGCCTTGACCAACAACTCCTTTCCCATCTGCCCATCCTCCGCTGCCCGGAACGGTTTCCGATTCGGTAGATTTCATCCAGCCCAGGGGTCGAGTATCCCAGTTCATGGGCTCCACGCAAAGACCAGTGCCGTGTCTCACGCCGGGAGGCGCCTTGAGCGGATCACCGGGCGGTCAGGTGCAAAGGGCGCTTGCGCAGGAATGGCAGGCCTCCTTTCACGCGAGCGCGCCGCCCTTGGCCGGCCATCGGCGTGTAATCCATTTCCTACAGGGTACAGCTTCGATCGCCTACTGACGTTATAGGGCGGCTTGGCTATTGTTGCGATCAAGGACAGCACTGCGGTTCATAGCGGTGACCCACGGGCAGGAGGCCCGGGGTGGCACAAGGATGCGCCTGCGACTCACCCGGGCCGGGCTGGCGGTGCCCACTGCCAGCCCGGCCCGGGTGGTCGTCTGGTTCTGCAGCCGTCATCCAACAATTCAAACATAAGAACAAGGCCGCCTATGGACACCTCCTCGCGTTTTTTCAATTTCCCGGGATTCGACCGTGTTCCCTCGGAACATGAGGTCCGGCTCGAGATGGATCGCCTCAGCCAGGCCCTGCTGGACAGTCCCGACATGGAGGGCGTCTACGGACCCCTGCTGGCCTGCTGCCGCCAGCTGCTGGCGGCGCTGAAGGATGGGAAACCCCGTGACTGGGCGCTATACCCGGCCGAGTGAGCCAGAGGGCGGCGGTGTAGGGATGCATACCTACCTCAAGAGCGAGGCGGATGTGCTGGATGAGCTACGGCGCCTGCAGGCACGCCTGGCCGAGTGCAGTCCGGAAATGCGCAGCGTCTACCGTTACCGGATCCGCTATTGTCGAATGCTGCTCGCGGCTTTTCAGGATGGTGTCCCCGAACGCTGGGCCGAGTATGGCGATCGGTTGGGCGACGAGGAGTGATCGCCCCGGACCCTCGCCAACATCCCCCCGGCTCGTGCGGCCGGATGTTCATGCCTTGCGAATCAGGCAGTGGAACTTTCCGTCCGTCTCCACCAGTTCCAGGATTTCATGTCCCGCCTGGCGGGCATAGATGAGGAACTCCCGGGGTGAGCCGGGATCGGTGCCGATGACATTCAGCACCTGGCCGGAATCCATCTGCGCCAGCATCGCCTTGGTGCGCAGCAACGGCATGGGACAGTTCAGTCCGCTGAGATCCAGCGTTTGGTCGAACTGAATCATGAGGGCTTGTCCAGCACGGGCGTAACCGCCGACGGGTCGGGTGCCGGGACATCCGGTTCGGGCGCCCGTGTCCAGGCTTCATCCTCGACCCGCCTCACCGTGGAGCCGCAATGGGGACACGGGCCCCAGGGAGAGTTGTCGGGGTAGTGATAACCACACTCGTGACATGTCACCACTCTCATAACGCATCCTCCGCCTGATCTGGCGGTCGCCTTTTCAATAACATAGCAAATATGTATAGAAAGTGCGCAAACCGGGGCACTTGTCCGGGGGCAGGCTATGCTTCATGGATGATCGGGAATCATCGGAGGTGGGGATGGACGCGCAGACACTGATTGATGCCGCATATCTGCGACACAGCAACAAGGAGGATCCGGATGCCCTGCGACGGAACCTGCCGGATGTGCTGCGTACGGTCCTGGACCTGCTCCTGCACGGAATCGACTTTGAAGGCGAGCCGAAGTCGAGTGCGGCTTCCGCAGCCCGCATGCTGGCCTGTATGGTGGCGACCCTGGAAGAGAGGCCGCCGGCCTACATCGACGCCACCCGCGCCCTGATGCGCCGTACCGAGGATGTCTACGAGCGGGCGCTGGGGATGCTCAGCTTCATCGCCCAGAGCGATCCCTACGTCCGGGAGATCCTGGACCAGGTGACGGCGGGGAATCTGGGTGTGCGGGAGGCGCTGGCCAAGCTCGACAGCCTGTGGCACTGGTCCCGTTGAGCCGCCTTGGCGGGCGCGGAAGACCCGGGCGGGGAGGGGCTGTGGGCCCCGGGTCGTGTCGGCATGCCTTATGGCCCCCTGCCGAGGGTGTTAAACCCGCTCCCCGTGGGGGCCGGGCCGAGTGGCCGGTTTCCGCGTCAGCCTAGGAGAAATCCTGTTTGCTGAACCAGGGAATCATACGCTCGAAGGCGCGCTCGATGTTGTCCATCGAGGTCGAATAGCTGATGCGCAATGCATTGGCTGAAGAGTTTCCGAAGGTCTCGCCGGGGATTGTGCACACGCCGGTCTCCCGCAACAGGCGCAGGGCGACATTGCCGCCATTGACCCCTTCGGGCAGCGACGGGAACACGTAGAAGGCCCCATCCGGCTTGTAGCCGGTGAGGTGGGGCGTTTCATCGATCAGCTCGATCAGACGATTTCTGCGGCGGGTGTATTCCTGCACCATGTCGTCCACGAAGCGGTGATCGCCGCGCAGGGCCTCGACGCCAGCCCACTGACATGGGGTGTTGGCGACCGTGGTGGTGAACATGTGGTAGCGGCGCAGCTTCTTGATCGCGCCCTGGCTGGCAATCAGCCAGCCGATGCGCATGCCCGGCATGCTGTAGGTCTTGGAGAAGCTGCTGATCACCATCACGTGGTCGAGATCGCTGCAGCAGTTCAAGACGCTGGGATAGGTCTTGCCGTCATAGAGCAGGTGGTCATAGACCTCGTCGCTGATGACATAGACACCCCGGTAGGCCGCCTCCTCGACAATCGCCTCGATGGTCTCCCGCGGATAGACCGTACCGGTGGGATTGCTCGGCGAATTGAGGACGATGGCGTAGGTGTCCATCCGGATGGCGTCGATCACCTCCTGGGGATCCAGCTGGTGATTGTTCTCGGGCCGGGTGGGTATCGCCCGCACCACGCCGCCATTCATGCGAATCAGGGGCGCGTAGAGCATGAACGCCGGATCGGGGACGATGAATTCACGCCCGGGCGCGGAGGTGGCTGTCAGCGCCAGGTAGATCGCCTCGGTGGCGCCCGTGGTGACGATGACGTTTTCCGGGCTGAGTGAGCGCTTGTAGCGCTTTCCGTAGTAATCGGCCAGCGCATCCAGCAGCTCGGGCAGGCCGGCGTCCATGGTGTAGCCGGTCTGGCCCGCCCGCAGCGCGTCCACTGTGGCCTCGATGATATTGTCCGGCGCCGGCATGTCCGGCTGGCCGATGGAGAGGTGGATCACGTCATCCATCTCCGCCGCCATGTTCACCATGCGGCGAATGCCCGGCACGGGGATGGCCAGCAGGGCGGGATTCCAGATCGGATCCTCGGATTCGTAGAAGTCGTGGTCCAGTGACTCGGTCATCCGGCGGCCCCCCCGGCCGCGAACAGCGCCGGCCTCCGGTCGGTCAGCGGCGCCGCCTTCTGGTAGGCCTGGCCCGCCTGCAGCACGAGCTTGTCGGCGAAACGCCCGCCGATGATCTGCAGCCCGATGGGCAGGCCGGCGCTGGAGAAACCGCAGGGAACCGAGAGAGCCGGCTGACCGGTCATGTTGAAGGGGTAGGTAAAGGGCGTCCAGCTCGGCCAGCGGGTGCTGTGCCAGTCGGGCGGGACCTCCCGGTTGGTCTGGAACGCGGTGATGGGCAGGGTCGGGGTGACGAGCAGATCGTACTTGTCGTGAAAGACCGCCATGCGCTCGCTGAGCGCCAGGCGCTTGTTCATGGCGTCCAGGTAATCGAGCATCTTGAGCTTGCCGGCCTTGTCGGCGACCTCGATCAGGCTGGGATCCATCTGCTCCCGCTGACGGGGCCCGAGATCCCGCAGGGCGTTGGCCGCGCCACTGTAGAACAGGTGCCCGAAGGCGGCGAGGGGATCGCTGAAACCGGGGTCCACATGGCTGATATGGGCGCCGAGCGCCTCGAGCACGGCAACGGCCTTCCGGACCGATTCCTGGATCTCGGCATCCACGTCGACATAGCCCAGGTCCGGGCTGAAGGCGATGCGCAGGCCCTTGATGTCCCGGTCGAGGTCGGCGAGATAACCGAAATTCGACCGCGGCGCGGCGAAGCTGTCCCTCGAATCGGGCTCGGTCATCACGTCCATCATCAGGGCGCAGTCCTCGACGGTCCAGGTCATCGGCCCGGCGTGGGCGAGGGTGCCGAAGGGGCTGCCCGGCCAGTGCGGCACCTCGCCGAAGGTGGGCTTGAATCCGACAATGCCGCTGAACCCGGCCGGGATTCTGATGGAGCCGCCGGCATCGGTGCCCAGTGCGAGCGGACCCATGCCCAGGGCGACGGCGGATGCGCTGCCGCCGCTGGAGCCGCCCGAGGTCATGGCCGGGTTCCAGGCGTTGTTGGTCGGCCCGCAGAGGAGGCTGTCCGTGACACCCTTCCAGCCGAACTCGGGCGTGGTGGTCTTGCCGAGCGGGACATAGCCGTTGCGGCTCAGGGCGGAGACGGCCGCCGAGGACTTGTTCAGGGTGCTCTCGGGCTTGACGATGCGCGATCCCTTCAAGGTCGGCCACATGGGAGTGAGGAAGACATCCTTGACGGCCACGGGCACACCGTCCACCTTGCCGAGGGGCTCATGCTTCAGGTAGCGCTGCTCCGACTCGCGGGCATGGGACAGGGTGGTTTCCGGGTCCACGAGACAGTAGGCGTTGACGACCGGGTTCAGCCGTTCGATCTGATCCAGCATCGCCCGGGCGGCATCCACCGGGGAAAGCGCGCCGGTCCTGTAGTGCGACAGCAGCTCGATGGCTGTCATGCGCAGAATTTCTTCGCTCATATCGGTTCCCTGTTCAGTTCAGCCCTAGAGTGACGCGGTACACGAGTGACGCAGTACACTAGCTTGCCGAGGCATAGCCCCGTGTCTTGTCGACGATGTTGCGCAAGGGTTTCTGCTGCCGCCAGAGACGGAAGTTGTCGACGAACTGCTCTCCCAGCGCCTTCTGCCAGCCGCTGAAATCGCCGGCCATGTGCGCCGAAATCATCACGTTGGACATGTCCCAGAGCGGACTGTCCTCCGGCAGCGGTTCCTCCTCGAACACATCGAGGGCGGCGCCGGCGAGTTTGCCGCCCTGCAGGGCCTCCACCAGGTCGGCGGTACGGACGATCGGTCCGCGCCCGACGTTGATCAGGCGCGCCCCGGGGTGCATGTGCCCGAACGCCGCGTGATCGAACAACCCCCGGGTCTGGTCCGTCAGCGGCGCGGTGATGACGACGAAATCCGCATCGGGCAGCAGTTGGTGCAGATCCCTGCTGGCGTGAACCGCATCGAAAGCCGCATCCTCCCGGGCCCGGGATGCGGTGGCGATTACCCGCATGCCCACCCCCCGCAGCAGCGTCGCGACCTCCCTGCCGATGGAGCCGGCGCCGACAATCAGGGCCATGCGCCCGTCGAGCAGCTCCGTCTCCCGGTGCCGCCAGAGATGCTCGCGCTGCAGGCGGATGTTGGTCAGCGTGTCCTTGGCGAACAGCAGCACGGCGCCCAGCACGTATTCGGCGATGCCGCGGTCGAACACGCCGCGCGCATTGGTGACGACGATGTCACTCCGCACCAGTTCGGGGAACATCAGCCGGTCGACCCCGGCGCTGGTGGCGTGCAGCCACTGGATGCGGTGATTCCGGGGCCAGGCCCGCCGCAACACGGCCGTGCGGAAATCCGTGACCACCACGATATCGGCCCGGGGGAGGGCGGCGCGCAAATCATCCTCGGCCGAGACATGAACGATATCCGCCTCGCCCCGGATCGCCTCGAGCCCGGGCAGCTCGCCTTCCCCCGGGGCGTTCAGAACGACGATGCGGGTCGGCCTGCTCACGCCAGTGATTCGGCCGCGGCGGAGAACTTTGTCATGGCCTCGTCCACCTCGCCGCCGGTGATGACGAGCGGCGGCAGCCAGCGGATGATCTGGCCGTGGGTGCCGCAGCGCAGCAACAGCAGGCCGTGCCGCTCGGCGGCCTTCAGCAGATTGCCGGCCAGCTCGCCGTCCGGCTGTCCCTCCGCGTCCACGATCTCCATGCCGTGCATCAGGCCCATGCCGCGCACCGCATCGATGAACGCAAACCCGCTCTTCAGCTCCTCCAGCCGCCGGCGCAGGTGGGCGCCTGTCGATTTCGCGTTTTCGACCAGATTCTCCCCTTCGATCACGTCGATGGTGGCCAGCGCCGCGGCACAGGCGACGGCGTTGGCGCCGTAGGTTCCGCCCTGGGAGCCCGGGAGGCCCTTGGACATGAGCGCGGTCGACGCGGCGATGGCGGAGAGGGGGAAGCCGCTGGCCAGTCCCTTGGCGGTGATCAGGATGTCCGGCGTGACGCCGAAGTGGGCATGGCTCCAGAACCGGCCCGTGCGCCCGAAGCCGGCCTGAATCTCGTCGGTGATGAGCAGGATGCCGTGCCGGTCGCAGCGCTCGCGCAGGCCCTGCATGAAGGCCGTGTTGGCCGGGTAGTAGCCGTACTCGCCCTGCACCGGCTCGATGATCATCGCGGCGGTGTCTTCCGGCGCGGACTGGGTCAGGAAGATGTGGTCCAGCTCCTGCAGGCAGAAGCGGGTCGTCTCCTCCTCGTCCCAGCCGTAGCGGTAGGCATGGGGAAACGGGGAGTGCACCACCCCCGCCATCATCGGGTGAAAGCCGGTCCGCACCTTGTTGATGGAGGTGGTCAGCGAGGCCGCCGCCATCGTCCGGCCGTGGAAGCCGCCGGTGAAGGCGATGATGTTGCTGCGCCCGGTGGCGTGCCGGGCGAGGCGCACCGCCATTTCGACCGCCTCGGAACCGGAATTGGAGAATGCGATGGAGTCGAGCGGATCGGGCAGGTGCTCGTAGAGGCGATCGGTCAACGCCAGCATGCCCGGATGCCTCACCGTCGTGTACTGGGCATGGATCAGGGTTGCGACCTGCTTCTGGGCCGCCGCGACAACCTTCGGGTGGCAATGGCCGGTGCTGGTGACGCCGATGCCGGCGGTGAAGTCCAGGTATTTCGAACCATCGGCATCATACAGCCAGGCGCCCTCGCCGCGTGCCGCGAGAATGCCGCTGGACTGCTTCAACAAGGGTGAAAGATGACTCATAGGGCAAATCCTGTTGTCTGGGGTGTCTGTTACGTCGAGCCGGCCAGGGAACCGGAAGCCGGCCCGTGGCCGCATTCCGGCATGCGCGTCCCTCGGGCCTGCCGCCGTGCACCAGGGGGGCAGGCGGTGACAGCCGGACTATTCAGGCTGAAGCCGGGCCAACACGGCGGCGGTGATCTCCGCGGTGCCGCGGTCCTCGTGCTGCTCTGACAGATCCTTCTCCACGGCCCGGCGGATGCCGAGGCCGGCGGCCTGCGCCGCTTCGTCCTCAACGCCCATCCATTCCAGCATCATGGCCGCGGTCAGGAACATGGCGCGGGGATCGGCCCGGCCCTGGCCGGCGATGTCCGGGGCGCTGCCGTGGGTCGGTTCGAACAACGGCGGCACGCCGCGGTCGTCGGGCTTGATGTTGCAGGAGGGCGCCACGCCCATGCCGCCGGAGAGCACGGCCGCCAGGTCGGTGAGGATGTCCCCCTGCAGGTTGCTGGCAACGACGACATCGAACTGCCAGGGCGACTGGACGAATTTCATGCAGGCCGCATCCACCAGTTCGTGATGCATGCCGATGTCGGGATAGTCGCGTCCGATCTCATTGAAGACTTCCGTGTACAGCTCGCCCCAGTGGGGCAGGGCATTGCGCTTGGTGACGAGGCAGACCTGCGCCCCGGACTCGCCGCCGCGATCATCGCTGAACGACCGGGCCGGGAGATGTCCCCGGCGGCGTTCCTCCAGGCGGCGGGCGGCCGATTCGAAGGCGTGCCGGATCAGGCGCTCGGTCGCCACCCGGGTGAAAACCTCCACCTGGGTCGCGGTTTCATGGGCGGTTCCGCGGTGCAGGCGTCCGCCCTGGTTGACGTATTCGCCTTCGCTGTTTTCGCGAATGACGAGCATGTCCATTTCCAGGGAACGCGGATCCGCCAGGTACCGGCGGGCGCCGGGATAGAAGCGCGCCGGACGCTCGCAGGCCCAGAGGTCGAACTCCTTGCGCAAGGTCAGCAGCGGCGCGAGCGAGATCCCGTCCGGCAACACATGGCGGCTGCGGTCGCTCAGGGGGCCGGGATCCCCCAGCGCGCCCAGCAGCATCGCGTCGTAGCCACGCAGCCGGTCGAGCGCATCGTCCGGCATCATCTGCCCGGTCTCCCGGTGCCAGGCGCAGCTTGGCCACGGGAAGGTCTCGTGGACGAGATGGAGGCCGGACTGCTCCGCCACGGCATCCAGCAGCGGCAGGGTGGCATCGATGACCTCCACGCCGATGCCGTCGCCGGGGAGGACGGCGATTTTCCAGGTTTTTCCAGGCATGGTTATCCGGTCCCTCACTCGCTTCCCATGCAGAGGTATTTCACTTCCATGTATTCGTCCATGCCGTACTTGGACCCCTCGCGGCCGAGGCCGGACTCCTTGACGCCGCCGAAGGGGGCGGCCGGGTTGGAGATCATGCCCTCGTTGATGCCGACCATGCCCGTCTCGAGCGCTTCCGCCACGCGCCAGATGCGATGGATATCCCGGCTGTAGAAATAGGCGGACAGGCCGAAGGGCGTGTCGTTGGCGATCTCGATCGCCTCCGCCTCGGTCTCGAACCGGATAATCGCCGCCAGGGGCCCGAAGGTTTCCTCCCGGCAGACCTTCATGTCGGGTTTCACCCCGGTCACCAGCGTGGGCGTCACGAACTGGCGGCCGAGCGGGTGGGGCACGCCGCCGGCGAGGACGGTGGCCCCGCCCTCCAGGGCGTTGTCCAGGTGTTCCCGCACCTTGCCGACCGCGGCGTCGTTGATCAGGGCCGACTGGTTGACTCCCTCCTCGAACCCGTCGCCGACCTTCAGCTTCGCCATTTCCGCCTTCAGCTTCTCCACGAACCGATCGTGGATGCCGTCCTGGACGATGAACCGGTTGACGCAGACGCAGGTCTGGCCGGTATTGCGGAATTTCGAGGCAATCGCGCCTTCCACCGCCCGGTCCACGTCGGCGTCGTCGAAGACGATGAAGGGGGCATTGCCGCCGAGCTCGAGGGAGATCTTCTGGATGTGCTCGGCGCTCTGACGCATCAGTATCCGGCCCACCTCGGTGGAACCGGTGAAACTGATCTTGCGCACCGTGGAACTGCTGTTGAGGGCCTGGCCGATTTCCCGGGCGTTGCCGGTGACGACGTTGAACACGCCGGCCGGAAGCCCGGCCCGCTCGCCCAGCTCTGCCAGCGCCAGGGCCGAGAAGGGGGTCTCCGAGGCGGGTTTCACCACCATGGTGCAGCCCGCAGCCAGGGCCGCGCCGGCCTTGCGGGTGATCATCGCGGCCGGGAAATTCCAGGGGGTGATGGCCGCGGACACGCCCACCGGCTGCTTGATGACGACAATGTGCTGCCCGGGCCTGGCCGCCGGGATGGTGTCGCCGTAGGCCCGCTTGGCCTCCTCGGAAAACCACTGCAGGAAGGCCGCGGCATAGGCGATCTCACCCTTCGCCTCGGGGAGCGGCTTGCCCTGCTCCAGGGTCATCAGTGCGCCGAGGTCGTCCTGGTTCTCCAGCATCAGTTCATGCCAGCGATGCAGGATCGCGCCGCGCTCGGCGGCCGTCCTGTTTCTCCAGCTCCTGAAAGCCGAATTCGCCGCGGCGATGGCGGCATCCGTCTCGGCGGCACCCATGTCGGGCACGGAACCGAGTACGGCCCGGTCGGCCGGATTCACCACCTCGATGGTGGCCCGGTTGTCGGCATCGCGCCACCGGCCGTCGATGTAGCACTGCTGGCGGAAGAGCGCGGGGTTCTGGAGCTGGTTGATATGCATGAAATTCCCTGGAATCGAGCCGTTGGCCTGGAGAGGACGGGAGATGCATGAGTGCGGAGTCCTTCCGAACACCTCGATTCCGAACTTAACAACTCGGGACGGGGTTTGTAAAACCGGCGCGGTGCCGATAACCATCGGGCACCGGAAAAGAGCGCAGCGAGGAATTCCGCTGCGGGATTTCAATCAGTCGCGGGGTCGCGGCATGCCGGATTTGCGCCCGGTACGGGAACGGGAGGCAAGGAAAGGTTGAAAATCGCCGACATAGTCAGTGATGGTAAGAGGCGATGCCGTCACGAAACCGTGCCGACAGTCGCCCGGCGTGTGGGGCAATGCGTCCCCGTGAAATCGCCGCGGGTGCGTCACCGTCTCTCATGGCCAGCACCGCCGCGGGCGGGCTTCGGATCCGGCAGGTCGTGCGCGGGGCGCAATGGCGCGCGAAGGGGGTGGCTCGGCGGGGGGAGGCGAGGACCAGGCGGGGCGGGTGCCGCCACGCGGGCGGCAAAGAAAAAAGGGATTGGCGATTTCTCGTCAACCCCTTTTCTGTCTGGCTCCCCCGGTTGGACTCGAACCAACGACACACGGATTAACAGTCCGATTTTTCAGAATCTTTTTACGACCAGCGAAATCCGGCATGTTTTTTGTAATCATCAATAAAACAATTAGATAGGCGCTTACATTGTCCGATATAATCCGTTAATATCCGTTCCAAGCCAGCCGACTTTTTACGACCATCTTACGACTGGAGGCGGGGCGGACCATGAAACGGATAACCGAACGGGGCATCGTTGGAGCCGTAACGGAGGCCAACAAGAGCGGTCGGATCGTGTGGGTGATGGAAAGTCTAGGCCGAGGCGCGGGAAGCTTGGCGCTGAAGGCCACCCCCCAATCCCGGCACTGGTACTACCGCACCGTCATAGCGGGGACAACCAAGAGCTATTACCACCCGCTGGGGCCGTATGGCGGGACAAGCGGGTTATCCCTGGCGGACGCCCGTGCCGAGGCCCAACGGCTGGCCGAGCTGCGGCGGGGGATACCGGATGGGGATCTCCGGGCGCACTTCGCGCGACAGGCGGCGGAGGAGCAGGCCCGCAAAGAGGCGGAAGCCCGCGCCCGTGAAATACAACGGCAGGAGCGGGAGGAGACCGGGAAGCGCAGCCTTCGTGCCCTGGTGAAAGCCTACACCGCCCATCTTGAACAACAGGGCAAGGCCACGAGCGCCAACGATGCCTTGCGGCTGATTACCCGCCATGTCTTGAAGCCGTTTCCGGCTTTCGCCGACGCGCCCGCGCACGACTTCACCCGCCAACAGGCGACCGAGGCTTTGCGCTCCATCGTGGAAAAGGGCAAGGGGCGCACGGCGGGCAAGGTGCGGTCCTATCTTCGGGCCGCCTATGCCCTGGCGCTGCGGGCCGAGAGTGACCCGGCGGCACCCTCCACCCTTATCGGGTTCGATATCCAGAACAACCCCGTTGCGGATACCGCCGCGCTGAGTCGGTTCAACAAGCCGCGGGACCGCGCTTTGTCCGAGGTCGAGTTAAAAGCCTTCTGGATGCGGCTTCAGGATGAACAGGGGCCGGCGGCGGATGCTTTGCGGGTGATGCTGTTGTGTGGTGGCCAACGAATCACGCAGGTATTGCGGGCGGCTGTCCCTGACTTCGACACCGAGGCCGATACCCTGACCCTGAGCGACCCGAAAGGCCGGCGGGAGCAGCCCCGGCGGCATCTGGTGCCCCTGCCGGTCCAGGCCGCTGCCGTGTTGGAGGCGCGGGCGGCCCTGGCGCGGGGGTTGGGGGTGCCGTGGCTCTTCACTTCCACGGGCAAGACCCCAACCGTTACACAAACGGTCCACCTGTTGGTCAAGGCGCTCGCCGTGGCGATGGTGGAGCGGCAGGAGGCGGAGCCCTTCGGGCTGGGGGACTTGCGCCGGAGCGTTGAAACGCACCTCGCCCGGCTGGGGATATCGCGGGATCTGCGGGCGCAGATTCAAAGCCACGGGCTGGGCGGGGTGCAGGCCCGCCACTATGACCGGCACGACTATCTGGAAGAGAAGCGCACGGCCATCAACGCATGGGCGGAATGGCTGATACGTGGCGTTGACACAAACGTGGTGCCTCTGAAAACGAAACAGCCGAGGAAGGGCCGCCGTCATGCCGGTTAAGAAACATCCACCCATAACACGGCGATTTGGTCGGGCGGGGCAGTATGATGGGCTGCGGCGGATAGAAAAGATCACAATCACACCCTGCAAGGATGGAACGTCAACGGGTGAGGAGATCGCCGCGCTCGAAGGGATAGCCAAGCGCAGCAGCCTTGATGCTTCGTTCTCATGGCTGGAGGCTCTGGCGCGTGATGTGCTGGCCGCCGCTGAGCTTCCGACAGAAGATGGGACATTTGATTTGCCCAACCGCGAAGAGGGGAGAGAGAACACGCGGGGCAATCTTCTGGCGTTGGTGAGGGCCCGTGGCTATGGCCCCTTGGAACCGGAGAGCAAGGCCGCCGATGTGCTCTTTTACGTCAAGGCTTGCCGTGGCCATATCGGCAATGGAAACGCGGAAAGCGCGGCATGGTGTGCGCTGCAGGCACAGCAGGCGGCGGGCGATATCCTATTCGACATGGTTGAAGAGGATGTTGTGATAAGGCGGGCACAGAGAATAGACGGGAAGAAGGGGGAGCGGTACACCGACGAGGATAAAGCCCGCTGGGAAGCCCTGGCGCGTGATTACTTCGAGCGAAACCCGAGGGCCGGCCGTTCCGCGGCTGCAAGGTATGTGAGAGAGGAGACGGGGCTTCCAGAAAAGGCGGAAAGTTCAATCCGCAAGCATCTTACCGAGGCTGGAATCCCGAGGCCGAAAAAGCCAAGAACGAAATAGTTGGGAAAAGGCTACTTTCCCAATCCAGCATCCTAAAAGATTGCCATCGTACCGATACGGACGGAGGCAATCGAAAATGGTCAACCTTCCTGAAACCGGGTTTCTCCGGCTTCCTCAGATCATCGGCAACCCCCAGAAGGGCATCCCCCCCATCATTCCCGTGAGCCGGTCCACCTGGTGGGCTGGCGTCAAATCCGGTCGATACCCAGCCCCAGTGAAGATGCTGGGTCAGCGCATCACTGCATGGCGTGTGGAGGACATCCTCGCCCTTATTACATCGGCCTGAGCGAGAAACGCTTCCATGGTACGCATGGAGGAGACTATTGCAGCTGCTCAAGGGCGGTGGAGTGAGATACTGTCAGCGCTTGGTATTCACTCAGATTGCTTGGTAAACCGACACGGGCCTTGCCCTGGATGTGGAGGCAGTGACCGGTTCCGCTATGATGACCGAGACGGCCGCGGTACATGGATCTGCGGCGGCGGTGGCGGGGAACCGGCAGCCGGTGACGGCCTCGACTTGCTGCGCCATGTGCACGGCTGGACCATTGCCGCGGCACGCGACGCGGTCGCCGAGTATCTCGGCCTCGACCGCGCCGGCGCCGCGCCGGGCCCGGCCAGGCCAGTACGACGGCCCACGCCCCCGGCGATAACCCCCTCCCCGGGTGCGGTGCGCGACCGTCTCCGGGCTGCGTGGGCGGCCGCCTTACCGCTCGACGCCCCAGCCGCCGGGCCGGCCAGCGCCTACTTCCGCTACCGCGGGCTCGGCGCCATCCTCGAGGACCTGCCCGCGGATCTCCGCCTGGAGCCCGCCGCCCCCTACTATCTGCCACCCACTGACGGTGACCCCCGCCCGCGGTTGCATGGGCGCTACCCCGCTTTGCTGGCAGTAGTGCGGGATGTGGACGGCCGCGGGGTGGCCATCCACCGGACCTATATCGACCCGGACGGCGCCGGCAAGGCCACCATCACCGACCCGGAGACCGGTCGGGCCGCACCGGCCCGGAAGCTGCGCACCCTGGCGCCCGGTGCCAGCCGCGGTGCCGCCATCCGGCTCTATCCGCTCGCCGAGACACTCATCGTCGCCGAGGGTATCGAGACGGCCATCGCCGCTCGTATCGCGGTGCCCGAGCTCCCCGCGTGGGCGGCGGTGTCGTCCGGCGGCATCGCCCGGTTGCGGGTGCCGCCGGGTGTGCGCGAGGTCATCGTGGCGGCCGACCACGACCCCCACGGCGCCGGAGAGCGGGCCGCCCGCGACCTGGCCGGCCGACTCCGCGCCGATGGCGTCACCGTGCGGATGGCCATGCCCGAGGTCATCGGGGACTGGGCTGACGTGCTCGCCGCGGGGGGTGCCCATGGGTGACCCGACCGATATCCGCGCCGCGCTCCGGGCGGCGCCGCCCGTCACCGGTGACGGCGACCCCGACGACCAGCGCCCGATCCACGACCTGGAGCCGGGAGAGCTGCCCGCCGCAGTGGATTTCGGCGAGGAGGCGCTGCTCACGGCGGGTGCCGAGATCTACCAGTCCGGCGGCCGTCTGGTGGCCATCGGCCACGCAGAGCACAGCCGGCGCCGGAGTCCCATCCGCCGCCTCGAGGGCGCCCCACGGCTGGTGCCGGTGACGCCGGTCCACCTGCGCGAGGTGCTCACGGCGGTGGCCCGCTGGCGCCGCTACGACGCCCGGGCGCAGGCCATGCGTCCGGTGGACTGTCCCATGGCCGTACCCGCTGCGTTGGTGGACCGAGGCCGGTGGGCGTTGCGGGAGCTGGTGGGCTACATCGAGGCGGCCACGGTGCGGGAGGATGGGACCCCCATCACCGCGCCAGGTTATGACGACGCCACCGGGCTCTATCTGCTGCCGGGTGCGCCCCGGGTTACCCTGCCGGCGACTCCCACCCATGACGATGCCATGGCGGCGGCCGACACCCTGGCCGCGGCAGTCGGGTCATGGCCCTACGTGGATGCGGGAGACCGCGCCGCGGCGGTGGCGATGATCATGACCATGCTCTGTGCCCGCGCAGTGGACGCCGTCCCCATGGCGTGCGTGACCGCGCCCACCCCCGGTACCGGTAAGTCCCTCCTGGTGGATGCGGCAGCCATCATCGCCACCGGCCGCCGGGCGGCGGTGGTCTCACTCGGCCGCGACCCGGCCGAGGCCGGCAAGCGGCTGGCCGCCGGGCTGCTGGCAGGCGATAGCCCGCTCGCCGCCGACAACGTGGAGACACCGCTCGGCGACGAGCTGCTTTGCCAGGCCATCACGCAGCCGTGGCTATCCATCCGCCCCCTGGGCAGCTCCACACCGGTGCGGGTGCCTGCTCGCACCGCCCTGGCCGCAACGGGCAACAACCTGGTCATCCGGGGAGACCTGACCCGCCGCGTGATGATGATCCGCATCGATGCCGGCATGGAGCGGCCTGAGACACGGGAGTATGACGGCGACATCCTCGCCGAACTCCTCGCCCGCCGCGCAGAGCTCATCGCCGCCGCCGTCACCATGACGATGGCGTATCACGTCGCTGGCTGCCCCCACGTGGCCATCCCGCCGCTGGGCGGGTTTGGGGCATGGGACCGGATCGTGCGGCGGCCCATCGTATGGGCCGGGCTGGACGACCCGCTCGGCCCCACGGCGGACATCCGGGCCGACGACCCCGACCGAACCTCCATGGTGGCCCTGTACGCGGCGCTGGCCGAGGTCTACGGCGAGCGCATCGTCACCGCCGCCGACATCATTGACGATGCATCACGGGGCGCCCCCCGCTATGCCGGAGACGGCTACGTCCACGATCACCCCGCACTCCATGATGCTGTCCGCCAAGTGTGCGGTGACCGGGTGGACGCCCGGAGGCTGGGGTATGCGCTGCGGCGCTACCGGGGGCGCATCGCAGACGGGCTGCGGCTCGACGGTGTGGCCCGCCATGGGCCTGGAAAGGTGGCTGGATGGTGTGTGGAACGGGTGTAGCTCACCACCCTATGGGGGTGATGGGGGTCATAAGGGTGATGGATCTATATACACGCGGGAAAGTGTCAATGACAAAAAAAAGATATACGCGGGAACATGCCCCCCTATCACCCCCATCACCCCCCGCCATTCCGTTCCGGTGGAAACCATGCGTCCCTGGCTGCTGCCTTCAGGCCAGCGCTGGTTCTGGCGGTCCTCACCGGATCAATCACCGGCGGGAGGGATGGGGGCTCTTATCTCTGGATCTCTCCCGGCCGGGACCGTCGCCCCAGTCAAAATTTCACGATGGCAAAATTCAGGTGGGGGGGTATCTATTCGATGCCTAGACGCCACGACCCCCACCGACCACCACCGCGCCCGCCGACTCGCTACCCACGGAAGGTTGTCCAGGCTGCCGCCAAGATTCGCGCCGGGAAGCGGGCAGGGCAAACCACCGCCGCCGCTGCCCGGTGGGCATGGTCCCTGCACCCGCGTCTTACCCTGCGCGAGCTCAATAGGGCCGCTGCCCTGGCTGTCAGCCACGAGGCGCTGCCGGAAGTATCCGCCCCATTCCTGGATGTGGCCGCCGAGATTCAGGCAGGGGTGCGACTCGGGCTATCGTGCGACGAGGCCACCCGCTGGGGATGGTCAATGCACCCGACCCTGGAGCACGGGCAGATCGCCGAGGCCCGCCGCGTGGCTATGACCCGGCGGGATCCCCGGGTGATTGATGCGCCCGTTGAAGCCGTGGCCGTGCAAGTTCTGCTGGCGCTGGAGCGTGGGCGATCTGTTGACGCTGCAATGAATCGCGCATGGGATGTTTATCCGGCGGTGGAGTTTGGCCAGCTACGGCAGGCCGCTGGGTTGGCTGTACGTATGCGACGCCGCGCTTTGGTGTACCGGCTGGCCTGGTTGGCGGCTTGGCTCTCAGGCCGGGGTGATGCTCTGGTAATGCCCGACGCGGCTACGCCGCCGTTATGTGGACCAGTGGCACCGCCCGAAGTGCTGAACGCGGCGCGGTCAATACTAGAGCCACTGCGACAGTCCAGGCGGGATATCTTCCCGGAGCTTAACGGGTCCTTCCAGAAGCCCTCCCCACACGGGCACGGGCGACCGCGAAAAAAGACTAGATATAGTGGTCTATAGGGGGTTCCGGTTCCTATATGTTGTATCCACCTTCCATCCATCAATAACCCCAGTTCCATCGGCTGCCAGTCAACATGCAGATCTCGACGGAAAACGCTCTCAAATTCTTGCTGCAGACCATGGTGTCTGCAGAGAGTGCGTTGCCGCCCGAGGTTGCCGCCTGGTTAACCGACGGTATTAACCAGCACCTCACCGATGGGGTTCCATTGGATCAGGCTTTGGGGCTGGTAGGTGGGTCCAGAACGGCGGGCTATCAGTATCGGATGCAGCAGCGCGACCGTCATTTGAAAGCTGCCGCCGAGCTGTTGGCGGATGGGTCTTGCCCACCCTGGCGGCGCGCCCAAGAACTCAAGAAGGCCATCAACCGGTTTGAGGGTGCCATATGGCCTAGGCTTCGCCACCATAACCAGCCGCCTGAGAACCTAAGTGAATTGAGAAGGGCGCTCTTCTGGGCGCGCAAGCTCAACATGGCGCCTCTGCCGTCTTCTCAACGCGGCTTATATGAGATGTTGAAACCCTCCCTGTGTAGCAGCAGGACCAGCGCCGGCGGGTGAGGGACCCGGCCGGGGTCCCGGCACCGCACCGTCTCCGGGCGCTGGAGGCCGCCGCCATGCCGTTGCCGATGCCGTGGCGCTGGTGGTGGAACTCGCCGAGGTGCAGCCGGTGGATCTCCCGCGGTCCGCGCCGCCGCCTCCAGGCCGGCCCCGTTCACCTGGTGCCCCGGCGCTGGTGCCGGCGGGGCACATCGAGGCCCACCGGCCGCCGTCCACCTGGAGAAGCGCATCGAGGCGCAGCCGCGACACTGCTGCTGCGTTGAACTGCCGGCGGGTGAGGGACCCGGCCGGGGTCCCGGCACCGCACCGTCTCCGGGCGCTGGAGGCCGCCGCCATGCCGATGCCCCGGCGCTGGTGCCGGCGGTGCGCATCGAGGCCCACCGGCCGCCTTCCACCTGGAGGAGTGCATCGAGGCGTAGCCGCAGCACTGCTGTTGCGTGGCACTCCCTTACGGCACTGAAAAAAGCACAGCCTATTACTTTCAGTCGGCGGCCATGACGATGACACTCGGAAAGCTCGAATTCTAGATTTAAACCTGCTGCGCCAGGGTCAAAGACACCTGGAAATGATAGGGCCACACAACGACTGAGGGCATGCCATGGCACGTGCGCGAGCAACCTACGAATTGACCGCCGAGGACAAGAGCGCACGCGCCTTCGCGTCGCTCCGGAGAAACCTTGGCGACGCTGAGAAGGTAGCCAAGGGTCTCGGGTTGGCCGTGGGCGCGGCCGCCACGGCAGGCATTGCCGGCATCACGGCCATGGTGCGCGCCAATGCACCGCTCATCGATAGCCTGGCCAAGAGTTCCGATGCGCTGGGAATCGAGATCGAGAACCTGCAGGCCCTAGAGGTCATCTCGGCACGTTCCGGGCTCACCACCGAACAGCTATCCAAGAATATCGAGCGCATGGAACGCTCGCTCGGCCAGGCGGCCCGCAAGGGTGGCCCTGCCGCGCAAGCGCTCGAAGATATCGGCATCAACCTCGGTGACATCATCAGCCTTTCCCCGGATGAGCAGCTGGAATCCATCGCCCTGGCGTTGTCTGGCGTCGAAAACCAGGCGCTGAAGGCGAGCATCGCCAACGATCTGTTTGGGCGTGATGGCCTGCGCATGCTGAAGGTGATGAACGCACTGGAGACGCAGGGACTCAAGCCAGTTCGGGAGGAACTGGAGCGGGTCGGCTTCACGATCACCCGCGAAGGTGCGGCGAAGGTCGAGGAGATGAACGACGCGCTGGACGATATGGACCGTCTAAGCAAGGCCGTCGGTCAGACCCTCACCATCGCTTTGTCGCCCTACGTCTCAGCGCTCGCCACCCACATCTATGACGCAGCCCAAGAGACCGGCGGATTCAAACAGGAGGTCAACGAACTCGTCGATGACGCGGTGGATGGCCTGGCGTTCATCATTGATGCCGTGGATGGCGTCGGCCGTACGTTCGAACTGACGGGCAAGGGCATCGCAACAATCACGCTCCATCTTGAGGCCGATTTGTGGGGACTGGCCGACACCATCGTCAACGGCCCGGGCCGGGCCATCAACTCAATGATCGAGAGTGTCGAGGAACTGACTGGGCTGGATTTCGATTTCTCCCTCGGCCCGCTGTCGGATGACATCCAGCGCAATTTGCGATTGGCCACGACCGCGTACAACGAAGGCGTGGCCGATATGGAAGCCACCCTTATGGAACCGCTTCTGGGTTCGGCTCTGCGCCAAGAGCTGGAGGCAATTCGAAAAGCCGCAGAAGACGCGAGGGGGGCGATGGGAGGGACCCGCGACCGCAACAGAGGAGGCAATACCGGCAGCGGTGGTGCTTCAAATGCAGATAAAGCCTCGCGGGATGCAATCAACACTCAGCTCACCGCGCTCCGTGACCAGGTCGCCACTCTCGGCCGCAGCAAGGAAGAGATGCAGCTGTTTGCCTTGCAGAGCATGGGTGCCAGTGCCTCTCAACTCGAGCTAGCCCGCTCCCTGCTGGGGACCATCTCTGCGTTTGAGGCACAACAGAGGCTCACGGCCGAGGGCGCCAGAATCTATGAAGAAACGCGTACGCCGATGGAACAGCTCAACATTGAGTACACCCGCCTCAATGAGCTGCTCGAGGCTGGCGCCATCGATTGGGACACCTACGCCCGCGCGGTGTTCAACGCCCAGGACCAGTTTGACGGCCTGGCCGACAAGGCTATGGATGCGGGCAGCACCATGGACGAGTT
>NPIG01000565.1_pt1 | contig 27420 bp, 28 predicted proteins | sample 8637441 | NCBI WGS metagenome assembly NPIG01 (sample SAMN07420675, study PRJNA396082) | bioreactor metagenome | isolation source: sample BR6 brine-fed electro-methanogenic bioreactor BR | place: Japan: Kochi | collected 2016-06-14
AGATCCGCTATGCCCGCGCCCTGGCCGGGGCGCGGATCGATTATGCCCGCCTGCGCGCGATGCCGACCGAAGAGGTGGTCGGCACCCTGACCGAGGTTCCCGGCATCGGCATCTGGACGGCGGAGATCTACGCGATGTTCTCGCTGGGCCGGGCGGATGTCTTCGCGCCGGGCGATCTGGCCTTGCAGGAATCGGCGCGTCTGGTGTTCGATCTGGCCGAACGGCCGCGCGAGAAGGCGCTCAGGCAGATGGCCGAGGATTGGGCGCCCTGGCGCGCGGTTGCGGCGCGGCTTTTGTGGGCCTATTACCGCGTGGCGAAGGACAGGGAAGGGATCCGATGACACGAGTTTTGAATGCCGGCCGCAAAGAACCGCTGTCGGGGGACACGCGCTCGATCGTGGTGTTCCTGCACGGCTATGGCGCCAATGGCGCCGACCTGCTGGGGCTGGCCGATCCGCTGGGCGAACATCTGCCCGACACGCTCTTCGTCGCGCCGGACGCGCCGGAGAACTGCGCCGGGGCGCCCTTCGGGTTTCAGTGGTTCCCGATCCCCTGGATCGACGGATCCAGCGAGGAAGAGGCCGAGCGCGGCATGCAGGCGGCGGTCGAGGATATCAACGCCTTTCTCGACGCGCTGATGGTGGACGAGGACGTGCTGCCGGAACAGGTGGTGTTGTTCGGTTTCTCGCAGGGCACGATGATGAGCCTGCACGTGGCGCCCCGGCGCGAGGATCCGGTGGCCGGCATCGTCGCCTTTTCCGGCCGTCTGCTGAACCCCGAAACGCTCAAGGACGAGGTGGTCAGCCGGATGCCGGTGCTGCTGGTCCATGGCGATCAGGACGACATGGTGCCGGTGCAATCGCTGCCGCAGGCCGCCGAGGCGTTGCAGCAGGCCGGATTCAAGGATGTTTTCGCCCATGTGATGAAGGGCACCGGCCACGGCATCGCGCCCGACGGGTTGAGCGTGGCGCTGGCCTTCATGCGCGACAAGCTGGGGTTATAAGGCCATGTTGATCGTCACCGGCATTATCGAGATCGACCCCGACCATATCGCCCCGGCCCGGGCCGCCGCCGAGAAGATGATGGCAGAGACCCGCAAGGAGCCGGGTTGCCTGATCTACGAGTTCTCGCAGCTGGTCGAAGCGCCGCACAGGTTCCGCGTCTACGAGGAATGGCAGGACGCAGCGGCACTCAAGGCGCATTCTGAGACGCCGCATATGGCCGAGTTCCGTGCCGCCCTGGGCAAGATCGGCATCCGCGCGCGCGAGATCTTCACGATCGAGGCGGGCGAGAAGGTGCCGCTGGGCTGAGCCGCGCCTAGACCTCCATCAACACCTTGGCCGCGCGCAACAGCACGCGCGGGTCGCGGTCGGTGCGTTTGACCGGGATCGGCCCGCCCGTACCGGTCAGCGCCTGAACCGCCGCCCGCGCGCTGCGCACCGAGTATTCCACGGTGAACACCGTATCGAGCGGCTGTTCCACGTATTGCCCCATCAGCGCGAAGTTTCCCGCGCCCTTCGGCCGGATCGCCGGCCGGTCGCCGCGCAGCCGCGGCATGAACTGGCTGGTGATATACGGCATCCGGCAGGGCAGAACGCGGGCGCCGTCGAACCAGTGCCGCTGATCCGGGTTCAGCCGCAATTGCCAGCACAGCTCCGACAGGATTTCCTCGCCGGTCGCCTCCCACATCGGCTTGGGCACGAAATCGCCCTCGCGGTCGCCGCGCAGCCCGTAGCCCCAGAACACGGTCGTGCCCTCGGGCTGGCCGCGGAAATGCGGCTGCTTGAACATCACGAAGGACATCAGCCATGCGCTGTCGCGGATCGTCACCAGCCCGCCGGTGCCGGTGGCGTTGCCGGTGAACGCCTCGATATGGTCGCGGAACTCCGGCCGGTCCATCGTCACGGTGAAGGAGGTCCAGGCGGTCTTGTCGGTGTCGCCGGCGAAGGCTTCGGGAGTGCCGAACCCGGGATGCGCCCCGGCCAATGCGCGCCACAGATCCCAGGAGGGCGTCGGGCCGGGCGCCAGCGGCGGCGCGCTGGTATTGGTGCCATAGGTGGCGCCGTCGGTCATCGAGCCCAGGGTCAGGAACACGCGGTCCTCCGATGCCACCGAAATCTCCTGCCCATCGTCCAGCGTGATTGCCGTGACGTCGCGCCGCGCGCCTTCTGCGATCTCCACCCCGGTCACCGTGCGGCCCGGGTCAAGGCGCACGCCGCGTTCGCCCAGCCACGCCGCGATCGGCGCGATCAGGCTGTCATATTGGTTATACCGCGTGCGCAAGATCCCCTTGATCCGGGTGAAGCCCGGAAACAGGTGGATGAAGCGCCGCAGATACCGCCGCATCTCGACCGCCGAATGCCATGGCTGGAACGAGAACATGGTCGACCACATGATCCAGAAATTGCTGTCGAAGAACGCCCGGTCGAAACAGCTGCCGATGGTACGCGCGCCCAGCATCCGCTCTCCGGTCAGCAGCAGGCGGTTCAGCGCCACGATATCGCCGGGGGACAGCCCCAGATGCTCCATATCCGCCTTTTGCCCCTTGGCGATCAGCCGGCAGTTGGACGCCGCCCGCACCTCGGCGTTGAACCGCTGGATGTCCTCGGTCACCGAGATCGCCGGATCGTCCGGCGCCGGGATCTGCGACAGCAGGTCGAAGGTGTTGCGGAAATAGGGTTCGAACATGCGCCCGCCCCGGGTGAGATAGCCCCAGGTCGCCTCGCCGCTGCCGTCCAGCGCGCCGCCGGGCTGCGGCGCATTGTCGAAGATGCGGATCGCTTCGCCCGGCACGCCGGCGTCGCGGATCAGGTAAGTCGCGGCGGCCAGCGCGGCGATGCCGCCGCCGATCAGGTAATGCAGCCGGGGGGTCTCGGTCATCGCGGGCTCTCCTTGCCGGGTTGCCCCAGATTGGCCGGACGGGTGCCGCCCGGCCTTGCGCTGGATCAATCGCGCGCCCAGAGGCGCGGCTCGGCAAACTCGACCGAGTTGCCGTCGGGGTCGCGCACGTAGAGCGAATGCGCGCCATTGGGCCAGTCGAACTCGGCGTCGACCTCCACCCCCGCCGCCAACAGCCGGGCGCGCAGCGCCGCGATCGCGTCGCGCGCCATCGCGAAACACATATGTCCGGGTCCGCGCGCCCCGTGCGGCGGCACCGGCATCGTCGTTGTGCCGGTGGCGACCTCGGTCTCATCCGGGTTGAAGATCAGCAGCACGCCGGGCCCGACGCGGAAGAATACGTGGCGATTGCCCGCCCGCGTGATCCGCTCCAGCCCCAGCAGCCCGCCATAGAACGCCTCCGCCGCATCGAGATCGGCGGCATAAAGCGCGGTTTCCAGCACGGCTCCGGGGGCCGGGGCAGGGGGGAGGGAGGCGGACGCGGTCTGAACCATGGCCGCAGCCTATCAGCGCCGCACGCCGTTGTCAGGGGGTGGAAGATCCTCCCATCGCCCCGGCGCCAGCCCGTCCAGCGACCAGCGCCCGATGCGCCAGCGGATCAGCCGCAGGGTGGGGTGGCCCACGGCGGCCGTCATCCGCCGCACCTGGCGGTTCCTGCCCTCGCGGAGCACCAGCTCGATCCAGCAATCGGGCACGCTTTTCCGGACCCGGATCGGCGGATTGCGCGGCCACAGGCCGGCCGGTTCCCCGATGCGCCGGGCCTTGGCGGGGCGGGTGCGGCCGTCCTTCAGGTCGACCCCCGCGCGCAACGCCGCCAGCGCGGCCTCGTCGGGGATCCCCTCGACCTGCACGAAATAGGTCTTTTCCATCTTGTGGCGGGGATCGGTGATCCGCGCCTGCAGCCGCCCGTCGTCGGTCAGCAGCATCAGACCCTCGCTGTCGCGGTCCAACCGCCCGGCCGGATAGACGCCCGGCAGATCGATGAAATCCGACAGCGTGCGGCGCGGGCTTTCGGCGCTGCCGCGGTCGGTGAACTGGGGCAACACGTCGAAGGGTTTGTTGAAACGGATCAGCCGGGTCATGCCCCCGCCCTAGCGCAGGTGCGTCGAAAAGGGAACGGCGCGCGGCGCGCCATGTGGATAACTGTCATCTGCCTGTCATCCGGGCAGGTTAGCGATACTGCGACATGTTGTGGATATTCTGGGCTTGCCAGAGGTCAACCACGATATATAGTCAAATTAAGGCAGGGGCGGGGCTCCCCGCCCTGGTCTCTCGAAACGGGCAGTCAGGGCGAGGATGGAGTCACGCGATGGACGGCGATTTCAGATCGGAATTTGTACGCGAGCCGGGGGCGCTGAAACAGCATCCGGCGCTGGTTCTGAACGCGGATTACCGGCCCTTGTCCTATTATCCGCTGTCGCTGTGGACCTGGCAGGAGGCGATCAAGGCGGCCTGGCTCGACCGGGTGGATATCGTCGCCGAATACGACGAATTCGTGCACAGTCCCAGTACCCGGATCAGGATACCCAGCGTCGTCGTCCTGAAAGATTACGTCAAACCCAGAAAGCGCGTGGCCTTCACGCGCTTTAATTTATTTCTGCGGGACGAATTCCGCTGCCAGTACTGCGGCGCCCGGGGCGACCTGACCTTCGATCACGTGGTGCCGCGCGCCGCCGGCGGCGTGACCAGCTGGCAAAACGTGGTCGCGGCCTGTTCGTCCTGCAACCTCAAGAAGGGGTCGAAATCGCTGCACCGCGCCGGCATGTCGCTGCGCCGCCCGCCGCGCCAGCCCGGCGCGGAGGAGCTGCGCAACACGGGCCGCAAGTTCCCGCCGAACCACCTGCATGACAGCTGGATCGACTTTCTCTATTGGGACGCCGAGCTTGAGGCGTGAGGCCACGCCGCTGAACGCATTTTGACGCCGCTCCGGGCCGCGGAGCGCGCGGCGGGTCGGTGTGGCTAGAGACGCCGCGCCCGTTCGATGGCGGCGACGTCGATCTTCGTCATCTCCATCATCGCCGCGAACGCCCGCTGGGCTTCCTCGCCACCGGCGGACAGCGCCTCCATCAGGGTGCGCGGGGTGATCTGCCAGGAAATGCCCCAACGGTCCTTGCACCAGCCGCAGGCGCTTTCCTCGCCGCCGTTGCCGACAATGGCGGCCCAATAGCGGTCGGTCTCTTCCTGATCCTCGGTCGAGACCTGGAACGAAAACGCCTCGCTGTGGCGGAACGCGGGGCCGCCGTTCAACCCGAGGCAGGGGATGCCGAACACGGTGAAGTCCACCGTCAGCACATCGCCCGCCTTGCCGGAGGGGTAATCGTCCGGTGCGCGATGCACCCCGGACACTTCGCTGTCCGGAAAGGTCGCGGCGTAGAAGCGAGCGGCCTCCTCGGCCTCGGTATCGTACCAGAGGCAAATCGTGTTCTTGGCGATGGTCATCTTCGGTCCTCCTCGTTTTCCTGCGCACTCGCGCTCAGCCCGCCGTGGCGGAATTGAACAGCGGCTCGAACACCGCCCACATCATCCGGCTGCCGTCGAAGGGCATCTCCGGCAGGTCTTTCATCTTCGGATCCTCCCGCATGTTGTGCCACGAGGCATCCGCGGTCGCCTTGTCGGGCCATTCGATCCAGGAAAACACCATTGTCTCGCCCTTCCGCACGTCCACGGCGCCGTAGAACTTCGGTGACTTTCCCTTTCGGTACATCGACACCCCAGGTCTCGACCATCCGCGTGGCGCCGTAGGACTTGAACAGCGGCCACATGGCCGCGGCATGGTCTGCATACTTGTCCTTGTTGGTGGTCGGCACCGCCGCCACCGCCCCCGTGAAATACGTCATGTCATCCAGCCTTTGGGTTGTCTCCACGCGGAGCGAATCCCCTGCTTGCGGTTTCAGCCTGTCAGCGGTAGTATAAAAAAACAACTATTAGAATGAAAAAATGACTAAACCAGCAAAAGACCACCGTATCCGCTATGACGAAGGCTGCCTTGCCGCCCATGCGCTCAACCTGATCGGCGACCGCTGGGCGCTGTTGGTCGTGCGCGAACTGATGTTCGCGCCGAAGCGGTTCCAGATGATCCGGGCCGGGATGCCGGGCATCACCGCCAGCGTGCTGACCGGCCGTCTGACGCAGCTCGTGCAGGTGGGGGTGGTCGACCATGACGAGCGGCTGGGTATTTATACGCTGACGGAGGCGGGGCGCGGCTTGCTCCCGGTGCTGGAGGCACTCTGCCGTTGGGCCCTCACCATGCCGGGGCACGACCCCACGCGCTTCATCAGCCCCTCGGCCCTGATGATTTCCATGGGGGTCAATCTGTGTGCCGATCTCGCGCAGGGGCGCACGGCGCTGGCCGGTTTCGACTTCGGCAGCGAAGCTTTCGAGATGCGGCTGGAGGGCGGGCGCGTGCAAACCACCTTGGTCGACGCGCCTGACACCCCGTTTCTGCTTCGGGGGACCGGCAACACATTGGCGGCGGCCGTCTATGGTTCCACGCGCCTGTCCGTGCTGGTATCCCAGGGCCTCGTCGGGGCCGAGGGTGATGTCGCGGCGGCCGAGGATTTCCTGTCGCTATTCCGGCTTGCGCCGCAGGCATGATGCCCGCGGCCCGGCGGCGTCACGCGGCACGGATCGGGGCGGCGCGCTGGACCATGCCGAACAGGTCGCGCGGGTCGTCCGGGTCGGCCAGAAGGTCGAGCGGGTGATAGAGATCGGTCCCGGCGATCCGGTCGCGCACGAAACGCAGCGCGCTGAAATCCTCGATGGCAAAGCCGACGCTGTCGAAAAGCGTGATCTGATCGGCGCTGCGCCGGCCCGGTTTCGCGCCGGCGATCACCTCCCAGATCTCGGTGACGGGGAACTCCTCCGGCATCTGCTGGATCTCACCCTCGACGCGGGTCTGGGGCGGGTATTCCACGAAGACCTCCGAACGGGTCAGGATGCCCGGCGCCAGCTCGGTCTTGCCGGGGCAGTCGCCGCCGATGGCGTTGATATGCACGCCGGGGCCGACCATGTTGTCACTGAGAATGGTGGCATATTGCTTGTCGGCGGTGCAGGTGGTCAGGATCTGCGCCCCTTCGATCGCCTCTTCGGCGCTGGTGCAGGGCACCACGCGCAGCCCGTGGCCGGAAAGGTTGGCGGCGCATTTCGCGGTCGCGGCGGGGTCGATGTCCCACAGCCGCACCGTGTCGATGCCGCAGATCGCCTTCATCGCCAGGCTCTGGAACTCCGACTGGGCGCCGTTGCCGATCATCGCCATAGTGTCCGCCCCCTTCGGCGCCAGGTACTTCGCCACCAGCGCCGAGGTCGCCGCCGTGCGCAGCGCGGTCAGCAGCGTCATCTCGCTCAATAGCACCGGGTAGCCGTTGCCGACATCGGCCAAAAGGCCAAAAGCGGTAACGGTTTGCAGCCCTTCCTTCATGTTCTTTGGATGGCCGTTGACGTATTTGAAGCCATAGACCTCGCCGTCCGAGGTGGGCATCAGTTCGATCACCCCTTCGGCGGAATGGCTGGCCACGCGCGGGGTTTTGTCAAACAGCTGCCAGCGGCGGAAATCGGCCTCGATATATTCGGCCAGTCCGCGCAGCATCGGCTCTAGCCCGGTGCGATGCACCAGCCGCATCATATGGTCGACGGAAACGAACGGCACCAGCGCCTTGTCCGAGGGTTGGGAGATAAAAGTCATGCGTAAGCCCTTGTCGGTCGGTCGAAAACGCGGCGGCCCATGGCCGAGGCCGTGAGTTCCACCAGAAGCTGTGCGGTGCGCCCGCGGTCGTCGAGGAACGGGTTGAGTTCCACCAGGTCGAGCGAGCTCATCAGCCCGCTGTCGCAAATCATTTCCATCACCAGGTGGCCTTCGCGCACGGTGGCGCCGCCGGGCACGGTGGTGCCGACGGCGGGGGCGACGGAGGGGTCGAGGAAATCGACGTCCAGCGAGACATGCAAAAGCCCGTTCTCGGCCGCCACCCGATCAAGGAATTCGGCCAGCGGGCGGGCGATGCCGCGTTCGTCGATCTCGCGCATGTCGTGGCGGCGGATCGCGCTATCCTCCAGCGCCGCGCGCTCGGCCTCATCGACCGAGCGCAGCCCCAGCAGGCAGACGTTGTCCTGGCGCACCGGATGGGGGACCGCCGGAAAGCCGTCGAAACCGCCGCGCCCGGTGACATAGCCGATCGGGGTACCGTGCAGGTTGCCCGAAGCGGTGGTCTTCGGCGTGTGAAAATCGCTGTGGGCGTCGAGCCAGAGCACGAAGAGCGGCCGGTTCACTCGGGCGGCGTGGTTGGCCACCCCGGCGACCGAGCCCAGCGACAGCGCGTGGTCGCCGCCGAGAAAGATCGGCAGACCGCGCCCCATCGCCGCCTCGGCCGCCGCGATCAGCCGGGCGGTCCAGCCGGCGGTTTCGTTCGGCTTGTAAAGGGGACCGGCGGCGCGGTCCGGATTGTACGTTTCGGGGGTCAAATTCCCCAGATCCTCGACCCCGTGACCCAGCTCGCGCAGCGCCTCGGCCAGCCCCGCGGTGCGCAGCGCGTCGGGCCCCATCAGGCAGCCGGCGCGGCGCTTGCCGCTGTCCACCGGCGCGCCGATCAGGATGCAGTTCTGTTGTTCCATGCGTGTTCCAAGTTTCCCGTGGCGACAGGAGTGGCGCCGATATGTGTTGAAATCCACCAACCAGAATGGTCAAAACGAGGAAGAACCAGACAAAACGGGTGAAAAAATGGACAAAACGGACGAGCGCCTGATCGCCGCGCTGCGCCACGATGCGCGCGCTTCGCTGTCGGACCTGGCGTTGCAACTGGGGCTGTCGCGGACCACCGTGCGGACGCGGATCGAACGGCTGCAACGCCGCGGCGACATCCTGGGCTTTACCGTGGTGATGAAACAGGATGTTCTGCGCGACCCGGTTCGCGGGCTGATGATGATCGGCATCGAGGGGCGGGGCGCGGCGCGGATCACGCGGCAGCTGCAGGGCATGGCCGAGGTTCGCGCGATCCATTCCACCAATGGGCGCTGGGATTTGATCGTGGAGCTGGGGACCGAAACGCTGGAGGCGCTGGATCAGGCGTTGGCGCGGATCCGTACGCTGGACGGGGTCAGCACCAGCGAGACCAGCCTGTTGTTGTCGACCAGGAAATCGGCCTGAGCGGCGGCTAGCGCGGCGCGCGGGCGGCGGCCAGCCAGAGCAGCGCCAATGCCAGCGAGGCAATGGCGTTCCAGCTGGCCATCGACAGGCCCAACAGGCTCCAGGCGACCTCGTCGCAGCGGACCAGCGGGGCGGCCATGATCTGTTCCAGCAACTGATCCGCGCTGAGGTTGCCAACCGGGCCCGAGCTGCAGGTGGTGGGCCCCTGCCACCAGCCGCGCTCCACCCCGGTGTGAAAGACCCCGATGGCGGCGGTGCCGAGTGCCGCAGCGGCGCCGGCCAGCGGCAGGAGCCGGCCGGGCAGGGCCAGCGCGGCGGCGCCGATCAGGATCGCGGCCAGATGCGGCCAGCGCTGCCAGATGCACAGATCGCAGGGCGGCAGACCGCCGATATACTGAAACCCCAGCGCGCCGAGCAGAAGCGCGGCAGAGCCGCCGGCAGAGAGCAGGATGAGCAGGGTTCGGGTCATAGATACTTCACCAGGAAAAAGCCTCCGACCAGGAGCACGACAAAAACCGTGAAAACCAGGTTCAGGCGGGATTCGATGAATTCGCGCACCGGTTCGCCAAAGGTGCGCAGCAGCCCGGCGAGCACATAGAACCGCAGCGCCCGGGCCAGGATCGAGGTGGCGATGAAGGTGAAAAGCGGCATGCCGGTCCAGCCAGACATGATGGTGATCACCTTGTAGGGAAACGGGGTGACGCCGGCGGCCAGAACCGCCCAGAAGCCGAAGTCGTTGAATCGGGTGTTGAACGCCTCCATCGCGTCGGCCTTGCCCATCGCGTTCAGGATCGGCTGACCGATCCCCTCATAGGCAAAGGCGCCGATGGCATACCCCAGCAGGCCGCCCAGCACCGAGGCGACCAGCGCCACACCGGCGATCGCCCAGGCGCGGTGGGGCCGGGCCAGGATCATCGGGATCATCAGCACATCGGGCGGGATCGGGAACACCGAGCTTTCGACAAAGGCGACCAGTGCCAGCGCCCACATCGCGCGGGGATGTTCGGCCAGCGCAAGCGTACGGGCGTAAAGACGTGTGAGCATGACGGGCCGGTCCTGGCACAAGAAAACTCTGCCACAGGGCCAAATCACGCGGCGGCGTCGCGGTCAACCAGGGCGGCGTCCCTGTTGCGCGATCCGAGGCTTTTTCGCACTGGACCTTTGCCGCCACCATGGGGTATCCGGGGGCGTGGCCCAAGTGGCGGAATGGTAGACGCAGGGGATTCAAAATCCCCCGCTGGCAACAGCGTGTGGGTTCGAGTCCCACCTTGGGCACCACCCCCGCAGACAGAATGACCGTGGTCCCTGTGCCGTTCTCTGTTTTCCCGAGGGCGTCCGACGCGTGTCCGCCGTAGCCGGACGTTTCCGGTGCACTCACCTCAGTAATCGACCGTGATCACCACGCTGTCGTTGTAGATCCCGACCGGCACCGTCTGGCCGGAGGGGATCTGGCCATAGACCGGGATGGATTGAAGCGCGCCGGTGCCGGTGGCGGAGTAGACATCGACGCCGGCGGTCCAGCCCCAGGGCGCGCTGAGTGCCGCGTTGCGATACAGCCCGTAGGTGAGGGTGTTTCCGCCCGAGGTCATTTTGCGCGCGGTCGGGTCGGTGACGCCGGCGCCCAGGCCTTCGTCCAGGTAGACGGAGTAGGGGATGCCGTTGGAACAGGTGACGTCGATGGTGGTCTGTCCCGTCACCGGGGCGGATACGCTGGTGCCCAGGGTCCCGAAATCCAGCGTGCCGGCGGTCACGGTGCAGCTGGGTTCGATGTCGGCGGAGACCGTGAAATCATTGGCATCCTGCGTGCCGCTCGAGGTGCAGGAAAACAGCGTGCCGGCGGTGACGACGAAATCGACCCCGCCGATGAAAGTCGAATCGTGATAGCCGCCCTTCACCGAGGTGCCGCTATCGAGGATCTCCGCATAAATCGTTTCCTCGTAGACGGTGGAACTCAACAACGTCAGGCTGACATTCGTAATGGAGCTGAGAACCGTACCGCCGTATCCGCCGCGATAGAGCTGATAGGCGAGCTGGGTGCCATCGGCCCGTTGCATGTAGCGGGGGCTGTGCGACGGGCCGGCGCCGCCGTCGCCGTCGCCGACCGTGGCGACGGCATCCCGGAAGAGCATATCCCGCGGCTGACCGAGCGGTTCTACCGGGTGGACAAGGCGCGGAGTCGTGCGCTCGGCGGGACCGGTTTGGGGCTTGCGATCGTCAAACACATCCTCAATCGCCACCATGGCCGCCTGAAGATCGAGAGTGAAGTCGGGGTCGGAAGCACCTTTACGGTCTTCCTGCCGGTCAGCAAGAAGGCGGTTTCCATGCCGCGCTCGTCCGAACGCATCTGACCCGCTCGGGGTGTCATTAAACTGCAATATAAATGCAATAGAGTTGTAAGCGAGCCCTTCTAGAGTCCGGGGGCCGGCGCGACTGGGGTGTCGTCGGCGTTAACATTTTTTCCGCGCCCCTTCAGGCATTTGTATTGCAGGAGATACGCTATGAAAAAAACGCTTGCGCTCGCGGCTCTCGCCGCCATCGCCGTAGCCGGCACGGCAGAAGCGCGCGACCAGATCCGGATCGTCGGGTCTTCTACCGTCTATCCCTTCGCGACCACCGTTGCCGAGCAGTTCGGCAAGACCACCAGCTTCAAGACCCCGGTCATCGAGAGCACGGGTTCGGGCGGCGGCTTCAAGCTGTTCTGCGCCGGTGTCGGCGTCGAGCATCCGGACATCACCAACGCCTCGCGGGCGATCAAGAAGTCCGAGATCGAGAACTGCAAGAAGAACGGCGTCACCGCCGTCACCGAGGTCAAGGTCGGTTACGACGGCATCGTGATCGCCAATTCGAAGGCCGCGCCGCAGATGAAGGTCGACCGTGCGCAGATCTTCCTGGCGCTCGCCAAGCAGGTTCCGATGAACGGCAAGCTGGTCGACAATCCGTACAAGAAGTGGAGCGACATCGACAAGAACCTGCCCGACGTCAAGATCGAGGTTCTCGGCCCGCCGCCGACCTCCGGCACCCGCGACGCCTTCACCGAACTGGCGATGGAAGAGGGCTGCAGCGAGATCAAGGAAGCCAAGGAACTCAAGCTGGAAAAGAAGGCCTGCCACGTCATCCGTGAAGACGGCGCCTACGTCGAGGCCGGCGAGAACGACGTCCTGATCGTCCGCAAGCTGGAAGCCAACAAGGACGCCTTCGGCATCTTCGGGTTCAGCTTCCTCGACCAGAACGCCGACAAGATCCAGGGTGCGGTCGTTGCCGGTACCCAGCCGACCTTCGAGAACATCGCCAACGGGTCCTACCCGCTGTCGCGGCCGCTGTTCTTCTACGTGAAGGGCGCCCACGTCGGCACCATCCCGGGGATCAAGGAATACCTGGCCGAGTTCACCGCCGAGAAGGCCTGGGGCCCAGACGGCTACCTGTCCGACAAGGGGCTGGTCCCGATGCCCGACGCCGAGCGCAAGAAGTATGCGACCGACGCGGCTTCCGTGGCCAACAACCTGATGTAAGCGAGTTTCCTGGGTGGCCTCTGCGGCATCCCGCCGCAGAGGCTGCTCAACTGTTTAGTATAAGTTTTCGTTTGTGAGTTTCCGGCGGGGTTCCCGCCTTCCACTGGACGACGCCAACCATGCAAACCCTGGTTCTGACGGCCACTCTTCTCGTTCTGAGCATCTTCGGGTTCTATCTCGGACGATCTCGGGCCGTGGCCTCCTCCGCCGGCGTTGGCGCCCGACTTCATTCCCTGCCCAATTATTACGGGTTCTACGTCGCCATATGGTGCGGACTGCCGGCCATTCTGGTGATGATCGCGTGGTTGATGGTGGAACCGGAAGTCATCCGGACACTGTTGATCTCGAGCCTTCCCGACGCCGCGCAAAATCTGCCGGAGGCCCGGCTCAATCTTCTCCTTAACGACATTCGAAACCTCGCCAGCGGCAATATCGTCAGCCGCGAGGTCGACCCGGAACTTCAGGCCGCCGCCGATCACTACGCATCACTCGTGAGTATTTCCCTGGCGGCGAAATGGGTCGTCGTCCTGTGTCTGGCGATCGGCGGCGCCGCCCTCGGCTACCGCTTCGTGGCACCCAACCTGTGGGCCCGCAACAAGGTCGAGCACATTGTCATGGTCTTCCTGATGGTCAGTTCGACCATCGCGATCCTGACCACCGTCGGTATCATATTGTCGCTTTTGTTCGAGGCGATCCGGTTCTTCCGGCTGGTCCCGCCGACCGAATTCCTGTTCGGCCTGGAATGGAGCCCGCAGACGGCGATCCGTGCCGATCAGGTCGGCAGTTCGGGGTCTTTCGGCGCGGTTCCCCTGTTCGTCGGAACCATGCTGATTTCGTTCATTGCCATGTGCGTTGCCGTCCCCGTCGGGTTGATGGCCGCCATCTACATGGCCGAATACGCAGCGCCTCGGGTGCGAAGCTTCGCCAAGCCTGTTCTCGAAATCCTGGCCGGTGTTCCGACCGTCGTTTACGGCTTTTTCGCGGCCCTGACGGTGGCCCCCTTCTTCCGCAATACGGGGGGAATGATGGGGCTCGATATTTCCTCCGAAAGCGCGCTGGCTGCCGGAGTGGTCATGGGAATCATGATCATTCCCTTCGTCTCGTCGATCTCCGACGACGTGATCACGGCGGTCCCGCAGTCATTACGCGAAGGATCGATGGGACTTGGGGCGACCAAGTCGGAAACCATCAAGAGGGTCATCTTTCCGGCCGCTCTGCCGGGAATCGTCGGCGGCATCCTGCTGGCCGTGTCGCGTGCCATCGGCGAGACCATGATCGTCGTCATGGCGGCCGGCCTTGCCGCCAACCTGACGGCCAATCCGCTGCAGGCGGTGACGACGGTGACGGTTCAGATCGTCACCCTGTTGATCGGCGACCAGGAATTCGACAGCGCAAAGACCCTGGCTGCCTTCGCCCTCGGACTGGTGCTTTTCTGTGTAACTCTTGTTCTGAACATCGTCGCGCTGCGGGTGGTTCAGAAGTATCGAGAACAATATGAGTGAGACAACGACATCGGCAGGAAATCGCTCGGCCGGGAAGACCACGGGTCGGCAGTCGATCGGCGACGTGGTAAGCGCGGGGTTGAAGAGGCGCTATGCGAGGGAACGCAGGTTCCGGTTGATGGGCATCTTCGCAGTGGTTTTCGCCATCCTGTGTCTCGCGGTGTTGTTCACCACGATCATCGCGGGCGGATACCCGGCCTTCACGCAGACCATGCTCAAGCTGGAGGTGACCCTCTACCCCCAGGACATCGATCCGAAGGGCGAGCGGGACCCCAAGGTCTTGTCGACGGCCAACTATCAGAAGCTCATCCGCGATTCGATGCAGGAACTGTTCCCCGATGCGCAGGGGCGCAGCGCACGGCGCCAGTTGATGGACCTGGTCAGTCCCGGGGCCACCTTCGATATCCGCGAAAAGGTCATGGAAAATCCCGATCTCATCGGGCAGCGGGTGGAGATCTGGGTTCCTGCCTCGGACGACATGGACCAGTACGCAAAGGGTCATATCTCGGCGGATGTCCCGGAAACCGAAAGGCGGGTTTCGGACCAGCAGATCGCATGGTTCGAGCGGTTGACGGACCGTCATCTGGTCGAATCCCGCTTCAACTGGGCGCTCTTCACCAACGGTGATTCGCGCGAGCCGGAATTGGCCGGTATCTGGGGTGCCCTGGTCGGTTCCCTGCTGACCATGGCGGTCACCCTGTCCCTGGCCTTTCCGCTGGCCGTGGCGACCGCCATCTATCTGGAAGAATTCGCGCCGAAAAACCGCTGGACCGATCTGATCGAGGTCAACATCAACAATCTGGCCGCCGTTCCGTCCATCGTGTTCGGTCTTCTCGGCCTGGCCGTATTCCTGAACTTCTTCGGCCTGCCGCGATCCGCCCCCCTGGTCGGCGGCATGGTGTTGGCATTGATGACGTTACCGACCATCATCATCGCCGCTCGCGCCGCCCTGAAGGCCGTACCGCCGTGGATTCGCGAAGCGGCGCTGGGCCTTGGTGCCTCGCCCATGCAGGTGATCTTCCAGCACACGCTGCCCTTGGCCATGCCGGGAATCCTGACCGGGACCATCATCGGCATGGCGCAGGCACTGGGTGAAACGGCGCCGTTGCTGATGATCGGCATGGTCGCCTTCATCGTCGATATTCCGGCCGGGGTGACCGATCCGTCGACGGTCCTTCCCGTACAGATCTACCTGTGGGCCGACAGCCCGGAGCGGGCCTTTGTCGAGCGAACCTCCGCGGCGATCATGGTATTATTAGGGTTCCTCGTCTTGATGAATGCCGTCGCGATCTACTTGCGTAAGAAATTCGAGAGACGGTGGTAAAAATGCAGGGTTTAGAACCGAAGAGTGCCGATATGGATGGCGTCGAAAACGTAGGCGTTGAGACCAACGGTGCGCCCGAGGCCGCGGAGGCCAATCCTCCGAAGATCTCGGCCCGCGACGTAAGCGTCTACTACGGTGAGAAACAGGCGCTGTTCAGCGTCGAAATGGACATTCGTCCGAACGAGGTGACAGCCCTGATCGGGCCTTCGGGTTGCGGCAAGTCGACGTTCCTGCGCTGTCTGAACCGTATGAACGACGTGATCGACATCTGCCGCGTGACCGGCAGGATCACAATCGACAATTCGGACATCTACGATCCGTCCCTGGACGTGGTGCACTTGCGTGCCCGGGTCGGCATGGTTTTCCAGAAGCCCAATCCGTTTCCGAAGTCGATCTACGAGAACATCGCTTACGGTCCGAAAATTCACGGGCTGGCGTCGTCCAAGGACGACATGGACGAGATCGTCCATCGCAGTCTCGAACGGGCCGGACTGCTCAATGAGGTCAAGGATCGCCTGCATGAACCGGGGACCGGACTTTCCGGTGGCCAGCAGCAGCGTTTGTGCATTGCCCGCGCCATCGCCGTCGAACCCGAGATCATCCTGATGGACGAACCCTGCTCGGCCCTCGATCCCATCGCCACTGCCAAGGTCGAAGAACTGATCGACGAACTGCGTGAGAATTTCACCATCGTCATCGTGACCCACAACATGCAGCAGGCCGCACGCGTATCGCAACGAACCGCGTTCTTCCATCTCGGCAAGTTGCTTGAGTATGGCGACACGGACCAGATTTTCACCAATCCAAAGACCGAACGCACGCGCGACTACATTACCGGGCGTTTCGGATGATCCCAGCTAGGTGCGCGCAATGACGAAGTCACATCATATCGTTAGGTCCTACGACCAGGATTTGCAGAACCTGACCAACCGCATCATCGAGATGGGCGGTGCGGTGGAAGCGCAACTGGCCGACGCCATCGATGCCATCACCCGGCGTGACGCAGACCTGGCCTCGCGCACCGCGCAGAGAGATTCGAGCATCGACGAGATGGAGCGGCAGATTGACGAGCATGTGATTTCCTTGATCGCCAAACGCCAGCCCATGGCCGACGACCTGCGCGAGATGATCTCGGCGATGAAGATCGTCGGCATCCTCGAACGCGTCGGTGACTACGCGGCCCATGTCGCCGAGCGTGCCATCATCGTGGTCGGGGCGCCGGCGATGCCTCCGGTACAGGTCGTTTCGCGGATGGGCAAGATGGTGCGGGATCTGCTCTCCGACGCTCTGGGCGCCTATGCGCAGCGTGATGCCGAGCTCGCCCATGCCGTCTGGTTGCGTGATCAGGACCTCGACCAGCTCTACACCAGTCTCTTCCGCGAGCTGCTGCAGGCGATGGAGGAGGACTCCCACAATATCGTGACCTGCACGCACCTTCTTTTCGTCGCCAAATACATCGAACGGGTTGGCGATTTCGCGACCAACATCGCGGAACACGTGCACTTCATCGTGCTGGGCAAGATGCCGGAGGGTGAACGGCCGAAGGCGGGTAAGACCAGCCGCATAACAACCACGGGGACTCCCGGTTCGATGTAGCGACCGGGTTAAGTGAACAGATGTCGTCATTAGTTCTGATTGTCGAGGACGAGCCTGGTCTGGTGACCATGCTGCGCTACAATCTTGAGCGCGAAGGCTATCGCGTCGAGGAGGCCGCCGACGGCGAGGAGGCCCTTCTCAAGGTCGAGGAAGCGACTCCGGATATCATCCTTCTCGATTGGATGCTGCCGCGTCTTTCGGGGCTCGAGGTCTGCCGCCGGGTTCGCCGTCGGCCTGACACCCGGGACCTGCCGATCATCATGCTGACGGCGCGCGGCGAGGAGGCCGACCGGGTACGCGGTCTCGATACCGGCGCCGACGACTACGTGACCAAGCCCTTCTCGCCGAGCGAACTGATGGCCCGCATGCGCGCGCTGCTACGGCGAGCGCGGCCGTCGACGGCTCATGAGACCCTGACCTGCGGCGACGTCGTCATGGACCTCGCGGCGCACAAGGTCTGGCGGAATGGCCGTTATGTGAAGCTCGGCCCGACCGAGTTCCGGCTGCTGCGCTATTTTCTGGAGCACTCGGGGCGGGTGTTGTCGCGCGAGCACCTGCTCGATGCGGTTTGGGGCCGCGACATCTATGTCGAGGAGCGGACCGTCGACGTCCATATCCGACGGCTGCGCAAGGCCCTCAACGAGAACGGCGAGATCGATCCCATTCGCACCGTCCGCTCGGCCGGTTACGCCCTCGAATCCTCCTCGGCGTGATCCGTGTTTTCCGAAATCATGAGGTTGCGTGCCTAAGCGCCTCATATAATCGGTAAATATTCCCGTTTTAGTCGATGAATGCTGCCCAGGTTTGACATCCTGGGTTCAGCACCTACCATAGAGAGGTCGTCAGTGTGGCGACGCGCGGGCCAGGAGGGGCGCGTGCGTGGTCGCCATGGCGCGGAGACTGCGCCTTTTCACGGAAAAGGGAGGACGACAGAGCCGGGGCCGAGGTTTGCGCCCGAGCGCAGCATGCTCCGGTTTTCATGGCAGGGCGTTTCGCCAGTCAATTCCGTCACGAAGTTTGATTTTGGCGGGCCGAATGCGGCGGCCGCCCCCACCCGTTACGCCACCACTGGGGAGACAGATCATGGGAAGCAAGCGGAAGGGGGATCATCATCCCTACGTTCCGGAACTGTTGGATCAATTCAGGAAGGGCCGGATCGACCGGCGCGACTTCTTGGGGACCGCGACCCGTCTGGGCGTTTCGGCCGCCGCCGCCTACGCCATGGCCGGCAGCGTGATCGGCCCACGTGCGGCAATGGCCGCCGAGACGCCGCGCAAGGGCGGAAACCTGCGCGTTTCGATGAACGTCAAGGAGATGACCGATCCGGCGACCTTCGACTGGTCGGAGAAGGGCAATCTGGCCCGCCACATGACCGAACCGCTGGTCCGCATCAACAAGGACAATGTCGCCGAGGGTTATCTCGCGGAAAGCTGGAAAGCCTCCGAGGATCTGAAGACCTGGACGTTCCACCTGCGCAAGGGCGTCAAATGGTCGAACGGCGACGACTTCGGCGCCGACGACGTGGTCTTCAACTTCAAGCGCTGGCTCGACCCGGCCACCGGCTCGTCCAACCAGGGCCGATTCAGCGCCATGACCGAAAAGGTCGACACCGGCAAGAAGGACGACAAGGGCAACCCGGTGATGTCGACGGTCGGGACCGAGGGCGCCGTCGAGAAGGTCGACGATCACACGGTGCGCTTCCATCTCAACCGTCCCGACCTGTCGCTGCCCGAGAGCATGGGCGACTACCCGGCCCTGATCGTTCATCGCCGCTTCGTCGAGGACGGCGGTGACCTGAGCAAGAACCCGGTCGGTACCGGCCCGTTCATGCTTCAGGATTTCAAGGTCGGCGAGAAGGCCGTTCTGACGCGACGCACCGACGCGCCCTGGTGGGGCGGCGACGTCTACCTCGACCAGATCACCTATATCGATCACGGCGACGATCCGTCGGCCCAGCTCGCGGCCTTCGCCTCGGGCCAGATCGACGCCAACTACCGCACCAATATCGACCAGGTCGACGTGATGAAGAACATCCCCGACCTGGTAAACTACGAGGCGGTGACGGCGCAATGCGGCGTCGCCCGCATGAAGGTCACCGAGGCGCCCTTCGACAACAAGAACCTGCGCAAGGCCATCCAGGCCTGCGTCGATCAGGACAAGATCCTGCAGATCGTCTACATGGGCCGCGGTGCGCCGGGTGAGGATCACCACGTGGCGCCGATCCATCCCGAATACTTCAAGCTGCCGCGTCTCAAGCAGGACTACGATCTCGCCAAGAAGTATCTGGCCGACGCCGGCTATTCGGACGGCATCAAGATCAGGATCGACTGCGTCGCCAACCCGAGCTGGGAGCAGAACGCCTGCAAGGCCCTGGCCGAGATGGTCAAGCCGGCCGGTATCGACCTGGCCATCAACATCATGCCCGGCGGTACCTATTGGGACCGTTGGCTGACGACGCCGTTCGGCATGACGTCCTGGACCCACCGGCCGCCGGGCGTGCAGGTTCTCAACCTCGCCTACCGCACCGGCGTGGCCTGGAACGAGACTTCGTATGCCAATCCCGAGTTCGACGCCCTGCTCGACGAGGCCGGCACCATCTTGGATGCCAACGAGCGGCGCAAGGTGATGGCCAAGATCGAGAAGGTGTTGCAGGACGACGCCATCATGCACCAGTCGTCCTGGCGCTCCATCTTCATCACCGCGCATAAAAGGGTGCGCGGCATCTATTGCCAGGTCGCCGAGGAGCACCACTACAACAAGGTGTGGCTGGCCAGCTGAGAACGGATCTGGGCCGGGCGGGGATTTCCGCCCGGTCCTTTCGTTTCCGACGGACGAACATCGATGTTCTTCTTTATCTTCAGGCGGTTGGGAAACATGGCCCTGATCATGGTCGTGGTCTCGCTCGCCGTTTTCCTGCTCCTCGAGTTCACGCCGGGCAGCGTGGCGACCAAGGTGTTGGGGCCGTACTCCAGCGAGGAGCAGCGCCAGATCTGGCTGCAGGCCCATGGCTACATGGAGCCCCTGTGGGTGCGTTACGGCACCTGGCTGGCCAATTTCGTGCAGGGCGAGTTCGGCGATTCCATCCGCTTCAAGGTGCCGGTGTCCGAGGTGCTGTGGCCACGCCTGTGGAACACCGCCATCCTCGGCTTCTGGACCTTCGCCATCATGATCCCGGTGTCGCTGGTGCTCGGGGTGCTGGCCGGTATGCGCGAGGGCGCGCTGCTGGATCGGGCCATCTCGCAGATCAGCGTGATCACCACCTCGATCCCCGAATTCGCCAGCGCCGTCCTGTTCTCGGCCATCTTCGTCTTCGGGCTCAAATGGCTGCCGGGCACCAGTACGATGACCGACGGCTTCGATCCGCTGGCCCTGGTCCTGCCGGTGATGGTGCTGGTCGTCTACGACTTCGGTTACGTCACCCGCATGACCCGCGCCTCGATGGCCGAGGTCATGACCACCCAGTACATCCGCACCGCCGTGCTGAAGGGGCTGCCCTATCGCCAGGTGATCCTGCGCCATGCCTTGCGCAATGCGCTGATCGCCCCCTTCACCATCGTCATGCTGCAGATCAACTGGCTGCTTTCCGGCGTCATCATCGTCGAATTCGCCTATGCCTATAAGGGGTTCGGCGCGCTGCTGCTGGAGGCGGCGCTCAACAAGGACATCTACGTCATCGAGGCTTGCGCGATGATTGCGGTCTTCGTCGCCGCCGCCACCCAGACCATCGCCGATATCGGCTATACCTACCTCAACCCCCGGATCCGGTTCAGCTAGCCATGATCGATCTGGTCAAATCGCTGATTCCCGCGCCGAGCGGCGGCACGGCCCTCATTAGGGCCCTGCGCTCCTTCGCCCTGCTGCGCGAAAGCGTGGTCGGCATGATCGGGGCTTTCCTGGTGCTGTTCTGGGTCCTCGTGGCCATCTTCGCGCCGCTGATCGCGCCCTTCGAACCCAATGCGCAGTTGCTGCCCCTGGCCAAGCCGGGAACCGTCTTCCCCGGCGGCGGAACGTTCTGGCTGGGCACCGACCAGTTGGGCCGTGATCTGCTCTCGCGGATCATCTGGGGATCGCGCACGGTGCTCCTGTTCGCGCCGCTGGCGACCCTCTGCGCCTATGTGGTCGGCATCGTCATGGGACTGGCAGCCGGCTATTTCCGCGGCTGGCTCGACGAGTTCCTGTCCTTCGTCGCCAACGTGATCCTGTCCTTCCCGGTGTTGGTGCTCTACGTGCTGGTCATCTCGACGATCGGGCCCTCGGGCCTCAACATCGTCATCGCCATCACGTTTGCCAGCGCTCCAGGCATCATGCGCATCGTGCGCGGCCTGGTGCTCGATCTGCGCAACCGCGACTACATCGCCGCCGCCCAGACCCGCGGTGAATCGCCTTGGTACATCATGCTGGTCGAGATCCTGCCCAATGCCCGCGGACCGCTGATCGTCGACGCCTGCCTGCGGCTCGGCTATGTCGTGATAACCATCGGCATGCTCGGCTTCCTCGGCCTCGGCCTGCCGCCACCAGACCCCGACTGGGGCGGCATGGTCAATTTCGCGCGGCCCTTCGCCATCGTCTTCCCGCACATGACCGTGTTCCCGTGCATCGCCATCTCGACGCTGATCCTGGGCTTCAACCTGCTGGCCGACGGCCTGCGCGAAATCTCGCTGAGGGACTGACCATGAAAGACGACGCCACAGCGCCCCTCCTCGAGATCGAGAATCTCTGCCTGTCCTACTTCACGCGGGCCGGCGAGATTCCGGCGGTCAAGGATTTCTCGCTGACCCTAAAGGCCGGCGAGAGCGTCGGGCTGGTCGGGGAATCCGGTTGCGGCAAGTCGACCGTCGCCATGGGCATCATGCGCTACATGGGCCGCAACGGCGACATCGTCGGCGGGGCCATCCGCTTCAAGGGCCGCGACATGAGCACGTTGACGGCCGAGGAACTGCGGCGGCTGCGCGGGTCCGAGATCGCCATGATCTACCAGGAGCCGATGGCCGCCCTGAACCCCAGCCTGACCATCGCCACCCAGATGACCGAGGTGCCGATGACCCACGAGGGCATCGGCCGCGACGAGGCGACGGCGCGTGCGGTAAAGGTCCTCGAGGACGTCCACCTGCCCGACCCGGAACGCATCCTCGAGGCCTATCCGCATCAGTTGTCGGGCGGCCAGCAGCAGCGCGTGGTAATCTCGATGGCCCTGCTGTCCAACCCGTCGCTGCTGATCCTCGACGAGCCGACGACGGCGCTGGACGTGACGGTCGAGGCCGGCATTGTGCGCCTGATCGCCGAGCTCAGCGGCAAGTACGGCACGGCGCAGCTCTACATCTCCCACAACCTCGGCCTCATCCTCGACACCTGCGACCGCGTCTGCGTCATGTATTCCGGCGAGGCGGTCGAGGAGGGGACGGTCCGCGAGGTCTTCTCGCATCCCCGCCATCCCTATACCCAGGGCCTGTTCGGCTGCATTCCGCTGCCGACCGCCGACAAGGGCGCGCGGCCGCTGATCCCCATCCCCGGGCAGTTGCCGCTGCCCCACGAGCGGCCGCAGGGCTGCAACTTCGGGCCCCGCTGCGGGCATTTCCGGGCCGGTCTGTGTGACGTCGGCGACCTGCGCATGCAGTCCATCGCGGAATCGGTCATCGGCCACCGGGTGCGCTGTGAGCGCTGGAGTGAGATCGTGCCTTTGGCCGAAGCCTGCGAGATTTCCCGCGAGCGGGTTCCGGCCGGCGACGTGGTGCTCAAGGTCGAGGACATGCAGAAGTACTACGACATCCACGACAGCTCGCTGGCCGCGGTGTTCTCGGGGGCCGATGTCAAACAGGTCAAGGCCAACGAGGCTCTCTCCTTCCGTGCCCGCGAGGGCGAGACCGTGGCCATCGTCGGCGAATCCGGCTGCGGCAAGTCGACCTTCGCCAAGGTCCTGATGGGGCTCGAGAGCGCCACCGGCGGCGAGATCCATTTCGCCGGCGAGGAGATCGGCCGGACCGCGGTGCGCGAACGAACGCCGGAACAGCTCGGTGCCGTGCAGATGGTGTTCCAGAACCCGAACGAGACCCTGAACCCGAGCCTCACCGTCGGCGCGCAGATCGCCCGCGTCATCCGCAAGTTCGGGGTGGAGACGGACAAGGAGAAGATCCGCGAGAAGGTGCTGCGGCTGCTGGATATCGTGAAGCTGCCGCGCGACTTCATCCACCGCCGGCCGCGCCAGCTGTCCGGCGGCCAGAAGCAGCGAGTCGGCATCGCCCGTGCCTTCGCCGGCAACCCGGCTCTGGTCGTCGCCGACGAGCCGGTCTCGGCCCTCGACGTCTCGGTGCAGGCGGCGGTGACCGAACTGCTGATGGATATCCAGCGCGAACACCGCACCACCCTGCTGTTCATCAGCCACGATCTTTCCACCGTCCGCTACCTCGCCGACCGGGTGGTGGTGATGTACATGGGCCAGATCATGGAGCGCGGCACGGTCGACGAGGTCTTCAGCCCGCCCTACCATCCCTATACCGAGGCGCTGCTGTCGGCGGTGCCGGTCGCCGATCCCAATGTCGAGAAGCGCGAGATCCTGCTCGAAGGCAACCTGCCGAGCGCCCTCAACCTGCCCAAGGGCTGCCCCTTCCACACCCGCTGCCCGCGCAAGATTGGCGCCATCTGCGAGGAGCAACGGCCGCCCGCCCACGACGCCGGCGACGGCCACGCGATCGCCTGCCACATCGACCTCGACGTCCTCCGCGCCGTCGATCCGGTTTTGACCTTCAGCGACTCACAGCCGCCTAGAACGACGACCCCGGCTGCGTGAGGAACTCCGCTTCCTCGGGTGTGGTTTCGCGGCCGAGGGCGGTGTTGCGGTGGGGGAAGCGGCCGAAGCGGGCGATGATGTCGCGGTGGCGCACGGCGTAGTCGATCCATTCCGCATTGCCCAGCGCCTCGAACAGGGCGACCGAGCGGTTCTGGTCGTCCAGGTCTTCGCTGTGCTCGAAGGGCAGGTACTGGAACAGGGCCTGCACGGGGTGCAGTTTGAGATCGAAGCCGTGTTCGACGGCGTGACGGGCGGCTTCGAGGGCCAGGGCGTCGGCAGTGAAGGCGCGGGCGGTGCCGCGGAACATGTTGCGCGGGAACTGGTCGAGCAGGATGGTCAGGGCGAGGCAGCCCTCGACATCGGCCATGAGGTCCGCCAAGTCGCCGGCCGCCGCCCGTTCGTAGTCGGCGAGGAACCGTTCCGAAATTACCATATCGAATTCCGGGGTCGGCTTGAACCATACCTCGCGCGGCTTGGGCGCGGCGCCGGGTTCCGTATCGCCGAACCAGAAGCGAAGGACCTTTGGAGTGATCTCCGGGGGTGCGGAAGGAGGCATGTTTTCGTCCTCTTTGCCGGGAGCGCAATTGTCATGTAGGCGCCCATCCGGCACAATTCGAAGAAAAAGCGGAACCGGCGACGCAAAAGTCGCGGATTGGGTGAGAAACGGAGGAACGGCATGACCATGTTGCGGGCGTGTCTATTGGGGTTGGCGATGGTTGTCGCCACCATGGTCTCGGCACCGGCCTCGGCCGGCTGGTATCAGAACACGCAATTCGGCTATCGCATCCATTTCCCGCCGGGATGGATGGTCAACGAGGATCCGGCCAACAGTGCCGTGACCGCCATCAAGCCGGGCGGAAGCATCCAGTTGGCGATCCAGTCGTTTCCGCAGCCGGCCCAGGTGGGCTCGGCCGCGGCCCTGGCCCAGGTTTTCACCGCCAACATCTTCGGCGGCTTCCAGGTGCTCGAACAGGAGCAGGACGTCCTTGCCGGCGTGCCCGGCCTGACCGTGGCCTATCTGGGCATGGACGGCGGCCGGCAGGTCGTGGTCGGCGCTTTCTACATGCTCCGTCCACCCAACGGTTACGTTCTCTACGCGATGCTCGAAGCCGCCCGGGTCCAGGAACTGGCCGACGAATCCGACAAGATCTTCGAGACCTTCCAGTGGCTGAACGGAGGCGGAACGGGGTTCCCTGCCGCGCCGCAAACCGCAACGGCGCCGTCGGCCGCGATGCCGGAAGGCGATGCGCCCGAATTCGCGGCGGCCGACCTCGAACCCATCGATGCGCCCGACGTGATCGTCAGCACGGCCCGCGTCCGTGAGCGTCCGGACGTGCTGGCACCAAGCATCGATGAATTGGATTCCGGCGACGAGGTCCATGTGCTCGGGCGCGTGAAAGGCACGCAGTGGGTCATGGTCGCCGAGGACGAGGACCCGTTGGGTTACATACTCGATCGCCACCTCCGCCATGCGGGAGGGGGGGCGGCACCGCAGACGGCCGCCGCCCCGGCGCAGCCGGCGGTCGCCGCCGTACCGGTCAAGAACGTTCCCGCCGGCGTCGATTTCGGCCACTACTTCGCCCTGGTCATCGGCAATACCGGGTATACGAGCTTTCCCGGGCTGGTGACGGCCGACGACGATGCCAAGGCGATCGCCGCTCTGCTGCGGGATTCGTACGGTTACGAAACCCAGCTGATCCTCGATGCGACCCGCAACCAGATCATCGATGCCATCGAGGGCTACCGCGAGAAGCTGCGCTCCACCGACAACCTGCTGATCTTCTATGCCGGGCACGGCTGGCTCGACACCAAGGCCGAGCGCGGCTACTGGCTGCCGATCGATGCGACGCCGGACAGCAAGGCCAACTGGGTGTCCAACGCGACCATCACCGACAGCATCAAGGCGATGGACGCCAGGCATGTGATGATCGTTGCCGACAGCTGCTATTCCGGTACCCTGACCCGTGGCATCAAGATCAAGAGCCGCGCCGCCGATCATTTCAAGCGGCTGGCCCAGACCAAGGCCCGCGTGGCCATGACCTCGGGCGGCCTGGAGCCGGTCAGCGACTCCGGCGGCGGCAAGCATTCGGCCTTCGCCAAGGCCTTCATCGACGCCCTGGCGAGCAATGACGGCGTGCTCGACGGGACCGAGCTGTTCAAGCGCATCGAACGACCGGTCAAGCTCAATGCCGACCAGACGCCGGCCTATGCCGACATCCGCAAGGCCGGTCACGAAGAGGGCGGCGATTTCCTGTTCGTCCGCCGGAAGTAACGGAGGAAACATGAGAATTGTGGGGTGGGCCGCCGCGCTGCTGGCGGGGCTGGTCGTGATGGTCGCGTCGGGGACGGCGCAGGCCGGATGGTACCAGGACACAAAAAATCAGTACCGCATCAACTTTCCCGATGGCTGGTCTGTTGCCGAAGACCCGGCCAACAATGCCGTACGGGCCCGCAAGCCGGACGGCAGCATCGACCTGGCGGTGCAGGCAGTCGACCTGCAGGGTCAGGTCGGATCGGCCGACGTGCTGGCCGACCTGTACACGACGCGGGTCTTCAACCAGTTCCGCCTGCTCGACAAGCAACCGGATCAGCTGGGCGGCATTCCCGTCGTCACGGCGGCCTATTCCGGCCAGGACGGTTCGCGCCAGGTGATCCTGGGCGCGCTGTACATGATCCAGGACAACCAGGGGTTCGTCTTCTATTCGGTAATGGATGCGGCGCGGGCGCAGGTTCTGGCCAATGAATCCGACGCAGTCTTCAAGACCTTCGCCCGCGTCACGGCGGCTCCGGCTGCCCCGGGCGGTGGCGTGCTGTCGCGTGCCTTCTCGGCGATGAACCCGGGCAACGGTCGCTGCCAGAAGGTGATCGGCAACTGGAAATGGTTCACCGGCAGCACCCACGACTTCCGCGCCGACGGCTCCATCAACGGCAATACCAAGAACCGTTGGACCTGCACCGAAGCGGAGCGGCCGGTCGTCAAGATCGTCTGGAACGACGGCCAGTGGGTCGACACCCTGGAGTTCGACCGCAACGGCCGCGCCCTGGAAGGAAAGAACCAGCGCGGCGACCGCGTGTGGGGCTGGCGTTAGCTCCCGAAATGGAAAAGGNNAAAGGCCGCCCCGAAACGGGGCGGCCTGATTTGTTTCTGCGAGGTTCCGTCTAGTCCTCGAGCGGCGACTTCATCTCGATGTAGCCGGCCGGACAGACGTCCTTGCACATGAAGCAGCCGACGCAGTTCCGTTCGTCGGTCTCGACGAAGTGGCCTAGTGTATGCTCGCCGTTGGGAACCTGATGAACCGCGTCCTGCGGGCAGAAGACCTCACAGTTGCTGCATTCCAGGCAGGTGCCGCAGCACATGCAACGCTCGGCTTCGGCCCGCGCCTGCTCCGCGTTCAGGGTGCGCAGCCGTTCCTCGTAATTGCCAAGAACCTCGCCGGGGCCAATCCGCAGGCGTTCGCGGCGGTCGCGCGGCAGATACTGGAAGTGGCCGAGGAACAGCCCTTCGTCCTCGATGACTTCCTGATCTGAGCGGTCCTCGAAGGCCGGAGCGGTTTTCGCCGGAGTGAAGCGGTGAACATCGACCGCCGGCCGGTCGGAAAGAGTCTCGTTGCGGATGAAGCGGTCGATACTTTCCGCCGCTTTCCAGGCATGGCCGATGGCGGTGGTCAGCA
>NPIG01000073.1_pt2 | contig 27388 bp, 19 predicted proteins | sample 8637441 | NCBI WGS metagenome assembly NPIG01 (sample SAMN07420675, study PRJNA396082) | bioreactor metagenome | isolation source: sample BR6 brine-fed electro-methanogenic bioreactor BR | place: Japan: Kochi | collected 2016-06-14
CATGGATGCCGCGAGCCCCCTTTCGGACCGGGGTGAATAGTTTACGTTGCGAATTGGGGAAGGATTATAGCCGATTTCCGCGGTCAAGGCAGAAAAAACTCAAGGTCAAGGCGCTGAGGGGGAGAGGCGGCGGGAAAGGAACGGATCAAATTGAATCTTCTCTCTGCCTCTCCCTCTCTCCGCCTCTCCGTTGAGTCATTTGAAAAAGAAAAGGCGGAACCTTGCGGCCCCGCCTTTCGTTCTTGTTGCGATCGTGGTTATACCACCTGCTCCATCGCCCACACCCCGCAGGGGCAGATGCCGGCGCAGATGCCGCAGCCGATGCAGGTTTCGTCGTCGGAGAGGTACTCGAAGGTGCCGTCGGCTTTCTCCACCCGGCGGATGGCGCCTTCGGGGCAGGCCTCGAGGCACATGGAGCAGTCGCGGCAGGTGCCGCAGGAAATGCAGCGCAGGGTCTCGTCCTTGGCGTCGGTGACGCAGAACTTGCCGCGGTTGCGCGGCTTGAACAGCTCCTTCGACAGGCAGCTCTGGTTGATCATCTCGGGCTTCTGCACCGGCACCAGTGCCCGGCCGGCGAGATAGTCGTCGATGTAGCGGGCGGCCTCCTGGCCGGTGCCGATGGCGTGGGTCAGCAGCCCCGGGGCGATGGTGTCGCCGATGGCGAAAACGCCGGGGGCCTTGACCACCTGGCCGCAGGCGTCGACATCCATCATGCCGCGGTCGCTGAGCCATTCGCGCGGCACGTAGCTGAGGTCGGGGCGCTCGCCGATGGCGATGATCACCATGTCGGCCTCGATCAGCTCGCCGTCCTTGGTCCACAGGCCCTCTTCGGTGACTTTTTCGGTAAAGACCGGCCAGCGGATCTCGCCGCCCAGGGCCTTGACGTGGTCGATCTCCTGTTTGTAGGCGGCGGGGCGCTGAATGTCGATGGAGGTGACCTTCTTCGCGCCCATGGCGTAGGCGCCGAGGCACACGTCCATGCCGGCGTTGCCGGCGCCGATGACGATGACCCGCTCGCCGACCTTGGGCTGGAGGCCGTTGTTGACCTCCTTGAGAAAGTCGAGCCCCTTGACCAGCCGTTCGTGGCCGGGGAAGGGGATCACCACCGGGTTGTGGGCGCCCGAGGCGATGACGATGGCATCGCTTTCGCCCTGAATCCGAGCGAAGAGCTCGGCGTCGACGGGGGTGTTGGCCTTGACCTCGATGCCGAGCGCCTTGATGCGGTCGATTTCGCCCTGGAGCGATTTCGCCGGCAGGCGCTCGCTGGGGATGACCTGACGCAGCTTGCCGCCCACTTCCTGGTCGGCTTCGTAGACGGTGACCTGGTGGCCGAGCAGCTTCGCCTGCCAGGCGGCGGAGAGGCCGCCGGGGCCGCCGCCGATGACCGTCACCTGCTTGCCGGTGGCCGGCTTGAGCGCGGGCGATGCGGCTTCGAGAGAGAGGCGGCCGAGTTCCTTCATGGCGACCGGCTTGTCGACATAGCGCCGGCTGCAGGCATCCATGCACAGATTGGGGCAGACCTCACCGCAGACGCTGGCGGGGAAGGGTGAGTAGTTGAGCACCAGTTCGAGCGCCTCCTTGACCTTGCCCTGGCGCAGCAGGTTGATGCGGTCCTGGGTCGGGATGTTGGAGGGGCAGGCCACCTGGCACGGCGCGCCGAAGCGCTTGTCCTGCCAGTGGGGCACCTTCAGGCGATCGTCGCCGCCGTTGACCAGGCCGGCGACGTGGTTGTAGTCGTCGCTGACGACGTCGCCGAAGATGCCGCCCTCCACCCATTTCTGGGTGCGGAATTCGCGCATGGTGATGCGGGAGCGGGCGTTGCGCTCTTCGTAGGTCTTGGCGAGAATCTTCTTCCACTGGGAGAAATCGGTGAGTTGCTCGAGTAGCTGCGGCTTGCCGATTTTCCCCAGGAAGGTCGGCATGCCCTCCGTCAGAAATTCGCGGTCGGCGTCGTCGAGGTCGAGCAGCCAGACTTCATCGGAGAGGCCCTGGACCGGGCCGCGCACATAGATGGTGCCGCCGACCATGCCGACGCAACTGCGATCGCCGATAACCGAGTCGAAATCCTGGCAGTCGACCCCGCAGACCACACCGATGCCGCCGCCGACGAACTCGAAGGAGAAGGAACCGGTGTTTTTCAGCACCCAGAATTCCGGCGGCTCGTAGGCCGGGTCGTGCTTCATCAGCGAGCCCGAGCGGGTGCCGACGCGGCCGGCGACGTAGATCTTGCCGCTGGCGGCGCAGTGGGCGGTGGTGTCGCCGCCGTCGCCGAGAATAGTCAGTTCGGCGCCGGCATTGAGCCAGCCGGCATCGGCCGGAGCCGAGCCCTCGACCACGATCTGGGTCCCTTCGAGACCGAAGGAGCCGACCCGCTGGCCGGGGTTTTTCACCCGGAACCTGAGGGGCGCGCCGTCCTCGGTCCACAGGGGACCGCCGATATTGTGATGGCCCGAGGAGAGCACCTCGAACTCGGTCTCCCCCTGCTCGAGAGCGGCGTAGATCTGCTGCAGCAACTGCTGGGTGGAGATGCGTTGTTTCTTATCGTCGAAACCGATGATTTGAGCAGGCATGGTCATGACCTCTATAACACTGGGCGCTCGGCTCTGGGTCCCGGGCCAGGGGAAAATCCCCTTGCCGCGTGCCCAGTGCCTCTTGCCGTGAAGTTAACACACGTACTGGATCTGGAGCCGGTCGGCGACGGCCTTGTCGGTCGCCACCAGGGCGTCGGCGCGGCCGACGGGGAGCGCGCTGTTGCCGATCGGGGCCATCAGCTTCTTGAACTCCTGATCCATGGCCAGGAAGTAGTTGACGATGTTCTGCGCCACCTTCTCCGGGTCGAGACGGTGGGCCAGGGCCGGCTCCTGGGTGGTGATTCCCACCGGGCACAGGCCGGTGTTGCAGGCGTTGCAGCGCCCCATGTCGTTGCCGACGCAGCCGGCCATCTGCAGAATCAGCTTGCCGGTGAAGACGCCGTTGGCGCCGAGGCACATCATCTTGAAGGCGTCCGCCGCGAGGTCGCCGGTCTTGCCGAGGCCGCCGGCCGCCCACAGGGGAATCTGGCCCTGGCGGCCCTGGGCCACCGCGGCGAGATAGCAGTCGCGCAGCTTGCTGACGATGGGGTGGCCGGTGTGGTCGAGACTGACCTCGTGGGCCGCGCCGGTGCCGCCGTCGATGCCGTCGAGGAAGAAGCCGCCGACGATGTTGTAGGGGTCGCGCACCAGGTTGTTGAAGACCGAGACGCTGGTGGCCGAAGCCGCCACCTTGATCGCCACCGGCACGCGGAACTTGAAGGCCGCGTTGAAGGAGAGGAACATCTTCTGCACGCTCTCCTCGATGGAGTAGAGCCCCTGGTGGTTGGGGGGCGACAGGAGGTCGGCGCGGGGCACCCCGCGGATCGCCTGGATGTGCTCGGCCACCTTCTGCGCCATGAGCAGGCCGCCGTCGCCGGGCTTGGCGCCCTGGCCGATCTTGATCAGCACGCCGGCCGGATCTTCGATCATGTGGGGCATGGTCTTGGCGATGCGGTTCCAGCCGAAGTGGCCGGAGGCGATCTGCAGAATCATATACTTGAGGTAGCGGCTTTTGAGCAGGCGCACCGGCAGGCCGCCTTCGCCCGAGCACATGCGCACCGGCAGGCCGCACTCCTCGTTGAGGTAGGCGACCGCCATGGCGACCCCTTCCCACATGCGCCAGGACAGCGCGCCGATCGACATGTCGCCGATGATCACCGGGTAGACCCAGTTCACCGGCGGCGCCTGGCCGTTGGGGACCAGTTTGCCCTCTTCGCTGACTTTGAAGGGCAGCTTGCCCGGGGGCAGGATGCGGCCGAAGGGGGCGAGCAGGTCGAAGGTATGACGCTGGGCGTCGAGGCTCGGGTCGGTCATCTGCGAGATGCGCCCCACCCGGATTTTGTCGAGAGTGCGGGTGGTGCCTTCGAGGTTCTTGCGGCCGCCGCGCTTGATCGAGTCGCCGCCCAGGCAGCGGGTGACGATGGGGTGGCGGGTATCGGGGTTGCGCAAGGGGCCAATGGCGTCGTTGGGGCAGACCTTCTCGCAGATGCCGCAGCCGCGGCAGTAGTTTTTGATCGATTTGGCCTGGCGGATCACCGGCACCGCGGAAAAGCGCGCCTTGGGCTCGGGAAATTCGCTCTCCGACCAGATCAGGCGGCGGCGCTCGACCTTCGGCTCGATGGCGCGAAAGGAGCAGGCGGCCACGCACGAGCCGCACAGGGTGCAGCGGCCGGCATCGTACTTGATCTTCCAGGGCAGGTCGTTGGGGGTGACGTCGTTGACTCTCATTGTTTCCATCGCTGAACCTCCAGCTCGTTGCTGATCACCACGATCTCGCGTTCGTTGGGATAGATGTCCGTTTCCCAGTCGCGCTCGGGCAGCACCTCGTTGATGCCGCACACCTCCGAGGAGATGATGACCATCTCCTCGGAGCGCCCGACCACCACCGGCCGCAGTTTCTTCGCGTCGCAGCAGGTGAACATGGTGTTGTCGGGGAGCACGCCGATGATGGTGTTGGGCCCGTTGATCTCGAGATGGGCCAGCGACTGGCGGATGGCGAAGAGCTGAGCGTGATCGTCGCGCCTGGCCGAATCTTCGAAGGGCAGCGGGGTGATCACGTGCTTGAAGTAGGACAAGGGCCAGCCGAGTTCGCGGTGGACGTAGTGCAGGGTGTAGAGAAAGCACTGGCTGTCCGATTCGAAGCCGATGTAGCCGCGATGGAGCTTGCGCTGGAATTCCTTGTTCTTCTGGTAGAAGGTGTTCTCGCCGTTGGCCAGCGCCGTGTAGCCCTGCATGAAGAAGGGGTGGGCGGCGTAGCGCACGATGTCGTAGTTGGTGTTCTGGCGGCATTGGGCGGTGATCACCTTGGCGGTGAACTGATCGTCGGGCTGCCACAGGTTGAAGTAGGTGCCGATATCTTTCGGATCGCCGATTTCCTTGAGGGTGACCACGTCGGGCCAGAAGGAATAGACGAAGCCCTGATCGTCCTCTTCGAGGGCGAAGCGCAGCCTGAGGCGCATGTCGAGCAGCAACTCTTCTTTGTCCTTCTGGCTGGCGGTGCGCAGGTGCTTGGGATAGTTGAAGGTCTCGAACACGTAGTTGGGCATGGCGTTGATGTCGAGGCCGGGCTGGTTGTTGGTGTCGGGGACCCACTGCAGCACGCGGTTGAAGCCCGCTTCGTGCAGGATGTCTTCGGCGAGCTTGAGACCTTCGTCGGTACAGGCCATGGAGAGGGTCGGCAGGTTCTTGTAGTTCTTGAAGATCCCGCCCAGGTCGTGCATGACCATGGCGAAGCCCGAGTTGTCGTGCCCTTTTTGCTGCGACTGCATGAGCAGCAGGGCCTGGCTCGGGTGCACATAGTTGACGCTTTTGATGGCACCGATGCGGCACATAGTAGCATTACCTCCATATTTCGATCGGCGACCGGGAGCAGGTGGCAGGTTGCCCCCGCGCCGGTGGGCGCGGGCCTGCTCCGAAGAGCGTCGCCGGGTTGATAATCGAGATCGGTTCCCGGGGCTGAGAATGCGTGAGTCGCGGGATGAAGAGAGGGGCCGGGAAGGGCTTTCAGGAAAGCCGAAAACACATTTGCAATAATAAGGCCATGATTTTTGCAATGTCAAGGCCGGGATGCGTATACCTCGAAAATGTCCAAAAAGGCGTGCAAAAATGAATGGATTGGAAGTTTGACCGATACCCGATAGGAGAAAAATTTCGTTCTTTCGGACCGGACCAGATGTGTGATCTGCTCATCGAGTGTAGGTGGGGTACACAGAAAAGCCGGACGCTCATCCTGGGTGGATGAGCGCCCGTAGTGTCGAATGTCCCCCAGGTTTACAGGTTGTAGGCGCTCTCCGAATGGGCGGTCTGGTCGAGGCCGCGCACCTCGTCCTCGCGGTCGATGCGCAGACCCATGGTGACCTTGAGCACGGCGAGAATGATCAGGGTCACCGCCACGGCGTAGACCCCGGTGGCAAGAACCCCCACCATCTGGACCCAGAGCTGGCCGAAGTTGCCGGCGATGACGCCGGTGGCGCCGACGGTGGCGAAAATGCCGGTGGCCAGCGCTCCCCAGGCGCCGCCCAGGCCGTGGACGCCGAAGGCGTCGAGGGAGTCGTCGTAGCCGAGCTTATGCTTCATCAAGACCCCGCCGTAGCAGACGAAGCCTGCCGAAAAACCCATGGCCAGCGCCCAGCCCGGGGTCACGAAGCCTGCCGCCGGGGTGATGACCACCAGCCCGGCGACGATGCCCGAAGCGGCGCCGAGGGCGCTGGGGCGCCCGGCGTGCAGCCATTCGGCGATCATCCACGACAGGGCCCCGGCCGCGGCGGCGCTCTGGGTGGTGGTGAAGGCGAGTGCGGCGCTGCTGCCGGCCGACAGGGCGCTGCCGGCGTTGAAGCCGAACCAGCCGAACCACAGCAGGCCGGCGCCGAGCAGGGTCATCGGCAGATTGTGGGGCACGATCCGCTCCTGGGGGTAGCCGTGGCGCTTGCCCAGCACCAGCGCCAGCACCAGCGCCGAGATGCCGGAGGAGAAGTGCACGACGGTGCCGCCGGCGAAATCGAGGGCGCCGTCTTCGAGCAGCCAGCCGCCGTCGCCCCAGACCCAGTGGGCGACCGGGTCGTAGACCAGGGTGCCCCACAGCAGGATGAAGACGCAGTAGGTGGAGAACTTCATGCGCTCGGCCACCGCGCCGGAGATCAGGGCCGGGGTGATGATCGCGAACATTCCCTGGAACATGACGAAGGCATAGGTGGGAATGGTGCCGCTGAGGCTCTCCGGGGTGATGCCGCTGAGAAAGAGGTGGTCGAGGCCGCCGATGAAGGCCCCCTCGCCGCCGAAAGTGAGAGAGTAGCCGACGACCACCCACTGCACGCCGAGAATCGCCATGGCGGCAAAGGTGTGCATGCTGGTGGAGAGCACGTTTTTCGCCCGCACCATGCCGCCGTAGAAGAGGGCGAGGCCGGGGAGCATGCACAGCACCAGCGCCGAGCTGACCAGCATCCAGGCGGTGTCGCCGGTATCGGGACCCTCCGCGGCCAGGGCCGCGGCGGGAACCAGCGCCAGAAGAAATCCTGCGAAAAATTTTTTGTACATCGTCGTACCTCCTTGACGTCGTTGTCGAATGGGAGGTGATTCGCAATCCGCATGCCATGAAGAAATTCCTAGAGATCTTGATAGATTAGGTGTTTTCTCTGGGGGGGGCTGCCTGCAATTTCGGCAGGATTGCCTGATGATTGGGCAAAGAAAAAGCCTCCGCGCCGAGGGGGCGGAGGCTTGGGGAGTGGCAGGCCAGGAGGGACTCGAACCCCCAACAGCCGGTTTTGGAGACCGGTGCTCTACCAATTGAACTACTGGCCTAGATCAGCAGCGTTTTGGCGCCTTGATGCGAACGCCTCTTCTTTATACCCGAAAACTCAGACGGTGACTACCCAGCCGTGAGGGTCGGGCAGGCGGCCGTACTGGATGCCGGTCAGGGTGTCGTAGAGTTTCAGGGTCAGCTCACCGACCCGGTTGTCGCCGACAATCGCCGTCTGGTCGCGGTAGGTGAACTGGCCGACGGGCGAAACCACCGCGGCGGTACCGGTGCCGAAGGCCTCCTTGAGGCGGCCCGAGCGGGCCCCTTCGAGAATCTCGTCGATGGACAGGGCGCGCTCCTCGATCTCGATGCCCATGTCGCGGATCAGGGTCAGAATCGAGCGGCGGGTGATGCCGTCGAGAATGGTGCCGTGCAGCGGCGAGGTGATCACCTTGCCGTCCATGTAGAAGCAGATGTTCATGCTGCCGACTTCCTCGACGTATTTGCGCTCGACGGCGTCGAGCCACAGCACCTGGTCGAAGCCTTGGGCGGCGGCTTCCATCGACGCGCGCAGGCTGGCGGCGTAGTTGCCGCCGGTCTTGGCCTCGCCGGTGCCGCCGGGGGCCGAGCGCACGTATTCGTCGCTGATCCAGATCTTCACCGGGCTGAAGCCGCCCTTGTAGTAGGCGGCCACCGGCGACAGGATGACGTAGCAGAGGTAGGTGTCCGAGGGCTTGACCCCGAGGTAGGGATCGGTGGCGATCATGGTCGGGCGGATATAGAGGCTGGTGCCCTCGCTGCGCGGGACCCAGTCGGCCTCGAGCCGCACCAGTTCGCGGATCGCCTCGACAAAGAAGGCCTCGTCGACCTCGGGCATGCACATGCGCGTGGCGCTGCGATTAAAGCGTTTGGCGTTGTCGGCCGGGCGAAAGAGGGCGATGCTGCCGTCGGCGCGGCGAAAGGCCTTGAGCCCTTCGAAGATCTCCTGGGCATAATGCAGGACGGCCGAAGCCGGGTCGAGGGAAAAGGGTCCGTAGGGTTGGATGCGCGCCGAGTGCCAGCCGCGGCCGGCCTGGTATTCCATGACGAACATGCGGTCGGTGAAGGTTTTTCCGAAATTGAGCTTGCCCTCGTCCTGCGGACGCTGTTTCGTGGCGGTGAGGGGGAGAATCTTCAATTCCATGACAGCGGTTCCTCCGGCGGTCGTTAGTCCTGGTATTGGGCTAAGCCGGCAATTTAACACAGCCTGTGGCGCTCGGCAAGATCTAACGGGGCGCTCCGGAAGCGCCGGGAAGGGCGCGTTGGGGGCGAAGGCGACGCGAAGTCCTCGCCGGTGGCGGGGACCGGCGAGGGGGGCGGTCAGGGCGGGTTATTTCTTCTCTTTATCGGTCGGCGACTGGCCCGAAGCGGGGTTGTAGAGCAGGTCGTTCATGCGGGTTTTGACTTCCTGGTCGCGAAAGCGCTTGAGCATCTCATGATATTCGGCCTGGTCGGCCAGGTCGTTGCTGCGATAACCGATTTTCTCGATTTTCCAAAGGTCTTCCATGGGTATGCCTCCATTGGGAAGGTGGGGCGGCAATTTTCGAGAGTGGCAATGGGGTGAATGTTACCAGGAAATCCCGAGGAATCAAGGGAAAAAATACTATTTATGTAATAACGCTGTTTGCCGTCCGTTTTCCGGCGGGGCAACTCACGAACGGCGGGCAGGGGGTGTGCGAGCGCTTCTCGTCAGGCGTTGGCCGCTATTTATCCGCCTCCTTCGGCAGGGGGATGCTGAAGCGCACCGTGGTTCCCCGGCCGGGAGCGCTCTCGACCCGGATCTCGCCGCCGTGGGCCCGGACGATGTTTCTGACGATGTTCATGCCGAGTCCCAGCCCGTGCACCGCCGTGTTCTTGTCGTCGACGCGGTAGAATTTGTCGAATATCCGCTCGACCTGCTCCGGGGTCATACCGATCCCCTCGTCATCCACCGCGAACCGATACTCGTTGCCGACGATGTCGCCGCCGATGACGATGCGGCTGCCGGTGGCGGAATATTTGATGGCATTGGTCAGCAGGTTCTCCAGCACCTGGACCAGCTTGGGGCCGTCGGCCCGCAGCAGCGTCTCGGCATGCTTCAGGTCGGTTTCGATGCGCCGGCGCGCGGCGTTGTTCCGGATCAGAGGGGCGAGGCGCGCCACCAGCCAGGAGACCAGGCAGCCTTCGAGATTAAGCCGCATCTTCTGACCCGCTTCGATGCGCGCGATATCGAGGAGGTCTTCCACCAACTGAGTGAGGGTGGTCGATTTTTCGACGATGTGGCTGAGAAATTCCTCCCGCATCTCGGGCGTCAGATCCTTTTGCGTGAGCAGCAGCTGGGCGAAACCCTGCACCGAGGTCAGGGGCGTGCGCAGCTCATGGGCCGCCACGGAGATGAATTCGCCCTTGATCTGATCGCTTTGGCGCAGGATCTCTTCGGCGCGCTTTTGTTCCGAAATGTCCTGCACCAGAGCGATGCAGTAGAGCGGCCAGTGGTCGGTGTCGTAAATCAGCGCGATGGAGGCATGTCCCCAGGTGGTGGAGCCGTCCTTGCGCAGATAGCGTTTTTCGTAAGTGAAGCTCTGGCGCTTGCCGGCCAGGGCTTCGCGGTAGAGCCGGTGGCTGCGCTGGCGGTCGTCGGGATGGGTGACCGCGAGCAGGCTGCGACCGATCAACTCCTCTTCCGGATAGCCGAGAAAAGCGCAGAGCGCCGGATTGACCTGCTCGAAGGTGCCTTCGGTCGTGACCACCGCCATGCCGGCCGCGGCCGAGTGGAAGATCGAACGGAACCGGATCTCGCTCTCCTGCAGTTTTTTTTCCGCCTCGAGTCGCTGGGTGATGTCGCGCACGACCACGATCAGGTAGGTCTCATCGGCAAACGCATCCATGCTGAAGGCGATTTCCACCGGAATCTGCGCGCCGTCGCTGCGCTGCATGGTGGTGCTGAGCAGGCCGCATTCGGGAAAGACTCTCTCCCCCTCGGGCCATTTCAGGCGCGCGAGGTCGAATATTCCGTCGATGTCCCGGCCGAGAAGTTCCTTCTGGGGGTATCCCAACTGGCGGCAGGCCGAGGCGTTGATGTCGACGATCTGTCGGGTGGCCAGGTGCACCAGCAGGATGACGTCGCTCGAATGATCGAGCAGGATGCGAAAGCGCTCCAGTTCATCGAGTCGCTCCTGCAACTCAGGAAAATAGTTTTTGCGAAAGGAACCCTCTCCGAGACCGATGAGCCGGTCCCACAGCGATTCCGCCGCGCTGTCTTCCGTCGTTCGGGGACTAGAGGGCTTCTTCATAGAGGGTTTCGAGGTCGCGCCGGTTGCTGGGTCGAGGGTTGGTGGCCAGACAGGGGTCTTTCATCGCCTGGCGGCTGAGCTGCGGGATGTCGCAGGGGGCGACTCCCAGCGGTTTCAGTCGGCGGGTAAAGCCGGTGTCGCGCTTCAGGTTTTCAATCCCGGCGACCAGAGCCGATTTTTTCTGGCGCGAGTTCAGGCCGCGCAGATCAAACCCCAGGGCCCGGGCGATCTGCGCGAAGCGCTCGGGGGCTGCGTCGAAGTTGAAGTCGACCACGCGGTCGAGGAGAATCGCGTTGCATTCGCCGTGGGCCAGGTCGAGGTAGCCCCCCAGGCTGTGGGACATGGCGTGAGTCGCCCCGAGGATGGCGTTGGAAAAGGCGAGGCCCGCGTTGAGGCTGCCGAGCATGACCTGCGCGCGCAGGTTCACGTCGGCGGGGTTTTTCACCGAGGCCACGAGATGCCTGCTGAGGATGCGGACGGCTTCGAGGGCATGGAGATCGGTCATCGGCGAGTGGGCATTGGAGACAAAGGCCTCGATGGCATGGGTCAGGGCGTCGAGGCCGGTGCAGGCGCTCAGGTAGGGATCCATGGTGATCAGGGTTTCGGGGTCGACCAAAGAGACGTCGGGAACCACCGCTTTGCTGATGATGGCGAATTTGACCATCTCCTCCCGGTTGCTGATGATGGCGAACTGGGAGAGGTCGGCGCCGGTGCCGCCGGTGGTGGGAATGCAGATCAGCGGCGGAATCGCCTGAGAGACCTGGTCGACCCCCTGAAACGCGCGGATGTCGCGGCGATGCACCGCGACGATGCCGATGGCTTTGGCGCAATCGATCGGGCTGCCGCCGCCGATGGCGACGATCATGTTGCAGTTTTCGCGCAGGAAGAGATCGGCGCCGGCCGCGACTTCCTCGGTGCGGGGGTTGGGGGTCACCTGCTCGAAGCGCACCGACCGGAGACCGGCCTGATCGAGTGACCGGGTCACATCATCGCTCCAGCCGGCGCCGCGGACTCCGGGATCGGTCACCAGGAGAATCTTGCGGCCGCCGAAATTGCGGGCATAGCGACCGGCAAAATGGCGGGCGCCGGCGCCGAAAACGAATTCCGGGGCGACGAATTTTCGCAGGTTGCGAATCTCGGCCATTGGGTTTCTCGGTGATCCGGTGGTAAGAGAGCACCCGCGGAGGTGGGCGGCGAAATTCCATTATAGCGTAAACCTTAGCGCTTCTGCGTCCCGGGGAGAACTTTTTTGCCTGGCGGACTCCGGGCCGTTGGTTCCCGCAGTTGGGGCGGAGATTGGCAATTTACCGGATTCGCTGTAATATCATGCCAGCCATGGCGCGTTTTCCTCTCTCTCCCGAGGTCTTTCATGTTTCGTATCCGCCGCATTTACGACGACCTGCGCTCGGTCAATCGCGAGGCGATTGCCCAGGTACAGCAGATTCTGCGCGACCAGTTTCCTTCCCTCGCCGCCCGCGATGTCGAAAAGGTTCCCGAACTGCTGCGCAACCCGCTCAAGCACGGTTTTCGCGCGATCCTCCATGTGGCGGAGGATGCCCGCCTGCAGGTGCGCGGCTTCGCCCTGGCCTCCCACGACCCCCATCTCAGGTTCTGTTACCTCGATTATATTTCGACCGCGAAAAAGACCACCGGCGGCGGCATCGGCGGGGCCCTCTACGAGCAGTTGCGCGACGAGGCGCTGGCGCTTGGCGCCATCGGCATCTTCTTCGAGTGCCTGCCCGACGACCCGGCCCTGTGCCGCGATCCCGAAGTGCTCAAGCAGAACCAGGCGCGGCTCAAATTCTACGAAAAGTACCGGGCCTATCCCATCGTCGGCACCGCCTACGAGACGCCGGTCGATCCGGGGGACGACAACCCGCCCTACCTGGTTTTCGACCCCCTCGGGCAGGAAGAGCCGCTGGCGCGCGAGCACGCCCGCAAAATCGTGCGCGCCATCCTCGAGCGCCGCTACGGCCACCTGTGCCCGCCCGAATACGTGCAGCGGGTGGTCGACTCGGTTCAGGACGATCCGGTGCGCCTGCGCCCGCCGCGCTACCACAAAAAAAGTCAGCCGGCGCCAGCGCCCCGGACGGAGCGGCGCAAGAAAATCGCGCTGGTGGTCAACGAGCGTCACACCATTCATCATGTGCGCGAGCGTGGTTATGTCGAGTCGCCAGTGCGCATCCGCACCATTCTCAAGGAACTGGAAACGACCACCCTGTTCGAGGCGGCGGCCAAGCGCGATTACCCGGAAAAGGTGCTGACCAGCGTCCATGACCGCGACTATGTCGAGTATTTCAAGCGGGTGTGCGCCAACCTGCCGGCGGGCAAGTCGGTCTACCCCTACGTCTTTCCGGTGCGCAACGCGGCGCGGCCACCGGTGGAGCTGGCGGTGCGGGCCGGCTACTACTGCATCGACACCTTCACCCCGCTCAATCACAATGCCTGGCTCGCGGCCAAGGGGGCGGTCGACTGCGCCCTGACCGCGGCCAATCTGGTGCTCGAGGGGTACCGCCTGGCCTACGCCCTGGTGCGCCCGCCCGGCCATCATGCCGAGCGCCGCGCCTTCGGCGGCTTCTGCTACTTCAACAGCGCGGCGATTGCCGCCCAGCTGCTCAGCGATTACGGCAAGGTGGCGATGCTCGATATCGACTACCATCACGGCAACGGCCAGCAAACCATCTTCTACGAGCGCGCCGACGTGTTCACCGTCTCCCTGCACGGCCACCCGCGCTTCGCCTACCCCTATTTCAGCGGCTTCGAGGATGAGACCGGCGACGGCGCGGGCAAGGGCTTTAACCTGAATTTTCCCCTGTCCGAGCAGTTGAGCGGCGATCAGTATCTGCCGGCCTTGGAGAAGGCGCTCAAGCGCATCGCCCGCTTCAAGCCCGAGCACCTGGTGCTGTGCCTCGGGCTCGATACCGCCAAGGGCGATCCCACCGGCACCTGGAGCCTCTCGGCGCGGGACTTCGAACAGGTGGGGCGGGTGATCGGCGCGCTCAAACTGCCCACCGTGGTGGTGCAGGAAGGGGGCTATCGCAACCGGGTGATCGGCGTCAACGCCCGCAATTTCTTCACCGGTCTGTGGCAGGGGGCCATGGGGGGGGAGCAGTAAGGAAAATCTTTTTTCGGTTTTTGTTGAAAAAGGGGCGGGATGGCCCCTTTTTTTCTGCCGCAAGTGTCCGAAAGATAATGGAAATTTTGCGGATAAAATTTCTCGTTGACACCATTTTTTCATGGGCGTATATGAGCAGTTAACGGCAGACGTTCAGGCCCGGGACCCCGCAAGACGCGCCCGCTTAAAAGTGACCCCTTTTAGCCGCAAGCCGCCCAGGCTAACCGGGACCGAAGACGCCGCCGCCATCCCCTTCAGGGGGATACTGAATCTCAAGGCTCATAAAAGGGGTTACACATGAACATTGCACTCTCCTTCAATCTGAAGGGCGAGGCCGCAGGCGTGCAGGACGCTGCGGCCGAACCTCCCTCGGAACCTCCCGGTACTCCCGCCACCGACATCTACGCCGAGTGGGACGACATCCACACCATCAAGGCGGTTGAATCCGCTCTTGCCACCCGCCACCGGGTTGCGCTGGTCGAAGCCAACCTCGACGCCTTCGACCGCTACCGCGCGCTGCAGCCCGAGCTGGTCTTCAATATCGCCGAGGGCCTGCACGGCGCCAGCCGCGAAGCGCAGATTCCGGCCATGCTCGACATGCTCGGCATCCCCTACACCGGCAGCGACCCGGTGACGCTGGGCATCTGCCTCGACAAGCAGCGCAGCAAGGAAATTCTCGCCCATCACCGGGTGCCGACGCCGAAGTTCGTGGTGGCCCGCTCCCTGTTCGACATCCCGGCGCGCTTCACCTATCCCGCCATGGTCAAGCCGACCCGCGAGGGCTCGAGCAAGGGGGTCACCGACAAGGCCTTGGTGCGCAACCGGCGCGAGCTGGCGCGCCAGGTCGAGTGGGTGCTTAACACCTACAACCAGCCGGCGCTGATCGAAGAGTTCCTGCCCGGGCGCGAGTTCACCGTGGCGATGATCGGCAACGGGGCAAGCCTCCAGGTGCTGCCCATCGTCGAGATCAACTTCGACACCCTGCCGGCGGGCGTCAACCCGATCTATTCCTACGAGGCCAAGTGGCTGTGGGACCGCGAGGACGACCCGCTGCAGATCTTCACCTGCCCGGCCAGGCTCGAGCCGCTGCTGCGCAAGCAGATCGAGGAGGTGTGCCGCCGGGCGTTTCTGGCCCTTGGCTGCCGCGACTGGTGCCGCATCGACGTGCGCCTCGACCGCCGCGGTCTGCCCCAGGTGATCGAGCTCAATCCCCTGCCCGGCATCCTGCCGCGTCCCGAGCAGAACAGCTGCTTCCCCAAGGCGGCCCGCGCCGCCGGGCTCTCCTACGACGAGCTGATTCTCGCCGTCGTCGATGCCGCCTGCGTGCGGCTCAACCTGCAGCAGCAAGGGGGCCGGCGTGAAGGTCGCGGTCTGCTTTAACCGCGTCCCCCCGCAACTGGCGCAGGGCGAGGCCGCCGATCGCATCTCGGAGGAAGGGGCCGAAGCCGAAGCGCAGGCGGTGGCCGCCGCCCTGCGCGAGCTCGGCCACCAGCCGTCTCTGGTCGCGCTCGGCGACGACATCGCCCCATTCATCGCCGAACTGCGCGCGCAACGGCCCGACGTCGTCTTCAACCTGTGCGAGGGTTTCTGGGGGCAGAGCCGCAAGGAGATGCACGTCGCAGCCCTGCTCGACCTGCTCGGTCTGACCTTCACCGGCGCGGCCCCCCTGTGCCTGGGGCTCACCCAGGACAAGGCGCGCACCAAGGATTTGCTCACCCGTCATCAGCTGCCCACCCCCAAGTACCAGCTGGTCAAGCTCGGCGAACACTATCCGCGCATCAAGGACCTGGTCTACCCGCTCTTCGTCAAGCCGCGCTTCGAGGATGCCTCGCTCGGCATCACCAACGACAGCGTGGTGGAGAACGAGCGCGAACTGAAAAGCCGCATCGACTACGTGCACCGCACCTACCGCCAGGGGGCGCTGATCGAGGAGTTCATCGAAGGGCGCGAGCTCAACGTCTCGATCATCGGCGCCGGCCCCTGGGAGGTGCTGCCTCTGTCCGAAATCCGCTTCCACCCCGATCTGGCCCGCGCCATCGTCAGCTACGAGGGCAAGTGGCTCGAGCAGTCCCAGGGCTACCACGGCACCCAGCCAGTGTGCCCGGCGGCGCTCAAGGGGCGCGACGAGATTCTGGTGCGCGACGTGGCGCTGCGCGCCTACAAGATCATGGAGTGCCGCGACTACGCCCGGGTCGATATCCGCCTGCGTGACGGGGTGCCCTACATCCTCGAAGTCAACGCCAATCCGGACATCTCTCCCGACGCGGGCCTGGCCCGCAGCGCGAAAGTGGCGGGGATGAAATATCCCCGGCTGATCGAGCGCATCGTGGAGATGGCCGCCCAACGCAAGGAGGCCGCCCGTGCGTAACCTGAAAGCAAGCGATGTTCCGGAGCTGGTGCGCATCCTCGAAGCCACCGGCGCCTTCAGCGACGACGAGGTGGGGGTGGCAGTGGAGCTGCTCGGCATCGTCCTCAACGACCGCAGTCAGCAGGATTACGAGGTGGCGGTGGCCGAGGTCGCGGGCCGCGTCGCCGGCTATGTGCTGTTCGGGCCGGTGCCGCTCACCGTCGGCAACTACGACCTCTACTGGATCGCCGTCGACCCCGCCACCCAGGGTCACGGCGTCGGGCAAAAGCTCATGCAGCACGTCGAGGACGAAGTGCGGCGCCGCGGCGGGCGCATGATCTGCCTCGAGACCTCGTCGCAGGGAAGCTACCAGCGCACCCGCCAATTCTACGATCGGGCCGGCTACCGCGAGGAGTCGCGCATCCGCGACTTCTACAAGCCCGGGGATGACCGGATCACGTACGTCAAACGTTTTCCCGCCCACAAGGAGAACTGACAGGATGGAAACCTGGCAAAAAATGCTCCAAGCCAGCATCACCCGCCCCGGGGAGATCACCCGGCGCTTCGGCATCGACCCCGGCCCCCTCGCAGCGGTGGCCGAGCAGTACCCCATGCGCATCAACCCCTACTACCTCTCGCTGATCCGCGCGGTGGGCGACCCCATCTGGCGCCAGGCGGTGCCGAGCGAGGAGGAGCTGCACGACAGCGTCTGTCCCGCCGACCCCCTCGAGGAGGAGAACCAGAGCCCGGTGCCCAACCTGGTGCACCGCTATCCCGACCGCGCGCTCTTTCTGGTCTGCTCCGAGTGCGCCATGTACTGCCGCTTCTGCACCCGCAAGCGAAAAGTGGGTGGCGAGGCGATGGTGGTGAGCCGCGAGACGATCGAGGGGGGCCTCGCCTATATCCGCAGCCGGCCCGGGATTCGCGACGTCATCCTCTCCGGCGGCGATCCGCTGCTCTTGGGCGACGACAAGCTCGACTGGATCCTGAAGGAGCTGCGCGCGATTCCCCACGTGGAGATCATCCGCATCGGCTCGCGGGTACCGGTGGTGCTCCCTCAGCGCATCACCCCGGCGCTGGTGCGGGTGCTGCGTAAGTACCACCCGCTCTTTCTCAACACCCACTTCAACCACCCCGACGAGATCACCGAGCAGGCCGCCAAGGCCTGCGCGCGGCTCGCCGACGCGGGGATTCCGCTCGGCAACCAGTCGGTGCTGCTGCGCGGGGTCAACGACGACCCGCAGGTGATGAAGCGGCTGATGCAGCGGCTTCTCGCCATCCGGGTGCGCCCCTACTACCTCTACCAGGCCGATATGGTGCAGGGGACCAACCACTTTCGCACCTCGGTGGAGGAGGGGATCGAGATCATCCGCGCGATCCGCGGCCACAGCTCGGGGCTCGGCGTGCCGGCCTATGTCATCGACGCCCCCGGTGGCGGCGGCAAGATCCCGATCCTGCCCGACTATCTGCAGAGCCTGGGCGAGGAGGTGGTGCTCAAGAACTACCTCGGCGAGACCTACCGCTACGCCAACGTGACGCCGGCGCTGCCCGAGGAGCGGCGGCGGGTGGCGAACGCGCAGGGGTAGACATCGAGGGAAGAGTCGCGAAAAGGGCGGTCCGGTAAACGGGCCGCTTTCGGCTGACCCCAAATGGGCGTTACACCTATATTCTCGACGAGTAAACGCAAAACAGCTTGGTCCGAGGGAGGGCGTTAAGCCCCTGTTGAAGCCTCTGCTCTAGCGAAAAAGGAGATTTTTTTAGCCTTCCTCTCTGGTGGAACCGGGTGTTTTTGGCGGTTTAAGTCAATCCTGTTGTAGGATGCAATCAGGGAATGCGGAAGGTCATTGGCGCAGAAAAGCGGAGCGCTTCATGAAGCCGATCATCGACCTGCACTGCCATGTCGCCGGCATCGGCGCCGGCGGCAGCGGCTGCTTCGTGTCGGAGAGGCTGCGGCGCAACTGGCGCTACGGCATCTACCTGCGCGCCTTCGGTCTGGCTCAAGCCGATCTCGAGCGCGAGGGGGACGCCCTGGCGGTGCGCCGGGTGGCCGAAGGGGTGGCCGCTTCCAAGGCGGTGGCCGGGGCGGTGATCCTGGCGCTCGACGGGGTGGTGAACGAGCGCGGCAAACTCGACCGGGCCGCCACCGAGGTCTACCTGCCCACCGATTACCTGGCGGCGGAGGTTTCCAGATACGCCAGCCTTTATCTCGGGGCCAGCGTCAACCCCTACCGGCGCGACGCTCTGGAGCGCCTCGATCGGGCCGAGGAGCAAGGGGCGGTGCTGCTCAAGTGGCTGCCGAGCATCCAGCACATCGACCCCGCCGACGCGCGGATCGTCCCCTTCTACCGTCGCCTCGCCGAGCTCGACCTGCCGCTTTTGGTACACACCGGCGACGAGCGCTCCTTCAGCCGAGCCCGCCACGACGTCGCCGACCCGGCGCGCCTGCGCCTGCCGCTCGAGCAGGGGGTGCGGGTCATCGCCGCTCACGTGGCGACCACCGGCAAGAGCGAGGGACAGGACAACATGGAGCGGCTGCTTGCCATGATGCCCCGATATCCCAACCTCTTCGCCGATGTCTCCAGCCTGACCCAGCTCAACAAGCTGGTCTTTCTCCCCCGCCTGCTGCGCCGGCCCGAGGTCTTCGACCGGCTGCTGTTCGGCACCGATTTTCCTCTGATCAACACCGCGCTGGTGTCGCCCTGGTACTTCCCCGGGCGTTTGTCCTGGGCGCAGATGCGCAGTATCTCCCAGATTGCCAACCCCTGGGACCGCAACGTGGCGCTCAAGCGGGCGCTCGGGGTGCCGGAGGAGGTGTTTCTGCGCTCGGCGCCTTTTCTCGGGATCTCCGATCGATCAACGAAAAGTGAAACCGCTTGAACGGGGATGAAGGGGATGAAAGGGGTAATAAGCAACAACAGATCTTTATCCCCTTCATCCACACTACCTCCCTCGACTGCGGCGCCTGACGAGAAGTGAAAAAAGCCCGGCTCTCCTGCGAGAGTCGGGCTTTTTTGCGAGGCACACCGGCAGGCGCTCAGTGGGGCTGCGGTTCGTCGGCCCCGGTAGGATTGCGGTGCGAGACCGCCAGCTCCCCGCCGGCCGCATCGACGGTGATGGTGGCGCCGTCGCCGATGTCGCCGCCGATCAGCGCCCGGCCGATGCGGGTTTCGAGCTGGTGCTGCAGGTAGCGCTTGAGCGGGCGCGCCCCGTAGACCGGGTCGTAGGCGGTCTCGGCGATGTAGCTGCGCGCCGCGTCGGTGAGCTCGAGCTTGAGGTGGCGGTTGGCCAGGCGTTTGCGCAGATCCTCCACCTGCAGGTCGACGATCTGCTTGATCTCTTCCACCGTGAGCGGCGAGAAGAGCACGATGTCATCGACCCGGTTGAGGAACTCGGGGCGGAAGTGGATGCGCAGCTCCTTCATCACCAGGTCGCGGGCGCCTTCCTTGATGTGGCCGCGGTCGTCGACCCCGTCGAGCAGGAACTGGCTGCCGATGTTGCTGGTCATGATGATGACCGTGTTCTTAAAATCGACGGTGCGCCCCTGGGCGTCGGTGACCCGGCCGTCGTCGAGAATCTGCAGCAGCACGTTGAACACGTCGTTGTGGGCCTTCTCGATCTCGTCGAAGAGGATCACGCTGTAGGGCTTGCGCCGCACCGCCTCGGTGAGCTGGCCCCCTTCCTCGAACCCGACGTAGCCGGGGGGCGCGCCGATCAGCCGGCTCACGGTGTGGCGCTCCATGTACTCGGACATGTCGATGCGCACCATGTTCTCCTCGCTGTCGAAGAGCGCCTCGGCCAGGGTGCGGGCGAGCTCGGTCTTGCCCACCCCGGTGGGACCGAGGAAGATGAAGGAGCCGATCGGCCGGCGCGGGTCCTTGATGCCGGCGCGGGCGCGGATGACCGCATCCGCCACCAGCTGCACCGCCTCGTCCTGGCCGATCACCCGCTCGTGCAGCACCTGGTCGAGCTTGAGCAGCTTCTCGCGCTCCCCCTCCACCAGCCGCGTCACCGGGATGCCGGTCCAGCGCGAGATGATGTCGGCGATCTCCTCTTCGGTGACCTCCTCGCGCAGCAGGCGCGGGCCGCCCTGATCGTCGTTGATTTTCGCCTCCTGCTCGCGCAGCTGCTTCTCCAGGTCGGGCAGGCGGCCGTGTTTGAGCTCGGCGGCGCGGTTGAGGTTGTACTCGCGCTCGGCCACCTCGATCTCCTGGCGCACCTTCTCGATCTGCTCGCGCAGCGCCTGCACCTTCTTGATCCCCTCTTTTTCGGAGTCCCACTGGGCGCGCAGGGTGTCGCCCTGGTGCTTGAGCTCGGCGAGCTCCTTGCGCAGCGCCGCGAGCCGCTCCTGGCTCGCGCGGTCCTTCTCCTTCTTCAGCGCCGCCTCCTCGATCTCGAGCTGCATCACCCGGCGGGTGACCTCGTCGAGCTCCTGCGGCATCGAGTCGATCTCGGTGCGGATCATGGCGCAGGCCTCGTCCACCAGGTCGATGGCCTTGTCGGGCAGGAAGCGGTCGGAGATGTAGCGGTGGCTCAAGGAGGCCGCCGCAACGAGAGCGTTGTCGTGGATGGCGACGCCGTGGTGCACCTCGAAGCGCTCTTTGAGCCCGCGCAGGATCGAGACCGTATCCTCCACCGTCGGCTGGTCGACCACCACCGGCTGGAAGCGCCGCTCGAGCGCCGCGTCCTTCTCGATGTACTTGCGGTACTCGTCGAGGGTGGTGGCGCCGATGCAGTGCAGCTCGCCGCGCGCCAGCATCGGTTTGAGCATGTTGCCGGCGTCCATCGAGCCTTCGGCCTTGCCGGCGCCGACGATGGTGTGCAGTTCATCGATGAAGAGCAGGATGCGCCCCTCGCTTTCGCGGATCTCGTTGAGCACCGCCTTCAGGCGCTCCTCGAATTCGCCGCGGTACTTGGCCCCGGCCACCAGCGCCCCCATGTCGAGGGCGAAGATGGTCTTGTCTTTAAGCCCCTCGGGCACGTCGCCGCGCACGATGCGCTGGGCGAGCCCCTCGACGATGGCGGTCTTGCCGACGCCGGGCTCGCCGATCAGCACCGGGTTGTTCTTGGTCTTGCGCGAGAGAATGCGCACTACTCGCCGGATCTCGCCGTCGCGGCCGATCACCGGATCGAGCTTGCCCTTCTGCACCTCTTCCACCAGGTCGCGCCCGTACTTCTGCAGCGCCTCGTAGGTCCCCTCGGGCTCGGCGCTGGTCACCCGCTGGTGGCCGCGGATCGAGGTCAGCGCCTGCAGCAGCCGGTCGCGGGTGACGCCAAACTGCTTGAAGATCTTGCCGGCGGCGGTGGCGCCCCCTTCCTCGACCAGGGCCAGGGCGATGTGCTCGACGCTGACGTAGTCGTCTTTGAGCCGTTTGGCCTCCTCTTCCGCCTTGACCAGGATGCGGTTGAAGCGCTGGGTGACGTAGATCTTGCCGGCCTCGACCCCGGGGCCGGAGACGCTGGGACGGCGTTCGAGCTCTTTTTTCACCTCGGCGGCGAAGCTCGCCATCGGCACGTCCATCTTGGTCAGCAGGCGCGGAATCAGGCCGCTTTCCTGCTCGAGCAGGGCCGCCAGCAGGTGCTCGCCGTCGACTTCGATGTGGCCGTGCTTGAGCGCCTTGGTCTGGGCCGCCTGCAGGGCCTCCTGGGTTTTGCTGGTCAGTTTGTTGAAATCCATGAATTCTCCCCTTTCAGAAAATCTGCAGGCTTTCCTTACTCAAGCAGTATGCCAGCCGTTGTCAGTCGAATTTGTAATATATTTCAGTGTCTTGGGCTGATGGCCAGAATTTTTCCGGTGCCCCTTGCAACGTTGCTTGCGTCCTTGCGACGGGCTTGCGTCGTCGCAACCCCGGGGTCGAGTCGGGTCATCCCGCGAGTTCGTCGCGGGAGATGCCGAGTTTTTTCATATAACGATAGAGGGTGGCGCGGTGCACGCCCAGCAGGCGGGCGGCGGCGGCCAGATTGCCCCCTGCGGACCGGTAAGCCTGGCGGATTTCCTCCCGGTCGAGCTCGGCCGGGCGGGTGGAGTGCCCGGGGCGGTTGCCGCCCGCGGCCGCCGGCGGGATGAGCTCGGCGTCGAACACGGGGTTGCCGTGCAGCGGCAGGGGGCGCGCGGTCCTGACCGGCTGGAACGGCGCGAGCAGCGGGGGCTCGCTGCTGCGCCGGTCGATGCCGGCATCCAGGTCCCAGCCGCCGGGGGCGAAGTTCTGACGTTCGCGAATCCAGTCGCCGAAAGCACGGGCGCCGATGACTTCGGCCTGGGTCTCGACGTAGACCCGTTCGAGAACGTTGCGCAGTTCGCGCACATTGCCCGGCCACAGGTAGGCCTGCAGCACCTGCAGGGCTTCCGGCGTCAGGCGGTGGATCACCCGGCCGTATTTGCGGTTGAACAGATCGAGAAAATGGCTGACCAGGGCCGGAATGTCCTCGACCCGCTCGCGCAGGGGCGGAAGGTGGATGCGCAGCACCGAGATGCGGTGGTAGAGGTCGGCGCGAAAGCGGCCCTCGCCCACCGCTCGCTCCAGGCCGACGTTGGTGGCGCACAGCACCCGCACATCGATCTCCTTCTCCTCTTCGGCGCCGACCCGCTCGATGCGGCGCTCCTCGAGCACCCGCAGCAGTTTCGACTGGGTGTGCAGCGGCATGTCGCCGATCTCGTCGAGAAAAAGGCTGCCGCCGTCGGCGCGCTCGAACCGCCCACGGTGGGTGCGCAGCGCCCCGGTGAAGGCGCCCTTTTCGTGACCGAACAGCTCCGATTCGAGCAGTTCCTCGGCGATGGCGGCGCAGTTCATCACGACGTAGGGGCCGCCTTGGCGAGGGCTTTCCCGGTGCAGGGCGCGGGCGACCAGTTCCTTGCCGGTGCCGGTTTCGCCGGTGATCACCACCGAGGCATCGGAGGCGGCGTAGAGCAGGATTTTACGGATGACCTCCCGGGTCGCCGAGCTGCTGCCGACGATGCCGTGGAAGGCTTCGGCCTTCTGCTCTTCGGCGGGCAGAGGGAAGCGGAAAGCGAAGAGGACGCGCTGGCCGCGATAATCGTCGGTCAGCCCGCCGGGATGAATGGCGGCGACCAGCGTTGCTTCGCGGTTGCTACCGGCCAGTTGCACCCTGACATTGTCCAGGGGTTTGCCGCCCGAGGCGACCTCCCGCGCAAGCTCGCCCAGATCGGGGCGGGTCTGGGAGAACGCGGCCGACAGCGGACGACCTTCGAGGGTCTCGGGGGGGGCGCCGGAGAGAAGGGAGAGCATTTCCGAAATCCGCTCGATGCGCCATTGCCCCCCCTGACTGGCGATGATCAGATCGGGTGCCAGTGCGGGTAGTTGCAGTTCGGGGCGGTTCCTGGGGAACGAGGGCATGAAGACTCCGTCAAACAGGGATGATGGGACAATTTAACCACTCCTGACCCCCGGCGCAAGCCTGAGCAGATGAATTTTGCCGTGAAATTTCATGGGATTAGCCAGGCAGGAAAAATAGAAAAACCGCCCCGGGGAGCGGGGCGGTCGAAGGGGGCGCCGGTCGGCGGCAGGTCAGTGATTGACCGTCAGGGGTTTGCTGCTCGCGCTCCGGTCCCGAGCGCTCAGGGCCGCCTGGCACATGGCCTGGGCCGAGGTCAGGCCGCGCCCCGAAGCGAGCACTTCGCCGCTGGCCGGATGGAGCACCAGGTACTCGATCTGGCCATTGAGGCTGCGGCCGCCGAAGCGGTAAGGGGCCCCGAGGCGGGCCAGGACTTTCCAGGCGCAGGTCAGGTCGGTGGCAGGATTGCGTACGTCTCTCTCGTCCCACAGTCGTGCTGCAATCAGTTGTTCTCTCATGGTTTCCTCCAGCGTAGATAGTTACCATTTGAGGGAAAATAAATTCCAAATGAGATAAACAATCAAGTAAAAAATCCCTGTTCTGGTTTCAGAGTATACTCCCGTTTCGGAAAATTCCAAGAGATAAATCGTTCGGAAAAAGGAGGATTCTCAGGGGGCGGCGAGGCGGTCGGCGAGGGTCCCCACGGCAATGGCGAAGGCGTTGGAGCGGTTCCACGCGAGCAGGGTGCGGAAATTATCGTACACCAGGTAGGCCGGGCCCTGCGCTCCTTCGGGCAGCAGCAGCGAGGCCTCCATGTCGGGGCGCACGGGCAGGGGGCGGTTGTTGCTGCGCCGGACTCCGAGGGACCGCCAGCGGGCCAGGGGCAGCCGGGTGTCGAGGCCGGCCAGGGAAACGTCGAAATTCTTCGGCAATCTCACCGCCCGGCCCCAGGTCTGATCGTCGTGCCAGCCGATGCTGGCAAGATAGTTGGCCGCCGAGGCGAGAACGTCGGGAACCGAACGCCAGATGTCGCTGCGGCCGTCGCCGTCGGCGTCCACCGCGTAGCGCCGGAAGCTTGAGGGCATGAACTGGCACTGGCCCATGGCTCCGGCCCAGGAGCCGGTCATGCGCGCCAGCGGAATGTGCCCGGCATCGACGATCTGCAGGGCGTAGAGCAGCTCCTGGCGGAAATAGGCCGCCCGCCGATCGTCGAAGGCCAGCGTCGCCAGCGAACGGATGACGGGGAAGCTGCCGGTATGTTCCCCGTAATTGGTTTCGATGCCCCACAGGGCGACCAGAAAGCGCCGCTGCACCCCGTATTTCTTTTCCACCCGCCCCAGCCAGGTGGGATAGCGCGCCAGCATCCGGCGGCCGTTGGCGATGCGCCGGTCGCTGACCCGGGCATTCACGTAATCCTCGAGCGTCTGCACGAATTCAGGCTGCTTGCGGTCGAGTTCCACCACCCGCGACAGCGGTTCGAGGCCGCCGAGAGCCTGGTCCAGGGTTTGCGCCGAAATGCCGGCGGCGGCGGCCTCGCGGCGAAACTCCTGAAGCCAGCTGGCAAAGTCGGGGGTGGCGAGCGCCGCAGACGCTCCCGTGCCCCAGTACAGGAGGCAACCGAGCAATGCAAGAGCGATACGGTGCGATTGACCCATGGCGAATCTCCCCGATCCCGAAAAGAGGGTGAAAAAAAGGCAGAATCCGAATTTCAGATCCTGCCCTGTATTCTACCCGATTCGGATTTTTTGTCAGAGGGGATGAGCGGGTTTCAGAATGCGGGCGCGCACCATCATGTAGAGAAACTTGTAGACTTCGAAATCGAGCATCGTCGCCTCGCGGCAGATGTCCTTGAGGGTGCGGCGCCCGTCGATCAGCGAGAGAACCAGTTGCTGGTGCGCGGTCATGCGGGCCTTGGCGAGTTTGTCCTCGCCCTCCTCGGCGAATTCGAGAACGGTATCGAGCGACGGAATCGTTTCGCGCAGTCCGCTCCACTCCTCCTCGTGGCTGGCGGCTTCCTCCAGCAGGCTCTGCACCCGCAGCCCAAGGTCGTCCGCCGGGGGAATGTCGAGGTTTTCGTGGATCAGCTCGAAGCTCCCCGAGGGAAACAGGAAGAGGGAAAAGATCACCCCTTCCGCCTGGGTGCGCAGGGCCCGCTTCAGGCTGTCGTGGCTGAGGACGCCGTTGCGCACCAGAACCTCGCCGATCCGCAGCCTGGGGTTCTCTTCGCAGGCGACCAGCGCCCGGTCGCGATCCTGCTCGGTGATCATGCCCATGCGGATCAGCAGATAGCCCAGCTTGTTCATCAGAAAGCCGGCCTGGGCGCGGTTGGCGCGGTTGATGGAAACGGCCGAGGCCACCTTGCCGAGACGGAAATGGATGCGCTTCTCGTCGTGGGGGCTGCGGATCACCAGGGTGCCGGGGCGGGGATAGGAGGCGATCATCTGCAGCAGGGATGAGACCTGGAAGAGGTCGAGCTCGCCCTTGAGTTCGGTGGTTGCCGGTGTTGCGCTCCCTGCGGCGGAGGCCGCGCTGGCCGTCGCGGCCAACTCCGGCGCTGGCGATGAGATCGGGGCGGGCGTCTGCGCCGGAGGGCGCGGCGGGCTTTTTTGCACGGCCCGGGACGACTTGCGGGCGCTCCGGACGTGTTCATCGGAATCAAACAGAAACGAGGGTTCGGCGCCGAGGGACGAATCGGTGATATGGATGTAATCGTCTTCGTCGCGGCGGTCCGGTTCGGGTTTGAGCGCGGCGGCGCGTTGGGCGGCCCGGCGGCGCCGGAAAAAGTAGACGGTGGCGCCGACCGCGATCAGAACGATGAGCAGGTCGATGATTTTGCGGCCCAGTGGAATCGAGTCCAGGTTCTCGACGTCCTTGACGGGGGCCGGCGGTGGCGCGGCCTTTTCGACCGGGGCGGGCTGCGCGGCGGGCGTTTCTTGGTCCGCGGTCGGCGGGATCGCTTCGCGGGGCGGTTCTCCGGTCCAGATGCGGGGTTTGTCCTCGGGTTTTGCGTCGCCGGCGGGCGGCGGCACAGGTTCGGCGACAGGGGCCGGCTCGCTTGCCGCCACATCCGCCGGTGGGGCGGGCGAGGGTCGCGGCAGGGATTCGTTTTTCGCCACCGCCGGTCGAGGGGCCGGCGCCGTCTCCGGCGCGCGGGAGGGTTTTTTTGCCGGGGAGATCGCCGCCGGAGCGTCGGGCTCCTGAATCTTCCGCGGGGCCGATTGGTCTATCGCCTGCGCGGCCGGGGGCGCGGGCTCCGATCGGGAGACCGCGGGCTCGGCCGCGGGCGCGGGCTTTCTCGCGCCTTGGGGAGCCGGTGCCGGTTGCTGCGGGCTCGGCCGCGGGGCGGGCGGCGTCGCTTTGCCAATGTTCGGGGTGCTGCTGCGGGCCAGGCCGCTGTCGGGCGCCAGGAACCGGCGCAGCCCCAACGCCTGCAAAACCTGGCGGCCGGCGGCGTCATTCTCCATGCTCGCCAGAACCTGGCGCGCCTGTTCGACCTGTGCGCGGCTCAGTCCCTGGCGTCCGACGATCATGTCGGGCGCCAGCTGGGAGCTTTCGCGGGGCTGGGCATCGGCGACAGTCTGAAATTCGCCGGCCCGCTGCGACTGCACGTAGGCGAAAGGAAGCACCGCGAAATCGACCTCGCGGAAGCGGTTGGCCCACTGGTGCAGGGTTTCGGCGTCGCGAAACAGCCGAATGCGAACCTCGTCGCCGAGGCGGTTTTCGAGATATTCGCCGAGCAGGCGCGCCTGGCGCTCGCCGGCGATAACCGTCGTCTCCCCTTCGAGAATCCCCAGAGATACGCGGGCCCAGGCCGGCGCCGTGGCGACGATCAGGAGAAAAAAAAGAAAAAAGGTGATCCGCGCTTTCACATCGATACCCGGCCGCGTGGAATGTTCGTGGAATGGTGCGCGACTCAGAAAGCAGTCGGCAGATTTTCCTTACTGTAGTTATAAAACATTAACTTTTCAAGCCGGTTTTCTCGTGGAGGGGTGTAAATGATAACCTGAATCCGTGGGTAAG
>NPIG01000566.1_pt1 | contig 27362 bp, 22 predicted proteins | sample 8637441 | NCBI WGS metagenome assembly NPIG01 (sample SAMN07420675, study PRJNA396082) | bioreactor metagenome | isolation source: sample BR6 brine-fed electro-methanogenic bioreactor BR | place: Japan: Kochi | collected 2016-06-14
CATCATCATCGTCATCGTCATCGTCGCCATCATCGTCATCGTCATCATCGTCGTCGTCGCCATCGTCATCGTCGTCATCGCCATCATCATCGTCGTCGTCATCATCGTCGTCGTCGCCATCATCGTCGTCGTCATCGCCATCATCATCGTCGCCGTCATCGTCGCCGTCATCATCGTCATCATCATCGTCGTCATCGTCGCCATCATCATCGTCGTCATCATCGTCGTCACCGTCATCATCGTCGTCGTCACCGTCATCATCGTCGTCATCGTCGTCATCGTCGTCGCCCTCGGCGCTCACCACCTGACAGACTCCGAGCGTCATCAGGAAATCGAGGTGTTTTTCGGCTTCCTCGGGGGAAACCAGTTCCCAGTTGCAGACAATCTGTTCTCCCGACTCATTGACAAGTTGTGTGGTTACTAAAGGCTCCGTTTCAAGAAACGCGTAAGCTAGATAACTTGGCGTTACGAGACGCGTTATTGCGACATATCCTAAAGCACCTATGACAAAGATCTTTCTCATTCTCCGTTTCATAACAACCACATCCTCGGGGTTTACACCCACTCTTAATTAACATCTAAAACCATTTCAAAACATTAAGAAAATTTTGAATATACTATATAGCTGCCATGGCGCAGCGGCCTTTTAAAGCTTTAGACACCTGAATTTCTATAATCATTATTATCTTTTTTTTACGTTTGTCAACAAGCAATTTCACCGGTCTCTGACTGGTTTCCCGGAACTTCTCGTTATTCCGAAAGTACCGTTGCCATCGACAGAAAAGAAGACAGACTATGCTGAACATAATCTATGCGTATTTCGAAATCGGTAAAGCTTTTTCTGACTCCTCCAATAGTCCTTGCAGGATTTTTCATATACATGGCCCAGGATGGACCGATATTCATTTTGAGCAGGAATCTGTTGCCCAACCGAAGCGAGGAAAGGATGTCCTCCCTTTCCTTTTCTTTGCCCGCTCTTATCGCAATTCTGTAGGCCGCACCCAGACCTTCCATCCGTGTCGCCGCTGGCGTGGATCTCGGGTTGGCACCAAAACCACCGTCCCAGTCGGGAAAAGAGGAGTTTATGTTTTGAGCCTTCATTATGGCGCGGGCGATCCGGAAAGCATGTCCGGCAAAGAGTTCATCTTTTTTTATCTTATAAAGTTCATTCAAACCATAAAGAAGCCAATGATCATGCTGGAGTCTATGGTCCCCAAGCCCCCTGTCCCTTACGGTAATCAAGTATCTGGCGCCGGAATCGGCGGCCTCGAGCCACCTCATGTCGCCGCAGATTTCAAAGGCTCTCATCAGGCCGAAAATAGCTTCACCGGGATAATAGGAAGACCGGAAATCGGAAACGGGGCCGTCGGGGAAACCCTGCTTGTGCACGGTAAATCTTCCTGATACGTCCTGGACGCCAACTATCCATTCGCAGAGATTACGAAGGACCTCCAGATGTCTTTCATCTCCCGTGACCTCTATGTACTTTGCTATAGCCAGGACCGCGAGACCGTTGCCACCTAGCTTGACTTCTCCATCCTCCACAACACAGGCCACGTAAGTTCCATCCATTGAGATTATCTTTACCTGGTCAAGGAGAAATTCCAACGCCCGCCGCGCCGATCGGAGCACTTCCTCGTCTCTTGCTGCCTCGTAATATTCGAGCATAGAGTAAAGCGTACCTGCGTGCCGCAAGATGTTGTAGCCGCCAAGTTTTCTGTCCTCCAGAGGGTCGTACCTGTAGACAAAACGCCCGGACTCATCGACAATCCTCGCGAGATAGCCAGCGGCCTTTTCGGCAGCTGACATGTAATCCTCAGCACCAGGGTTTTCAAAAACAGGCGCACCTCGATACAGGTCTGAATAACCCGCTTCTTGCCTGAAGAAGGAAGTCGTCTCAAAAAGAAGGCGGTCCGTTTTTTCCTTGTTAAGAACTTTTTTCATGAACTCCCGTGCAAAAAGCCCTCCACTTTTGACAAAGTTTTCAACCTGCAAGGACCCCTTCTCATCGATGATTTTTTCCGCAAGAATCGTCTCGGGAAGAAAAACACATGAAGGACAACCGGGAAAGGCGATGCCCTGAAGGCCTTTGACTAACGCAAAAGGCTCCGTCAAAAGAACGTTTTGCCGGAGTTTCAACCCGTCGACAATATCTATCTTGATCCACGCGGGCCTTTTGGGTTTTCCCGGCAATGTGGCCGCCGCTGACTCGAGGGCTTTTTTGTATCCGTTTCCTTCTCCGAAACCGATAATCGCCGGTGTTTTTCCGTCACTTACGCTCAGAAAAAGAATGCGGCGCGACTCGCCCTCAGGTAGCGCTTCAACTACGGCATCTATAGCCGATTTCCCGGACAGCATGGAGGCCGCATAGTCTAAAAGTGCTTCCTTCTCTTTTCCGGTGAGCTTCACATCAAGGTCGACAGTGGTCAACCATGTCCCGGGATCTGAAAAGGAAAGGCCCGGCGCAGGGGAAAAAACAAGAACCGCGAGTCCAAACAAAAAGACAAAGAAAGAGAGGCTTTCTCTTTTCCAGTTACGCTGCCTCATGATTACCCCCTCATAACACTGAATTGTTCATCCTTTTTCGTAGTATACTGTAAAAACAGTTGTACGCGCCCACGTACAAGAATGCAGTTTATGTATTGAAAAGGATTATTGATTACTGTCCGTTATCTTGACAGCCTTCAGAAAAGTGTTAAATTTACAATCGAATTAGAATATTTTTAGCACTAGAGTGATAAAGGGCATCGCATCCGAAAGGGCAAAATCGCCGAAAGACGATGACGCAAAGCCACGGGTCTAAAGCCGAAAGGCCATGACCGCCGGGTCGCCGAAGATGGATATTTTCATAAGGCGCCTTTCGGATGAAATATCCGGAAGGCTTTTTTTTTGACGAATGTAAATTGCAATAGAAGGCCAAGGCGTTCAATCGAGGCCTTCAAGCACCAGTAACAGACAAAAAGCCCGAAACGGCAAAATCGCCTAAAGGCGATGACGCAAAGCCACGGGTCTAAAGCCGAAAGGCCATGACCGCCGAGCTGCCGAAGGCATTTTTCTCCAGAGCCTTCAAGGATTCCCGGAAGCGCTCTTTCTCCCCGGGGGAATCCGCAAAAAGCCAGCCGGCTGAGCATGAAGGACCCGAGTGCGTCCTGTTTCGAGCGACAGGGGCGCAGGATCATGAGGGTTTTTAAGGCAGATCCAGATACCGTTAAAAAATTCAACGCGAAAAAAGGCATGGCAGCTCTCCTGGTGCTTTTGTTTCTAGCCTGGGCCGTTCCCGCGGAACCTTGTACCTTGTGGGCAGCCACGGGTTCTGGAACTGCAGACGGAATGACGATCCTGGCTAAAAACCGCGACTGGAAACCCGACCAAAGCCACATGCTCCGTCAGGTCAAGCCTGCAAGCGGATATTCCTACCTCGGGCTTTTCGCTTTCGGAGGAGACAGTCCCGGACTTAAGGCAGGGATAAACGAGAAGGGGCTGGCAGTGGTCACGGCAACCGCTTCGGTCATACCTAAAAACGAACGTGGCACAGACGAGGGCGACAGGATCAATTCCCACGAGATACTTAGCACCTTCGCGACCGTAGATGAAGTCCTCGCGCAGAAGGAGCGCTTCACCAGGAGTTCCTACTATATGGTAGCAGATGCTGAAAAGGTCGCCGTCTTCGAGGGCGCTCCCGACGGAAAAACCGAGGTGAGGATAATCGACGACGGATATATCGCACAGACAAACCATTACGTATCCTCCAGCCTAAAGTGGTATAACAAGCGGGCCTCAACGAGCAGCAAAACCAGGTATGAAAGGATAACTAAACTTTTGGCGTCGAAACAAGGCGACCTGACGATGGAGGACTTCATAGCCTTCAGCGAGGACAGAAACTCGGGACCGGACAACAGCATTTTCCGTGAAGGCAGCAATCCTGGAAAATCCAGGACCGTCGCTACCTGGATAATAACTATTCCCAAAGGCAAGGCACCGCAACTTTATGTGACGATGAAAGATCCTGGAAAGGATTTTCGGGCCTACTCCGGTATACTCGATGCCGAGTTTTGGGGTATCCGGACGGCATCCGCGGCGCGAACCGATGGCCCCAGCCGTTCCATTTCCACTCCATGAAAGCGGCGGTTTCGCGTCACTGTTTTTCCGCATCCGGCGCCAAGAGTCACACGAAAGCAAAAAACTTCTTGTCAAGCTGCTTCTTGCAGCTTGATAGAGATGTCGGTTAGGACTCTCTTCGGGCGGAACCACTTACCTCAATTTCACTGATCTTTTCCTCGAAACCGTAAATCGTTCCGTCGATCTCCTCGACGGTCCGGTCGAGGTACTGCATGCCTACTATCTCGTACCCCGCCGGCAGGTGGTTGGCGAAACGCTTTACCTTGAGCAGTGCCTTGAGATAGTTTTTTTCAAAGAGATTTATGACCTGGGCCGCCGTCAAGGCGTCGGCCTTTCCGTCCCAATAGAAGAGCTGGGCCATTTCGAGGTTCTCCCCTATTTCCATTTCTCCGTACCAGATATCGGCAAGCACAGCCTTGAAACGCTCCCTTTCTCCCGAAGGCACCATGTCCCGTATCGCTCTGTCTATGTACCTTAGCCCTTGGCGAAGCTCGTCTTCCACGATGGAGATATCGAGCGGGGGAAGGGAATATTTTGCTATGAACTCTGCCTCGTCGACGATGGTCCTGTGTTTTTTGAGAAGCTTGCCGTAATCAGGCTGGAGACTGACGCTAGCCCGCTCCGGGGGAGATTTGACCAACTTTCTGAAAATGGTCCCTGTATCGGCATTGCGCTGCTCGTAGGGGGAATCCTTGAGCCACGTAACGTATCCCGTGTCGAAAAGCCCTTTACGACCGGCCCGGCCGGCCATTTGCAGAAAATCGTTTTTCGAGATGGGCTCCCTGTCGTGATACTTCACCAACTGGGCGAAAACGGCATACTCCGCCGGAAGGTTCACCCCCAGCGCAAGGGCATTGGTCCCTACCACCACGTCGAGAATCCTTTCTCTGAAGGCCGCCTCGACGAGAAGTTTCTCCTTGGGAAGCATCCCACCGTGATAGACTCCAACACCGCGCAAAAGGGGCATGTGAACCTTCGGCACATCCAGAATGTCGGCCAGGTCATAAAGCCTTTTCCTGTAAGCCTTGCTCCTGCGTTTTCGTTTCCTGGCTATCTTGTACGCAAGGTCTACGGCGCCTTTTTGGGAAAAAACGAAGACCAAAGCGTCATGAATCAACTCAAGCCTGAAGGGTCTGCGAGGAAGAAAAACGAGATCGGTCACCCTCTCGTGGCCTTCATATACAACAAAGTCCCGGTTCGCGATCCTCGAAAGGTACCGACCCACGTCGTGCGTACCGCCGAAGGTCGCCGACATTACCAAAAGGCGCGAGTCGGGATGGGAATTCCTGATGCCTTCAATGTATGTCCGGGCCCGTTCGGGGTCCCCGAAAATGTAGTGAAACTCGTCTATTATCACTGAAAGCCCAGGGTTGCCGGCGTATTTCAGGGTGTATATCTCCTGGGTGCAGCAGATGATGTCGGCACCCTCGTTTTTTTTGAAGTCCCCCGTCTCTATGCCGACATCGAACCCCATCTTCCTCAGGTCGAGGTATCGCTCGTTGCTCAGGGCCTTGATGGGTGCCGTAAAAATGATACGTCGCCTGCCCGGGGGTATGACGTTACCTTCCGTGTCCAGAAGTCCGGCCCACAAATAGGCCACCCAGGTCTTTCCAGATCCAGTTGGGGCAGCCAGAACGCCGTCTTTCGCCTGTATAGTCTCGAAGGCTTCGATCTGCCATGGATAAAAGCGCCGTTCCTCCATAATCTTCCCCCTACCGAAAAGGATTACCCCTTCATCCTTCAACGATTAACGCGTTGCCGTCTCTTGAAAGCATCTCTATCCATTATAAAGAAAGGGACGTAAAAAACGCTCTGTCCTCTCCACAGGTTTCGTGATCGGCGTTTTCCTTGACGTCATGGAAGGAAACGTTTACACCTTAACACCTTTTACGCTTAAACCGGTTTCGTAAAAGTAAAAAGCCCGCTTGGGGGTCCGGAAGCGGGCTTTTCGCTCGAGATCCTCAGCAGGACCCCGTTGGAATGTGGTTTTATTTTACCAGATCGAAGGGCCAACCGGCGATACCACCTTCGAGCACAAACACCTTTTCGAAACCCAGACGCGAAAGGATGGCATATGCGTCCCAGCCCCTTACCGAAACCTTGCAATAGGTAACGATATCTTTGTCCTTGGGTAGTTCCCTGGCTTTTTCCCAAAGCATGCCAAGAGGAATGTTCACGAATTCATAAGGCAGCCTTCCCTGATTCTCGACTTCTCCTGGCGTCCTGACGTCGACGAGCAGGGGTTCCCACCCGCCTTCGATTTTTTGTTTTAACTCGGAGGGACCGATTGACTTCATCAGCCCGTCCATCTTGTTTCTGAGCGCGTTCGCGGCGTGGGCAACGGGGTCCAATGCCGTGGAATATGGCGGGGCGTAGGCCAGATCCGTGTTCGCCAGCATATCGACGTCAAGTCCTCCGGTCACAGCCGTTACCAGGATGTCGAGACGCTTGTCGGCCCTGCCGGGGCCGAAAACCTGGGCGCCGAGAATCTTGCGGCTTTTTTTATCCGCAACAAGCCTGATCGTGATGGGAGCCGATCCGGGCATGAAGTGGGGCGTATCAGCATCGACGATGGTCACCGCTTCGGCGTCGAAACCTTCTTTTATGGCCTGTTCCTTCGTGAGACCTGTCTTTCCGATAGTATACTCGAAAGCCTTCATGATGGCCGTTCCGGCAACACCACGGAAGGTCGAGGGAATGCCTGCTATGTTATCGGCAATCACACGTCCCTGCCGGTTGGCCACAGAGCCCATGGGCTGCCACGTCCTTTCGCCGGTGATGAGATGTTTTGCCTCGACGCAGTCGCCTCCCGCATATATATCCGGATCGCTTGTCCTCATGTGTGCATCCACGATTATGCCGCCCTTTTCGCCGATCTCGAGTCCGGCGTCTTTCGCAATTGCCGTGTTTGGACGAACTCCCACTGCCATGAGAACCATGTCCGCGGGAATTTCCCGTTTGTCCGTCCTTACGGCGGAAAGCTCCCCATCGCAACCGACAATTTCCTGCACTTTCTCTCCTCCGTAAAAATTTACACCCCTGGTTTTGAGCGCCTTTATAAGGTACAAACCAAATTCCTTTTCCATCATGGCCGGAAGCGGTGTTTCCAGAATGTCCACTACTGAAACTTCCAGTCCCTGGTTGCAAAGAGCCTCCACCGCTTCCATCCCGATTAGCCCTCCCCCGATGATGACGGCCCGTTTCATATTCCCGCCGTCAATGGCAGACCTTATGGAAAGAGCATCGGGCATGTTCCACAATGTTAGAACCCTCGGCAGGTCCGCACCCGGAATGGGAGGCCGGATGGGCGATGCCCCGGTAGCAATGACAAGTTTGTCGTAGGAAAATTTTTTCTCCTCACCCGACGCGACGTCCAGGGCCGTAACGGTATGGTTCTTTCTGTCGATCTTCGTCGCCAGGTGACCGGTATGGACATCCACATGCTTGACCTTCCGGAAAAAAGTTGCGTCCCTGACCACACCGATGGGAGTGCTCATCAAATCCTTGTACTCCTTCACAACTCCTCCGACGTAATAGGGGAGTCCGCATCCTGCATAACTCAGATACTCGCCCTTCTCGAGAATGGTTACTTCCGCTTCGGGGTCTATTCTCATGAGGCGGGCGGCGGTTTTGCCTCCGCAGGCGACTCCCCCTATAATCAGGATCTTTTTGCCCATTTTTTACATCTCCCTTGAAAATTTCTCATGATATTATTACCCGTTTGGGTTTATTACTTATACTGCCTCTTTAAGCTCGATTTGTCCAGAAGACAGGCGGCAAAGGCCGATGAACCCGACGAGGTTTTGCCCTATAATGACAGTCGTGCGCACCCATAACGGCCAAATGGAGGCAGAATCATGAAGTTCGCGAAAATGCAGGGAAACGGGAACGACTTCATCGTCATAGACAACCGTGAAAACCTCTACGATTACGAGAAAATCAGGGGAGCCGCCGTCAAGGCCTGCAGGAGAAGGCTCTCTCTGGGGGCAGACGGCCTTATGACGATAGGAAAGCCCTTCATCCCCGGCTCGCATTTCAGCATGCGCTTTTTCAATCGCGACGGCTCCGAAAGCGCCATGTCGGGCAACGGCGCTCGTTGCATAGCCCGTTATGCTTTCGAGAAGGGATTGGCGCCTGAAAAAATGCGTTTTGACACCATCGGGGGTTCCCTGGATGCTCTTGTCGAAGGTGCAAAGGTAACGCTCGACATGGGAACGGTCGATACGTCCTCGGTGCTTTTAGACGAAACCTTCAGCCACATGGGTGAGACCTTTCCCGTCAACCACATGGAGCTCGGCCACGGTTCTGCAGCTGCGCCGCACACGGTGGTGTTCCTTGAAAAATCTGACTGGAGACCCCTCGAAACCCTGGCCCCTTTCGCAAGGGCACTCCAAAAGGATTCAACGCGTTTCCCAGACGGGACAAATGTGAACTTTCTCAAAATACTTGGTCATGGGGCACTTGAAGTCTACACTTACGAACGCGGTGTGGACGACTTTACTTTGTCCTGCGGAACCGGCTCCATAGCCTCTGCAGTGGCGGCGTGGCTCAACGGATGGTGTGATTCGCCGGTGGAAGTTTACAACCCCGGGGGCACCAACACCATCCTCCTGGAAGAAACGGTCCACTCCCTTCTGGATGTCAGGCTCCAGGGATTGACGGCTTTCATCGCCGAAGGCGAACTGCTTCCCGACGGACTCTAGAAAGGCCTTCGCTCATGCTGACTCTGGAATTCACCAAAATGCAGGGAAACGGCAATGATTTCATCGTGATCGACAACAGGCCCGACCTTTTCTCGAACGAGATGCTTTCGCGCCTTGCGGCCGAGCTTTGCCCCAGGCGGCGGTCAGTCGGAGCCGACGGTCTGCTGGTAACTGAAAAAAGCCCTGACGCTGACTTTACCATGCGCATTTTCAACAGCGACGGGTCCGAAGCCCAAATGTGCGGAAACGGAGCGAGGTGCATCGCAAGGTATGCCTTCGAAAAAGGAATCGCTCCTGCGGAAACCTCTTTTTCAACCAAGGCCGGAATCGTTCGGGCCAAGGTCGCCGGAAACCTGGTTACACTGGATATGGGAACTGTAGACCTGGGGACAGTTCGAAGAAAGGAAATCTTTCCTTTCGAGGAAGGGGATATTTCCTATACTCATCTCGTAGTTGGAGTACCCCACACAACAATTTTCCCACAGGACACACACGATAAAACCGAAGCGGACCTTCGCCGTTTGGCCCAGGCGATCCAGGCCGACCAAAAGAGATTTCCTGAAAGCACCAACGTGAATTTCATCACCGAGGTGAAAGAGGAATTTCTACGTGTTATCACCTTTGAGAGAGGCGTCGGCGACTTTACCCTCTCCTGCGGTACTGGGTCTGCCGCTTCAGCCATCGCGGCCTGGCTGGAAGACCTTGCGAAGCCTCCTGTTACAGTGAAAAACCCGGGTGGGACCAACATCGTTGATTTTCCCGACCGAAGAAGCCTTGCAAGGATTTCCGTAAAACTCACTGGCAAAGCCGAATTCGTCTACGAGGGACGCATTCCGGCGCCGGAAACCGAAGGGAAAGGCATCGGAGGTTAATTAATATATCATCCTCACGCAGGCAAGAAAAGGAGCCGACAAGACAAATGGAAAACAACCAGCCCCAAACCTTCTCCAAGGGCCTTATCTTTCTCATGTTTGTTGGCCTTTATACCACGTGGAGCACCACGTACCTTGCAATTGCATACATGGTAGAGACAATGCCTCCCTTCCTCTCGGCGGGACTCCGCTTTCTGGCCGCAGGCGGCATTCTCTACGCCTTCGCCGCCACCAGGCCGAAAGCGCCCAAAACCTCGCTCATACACTGGAGGGACGCTTTTATTACCGGGGGCCTGGTTATAGCCCTTGGAAACGGCAACGTCGTCCTTGGGGAGCAGTACATCCCATCGAGCCTTGCCGCCTTGCTCATCTCGACGGTTCCGCTTTGGATCATCATCCTCAACTGGCTAGTCTTCCGCGCGGCACGGCCAACGCTGGTGGAGTTCGCCGGAGTAGCTCTCGGCTTTGCCGGGGTCGCCCTTCTTATCGGTTTCACCAAAAGCAGCGCCGAGGAGGCCTTTCACCCCTTCGGCATCACAATAGTCCTGATCGCGGCGGTTTGCTGGGCAACGGGGTCGCTTTATTCCCGATATTCCCATACGCCGCCTTCTCCCCTTCTGGCCGTTTCACTCCAGATGCTGGCGGGTGGAGTGATCCTCGTTGTCTTGTCCTTTTTTACAGGGGAGATCTTTCGTTTCGACCCGGCCCAGGTCAGCCTCGAATCGTTCCTGGCATGGGCCTATCTAGTGGTCTTCGGCTCCCTGGTGGGTTTCGTGTGCTACATGATCCTGCTTAGAACCTGCAGGCCGTCCCGGGTGGCCACCTATGCCTACGTTACACCCGTGGGCGCCGTGTTTTTAGGATGGCTCATCGCGGGCGACCCCGTGACTGTTCAAACACTGGTCGCCGCAGGAATCATCATCGCCGCCGTCTTTTTGATCATATCCTTCGCCCCGAAAACGTGAAAGTCTACGGCCTTGGTCCTACGCCCTGTCCCTCGAGTTTTCTCAAATAGGCCGAAAGCCCTTCGAGCCCCTCTACGAGAGTCTCCTTCCCGTAGGCATATCCGATGCGGAGCCAATATTCCCTGTCGAAACATTTGCCGGGGACCAGGAAGGTTCCGTTCGTCCTGAAAAGACCTATACAGAACTCCTCGGAAAGGACATCGTAATCATAGGAAAGGAACGCCGTGGTGCCCGCCCGCGGCTTGACCCAGTCTACGCGTTTTTCGCTTTTCACCCATTCATCGAGTATCGCAAGGCTCTCTTTTACTATCGCCCTGTTTCTTTCAAGGATCTTTTCTTTGTTTTTCAGGGCGGAAACGGCAAGGATCTCGTCTATCGAGCCGCAACTGATGGTGGTATAGTCGCGGTGCCTGAAGCAGTCGGCTATAAAATCCTTTGGCCCCGTGACCCATCCCAGGCGAAGTCCCGCAAGGGAAAATACCTTTGACATGCTTCCAGTGGCTACTCCCTTTTCGTAAAGGTCTGTCACAGACAAAACGGCCGTTTCCGAGTCGTGTTCCAGGCCCCTGTAGGCTTCGTCGCAAAGCACCCAGGCGCCTTTGGTCCGTGCTATCCCGATTATCTCCTCAAGACGCTGTTCGTCCATCAGGGCCCCGGTGGGGTTGTTCGGGTTGTTGAGGATGATAACGTCCACTCCGTCTTTCGCAAGGTCTTCAAGTTCCCCTACATCAGGCAGGAAACCCTTTTCGGGCCGAAGCTCCAGTAGCCTTACTTCAGCGCCGAAAGATTCGGGAACGCTGTAAAGCTGCTGGTAGGTCGGCGCCACGCAGATTACCTTGTCGCCAGGTTTTACAAGAGTGTACAGGGCAAGGAAGTTCGCCGATATCCCCCCGCTTGTGACCAGGATGTCCTCCGAAGTCGCCTTTCGGTAAAGGCCTGCGAGAAGTTCCCTGAGCCGGGGATTGCCCGGAATGAAACCATAGGTAAGCCGGGTCCCCAGGATTTCGTCAAGAATTTTGTCCTTTTCACCCGAAAGCTCCAGCAATTCCTCCACGCTAAGGGAGTCCACGCATGTTTCCGCGATATTGTGGATCGCTTCCGTCTCGTAAGCGTTCATCCACTCTTCTACGGCAAAGGGCTTTATATCCATCTTTTTGCCTCCTAAAACACCAAGTCGCCTTATATCGGCGCAGCATCAAGTATGAGACGACCCCACGGCCCGGTCAAGAACTCATTTGCCGAGACCCCGTCCCTTAAAATGCAACTTTATCCGCTGCGTTTTGACATCCATGTGTCGAAGGAGTATACTAAAGCAAAGCTTTTCCAGGAAACAATATTTCCTATTCGGAAATGAACGGAGGCGACAGAACTGAAAAGCGCCGAAAAAGCTTTACTCCTTCTAAAACGCCTTGGAGATCCACCTTACGAACTTGGCCTCAAGGAACTCGCGGAAGAGGCAGGCATCGGGAAAAGCGGCACATACAAACTGCTTGAATCACTGCGACGTCAGGGCTTCGTCATGCAGGACGCATCAAGGAAAACCTACCACCTTGGCCCCCTGGTACTGAGACTGGGGAACGTATACAGCCAGTACAAGGGAATAGGCGATATCGCCCTTCCCGTTATGGAATCCATCATGGAAAGAACAGACCAGTCGCTCACCCTGTCCATCTGGGAAGGCGAACGGGCATTCGCCGCATACAAGCGGACCCGCCCCGGCAAGGTCTACGACGCCATCGACTTTATAGGCAAAAGCCTGCCGATAAATGCGGGTGCGTCGGCTATGGCGCTAGCCGCCTTCCAGGATACGGATCGAATAAGACTGATTCTCGAAAAGGTCGCCCTTGAAAAAAGAACCCCTTACACCATAACCGACAAAGAAAGATTACTCGAAGAGTACGAGAAGATTCGTAATCGCGGGTACTCCATCGAGGACGAGGTCTTCAACCTTGGAGACTTTTCAGTGGGCGTACCTATCTTCGACAGGAACAATGCCGTATGGGCGAGCATGGCGCTGACTGCACCCAAGGCCGAAGCCGGGCCTTCGAACATCGAGACATGGATTCAAATACTCAAAAACGGAGCCGAGGAAATTTCAGACAAGCTGAAGTTCCGTCACTAGGCTCATCCAGGACGACAGGAGCCGTGGCCTGGACGAACGAAGGGGGGAGTTTATCGAAAGCACGCGGTTTTACCGACTATTGTTCAAAAAACCGGAAAGGAGATGGGAGTTTATGAAACGCATGAAACGGAAACATGTGGTGCTGGTATTTTTGTCCCTTTTCCTATTCAGCATCGCAGCCATCGCGGGAACGGCAACGTCCGGCTACGCCGCCGACAAGGTCAAACTGAAGGTAGCGGGAATTTCCGCACCCGAATACCGCGGGACAAAATCACTTTACGCTATCAAGGAAGAGATCGAGAAGAAAACCGACGGTCGCATCGTACTCGACATCTTCCCGGCAAACCAGCTCGGCGACTATACCCAGGTCTTCGAGGAAATCCGGCGAGGAACCATTGAAATGGGGCTCATCTTTCTGCCCAGCCAGTTCGACGTCATGCTGGAAATCGGCTCGCTCCCCTATCTGGCCCAGACGGGCGAAGGCATGCAGAAACAGCTCTCTCCAGGTTCATACATTTACGACATCATCGATAATTCTCTCGACAGGCTAGGCGTTAAACTTTTACGTATCTACGGCGATGGATTCATCGGTGTCGGAACCGCCAAAAAACCTGCCAACCCCACCAAACCGGGAGCCGACAAGGACGCGCTGATCAGAATCGCTCCGGTTGCCGTGTACAGGGAAACGGCACAGGATCTCGGCTACCGAACCACCACGATACCTTATGCCGACACGTACAGCGCCATCCAGACCGGAGTCTGTGACGGCTGGATCGGCGGTTCCTCCCAGATCAACTACCTGAGCTTCCGCGACGTCCTCAAATATTATATCCCCTACAACTGCCTCTTCGACCAGACGGCCTACATTATCAACCAGAAACTCTGGGATTCCTTCAGCGAGGAAGAAAAGCAGATCATCCAGGAAGCGGTAAACAAGCAGGCCGACAAGAGTTTTGCCGACAGCGAGGCTGAAGACCTGGAGTACCAGGCCAAACTCCAGGAAGCAGGCGTCGAGATCATCGAGATCAGCGACGAAGAACGCGAGGCCCTGGCGACATACATTCGTGAAACCACCTGGCCCAAGCTTGCGGAAATTTACGGAGAGGACACCATCGAGAAAATCCAGGAATCCATGCAATAGGAGTTCTTCGTGCGGGGCGGGTAGCCACCCGCCCCGCAATTGAGGGAGGGAAGATTTTTGAACCTGATTGCCGCTTTCAAAAATTCGGCAGCCTGGGCCTTTCTCGTCAGGATCCAGGAGTGGCTCCTCACCCTGACAAGCGTTTTCGTCGTCCTCATCATGTGCGTCGAGGTCTTTCTCCGGTACGTCGTAAAATCCGACCTCTTCGGTCTCGAGGAAATCGTGGTCATAGCCGCCTTTTGGCTTTATTTCATGGGAAGTTCTTATGGCGTCTATGAAAAAAGTCACGTCAAGGCCGACATCATACCCCAGATGCTTAAACCCCGGCACAGGGCACTCTTGAGCGTGGTGATACATTTCACCATGGCCGCCTTGTGTATACTCTACTCCACCTGGGCCGTGGAAATGGTGCGCTACAGCATTGAATGGATGCCCAGGACTACGGGACTGCGTATTCCCATTTTCATTTCCCAAACATCGATTCTCGCAGGTTACGTGCTTATGTCCCTTTACTCCATCGTGTACTTTTTTGAGGAGCTTTTTCATTTGCTCGGGATGGGTGATGGCAAGAACTCTCAGGAATCAGCGGGGGTGAAAACCAATGAACCCGGCATGTAACAAGATCGACTTTCTCCCACGCATTCCAGTCTGGAGGAAAAAGAAATGGCTATAACCATAGCTCTTATTCTGATCATCGTCACGCTCCTTCTCGGACTGCCGGTCCCTTTCTGCTTCATGCTATCCACCACTTTCATGGTCGTCACCCATGGGTACGATCCGTCATTTTTGCTCCCCTACGGCTTCAGCCAGATGAGCTCCATCGTCCTTTTGGCCATCCCGCTTTTTATCATGGTGGGAGGGATGATGGACAAAGGCGGGATAGGCACATCGCTGGTGAATTTCGTTGACATCCTGATAGGCAGGGTCAAGGGGGGCCTGGGCGTCGTCGCGGTGGTCTCCTGCGCCGTCTTCGGATCCATATCCGGCAGTTGCGCCGCGACCCTTTCCTGCATCGGTTCGATCATGTTCCCCAGGCTCCGGGAAAATGGTTACCCCATGGGGCACAGCGCCGCTCTTGTTTCGTGCGCCGCTCCCCTGGGACTACTCATACCCCCAAGCTCCCAAATGATCCTATACGCCTGGGTGGGTCAGCAATCGGTCCTGGCCTGTTTTCTGGCCACTGTCGGACCTGGCATCGTACTGACGATCCTGCTGAGCACGTTGAACCTCGTCATGCTTCGAAACGACACAAACATCCACGTTGTTCCGCCCATGACTTCAAAAGAAAAATTCAGCCTTTTGGGAAGACGAGGCAAGAAGGCGGCACCGGCGCTTTTCATGCCGGTCATCGTCCTTGGCGGCATCTACGGCGGAATCATGACGCCTACCGAGGCAGCTGCAGTAGCTGTTTTGTATTCGATTCCAGTTGGGTTTTTTATCTACCGGGGACTTAACAGGAAAAATTTCGTTCAGGTGGTGGTCGAAACGGCGACTACCACCGGCGTGGTTATGCTCATGATGTATTGCATCATGATGCTCAGCCGCATCTATGTGCAGGAACGGCTCCCCGACCTCATAATGAACGTTTTGACCAGCGTTTCCACGAACAAGTACGTCATCCTGCTCATGCTTAACATCTTCATGATAATCATCGGCATGATCATGGACGACGTGAGTGCCATGCTGCTTTGCACACCGATCCTGCTGCCCGTGGTGACACAGCTGGGAGTAAGCCCCATCCACTTCGCAGCTATCATCGGCACCAATCTGGGACTCGGCAACGTCACTCCCCCTACGGCGCCGACACTGTACTTTGGCGGGCGAATGGCGAAAACACCGGTGTCGCAGATGATGAAACCAGCCATGATCTTCATCATCTTCGCATGGCTTCCGACGCTTCTGGCAGTCACCTACATTCCGGAACTTGCCCTTTGGCTACCCAGGCTCGTACTCGGGGGCCGGTTCTGAAAACCTGGTTGAAAGGCTCTATGATGGTGTACAATGCCGGCGGGTTCTTTCCGGCATCGCCGGGAAGGCCCCGTATTTGCGCAAGCAGACTAAAAGTCGCAGAAGCCAAAAAAGGAGTGAAACCCTTGATAAGCACCCAAAAAGACCATCTTTACAAGCTCATACTGGACCTTGTCCGCATTCCCAGCGTCTCTCCGTCCCGGGAGGGAGAAAACAGGATAGCCAGCTTTATTTTCGATTCTCTTCGCGAAATCCCCTATTTCAGGGAAAACCCCTCCGACGTCCGGCTCATACCGATGGAAGACGACCGTTACGAAAGGCATATCGTCTTCGCCCTCGTCAGGTCTAAAAAAGAAACTCCCGACACTGTCCTGCTCACCGGTCACATGGACGTGGTCGACACCAACGTCTGTGGCATCCTGAAGGAAACGGCCTTCGACGCCGAGGAATACACCCGCAAGATCGCCTCGCTTGAACTTTCCCCCGAGGCAAAAAAAGACATGACCTCCGGTGAATGGCTCTTCGGGCGCGGCGTGGCCGACATGAAAACAGGCGTCGCGACGGGACTTTCTGTCCTCGCCGAAGCAGCCAGGGGAGAATTTGACCCGGGCGCCAACCTGGCCGTCCTATATGTAGGCGACGAAGAGAACAACTCCGGCGGCATGCTGGCTGCCGTTCCCGTTCTGGCTTCATTGCAGGAAGAAGAGGGCTTGCGGTTTCTTTCCTGCATCAACACGGAACCGACTTTCGCCGGCGGGTCAAAGGCGGGTCCCTCTATTTACCTCGGAAGCATAGGCAAGATAAACCCCTTCTTCTATTTCGCCGGCAAGGAGACCCACGTGGGGGAATACTACGAGGGCCTTTGCGCGGCGCCCATCGTATCACACCTGGACATCATGCTCGACGGAAACCCCGAATACGCCGACACCCTCGATGGACGGGCATACCCGCCCTATGGCTGCATGCGTCAGCATGACCTGCGCAGAGAATACTCGGCAACGATAATGACCAGGGCGGTAGCCTTTTACAGCTACCTGACCGCCCGGAAGATGCCAAGCGAAATCCTGACAGAATTGAAACACCTGGCCCTGGAGGCCCAAAAACGAGCCATCGAGCAATATGAGAGGTTCGCAAAGGGTTACGAAAAAAGAAATGGCTCCGGCGCGGTGCTGTCGTCCTGGAGGCCGAAGGTCCTCACCTTCGGGGAATTGCTCAAACGCGCCGAAACACTTTTGGGGGACAAATTTCACGACGTCCTGGAAGAAGCCGAGGCATCCTGCGCCCCGGGTGCAGATGAAAGGGAACGTGCTTTCGCCACGGTGGAACATCTCGCAGAGGCTTGTGCGCTAAAGCCGCCTTACGGGATCGTCGGGTTTCTGCCGCCCTGGTATCCGCACCGCACAAACCGTGGTAAAAGTCGCGGTGAAATGGCGATGCGGCACGTGGCCGAAAAACTCCGAGAGGAAGCGAAAACGGCTTATGGCGTCCAACTTGAAATCCGATCTCTTTTCGAAGGCGTCTCCGACCTCAGTTACTGCGGCTTCGAAGGGGGAGCCGAAGAAATACGGACCGTCGGTGAAAACCTGCCGGGATGGGGTAAACTTTATCGTTTCCCCGAAAAGGACCTGCTTAAATTGGACATACCTGTTTTGAACCTGGGACCTTTCGGTAAAGATGCACACAAGAACACGGAACGGATTCACCTCCCTTACTCACTGGAGGTCTATCCCCGTCTTTTGAAAGAAGCCGTCAGGCTTGTGGCCGGAGAGGGTGAAAGCTTGCATGGCGGAGAAGACAACGCTCGCTGAAATAATCGGAAAGACCCTTAAATGGCGGCCTACCAGGCGTTTTTTAAGAGAATGGGCGCTGATTCACGGCGGAGCTTTTCTGGTTGCGGCGGGGATCGTTTATTTTCTGGTCCCGAACAACCTTGCTGCAGGAGGGGTAAGCGGCCTGGCCATGGTGTTGGGTTCTTTCTGGCCGAATCTTCCCATTGGATTCATGATGCTGGGGATGAACATGGTGCTTTTTATCGCCGGTTTCATCCTGGTCGGCAAGGAGTTCGGTGCCAAAACGGTTTACACCAGCTTCCTTGTATCGGGCCTTGCCTGGTTTCTGGAAAGTTTTTTCCCCGTTTCCGGGCCGCTTACGGATGACATACTGGTTCAGCTGGTCTTCGGAGTCCTCTGTTCAGCCATGGGTATGGCCGTGGTCTTCAACCAGAACGCCTCCACGGGAGGTACGGACATCACCGCCAAGATCCTGAACAAGTTCTTTCATATCGACCTGGGCAAGGGAGTGCTGCTTTCGGATTTTCTGATCGTGGCGGGCGCCATTGCCGTATTCGGGCCTCGAACAGGCATGTATGCCCTTCTGGGCGTGATAATGAACGGGCTTTTGGTCGACTGGTTTATCCTGGGCATGAAAGTTCACAAGTACGTGATGATCATTAGCCAAAAAAGCAGCGAAATCTCCGCCTTCATCCTGGAGGAGCTCGAAAGCGGCGCAACCATCTACGAGGCGCGTGGAGCATACACAGGCGAACCGAAGGAAGTGATAGCCACCATACTAAACAGGAGGAAATTCATTCGCCTCAGGAATTTCATAAAGGACATCGACCCCGAAGCCTTCATAAGCGTTCAGTCGATCCATGAAGTGCTCGGAGAGGGTTTTTCCGACATCAGGTCAAGCTGAACTTTTCCGCCTCAAGCGATGATATACTAAATCATTATATGAGGGCCTTCGTGTTTTTAAGAGATAAAGGCCCTCCAATTCCAAGGGCGGAGGCAGGCGCAAATGTCCCTTAACCTTTTGTTGATCCTCATACATGATATTTCCTCAATCGTCATCCGCCTTGCCATGATCGTTCTCATCCCGAGATGGCACCCCCCCGCCGCCGCTACGGCATGGCTTCTGGTTATCTTTTTCTGGCCCATACCCGGGCTTTTCCTTTATCTTCTGGTAGGTAGAAGCAAGTTCCCCCGTGAAAGGATCATGAAACACGAGCGAATGGTCGAACGCCTTGAAAGGGAAACGGCCGTCATCAGCAGCATACGAGAGAGCGCGCCACCCGAGCTTCCGGAAAGGCTGGCATGGTTTTGCAACCTGGCCATGACCCTGGGGGACATGCCCATAACTGGAGGCAACGACGTCCAGTTCATAACCTCCATCAACGAAATGGTGGAACGGCTATCCTCGGAAATCGACAAGGCCGAGCACCACGTTCACCTTTTGTATTTTATCGTGAAAGAAGACAAGGTGACCCGTCCGGTTTTCGAAGCGCTGGAACGGGCCTCCCGCCGCGGTGTCTCCTGCCGGATACTGGCGGACTCGCTGGGGTCGAGCAAATTCCTCAAACGGACGGCGCCAAGGCTGAAAGAAGCCGGAATATCCGTCGTCGGGGCCCTTCCCCCCACCCTTTTCAGGCGAATCAAGGCGGCGGCCCGTTTCGATCTCCGCAATCACAGAAAACTTGCCGTAATCGACGGCAAAAGAGCCTACACAGGCTCCCACAACCTCATAGATCCCACCTACGGAGGGAAGGCCAAAGGCAGACCCTGGCACGATGTAACCATCAGCCTGAAGGGCCCGGTAACCGCACAGCTTCAAAGGGTCTTTCTGGAAGACTGGTACGTGGAAGCGGGAAGCATGCCCGACGATCCTTCCCTGTTTCCCGACAGCGGCTCACCGGGGCAGTCCCTGGTCCAGACCGTCCCGAGCGGCCCCTCCTACCCGACTGAAAACTACCAGCGTCTCGTCGCCTCCGCACTGCATTACTCCAGGCGAAGGGTTATCATAACAACACCTTACCTGATACCCGACGAAAGCCTGCTAGAGGCCATGGAGGTTGCCGTGCTGGGCGGCGCACGGGTTCAGCTCGTGGTGCCCGAAAAGTCGGACCAGTTCCTGGTCGGCAACGCCGCAAGATCCTATTACGAACAGATCATGGAACTGGGAGTCGAGATTTTCCTATATCAGCCGGGAATTATCCATTCCAAGACAATGACAGTGGACAATGACATCGCCTTCGTCGGCACAAGCAATTTTGACATCCGGTCCTTTGCCCTGAATTTCGAGCTCAACATGATCCTGTATCAAGGTGAGGCCCTTTGGACCCTCCGCTCCCTGCAGGAAAGCTATATCGACGAATCCCGAAGGCTTTCCCTCGAAGAATGGCGTAAACGTCCCTTTGCAGCGGAAGCGGTCCAGTCGGTGACCAAACTGTTCAGCCCGCTTTTGTAGCAAAATTTCCTCAAGTCGACGAACCCGCTCGCTTTCGGACGGCAAGATAAGCTTCAAAGAACAAAAAAGATAAAGGGGAAGCGCTACCCCGTAAAAAGGAGGTCTTAAACCATGAAGCTCTACCAGGTGGACTCATTTACCGACAGCCCTTTCGGCGGAAACCCGGCCGCGGTATGCCTGATGGAAACCACACGGGAAGAAAGCTGGATGCTGAAAGTGGCCAGGGAGATGAACCTCTCAGAAACAGCCTTTTGCCTCCCACTTTACGACGGCTACAGCCTGAGATGGTTTACACCCGTAACTGAAGTCGACCTTTGTGGACATGCGACACTGGCGACGGCTCACGTCCTTTGGGAAACAGGATTGCTGGAAACAAACCAGAACGCCAGGTTCCAGACGAAAAGCGGCCTTTTGACCGCCCGCCTGGACGGTTCGTGGGTCCTCATGGATTTCCCGGCCGACCCACCGGAAGCATGTCCCGCGCCTCATGAGCTTCTGGAGGCACTGGGAGTGGGCTCGGCTTCACCAACTTTCAGGGGACGCTTCGACTACCTCGTCGAGATAGAAGACGAAGCCACGCTCACGAACCTTAAACCCGACTATCTGAAATTGCGTCGCGTAAACACCAGGGGAGTCATCGTCACTGCGCCCTCTGACAGAAGGGATTGCGACTTCGTCTCCAGGTTCTTCGCACCTGCCGTCGGAGTGGACGAAGACCCCGTCACGGGCTCGGCACACTGCACCCTTTGTCCTTACTGGTCGCAAAAGCTGGGAAAAGAGGACATGCTGGCCCGCCAGGTTTCGCCCAGGGGCGGAGTCGTGCGAACAGAAATGAAGGGGGCAAGAGTCATAGTCGGAGGTCAGGCCGTGACGGTTTTTGCAGGCGACCTGCTTGCCTGAGTGCGATACCAGACTACGGGAACGCAAGGCGTCCCCGAAGGGAGGGATTGTAATGTCCCTTGAAACGGTTCTTCTGCTTTTTGACCGGAAACGACCATTCTGGACCGCTGAGCTTCTGGAACTAGCCGGGGAGGACCCCTCGACCGCAGACGAACTGGAAAAGAAGGGGTTGATCCTACGCAGGGACGGGGGCTTCGTCCTTTCCGACGCCGGGCGCGAACGTTTCAAACAGTGGGCAGCGGAGTCCTGGCTCGACACTGAACCGGCGCAAGACCCTATGGATACGGACCTCGAAAAGAAACGCCTCGAAACGGCCTTGCGCTTCGATGCCGGATTCAGGGGTTTTCACGGGACGAAACAGATTTTTATAGCGCCGGAACTTTGGTTTTTCCCGGACCTTCAAGTGGACCGCCTCTATGACATCACCCCAGGAGGAGTCAGGTGGCTTTTTCCATCCGACCCGCTCGTCGAGGAACTGATAAAAAAATTCCCGAGGCAGAGGCAACCTGACCCTCAAGACCTGGACACACTCGAGGAATGGGTCCGCGAAAGGCAAATTCCTACAGGCACCTTCGTTCCGGACCTGCTTTGCCTGAACCAGTGCGACTATGCCTATTACTGGAGACATTCCGTCCCCACCGACCGTTTCGGCTTTCTCAACAAGGACAGGCTCTTTTTGCGGTTTGCAAGAGACGTAGAGTCGATGATGCCCGTGGAGCTACTACCGGATATAGCCAAATTCTCGCTTTTTCTCCTCGACAACAGGCAGGTATACCTGCCAGGCTGTTTCGACATCGACACCCAGGAACAGACGGCCTTCACGTGGTGGTTCTGGGCCGTGGAAACCAGGGACGAGGCGAAGGTGTTGCTGCATAAACTCAGGCCGCTGGCGGACCTTCTTGCAGCCCCGGCCATGCCTACGGACCTCTGGGTAATAAGCCTTGAGGACCTTCGGGCCTACGACGAAAAGGCCGAGTCTTTCTACGAGTTCGTCGACGCCGTGGCGGAGTGTCTGACACGCTGAACCGCCTTCCGACGTTGAATTTATACATTTTGGGGGGCTTTGTATGACAGGTTCCGCTCCTTCGAGATCTAACATTCTGTTCGTCCTTTTCCTGGGGATCATCGGAATCTCCACGGGATCTATTTTTGCCCGTTATGCCGACGCCAATCCCATAGCGATTTCGGCATACAGGAGCGGAATCGCCACCGCGGCGATGCTGCCTTTCGTCGTTGCCAGACACAGGGGCGAAATCGCGGCTCTCGAACGAAAAACATTTTTGTTCGTACTGCTGTCAGGGCTTTTTCTGGCCTTGCACTTCGCCACCTGGATTACCTCTCTCTTTTACACCACCATAGCCAGCAGCGTCGTCATTGTTCAGACAATACCCATCTGGACGGCTCTTCTTTCTCCTTTCGTCACCGGAGACCGCGTCTCCCGCTTGAGCTGGTGCGGCATCGGGGTAAGTTTCGCCGGCATGCTGACCATTACCACGGGAGATTTTGCCATTGGGGGAAGGGCGCTTCTGGGCGATTTTCTTGCTCTGACCGGCGCCTGGTTTGCCACGCTGTACTTTCTGACAGGACGCATAGTCAGGCCGCGAATGAGTCTTCCTGCCTACACCTGTATTTGTTACGGAGCAGCCGCTTTTTTTCTTTTTGCTGCATGCCTCGTTTTCGGAATTCCTCTTTCCGGATTTTCGACCCGCACCTGGACAGCCTTCGTGGGAATGGGCCTGGTTTCACAGATTTTGGGACACAGCAGCTACAACTGGGCCCTTAAGCACGTAAGCGCGGGCCTGGTGGCAGTCGCCCTGCTCGGAGAACCTTTGGGCGCCACACTCCTCGCATGGCTCCTTTTCGGCGAAACTCTCACCGTTACGAAGATAATCGGAGGCGTAGCCATACTCACGGGCATCATCATGGCGGCAAAAGGCGAAGGCCGGTCCTGAATGGCCCGCAGGGCACAAAAAGAGGGGTTTTAATCACATGGTATAATATAAAACAATTCAAATTTCGTGAGGGGTCACAGACTTCTCCAACACGGAGGTGAACGCTCTTGACGAAAACAGATGGAACGGCTCGTTTCCGGAAGCGCGTTACGAGTCCTCCCGAAACCCGGCACTCACACGTTCCTTTTTACAACTTTTCTCCCGAGGGTTAAAATTTCTTATTTAGTACGCCTGTCAGCAACATCCAACCGCTCGGTTGGTTCGTCGGTTTTACCCAAACCGACCTTGTAAATTCTACCCCCTTTGTTCCATCGAACATCCAGGTCCATTCAATCGAAAACAGGTGCGTAATGTCCCCGAAAGGTCTGCGGCTTGGCCGCTGTTGCTTTCAAAAAAGGGGGCAGACGCCCGCTATATCGAAAGGAGTGCATCATGAGAAAACTTTTTGCAAGCTTTCTTTTTGTCTGCGTATTCGCGGCAGCACCATCCGCTCTGGCAAAAGACAGGGTGATTTTTACGGACTGGAGCTGGGATAGCGTGCAGGTCCACAACAGGATAGCTGGATACATCCTCGAAAAGGGATACGACCGTGAGGTAGATTACGCTTTCTCGGAAGAAATCCCGGGTGTGCTGGGCATAGAACGGGGAGACTTCCACATAGCAATGGAGGCATGGATCGACAACGCTCCCGGCCTTTTCGACCGTGCCATGAACGGCGGGAATGTGGTCAACCTGGGGAGGAATTTCCCGGACGCACCCCAGGGCTGGTATGTCCCGACCTACGTGATCGAGGGAGACCCCGAAAGAGGCATAGAGCCAATGGCACCGGACCTGAAATCCGTCGAAGACCTGCCCAGGTACTGGGAACTCTTCAGGGACCCGGAACAGAAGAACAAGGGTCGATTGTACAACGGTCCTTCGGGATGGAACGTCAGCGTTATCAACAAAAAGAAACTCGAGGCATACGGCCTCGATGAAACCTACGTGGCCTTCTACTCGGGTTCAGCGAGCGCCCTGGCCACCGCAATCGCTTCCAACTACGAAAAAGGCAACCCTGTTTTGGCCTATTACTGGGAACCCACGCCCCTCCTGGGCATGTACGACATGACAAAACTGGAAGAACCAGCCTATGACCCTGATATCTGGGCTTCCACCGGCGGCTGCGATTTCCCGACCTGCCGCGTGCAAATCATCGCCAACAGGGATTTTATAGAGGCAAACCCCGAGATTGAAGCGATGCTCAGGCGCTATGAAACAACACTGGAACAGACCAACGCCGCCCTCGCTTACATGAATAAAAACGGTGGCGGCTTAATGCGGGGAGCCATCTGGTTTTTGAAAAACCACCCCGAAGACTGGAAATCCTGGGTGAAAGATGAAAAACGCATCGGAAAAATCGAAAAAGCCCTCGCAAAGGAGACGCTTTAGGACGGAGTGATAATTGATGTCTCAAGGCATACGTATAAGCGACGATCAGACTCTTCGGTTGCCTGTATTGCGTTTCCCGAAACTGAGCGAAACCTGCGCGAGTTTTCTCGACTGGGCAGCTCCTTTTCTAAACGGTACGGAGCTTGCCGAAGCGCGCCGCCAGGTAAAGGCCTTTCTGTCTCCCTGGGGAGAGGGACAGGCTCTCCAGCGTGCACTCAACGAAACCCTTGCTGAAGACCCCTCCTTTTTGGGGTACTTGCCCTACTGGGGAAAATGGTATCTCGAGCAGGACGAACCTCTGGGCCTTTATACGAACCCTTATTACCTTCTGGACATGCCGCCTTCGAAACCTCTCGAAAGGGCTGCGGACCTGATTTGTTCCGCTCTCGAGTTCTGTCTTGCCCTGGCGGACGGAGCTCTCGTACCCGACGAGTTAAACGGACGTCCTCTTTGCATGAAGCAATATTCGTCAATTTTTGGAGCCGTAAGGCTCCCCGAAGAGGGTCCGGACCGTTTCGTCCGGTACACTAAACCACGCGGCAGGAGAGGCCTTCCGCGACATATCGCAGTGCTCGCAAAAGGCAGGATTTTTTCCCTGGAAGTTCTCGACGGAAAAAGCCAACCTTACGGCCGACGTGCCATCGAAGAATCGCTGCGTGTACTGACTTCTACCGCGGGAGCTGCCCAGATTCATCCCGGCATCTTCACGACACTCAGGCGCAGCGAGTGGGCCCGTATCCGAAAAGATATCCTGAGAGCCCACAAGAGAAACGAGCAAGCCCTGGAAGCCATCGAGGGCTCTCTATTCGTCCTCTGCCTGGATGACTACGCCCCGGCTGGCGCTGTCGAAGCGGGACGCGCCCTTTTGAGCGGCGGCAACAGGTGGTACGACAAAACACTCCAGATAATAGTCTTCAGTAACGGCCAGGCAGGTATAAATTTCGAGCATTCGCACCTGGATGGCCTTCCAATGACCAGGCTGGCCCGACACTTGGTCGAAAACAAACCAGGACAAAGCGAAATGTCCCGGGGAATTCCGGTTTTTAGGGAGATCTCCCTGAATCTCACCACAGGCCTTCGTAAGCTTATGGAAAAAACAAGCACACGCCTCGATCGGGAAGTCGGCGATTTGGGGACTTCGCTTTTGAGGCTTCCTTTGGGAAAAGGTGACATCAAGAATTTCGGAATCAGTCCTGACGCTTTCGTCCAGCTCGCTTTACTTTTGGCTGGACGAAGACATTGGGATCGTTGGATCAGCATATCCGAGGCAGTGATGCTGAGGCTCTTCGACAGCGGCAGAACGGGAGTCATGAGGACACTCACACCTGAGGCTCTCTCCTTTGTGACACTTATGAATTCTTCCACGGCAACACGCAAGGCCAGGGCCGAAGCACTAAAGAAAGCATCCAAGGCGCACAGCGAACGCATCAAGAAATGTCTTGAAGGACGCGGCCCCGAAGAGCACCTTAACGCGCTTTTGGCCATTCATCGCCACAAGGCAGGGAAAGACTCTCCACGCCCGGTCCTTTTCGCTGGAAAGGCATGGAACCGTTTGCAGGATACACTAATTGCCTCGAGCACCACGCGCGATGAAGGATTGGCCCTGGCCGGCTGGGGGCCCCTTTCCCTGGAAGGTCTCGGTGCAAGGTACATGAAAACCGACCCGAATATCTTGATAAACCTGAGCTACCGGGAAAGCTCCAGTAATGATCCCGAGGGCTTTATGGAAACGCTTCTGGCCTGTGTAAAAGAGATGATGTTACTGTTCGAGGAAGTCGAAGTCAAAAAGAAAGATACGCCTGTATAGCAAAAGCTCTATAAAGGTTTTGGAGCGAAGCGATTTTCAAATACCCGAACATCTAATAAAATAGCGGGTGTATCCCGTGTCGTCCGGAGACCGCCTTAGCTGCGGGCAAGGTAGACATGGCGACACAATCCAGAAGATGAAAGGAGGAGGTCCCATGACTTTCAACATCCGTTCCAATGCTTTCGAAGAGGGGGGCAGGATTCCTCGCAAGTACACCTGCGATGGGAGTGACCTGTCGCCCGCACTGGAGTGGGAAGGAGAACCCGAAGGTACTCAAAGTTTCGTTCTGATAATGGACGATCCCGACGCTCCAGTTGGAACCTTCACTCACTGGACGCTATGGAACATACCGTCTGCCACGCACTCTATCCCCGAGGGATCCTCCACCGGAATATCGGGACGCAACGGTTTCGGCCGAATCGGGTATGGTGGTCCATGTCCGCCCAAAGGACATGGACCGCACCGCTACTTTTTCCGTATTTTCGCACTGGACGTTCCCTCCATCGACCTCAGGGAAGGTTCTACCCGTAAAGAACTGACACAGGCCATCGAATCTCATGTCCTGGCCACGGCGGAGTGTATGGGCATTTACGAACGTTAGTTTCAAAAACACAGTCGAGGCCGGGGAACGAAGCTCCCCGGCCTCTTTCTTTTACGATGCAAGACAAATATAGTTTCATTTGTCCCGGCATCGCAGTTTCATCACATTGCGCTTAGCTTAAGGTCGAAAAAGACGAAAGTCTCACACCGCCTTTTTTGACCGCTATAACCTATGAAACCTTGTCTTTCAGGGTTTTCCCCGCGCGGAAGGCGGGAACCTTCCTGGCCGGTACGTCAATGACCTTGGAGGGGTCCTGGGGATTGCGTGCCTGTCGGGCGCTGCGTTCCCTGGTCTCGAAAGTCCCGAAGCCCGCGAGCTGCACTTTCTCGCCCTTTGCAAGGGCCGAAGAAATTTCCTCGACTACAGCTCCTACAACCTCCGCGGCCTTGCTGTTGCTCAAACCAGTCGCTTTCGCCACAGCCTGAACGAGTTCCGTCTTATTCACTGCGTTACATCCTCCTCTCATAATGGCCGTAATGTCATAGATTATTGCATTGACGGGCTTTTCCCGCAAGGGTTAGGGCTAAAGCCCGTACTTCAAT
>NPIG01000239.1_pt3 | contig 27300 bp, 20 predicted proteins | sample 8637441 | NCBI WGS metagenome assembly NPIG01 (sample SAMN07420675, study PRJNA396082) | bioreactor metagenome | isolation source: sample BR6 brine-fed electro-methanogenic bioreactor BR | place: Japan: Kochi | collected 2016-06-14
CGACGAGGCTGCCTTCCCGAATGCGTTCGAGTTCGCTCCTGACGGCCCGTTCGAAGCGCTCGCGCGCCTCGCGCGCGGACTCATCTCCCACCACGCGCCGGTCGTAGACCTCGAAGAGTCCAGCGTTGAACCGGAGGTGCTCTGAGGCTGACATGATCGGCAACACCGGCCGGTCGATCTCATGAAGTCCATCGACGAGAGTCATCGGGACATCGAGTTCGCTGGCCACGATCTCGCATGTGCTCTTCGCCTTGGGCTCGCGGCTGCTCACGAGCCGACACGGAAGAAAGCTCCGCAGATGGTCCGCGAGGCGCTTCGACTGCGTGCGCCCTTCCGAACTCAGCTCCCAATCTCGAGCAGGCCGAGACCCATCAAGACTCGGCTGCGCGTGCTTGACTAGAACAACTCGCCCAGGCGTCACCGCTTCTCCGCTTCCTGCCATGTCGACCTCGGAGCTGCCGAATGCGTTCCGCGAGTTGGGAGCACTCCCCAACCGCGTGCGGCGATGAGCCCCCCAAGTCATTGCCGGAGGCAACTGTACAGTCTCCTCTCGAGACTGCGTCTCGAGACGATTCGCGAGCGACGGGCTTCGACTTCGCTCAACACTCGTCCACCGGCCGATCCAGCGCCCGGTACGCCACCGCCTCCGCGATCTCCCTCTCTTCGATCGTGTCCTTGTTCGCGAGGTCGGCGAGCGTGCGCGCGACCTTGAGGATGCGGTCGTGGGCGCGGGCGGAGAGACGCAGGCGCTCCATCGCGAGCTCGAGGTGGCGCCTCGCGCCGATGCTGAGTTCGCAGGCATGTTCGAGGTCGCGGCCGCGCAGGGTGGCGTTCGAAGTCGCGCCGAAAGCCGCGTTTCTTTCGACCTGGCGCTCACGGGCGGCCACGACGCGCGCGCGGACGAAGGCGGAGCGCTCGCCGGGTTGGCTGCGGCCGAGGTCGGCGGCGGAGACGGCAGGGACGAGCACGTGCAGGTCGATGCGGTCGAGCAAGGGGCCGCTGATGCGGGCGCGGTAGCGCTCGATCGTGCCGTCGGAGCAGCGGCACTCGCGCATGGTGCTGCCGTGCCAGCCGCAGGGGCACGGGTTCATCGCCGCGGCGAGGAGAAAGCGCGCCGGGAAGCGCGCCGCTCCAGCGATGCGCACGACGGTGACGACGCCGTCCTCGAGCGGCTGGCGCAGGTTCTCGAGGACGCTGCGTGGAAACTCAGGAAGCTCGTCGAGAAAGAGGACGCCGTGGGTCGCAAGCGTGACTTCTCCTGGGCGTGGGTAGGAGCCGCCGCCGATCAGGCCCGCGCTCGAGACGCTGTGGTGCGGCGCGCGAAACGGACGCTCCGCGACGAGGCCGCCGCCTGGGCAGAGCAGACCCGCGGCGCTGTGCGCGCGGGTCGTCTCGAGCGCTTCGTCGCGGGTCAGCGGAGGGAGGATCGTCGCGATCCGGCGCGCGAGCAGCGTCTTGCCCGAGCCGGGGGGGCCGATCAGGAGCAGATTGTGCCCGCCGGCCGCCGCCACTTCGAGCGCGCGGCGCGCGGCGCGTTGCCCCTTCACCTCGGCGAGGTCGATGTCGTCGCCGGCTCGGGGCTCCGGTGGCGGAGGCCACGGTGTGAGCGCGTCTTCGTCACCGCGCAGGTAGCGCACGGCCGCGCCGAGGTCGCGCACCGCGCAGACCCGCACGCCATCGACCTGAGCCGCTTCCCGGGCGGCTTCCGGGGGAACCAGAATCTCGGCAAAGCCACTCTCTCGCGCGCGGAGAGCCGCCGAGAGGGTGCCGCGCGCGGGTCGCACGACACCGTCCAAGCCCACCTCGCCGTAGGCGAGCACCCGTGCGGCGCCCGCCCGGTACGCGCTCTTGCGCAGCGCGGCGACAGCGAGGCAGATCGGCAGGTCGAGGCCCGTGCCGGCTTTGCGAATCGAGGCCGGAGCGAGGTTGATGATCACGTTCTGCTCGCCCTCGCTGCTCCACAGGTTGTGGGACTGCAGCGCGACCTTCAGCCGGTCGCGGGCTTCCCGCACCTCGACCTCGGCCTGGCCGAGGATGGTCGAGCGCGGCAGGCCTCCGGCCTTCGCGGCCTGAACCTCCACACGAAATGCCTCGATGCCGTAGAGCGCCGCGCCGAAGGCGCGCACGACGTTCGGTCGACCGCCCATGAAAAGGCCCCTCCTCGTCACGCACGTTAGCGCTGCGCAGCGAGGAGGGGAGCGTCGGGCAAGTGCGGGGATCCCGGGGCTGGGATAGTCGGGGATCCCCGCGGTCGGGGAGTGGGAAGGGGCTTCCCGTTGGGGGGCTGCTCAGTCGGTACGGAAGGGTTCGACCAGGTCTCGGAGCGCCGCCGCCATTTGGGAGAGGCTCTCCGCGGAGCTCAGCGCCTCGCTGGCCGCGCCGGCCGCGCTCGCTGCTGCCTCGCGGAGCTGCAGCATCGCCTCGGCCGTCTGCGAACTGCCGGCCGCCGCCTCGGTCACGTTTCGTGTGATCTCCGACGTCGTGACGGTTTGCTCCTCGACCGAGGCCGCGATCGTCTGCTGGGCCTCGTGGATGCGCCCGAGCACGTCGCAGATCTCGCGGATGCCGGCTCCTGCCGAGACGGTGCCGGTTTGAATCCCGCCGACGCGGTTCGCGATCTCCTCCGTTGCGTCCGAGGTCTGCTTCGCGAGCTCCTTGACCTCCGTCGCGACGACCGCGAAGCCCCGGCCGGACTCGCCGGCGCGCGCTGCCTCGATCGTCGCATTGAGAGCGAGAAGGTTCGTCTGTTGCGCGATGGAGTTGATCAGTTTGACGACCTCGCCGATCTCTTCACCGGCGCGCTCGAGCTCTTCCATCTGACCGGCAGAGCCCTGGCCGATCGTCACCGCGGCGGCCGCGGTCTCGCTCGCTCCTTGCGCGTTCTTCGAGATCTCCTGGATGCTCGCGTCCATCTCCTCGGTCGAGCTCGCGACGGTCTGCACGTTGGCGGTCACCTGCTCGGAAGCGCTGGCGACGGTCTCCGCCTGCCCCGAGGTCTGCTCCGAGGTACTCGCCATCTGTCCGCTGACGGCGGAGAGTTGCTCGGAGGCAGCCGCGAGCGCGACGGCGCTCTCTCGCACCTGAACGATCGCGTGGCAAAAGGCCTGGGCGACGCCGTTCGTCGCCTGGCTAATCTGCTCGTACGCACCCTCGTAGCGTGTCTCGATCTGCGCGGTCAGGTCCCCGGAGGCCAGCCGGCCGCTGACGTCGACGATCTCCGTGATGGGCTTCTCGACAGCATCGACGATCGAGTTGACCTTCTCGAGCAGGTTCCGGTAGCTGCCCTCGAAGCCGGTGAGTTCGGCGCGCTCGGTGAGCTGGCCCTGGACCGCATGATTGGCGAGATTGGCGACCGTCTCGGCGATCTTGTACTCACCGCTGATGTCGAGGACGTACTCGACCGCGCCCTTCACGTGGTTCTGCGCGTCGCGCAGCGGCGCCCCCGTGTAGCGGATCGGCACTTCGAGTCCGCCGGGACGCGCGATCGTGTCACCCGTCTCCGCCCGGCCGGAGGCCATTGCCCGCGCGCAGCGGCAACGCTCCGTGCGGCAGTGCTCCGTGTTGAAGAGCTCGTAGCACTTGCGCCCCTTGGCCGCGCCGTCGGGCAAGCCGAGCAGGCTCTCGCCGTGCCGGTTCATGTAGAGAACGTTGTACTCGTTGTCGATCGCCATGACCGGGGTCGGGATCAGCGAGAGGACTTGGGTATCCATGCCCTTCTCTTCATCCGTCCGCACAGCTCTATCGAGGCTCGCCGTGAGCGTCATTGATTCCCCTCCTGCACAACCGCACGTTGTTGCCACTACATATGGCCGGCGCTAAGCCGTGCCCAACCAAGGGTTTATCTAGACTCCTTCTCGGGATCGTTCAACTGGATTGTCAAAAAAAGTCGGATCAAAAATAACTCACACAAAAGCCCACGAAAAGCGTCGGAGATTATATGCGAAACTAAGACACAAGGCGAAACCCAGTGATAGAGCGGTCCGCGATGACGCGCAGACGCCATGCGAGGTGTCCCCGTATCGTCAGTCGCTTCGACTGACGAATCCCCGACTGCGATCTCGAAGAAGCTTCGGGCGGAGGCCCGCTCGCCCCACATGACCAGGGCCGCGAGACGGTCGACGGCCACGGCTGATTCCGAAGGCAGCGCCGACTCCTCTTTTTTGCCCTCTTTTCAAACAACCCGAAATTAGTGAGAATGGGTTGTCGTCCGTAGGCCCCCGGGCGGCGTTTCTCACGGCCCCGAGAGACGCCAGCAGCCGCGAGTGGCGGGATCAGGGCGCAAGCCCGCCACCCGCGGTGCCCGGGTCAACACCCCACAAACCACGAGGCCATCGAGATGGACGTGCANNGCCATCGAGATGGACATGCAGGAGCGCTCCGTCAGCGGACGGCGAGCTTGTCTCCGGGGTGGATCACCGTGTCCGGCGCCAGGCCGTTGAGCGAGCAGAGGCGCTCAACCGTCACGCCGTAACGCCGCGCGATCTTGTAGAGCGACTCGCCCCGCCGCACGACGTGGGTCTCCCCGTCGGTGCCGCGGGAAGCCGTCGCGCTCGAGGCCCCCCGGCCCGGGATCGTGAGCTTCTGACCGGGGCGCAACACCGAGCGCTTCGAAAGCCCGTTCGCGCGCAGAAGCGAGTTCACGCTGATCCGGTGTGCCTGGGCGATGTCCCACAGCGTATCGCCACGCCGGACGGTGTAGTTGCCGGTGCTCGTCGGCACGGGCGCCGACCGACGCGCCGTCGTGGCCGGCGCATTCCCGTTCTTCGTCACGCGCAGACGGTCGCCCGCGATGATCCGCGTCGAGCGGCCGAGGCCGTTCCAGGCCTGGAGCTGCCGCACGCTGACGCCGAAACGGCGCGCGATGACGCCGAGCGTGTCCCCGCGGCGCACGCGGTAGCCACCGCTGGAGTCGGCGACCCGGCGGGTCGCGCGCGAGGCGCGCGGCGGCGGTCCCTTCGGAACCTCGAGCACCCGCCCGATGCTCAGGAGGGTGCGGCGCCCCATCCCGTTCGCCTGCTGGATCGCGCGCACGGTCGTGCCGTAGCGCCGCGCGATCGCACCGAGGGTCTCCCCTTTGCGGACGCGGTGGAGCTGCTTCTGGATCCACTGGTCGCGCGGGATCGCGGCGAGCTCGGTCGCGAAGTGCGCGGCACGTCCCACGGGCACGTTGAGCCGGTAGTTCGGATACTTCGGCGGCGTCTGGCCGCGGCGCAGGGCCGGGTTGAGCTGCTTGAGGACCCGCACATCGGTCCCGGCGGCACGCGCGAGCACCTCGAGGTCGGCCTGATCCGGGACGATCACCTCCTCGAAGGTGAGCGGCGGGAGCTTCTCGAGGTCGGTGAAGCCGAACTTCGCGGGGTTCTTCGAGATCAGCGTCGCCGCGATGATCGCCGGCACGTAGTTGCGCGTCTCGCGGCGGAAGAAGCGGCGGCGCGCGAGGGTCCAGAAGTCCTTCGTGCGTGCCTTCTTGATCGAGCGGCGCACGCGCCCCTCACCGGCGTTGTAAGCGGCGAGGGCAAGGTACCAGTCGCCGAACTCCGCGTAGAGGTCGCGGAGATAGGTCGCCGATGCGCGGCAGGACTTCTCCGGCATCGCGCGCTCGTCGACCCACCAGTCGACCCGCATGCCGTAGCGCCGACCGGTCGAGGCGATGAACTGGAAGATGCCGCGGGCCCGGGCGCGCGAGTACGCGGAGGTCTTGAATCCGCTCTCGACGTGCGCGAGGTAGATCAGATCCCGAGGCACGCCCTCTTCGGCGAAAATTTCACGGAAGCGCTCTTCGTACATGCCGGAGCGCCGCAGGCTCCCCTCGAACCAGTTCGAGAGCCGCCCGCCCTTCTTGTAGACCTCGAGCCACCCGAGGACGCGGTCGTTGATCTCGACCGGCCAGTCGGGCTCGAGATCCTGGATGGCCTCGGTAACAGCCGCACGTTCACTGGGATCGAGCGCCGGCGCGGGCTCGTCGAGCAGACCGCTGCCGCCCCGCTCGAATCGCTCCGCGGCGAAGGCTTCGAAGCGGCGCGCCGCGACCTCACCGAAGGAAGCCTGCTCGGCCTCGATCGCTTCGAGGTGTGCCGCCCACTCCGCATCGCGCTCCGCGAGCGGGGTGGCGAGCGCTACCGCGTCCTCCCAGGTGTCGGCGGCCTCTTCGACGAGCCCGAGACGCACCTGCTCGCGCGCGAGCACGAGGAGCTCGCCGATCGCGGCCTTCGCGGCGGCGCTCTCTTCGGCGCTGACCGGTGGAGGCCCCGCAGGGGCGGCCGGCACGGGTTCGGCGACGGGCGCACGCAGGGCGGTGCCCCCACCACACCCGGTGGCCAAGGCCAGCACTCCGGCGAGTAGGAAGAAAGCAAGACGAACAGTCGGGCGAGGCTCTCGGAAGACGTGCAAGGTGGTGAACTCCCGGCGCGTTCCGGCGCACCACGCCGGACTAAGGCGAATATAGGCGACGTTTTCCCGCACCGTCAACGAAGCGAGCGAGAGAGCGCGAGTCTTGATTGACCCTCCGCCGCCCAGCCCCTAATCTTGGGGCTCTCTCAGCGAATCAGAATACGACCCACGGAGGGTGAGCACCCATGAGCAGCAGGAGCCTCGGCGGCAAGTCAGGGGCCACGAGAGGGGCCGTGTCGCGTGACGACAAGGTCAAGGCCCTCTCGATGGCGGTTGGCCAAATCGAAAAGCAGTTCGGCAAGGGCGCCGTCATGCGCCTCGGCTCGGACCACAAGCTGGACGTACCCAGCATTTCCACGGGCTCGCTCTCGCTCGACTGGGCGCTCGGCATCGGCGGCGTCCCCCGCGGCCGCGTCGTCGAGATCTACGGCCCGGAGTCCTCGGGAAAGACGACGCTCGCGCTGACGGTCGTCGCCAAGGCCCAGCAGTCCGGCGGCATGGCTGCTTTCGTCGACGCGGAGCACGCGCTCGACCCGCAGTACGCCACGAAGCTGGGCGTCGACGTCGACAATCTGCTCGTCTCGCAGCCCGACAGCGGTGAGCAAGCGCTAGAGATCGCCGAAGTGCTCGTCCGCTCCGGCGCGCTCGACGTCCTCGTCATCGACTCCGTCGCGGCGCTCGTGCCGCGCGCCGAGCTCGAAGGCGAGATGGGCGACAGCCACGTCGGCCTCCAGGCCCGCCTGATGAGCCAGGCTCTCCGGAAGCTGACCGGGATCGTCGCGAAGTCGCGCACCTGCCTGATCTTCATCAACCAGCTCCGCGAGAAGGTCGGTGTGATGTTCGGCTCGCCAGAGACGACCTCGGGTGGCCGCGCGCTGAAGTTCTACTCGAGCCAGCGCATCGACATCCGCCGCATCGGCGCGCTCAAGGACGGCGACCTGCTGTGGGTGCGGCTCGAGGAGCGCCGCATCGACCTCATCGACCGCGACGCCTTCCTGGCCGGCGAGATGAAGCTTCTGGCCGAAGCGCCGGCGGCGGAGCGGGCCGATCTGGTCAAGGAACGGCGGGCGAAGATGGAGAAGCGGCAGCTTCAGGTCGCGGCCTGCAGCGTCCTCGACCATGTGAGCGACGCCGAGCGCGGCGTGGTTCCGGAAGCGGTGGACAAGCGCGCCGTCCTGCCCTGGCCGCCGCAGGCCTAGACGGGTCGGCCTAGGTCCTGGCGGTGCGGTCCTTGCTTTTGCCCCGGAACATCAGGGCGAAGGGCAGCTTGAGCAGTTCGTAGATGACGAACCCGACGACCAGGCCGATGGCGGCGTAGATCAGGCTCTCCACGTCGACGGGCAGCGCCGGCGTGAAGTTCTCCAGGGTCCGGGTGGCGATAATCCGGTCCATGTGGGTCAGGAACACGAACGGCTTGGCCATGAAGCCGGCGTTGGCGATGGCGTCATGGGAAGCCTGGATCTCCTGGACCCGGCCCAGAGCGTCATTGATCAGGATGTCGCGGGTCTGCTGCGCCATCTCGCGGTAGCGTTCGCTCTCCAGGACGGTCTGGTAGTTGCGCTGCGCCTCGTCGAGATGGCCGCCGATCCGTTGCAGGTACTGCTGGATGAACTCCTGCAGCTGGGAAACGACGGCGCCGGCCGTGCCCGCGAAGGCGGCCGCCATAAGGGTATCGAGTTTACGCGTGAGCCATCCCATTTTGGCCTCGTCGGTTCTTCCTTCCGCCCCGGCCGTATAGGGGACGATTGGGGTAAAATATTGGCAGGGTCGGCGCCGCGCGTAAAGTTACCGTTATCCGTCTATTTATACCGGGATACCATCAAGAACTCGAGCCACCTTTCTCAGGCATGGGCAAGGTCCAGACAATAATTGATGAATATCAAAAAGTGGTAAAGCAGCGTGAAGAACAATTTTTGATAGAAACACACAGCAATACGTACTGGTAAAAACCCGAAGTCGCTGTTTTTCTTGGATTCTGTTACAATTTGACCATATCGCGATGGGGCACCGGGGAATTTTACCCGAAAAAGTTGGTATACGGAGGGCATGCCGTGGCCGAAATGGCTTTGGACCGGGTTGATATTCTGATGGTCGATCCCGACCGCAATGCACAATCCGTGCTCAGGACCATTCTCGGCAACAGCGGTTTCCGCAATTTCCAGACGGGCCGAAGCATCGAGGAAATGCGGAACCGGGTCGACGAGACCATCCCCGACCTTCTGATCAGCGAATGTGAACTCCCAGACGGAGACTTCTGCGACTTCGTCTGCAGCCTTCGGCATCACGACCTCGGTCGGAATCCCTTCGTTTCCATCATCGCGCTGACCCAGGCGCCAAATCCCGACATGGTCACCCGCATCAGCAACAGCGGAGTCGATCACCTGGTGGTGAAGCCGTTCTCGACGGCCCAGGTGGTCGACCGGATCATGACGCTGATGAAGTCCCGCAAGCTGTTCGTGGTGACCAGCGACTACATCGGTCCCGACCGCCGCCGGGATTCCAACCGCGAAAGCAAAATCACCAGAATCGCGGTGCCGAATACATTGAAGGCCAAGGCACTGGGCACGGCAACGCCCGAAGACATCCAGCGGGCCATCGACCTCACTCTGGCCGAGATCAACATTCAGAAACTCGAACGCTACGACGACGAGATCGGCTTTCTGGTCGATCGCATCGTTCCGGCATTGGCGAACGGCCGTCCGGACACCGAGGCGACAAGCTACCTGGAACGGCTGCTCTATGTGGCCGGCGACACGGGCCGGCGCCTGACCGGCACCAAGTACGCCCATGTTTCCGAGCTTTGCGAGGCCCTGCTGACGGTTTCGGATTCGGTCTACGCCTCTCTCGGCCGGCCCGATCCGCGGGACATCCAACTCCTCCGTCCGCTTTCGCAGGCGATCCGGGTCGGGTTCGGAACCAACGAGAAGATGGTGGCCGCCGCGCACGAGATTTCCATAAAGGCATTGGAGCGGTTCCGCAGGGCGCAGGCGGAGAAATCCCCCCACACGCCACAACGGAGAAGCACCGATACGGTGGAAGCCGAGGCACCTCCCTCTCCTTCCGGGAAGACAGCCGTTTGGATCGCCACACCGGAAATCGAAGAGATCCCGGCATCACCGGTTGCGGCCGAACCGCTCTCGGAGGCAACCGAGGGCGTTGCCGCACCCGCAAAACCCAACACGTCCACCCATGACTTCAACACCAGCTTCGCGCGCAGCCTGTGCGCCTTCCTGCACGACCGGCTGACGCCGTGGCACGTCGAATCCAGGAAACAGGCTCCGTTGCCTTTCGCCCTGTCGGCTTCGTTTGCGACCTGTTTCGAAGAGGCCGTGCGCCTGCATATCGCCAACGCAATTCCGCGCACCCGCCGCATGGTCGTGCTGGCCCAGAATCTCAATCCGAACGAATCGTCCGAGGCGGTTTTCCGACCCTTGTTCGACGAACCCAACCCCAGGGACAATGTTCCCCGTTTCCTTTGGAACAGCTGGTGGGACGAAATCCGCAATGCGCTCTCCGGCCAGGCGGATCAGAACCCCAACACCTCCTTTCGCGAAGACGCCAAGCAGATCTGGCACTTCCTGCAGGCTGGTGCCGCGGATGGCAACTACGATCCGCCCCAGCTTCAAGACATTGCCTTTTTCAAATCCCTGTTCGATTTCACGACCACTGGTATCCATAATGGAAAGACCGGTCTCCAACAGGTGCTCCAACATGAGGCGAGTGGCGAGGCGCAGGAAGGTGCATCACGCAACTTCATGCTGGCTCAAATCGAGAACCAGCCTCCGTATCTCGGTGACCTGCTGGCCCTGTGGGCCTATTTCACGCGAAAGGACTTCACACCAGCCATACAGAAGTCCTTCATCGCAAGCACGGGGAGAACCCTAAGCGAACGCCGGCTGGTTTTGCCTTTCTATCTGCGTTGGGCACCGGATCTGACACGACGCAACGAACCTAAATGAAAGACTGCGCGTGGACGTCATTCTGCCGGAGGATACCAGTGTGCCCCCGATTTCCCATGTTTCGTCTGCCTTTCCCGGAGCGGCGGGAATCGATGGATTCCTGCGAAGGAACTTGGAGTGGTTTTGCGACTGACGCGATTGTGAGATGCATGCCGGACCGGTTCAGCCGAGGGGACCAAGGTGATTGGACCTGAACTGATTAAATGCCTGTTGCTTCTGCTGTCGCTGTCTATTCTGCAGAGCTATGTGCTGCGCCTCTCCGGCAAGGAAACCGGCCTCGGTAAAATCCTGTCCGGATTGGTCTTCGGGTTCGCAGCGATTGCCGGCATGGTCATGCCGTTGACCCCGCTACCGGATGTGACTTTCGATGGCAACGCCCTTTTCCTGAGCTTCGCCGCGCTCCGGGGAGGTCCCGTTGTCGCGGGGGTGGCTGTGATCTTGACCGCGGGGTTCAGGAGTCTCCAGGAAATCCCGGCGCTTCCCACGGCGCTCATGATCATGGCCACGGCGATCGGAATCGGTCTGGTCGCCCGCCATCTCGTGGAAAGGTTTCACATTCCGCCAAGCCCGCTCGCATGGCTGATCTTCGGCGGGGTCGTCCACTTGGCCACGGCCCTGTGCATGTTGCTTATCCAGGATACCGCACCATCGGATACGATCTACCGATCGATCATCGCCCAACTCATCGCGTGCCCTCTCGCGACGATGGTGCTCGGTCTGCTCCTCTTCAGTGTGGATCGCCACCTTCAGAAGGAACAGCAACTCCGGGAGAGAGAGACACGGTTTCGCGATCTCGCCAACAGTTCCGGCGACTTCTTCTTCGAGCAGAATACCGACGGCATGATCACCGAGGTCAGCGAACGTTTTGAAGAAATCACCGGTATTTCGCGGGAGAAAGTCGCCGGCCGACTGTTTCGGCGCATAATCGACTGGCAATCCGTTGGCCCCGAGGCAAAACGGGCCCTTTTGGCGCAAAGCGAACAACGCCCTTACAAGGATGTTGAAATCCCGCTCCGCCTCGAAGGAGGCCGCCTTTTGTGGCTTCGGGCCAGCGCCCTGCCCCTTTTTTCCGAAAAGGGGACCTTTCTGGGATTCCGCGGAGCCGCGACCAACATCACACGCCAAGTCTGGGAACGGAACACGCTGGCCGAACGAGAACGCCGGCTCAACGCCCTGTATGACAACATGCAGGAAGGCTTGGTCGTCTATCAGCTCGTCCGCAACCGCGTGGGAAAACTGATCGACTATCGCCTGATCGACGCCAACCCTGCCTTCGAAAGGCAAACCGGTTTGGTCCGTGAGAGCGTTATAGGCCGCTTGGCCTCTCTGGTTTACGGAACCGGATCAGCCCCTCATTTGGAGAAATACAGTCGCGTTGCAGAGTCGGAACAACCGGTCCAATTCGAAGCCTTTTTTGAAACCCTCGGACGGCATCTCACCATTTCCGCCTTCTCCCTCGGAGAAGATCTCGTCGTTTCGGTGTTCCGCGACGTTACCGATGCCGTACGGGGTATGGAACAACTGCGAGCCAGCGAAGCCCGTTTCCGGGACTACGCGGATTGTGCCGCCGACTGGTTCTTCGAACTGAACGCCGAAGGAGCGATCACCTATCTTTCGGACCGGTTCGAGCAGATTGTCGGCGCCCCGAAAGGGTTTTTCCTGGGGAAGAACTATATCGATCTGTTCGAGGACACCGAGGCTCTTGCCAAGCCGATCGAGACGATCCGCCAACAGCGCCCTCTGCGTAACACCGAAGCTCGCCTCAAGTTGCCGAACGGCAACCGGGTCTGGATCCGCGCCAGCGCCAATCCGCTATTCGACAAAAGCGGAGATTTCGCCGGATACCGCGGGACCGCCACCGAAGTTACCGCGGAAAAAGAGTTCCATGCCGCCATCATGAGGGAACGGGATCGGGCCCGCCTCTACCTGGAAATGGCCGGTACCATCATGGTGGTCATGGATCGGGACGGAGCGATCAAGGAGATCAACCGCAAAGGTCAGGAACTACTTGGCCGAACCCGTGAATCGATGATCGGGCGCAGATGGGTGGATATCGCCGTACCGGAAGAGGAAACGGAAAAGATCCGTGCAATCCACAGCGCTCTCATGAACGGCGAACTCGACGCATCCGACCATATCGTTTCCAAGCTCGTCACCTCTGCCGGCGAGGAACGCATCATCGCATGGACAAACAGTTTCATCGAGGACAGCGAGGGGAGGATCTTTGCGAGCATCAGTTCCGGCGAAGACATCACGGAACGGCGGGAGGCCGAAATAGCCCTTGCCGAAAGTCAGCGGCAGCTCGCGACCCTGATGAGCAACCTTCCCGGAATGGCCTACCGCTGCCGAATCGACCGGGACTGGACCATGGAATTCGTCAGCACCGGCGCAGAGAAACTGACCGGATACAGGGCTTCCGATATCGTTGAAGGTGGGAAAATCGCCTACGGCCAGTTGATCCACCCGGATGATCGCGACCGGGTTTGGAATGAAGTCGGAAAAACAAAAAAATCCGGAAAACCGTTCAGTTTCATATACCGGATCACGACAGCCGGCGGCGAGCTTCGCTGGGTCTGGGAACAGGGACGCGCGATCTATGCACCGGACGGCAGTCCCCAGGCGCTCGAAGGCTTCGCCAGCGACATCACGGACCGAATTGAATCCGAGCAAGCCCTGCGGGAAAGCGAGGAACGCTTCCGCAGCATGTTCGAGAACAGTTCCGACGCTATCGTCGTGCGCAACGACGCGGCAGGACGTTTCGAGGATGCCAACCCTGCGGCCCTCGATCTGTACGGGTACAGCCGCGACGAGTTTCTCCGGCTTTCACCGCTCGATCTCACCGCCGAGATCGGGCCCACCCAAACGGCGATAGAGCGTCTCGAGAGAGAAGGCCACCTCCATCTCGACCTTCGTTGGCACAGGAAGAAGGATGGTACGGTCTTTCCCGTCGAGGTCAGCGTGTGGACCTTCCCCTTGGGGGGAAGCCGCAAATTCGTGGCTGCGATGCGTGATATTTCCCGGCGCGTTGCCGCCGAATCCGCACTCAGGGAGAGCGAAGCCCGGTTCCGTGCCATTCTCGAAGCGTCACCGAGCGCCATCTTCCTGAAAGACCGCGGCGGGCGGTACGTTCTGGCCAATCCTGCATTCTGCGCCCGTGTCGGGCTTCCCCTGGCTGAGATCATCGGCAAAAGGGTTCGTGATGTTCGCCCTCCCAGCGCCATTGTCACGTCGGAGGAGCATGACCAGGAAGTCATGGAAAGCGGGACCCAGAAGACTCTCGAGATGACCGTGCAGGAGCGTGATTCCCAGTGGCACACCTATCTGAGTGCGAAGTACCCGATCGTCGACGCGGACGGGAACATTTCCGGGCTCGCCTGTGTCAGCACCGACATCAGCGGCCGTATCCAGGCCGAAGCCGCGCTGGCCGAGAGCGAAATCAAATTCCGCACCATCGTCGAAATGATCTCGGAAGGAGTCCTCGAGTTTGATCCCGATGGCACCGTCACCTTCACCAGCAACCGCCTTCTGGAAATGCTCGGATACGACCAGGGTGGAATGCTTGGACAATCCTATTTGAACTTCGTCGACGAAGACTGGAGAGGACCGCATCGGAAGCGACGGGCCAAACAAAAAGCTGCCGGCAGCGGCAATCGTCAGGAGATCTTGTTCCGTCGAAAGGACGGCTCGGAAATGTGGGCCACCGTGTCGACGACGCCGAAACGTGACGAATCCGGCGGCATCGTTTCCTACGTCACCCTGATCACCGACATGACCCACCAGCATCAGTTGGATACCAGAATCCGGAATCTCGAGGATCACCTGACGCATGCATCACGCATCTCGCAGGCCGGTGAACTCGCCACCAGTTTCGCCCACCAGCTCAATCAGCCATTGGCCGCCGCACGATTCTATGCACAGGGGCTGCTTGACCAATTCAGCCGCGGCGAGGTCGACCAGCCGGAGGTGCAGCGCATCGTCGGTACGATCGATGAACAGATGCGCCGGGCCAGCGAAGCGATTGCCCATATTCGGGCATTCCTCAGACGCCGAAAGACGACCAGGGAAGATGTCGCCCTGAACGATGTGGTCCGTGCGGTTGTCGACCTGATTCGCACCGATCTGCACCGCTTCGACACAAGTCTGCAAACCCGTTTGGCTAACCCGTCGCCAATCGTGTCCGGAGATCCGATTCTGCTGCAGCAGGTCGTGATCAACCTCGCACAGAACGCGGTCGAAGCGTTGGCCGACGCAGACAGCAGCGAGCGGAGGATCGTAATCACAACATCCAAGAACCGGCACGGCGAAGCCGTTCTGAGGGTCCGGGATACCGGCCCTGGAATGGCCGAGGAAACCCAGGAACGGCTCTTCGAAACCTTCTTCACAACCAAACCCGAGGGACTTGGAATGGGCTTATCCATCTGTCATACCATCGTCGAAAGCCATGACGGAAAGATCCATGCCCGGAACCATCGTAGCGGAGGGGCCGTGTTCGAAGTTATAATTCCATCGGTCGGGGGGTGACGGGATGGATGACAGCGCAGCCACTGTCTACGTGGTCGACGATGACGAGGACGTGCGGAAGGCCATCGCCTGGCTTCTTTCGTCGGTAAAGCTGGAATCGAAATGCTTCGACTCCGCCGCCGCCTTCCTGGACCATTACAAGCCGTTGAGGACCGGATGCCTGGTCCTTGATGTTCGCATGCCGGGCATGAGCGGCCTGGAACTTCAGGAACACCTGAAAAGGATGGGTGATTCCCTGCCGATCATCTTTCTGACGGCCCACGGCGACGTCCCGATGGCGACCCAGGCCATGGCCAGGGGTGCTTTCCAGTTCATCGAGAAGCCGTGCAACAATCAAATCCTGCTGGACACGGTCCAACGCGCTCTGGACGCGAGCCGTGAGGCTTTCGATCAGACGCAGAAGTGCATGGCGGTGAAAGCCCGCATCGACAACCTGACCGACCGGGAACGCGAAGTTCTGCGGATGATTTTGAAGGGCGACACCAACAAGGCCATTTCGAAAGCCATGAACATCAGCCCGCGCACCGTGGAAGTTCATCGGGCTCACGTCATGGAGAAGATGAATGCCCAGACGGTTGCCGACCTGGTTCGAAAAGTGGTCGAGGTCGGGATTAATCCGTAGCTTCACCGCCAACGGCTTCGCAATCCGCCAGTTCGTCCAGAAGCCTGGAAACCACAGTTCTCGAATTATCCTCCTGCGCCTCAACGGTGCCGCCGCCGATATGCGGCGTGGCGACGAAATTGGGCAGGCTCAACAGCGGGTGGTCGGCGGCAGGCGGTTCCTGCTCGAACACGTCCAGCCCCGCGCCGTACAGGCGCCCGGAAGACAATGCATCGTACAGCGCCCCTTCGTCGACGACCCCGCCGCGGGCGGCGCTGACGATGACGGCCGTCGGCTTCATCAGGGAGAGTTCGGCAGACCCGATCAAACCTCTTGTCTGGTCGGTCAGGGGAGCATGCAGGGACAGCAGGTCGACCTGCGGCAGCAGATCGGAGAGATCCTCGATCCGCTCGCAGTCAAGCGATCGCCAATCCTCTTCGGGCAGGTAAGGATCGAAACCGAGAACCCGCATACCGAAGGCCTGCCGCCACTTGAACGCGACCTTGCGCCCGATATGACCCATGCCGATCACTCCGACCGTCTTTCCGGCGAACCCGCGTCCATGGAACTTCTCGCGCACGACCTTTTCGCCGGCGCGGAGCAACCGGTCGGTCTCGGCGACCCGCCTGGCAACCGAAAGGGCCAGTGCCATGGCCATTTCGGCAACGGCCTCGGCGTTGACACCCGCCGTATTGAAAACGCGGATCCCGTGCTCGCGTGCCGCGTCAACGTCGATGTTCTCGACCCCGGCACCCTGCTTGCCGATGACCTTGAGGTGGCGGGCACGCTCGATATCCTTGCGGCCGATGGGAACCCTGCGGACGATCAGGCCGGCGGCATCTTCCGACCAGCCGGCAGCGGCCGGATCGTCCCACAGCACCACCTCGGCCTGCTGTCTAAGGATTTCGAGGCCGTTGGGATAGATCGGATCGAGGACATAAACCTTCATCGATGGAGGCTCCGGCAAGGGCAGATGACACCAGGGGATGGCTCGCCTATCCCGTGTGTTCAAGAATGTCGTAGCCGATATTCCGGTCGACGAGATGGATCAATCCGCGGCCGTCGACGAACACGTCATTGCTCTGCGGCGCCGGGAGGCCGGGGCCCGGTTCGGGAATGAAGGACCCCACCTCCTGCGGCGCAAAGGGATCGGCGATGTCCACGATACGCAGGCCGCCGCTGAACCAGGCACAGTGGACGAGAGTCCCGGTGAAGCCTTCGTAAAACTGGTGGGCACCGAACCGCGATTTCGGAGTCCGGCTCCACGGCGATTCGACCTCGCTGACCTGGAAGATGGAAAGCGGCTTGATGTCGTCGAGTTCCGTGACGTCGAAGACCCACAGGTTGGCATGCGGCTGCCCTTTGCGCCGCGCGGCCTCCTGCGGCGTGTAGTAGGCATCCTCCTCGTCGATGGCCAACATCAGTTCCCGCCCCTCGACGGTAAACGGAACCCCCATCGCCGTATGGGTCGGAGCCGGAAACGGCGGATGATAGTTGTAGCTGCCGATGGTCCGTGGCGCGGTGATGTCGGAAACGTCGACAATGCGGAAACCGCCGTGCCAGACCGCGGCGCAAAGCCGATCGCCCCACCGCATGGTGTGGTGCAGGCGATTGTTGCGTCCCTGCCAGTTCGGAACCTCGCCGCCGGCGAGGTGCTGGCCGGGCAGCCACCAGCGTGAAACCTCCGTCGGCCGGGATGGGTTCCGGATATCGTAGATGACCAGGATGTTCCCGAGATAGCCGTCCATCTCGGTCGAGATGTAGGCGAAGTTCTCATCCATGTCGAAGCGGTGGACGCCCTTTCCTCCCGTCTTCCGGTAATGGAGCAGCTTGGGGGATGCCGGATCGGCAACGTCGTAGATCTTGAAACCGCCCCGGTCGTAGCCGGCTTTTCCGGCCTCGATCAGCACCGGGATATCCGTCTCGGCAAGGCCGAGTTTGTCGGCCAGTTCGCCGTGAGTGGGCTCCCGCCCCAACGTCTCGACCAGACGGGCTCGGACGTGCTGCATCTCCTCGGCCTTGCGGCCGATGCCCTTGTTGTTCTGCTCGTGGTTGACGATCATCAAATCGCCGACGACACGAACCTTGTGGCTGTGGGACTCCGGATCGTCGAGGGTGATCGTCGCCACCACCCGCGGGTTGGACGGATCGGCGATGTCGAGGATGGTCGTGCCCAGTCCCTCGGCGTTGGGGATATGGCCGATATAACAGTAGTTCCCCGATACATAGACCTGTCCCGCCCCCTTCAGATCAAGGCGGGCCACCCTTCGGACCCGGTCGGCGATGGGACCGTTGGCCGTGTCCCTGCGGTCAGCAACCGCTTCCATCATCTGCCTCCATCCCTCATATTGCGGGAACCCTCAGCCGCGAAAACCGTCGCAAGGAACGACACGACATGGCTTCCAACCAAACGATACGGATTCTCAGCGCCGGCGCCCCGAAGACGGGTGTGCGCAGATGTGCCGAGGCTTTCGCCACCGAAACCGGCCTGACCTTCGAGGTCGAATTCGCCACTGCACCGGTACTGCGCGAGCGTGTGGATTCCGGATCGGCCGATGCCGACCTCGTCATTGCCCCGGTTGCGGCGATGGCCGATTTCGCGGAAGCCGGCCATGTCATCGCCGCCACCGCTTCGCAGATCGGTTCGGTCACCGCCGGCGTGGCGGTCCGCAACGGCGCGCCGGATCCCGACCTTTCGACGATCGACACCCTGATCGAGGCCCTGCTCGGCGCCGACGCCGTCGTCTACAACGAAGCCTCGAGCGGCCAGTACATCGCCCGCATGATCGAGGACCTCGACCTCGCCCATGTGGTGGCGCCGAAGACCGTGCGCGTACCGACCGGTGCCGCCGTCATGCAGCATCTCGCCAACAGTTCCGGCTTCGTGATCGGCTTCGGGCAGATCACCGAAATCCGGCTGCATGAAAATCTGGGGATCCATCTCGTCGGCCCGCTGCCGCGGGCGGTCAACAAGGTGACGACCTATGCCGCCGCCGTGCTCACGTCGGCCACGTTGGCAGACCCGGCCCGCAGGCTGGTCAATTTCATGACTTCCGACAGCGGCCGCGAAATCTTCGCCTCGACCGGCGTCGTCTAGGCCACGGCACCACGGGCCACCGGGTTCATTCACGGGGCCCCTCCCCGGTTCATCCACGCGACACCGGAGGAGACGAGGCCACACCGATCAAGCTTCCTCAGCGTCCGCAGCGGCGACGGCGGCCGTCACGGCGTTACGCTGACGGGCTCGCCGCCAATCCATGTAATAGGGAATGCCGATGGAGATGAAGAGCGCCACCCAGAGAATGTTGCCGAGGGTCGACGAGAACAGCACCATGATATCCCCCTGGGCCATCTTCATCGCCCGCAGGAAATAGGTCTCCAGCAGGGGGCCGAGGATCACACCGATCAGGATCGCCGCCACGTGGTAGCCGGTCTTGCGCGCCACATATCCGATCACGCCGAAGATCAGGGCCAGATACATGTCGAATTCGTAGCCGCGGGCGACGAACGATCCGACCAGGGTGAACGAGATGATCATCGGCGCCATGTAGTTGGTCGACACGGCCGTGATCTTCGACATGTAGCGGGCCAACGGCATAATGGTGAGGATCATCAGGGCGTAGGTCACGGCCATGGCGACGAAGGGGCTGTAGGCCAGGTTCGGTTTGGTGATGAAGAGGTCCGGCCCCAGCGTCACGCCGTGATACTGCAGCACCACCAGCATGATCGCTGCCGTCGCGCCGCCGGGGATGCCGATCACCAGCAGAGGCACCAGGGTGCCCGAGGTCACGCCGTTGTTGGCGGATTCAGGGGCAACCAGGCCTTCGACATGGCCGGTGCCGTACTTCTCGGGCGTCTTGGAGAAGGTGCGCGACTGCTGGTAGGCGACGAAGGACGCGATCGAGGCGCCGGCCCCGGGAACCACGCCGATGATCAGACCGATCAGGCTGGTCCAGGTGATGTGCCACCACTTCGAACAGGCCAGCACGACCCCTTCCCAGGTGTGCGCCCAGCCGGCCTCGCCCATGCGAATGCGTCCGGCCTCGGTGACGATCGACTGGCGCTCGATCACCGCGAAGGCCTCGGACACCGCGAACAGGCCGACCAGCGCCGGGATCAACGGCACCTTGTCGTAAAGTTCAAGATATCCGAAGGTGCCGCGCGGGGTCGCATAGATCACGTCGGCACCGATGAGGCCTATCATCAGGCCGAAAAAGCCTGCGATGAGGCCCTTTAACGTATCCTTGGCGGCAATGGTCGCGATGAGCGAGATGCCGAACAGCATGACGACGATCATCTCGACGCTATGCAGGTATTTGGAAACCTGCGACAGCCACGGCATGGCGATCAGCGCGATGATCGTGGTCAGCAGACCGCCCCCGACCGAGGACACGAACGAGATCGCCAGAGCCTGGTGTCCCCGCCCCTGCTGTGCCATCGGATAACCGTCAAGCGGCGTCGCAGCCGCTCCTGCGGTGCCTGGAATGTTGACGAGAATCGCCGGAATACCCGCCCCCATTCTCGAGGACGCGTACAACGCGACCATGAAGACCAACCCCATTTCGGGGTCCATGGAAAGGGTCAGCGGCAGAAGGATGATGATCGTGTTCGCGGCGCTGAACCCCGGCACCGCTCCGACGACCAAGCCAAGGACGATCGCCGGGAGAATCAGCCACCAATAGGTGAAGGTGTGCAGAAACAGATCAAAAAAGAAACCGGGATCAAACGCCATCTCAGAACAGCCCCCCCATCAGCTTCTCGAAGGGGCCGGCGGGAAAACGCGTATGGAACGCGACGATGAACAGCGCCCATCCGGCGAGTGCCAGCACGGCGCTCAAGGTCACGATGAAGCCCTTCTTCCGGCCGTTCGACAGGAGCAGCATGCTCAACGCCAGGAATGCGAAAGTCGTCAGGGTGAAACCGCCGTAATGGACCAGAACGAGGTAGGCGATCGTCAAGGCAAGGAGCATCAGCCGCTTGGGGATGAAACTGAAGGGCTCGATCAGGGTATCCAGCTTCAGGTCGGCTTTCCCCCGGTAAACCTCGATACCCACCTTGATGACGAAGATCAGAATAAGCCCGATCAGAACCGAGCCGACGAAAAAGGCACTGACCTGGGCCGTCCAAGGCGAATTGATGATCGTTGAAAAGTAATAAATGGCAAAAAGAACCCCGGCGATTGGGATGATCAGTTCACCTCCCGAGTGCTTTTTCCGGGGCTTATCGTCCGTTGATACCGTACGCGCCGTTTCGCTCATTCCTGAACATCCGTGTTTTGATTCCAACCGCTTCCGGTGAAGCAGGCCCCGCCCGGCCGAGGCCGGACGGGGACTGAACTTCAAAAATCAGAGGTCAGCTTTTGCCGGTAAGCAGATCCTTGAATTCCTCGCCGATCCGCGTGATGTCGGCGAAATACTTGGCGCAGGCATCGATGTCGCCGTAACCGATGTATTCCCATGCCGCCTTCGCCTTGATGACGGCAGCCTTGTAGTCGGGGTCCGGGAACACCTTCTGGAGCGTATCCTGAAGGATCTTGAAGCGGTCCGGATACTTGTCGATGGCGGCCTTCTTGATGGCGAAGGCGCGGGCACCCGCGACCAGCGGCGGCAGATCCATGCCGAGATGGGCGTTCGCGGTCGGTGCGTTGTGGAGCCGCTCGCCAAGCGGGTTCTTGTCGGCGAAAACCAGCACCGTCTTGAAGGTACTGGTGCGCTGCACGATGTTGCCCGACGGCAGGGCGCCGAAGTCCATCTCGCCCGTGCTCACACCGGCGAGCGTGTTGCGGCCGCCGCCGAGGGGGATCAGGTTGAACTGCGCCCCGGTATGACGGGCGACAGCGAGAGCGCCCAGCGACGCGGGATGAGCCAGACGGCTGACCGCGACGTTGAGGGTTCTCTTCTTGCCCTCGGCGATGATGTCGTCGATGGTCTGCAGCTTGCTTTCGGCGGCCACGAACAGGATTCCCGGATCGCTGTCCACCTGCGCGAAATAGACCAGATCCTTCAGGTCAAACGTCGGCTTCTTGACGACCCAGTTGAGAATCTCGGGGCCCATGTTGCCGAACAGCAGGTCGTGGCCGTCGTCGCTTGCCAGGCCCATGTACTTCTCGTAGCCGACCCGGCCCGACGCACCCGGGTAGTAGGCGCCCTCGAAATTGGTGTCGAGGTACTTTTTCCATACTCCGGCGAAGGCCCGGAAATTGCGGTCCGCTCCGCCGCCTTCGGCGGTCGGAACGTAGACACTCATGTTGCGGGACGGAAAATCCGCACTGAAGGCCGAACGGAACGGGCTCGCGGCAATTCCGGCGACACCGGCAGCGGCTGCCGAGCCCTGAAGAAACTTACGTCGTGTTGGTTTCCAGAATTCAGTCATTTTCTTCTCCCTGTCCTGTGCAGTATTTCAATTATTCCCAGGCCGTATATTGATTAACGCTACTTATTGATTAATATTTCTGACAAAATAATACTTCTTAAGCGTCGTCTTATAAGAAGCTTTCTTTTGGGCCACATACCCGGACCTGCGGAACCTCGGCTGACACGCCTTGATGTCCGCACCTACCCGGCCGGGTCGGCCTGGGTACCGCTCATACGAGGGAAACACGCTTCACGGCTCTGCGCCGGAACTCCGGTCTTGCCTCTCCATGCACCGCAGATGCTGCGGTTCCCTCTTCCACCGGGCCGATCCGTGAATGCGGTTTCTGCCCGAAATTCCCATCGAGAATGGTACAAGAGTCTGACCAATTGTCAAACCAATACCATATTGATTAAAGTTGATCCGGAAACCGTTCAACCTCTCGTGGTTGACAGAATTCCTTTTATAACCGGTTTTTTTAGGGAATAATCGAGGTTGGGAACCGAGTGACGGGGGCAGGCACCGGACCGATGACAACTCAGACCGATACAGGATTGGGCGCACTTACCCAACTGCGGGCCTATCTGGCCCGGCAGCGGCTGCCGGCCAACACCAAGCTGCCCGCCGAGCGCGAGTTCGGCGACATGCTGGGTGTGTCGCGGGGGGACCTGCGCAAGGCTCTGGCCATCCTCGAGCGCGAGGGCGAGGTCTGGCGCCATGTCGGCAAGGGAACCTTCGTCGGATCCAAGCCAACGGAAGAGTTGTTCTCGGTGGCCGCGATCGCCGAGCAGACCAGCCCCGACGAGGTCATGCGGACCCGCATTCTGCTCGAGCCGGTCATCGCCCGTGAAGCGGCGCTCAACGCGACCCCGGACGACATCCACGAGATGCGCAAGTGCCTGACGGCCTCGCGCCGGGCCCGAAGCTGGCGGCACTACGAGAATTGGGACAACAGCCTCCATACAGCCATCGCCCAGGCGGCGCGGAACAAGCTTCTGCTGGCCCTGTTCAACGCGATGAATACGGTCCGGCGGGCCGTCGTGTGGGGACAGTTGCGCCCGGCAATCGTCAAACCGCTTTCCAGTCACCACAGTTTCGCCGAACACGAAACCATCGTCGCGGCGATCGAGGAACGTGACCTGGAGACGGCGGAAAGTGCGATGGCACGCCACCTTATTTCGGTACAGAAGCATATTCTCGAGGCACAGCAAGCGGCCAACCGGAAGCTCTGAAGCCGACCGAGAAACGGCCCGGAGGTCCGGAATGCGAGACTAAACGGGAGGACACGCCCCCAAGGCAACGAATTTCATCGGCCACACCGGCCAACGAACAGAGAGGCGCTGAAAATGAAAGCACGCAAACTGGGAAGGCAGGGGCTGGAGGTTCCCGCGATTGGCCTCGGCTGCATGGGGATGAGCACCTCCTACGGCGAACGGGACGACGACAGTTCGATCGCCACCATTCACCGGGCCATCGACCGAGGCGCTGGTTTCCTGGACACCTCCGACGCCTATGCCGGCGGAAAGAACGAGGAACTGCTCGGACGTGCCCTCGCCGGCCGCCGCAACAAAGTCATCCTTGCCACCAAGTTCGGCAACCTCCGGCTTGCCGACGGATCGCGCGCCATCTCGGGCAAGCCCGATCATGTGATCAAGGCCTGCGAAGCCAGCCTCAAGCGCCTCAGGACGGATGTCATCGACCTCTTCTATCAGCACCGCGTCGATCCCGACACGCCGATCGAGGAAACGGTCGGCGCCATGGCGCGGCTGGTGGAACAGGGCAAGGTCCGCTACCTCGGCCTCTCCGAGGCCGGCCCGGAAACCATTCGCCGCGCCCATGCCACGCACCCGATCTCGGCGTTGCAGACCGAATACTCGCTATGGTCCCGGGATGCCGAAACGGAACTGCTGCCTCTTTGCCGCGAACTCGGCATCGGCTACGTCGCCTACTCACCGCTCGGCCGCGGCTTCCTGACGGCAACGATCCGCAAGCCACAGGACCTGATCGCAGGCGACAGGCGCCACGACCATCCCCGCTTCTTCCCCGAAAACATGGAGAGGAACTCGGCCCTGCTGCCGGCCCTGGAAAGGATGGCGGCCGCCAAGGGGGCGACGGCGGCGCAGGTGGCCCTGGCCTGGGTGCTGGCGCGCGGTGACGACATCGTACCCATCCCCGGGACCAAGAAGACGACCTATCTCGACCAGAACCTCGCGGCGGCCGACCTGAGGCTCAGCGAAGATGAGGTCGAGGAGCTTGCAGCGGCCTTCCCGCCCGGCGTGACCGCCGGCACCCGCTATCCGGAAAAACAGATGGCGAAGCTCGGCATCTGACCGATTCGTCGCTCCATGCGACCAGAGCCAGACATCAGGAAATGAGGGAGTTAAATGGTTTCCCAAGGGCAAGAAAATTCCGAACGCATGATACGGCTGACGGCGGAGGACGGTTTCACCTTCGATGCCTTCGAGGCGATTCCGGAGGGGAAAGTCGCCGGCGGCCTGGTGATCATCCAGGAAATCTTCGGCATGACCGACCAGCTCAAATCGGTCGCCCGCGCCTACGCCAGGGACGGATATCACGCGATCCTGCCGGCGCTATTCGACCGTGCCTCGCCGGGAACCGTCGTGCCTTTCGATGAAGCCGAGCGCGGCCGCGACCTGATGCTGGGCCTGAATCCGGATCATGTCCTGCTCGACCTCGCCGCCGCCATCAAGGCCGCTGAGTCGGAGAGCGGTGTTTCCGTCGTCGGGTTCTGCTGGGGCGGCGGCCAGGCCTACCGGGCGGCCTGCGCGTTCAAGCTGACGTCGGCCGTGGCGTTCTATGGTACGCGGCTCGATACCATGCTCGACAAGTCGCCGCAATGCCCGACCCTGTTCCATTTCGGGGAGACCGACAGCCATACCCCGCCTGAACTCGTCGAGGCCCTGCAGAAGGCCGTACCCGATGCCGAAGTCCATCTGTATCCGGCCGGGCACGCCTTCGCCAACGATGCCCGACCCAGCTACGTCCAGGATGCGGCGAACCTGGCCCGCATGCGAACCATGGCCTTCCTGACCGAGTACCATCAGCTCGCGGGCAAGCGCTAGAATACCGGCTGAGCCGGAGGGAGGAGGAATGGCCGAGATTACCGTCACCTTGGGGGTCTGGAAATACGACCGGGCCCTGCCGCTGATCGATGGCCGGGTCGGCATCGACGGCTGCCAGGTCGCGCCGGTCGTGCTGCCGACCGCGCAGCTTTTTCCGCGCGCGGTCCAGCGCCAGGAATTCGACATCTCGGAACTGTCGGTCAGCAGCCATATCCTCCAGGTCGCCCGCGGCGAGGATGCCTACGTCGCGGTACCGGTCTTTCCGTCACGGGCTTTCCGCCATGCCTGCATCTATGTCCGTACCGACCGCGGCATCGACACGCCCAAGGACCTCGAAGGCAAGACCGTGGGAGTTCCCGAATACCAGATGACCCTGGCCCTCTGGCTGCGCGGCATCCTGCAGGACGTCTACGACGTGGACTTCCGCACCCTCCACTACCGCACCGGCGGCACCAATGTTGCCGGGCGCAAGGAACGCCTGCCCCTCAAGCTGCCGGATCACATGGATGTGCAGCCCATTCCTCCCGAACGATGCCTCAACGACCTGCTGGTGACCGGCGAAATCGATGCCGTCATGACGCCGCAGCCGCCCCTCGCCTTCACCGAGGGGTCACCGCTGGTGCGGCGGCTGTTTGATAACGTCGCCGACGTCGAGCGGGACTATTTCTGCCAAACCGGCTTCTTTCCGATCATGCATGTCGTCGGCGTCCGCCGCACCCTCGCCGAGCAGCATCCCTGGCTTCCCGCCAAGGTCTTCAAAGCCTTCGTCGAGGCCAAGAGATTGGCGGTGCAGGAGCTGGACGACATCGCGCGCGGCAACGCCAATCGCATCACCCTGCCCTGGTTCGCCGCCGAACTGGACGCCACGCGCCAACTGATGGGGGAAAACTTCTGGCCCTACGGCCTGGAGCCCAACCGCAAGGAACTGGAGACCCTGTGCCGCTATTCGCGGGAGCAGTACCTGGCCGAACGGGAGGTTTCGGTCGACGAGATCTTCTCTCCCGAGATGGCTGTACTCCGCGACGGCTAGCGCTCAGGAAACCCCGACACGGCCACGCAGATTCTCATCGACCGCGGCCACAAACTGCCGGGTCGTCAGGAATGGATGGCGCGGCGCGATCAGGTGCGCGAGATCCCTGGTCATGGCACCGGACTCGATGGTCTCGATGGTGGCGGCCTCGAGGTTCGCGGCGAAGCCGCGGACCGCCGGCGTGCCGTCCAGCCGGCCGCGGGCGTCGATCCCACGGGCCCAGGCGATGATCGACGCCACCGGATTGGTCGACGTCTCCCGCCCGGCCTGGTGCAACCGGAAATGCCGGGTGATGGTGCCGTGGGCGGCTTCGGTCTGTACGGTTCCGCCGTCGGCGGTCATCAGGACCGACGACATCAGGCCGAGCGAACCGAACCCCTCGGCGACCGCATCGGCCTGTACGTCGCCGTCATGGTTTTGACAGGCCCAGACGAAACCGCCTTTGGACTTGATGGCGAAGCCGGCCAGGTCGTCGATCAACCGGTGTTCGTAGTGGATGCCCTTGGCGGCGAACGCCTTGCGGAACTCCGCCTCGTAGACCTCCTGGAAGATCTCCTTGAACCGCCCGTGATAGACGAGAAGGACAGTGTTCTTGGTGCCGAGGTAGAGCGGATAGCCGGCCTCCAGGGCGTAGGTCATAGTGCCGCGCGCGAAGTCGGCGAGCAGTTCGTCGATATTGTACATGGCCATCGCGATGCCGGTACCGGCGAAGTCGGCGACCTTGTATTCCTTGGCCTCGCCTCCGTCCTTCGGATCGAAACGGATGGTCACGCTGCCCGGCCCCGGGACCTTGAAATCCGTGGCGGTGGCGCGGTCGCTGAAGCAATGGCGGGCAACGACGATGGGACGGGTCCAGCCGGGAATACGGCGCGGTATGTTGCGGCAGATCACCGGCGCCCGGAACAGGGTGCCGCCGACGATTCTGCGAATCTGCGCGTTCGGCGATTTCCAGGCCTTCTTGAGGCCGAACTCCTCGACGCGCGCTGCATCGGGGTTGATGGCGGCACATTTCACCCCGACGCGGTGTTTCCTGATCGCCTCGGCCGCCTCGGTGGTGATGCGGTCGTCGGTCGCGTCGCGATTGGTCAGCGCGAGGTCGAAACGGATGAGATCGACGTCGAGGAACTGCAGAACCAGACGGTCACGAACCCAGCCCCAGATGACCCGGGCCATTTCGTCGCCGTCCAGTTCGACAATGGGGTTGGTGACCCGAATGCGGTTCATCCCGTCACCTCACCAAAACCTCCCGGACGGCGGAATGCCACCCGGGTTAAGAGACCGGCAGGCTAAGCGGTGCCGGTCAAACCTCCTCCTCGACGATGGGATTGCACATCAGCCCGAGATCGCCGATCTCGGTTTCCATCA
>NPIG01000570.1_pt1 | contig 27197 bp, 22 predicted proteins | sample 8637441 | NCBI WGS metagenome assembly NPIG01 (sample SAMN07420675, study PRJNA396082) | bioreactor metagenome | isolation source: sample BR6 brine-fed electro-methanogenic bioreactor BR | place: Japan: Kochi | collected 2016-06-14
GACGCCACCGGCGCTGATCGGAACGACGCCGGCGCCGATCAGGGCGCCACCGGCGCTGTTGGTGGCCACACGGGCGCTCATGGTGGCCACACCGGCGCGGCATGCGCGAACGTATCCCCGCAGTCAGACCGCAGCGTGGAACGGCTGATCGAGCTGGATATGGCAATCCCCGCCCCGCCGGTGCTGCGGAGCACCGCGCGGGCCATGCTCAGCGCCGTCGGCGACGAGATCGCCCACTTGGCCGCGACCCGGCAAGCGGCGCAACGTTACGACCAATTGCGGCGGCAGCGGGCCTGGCTGCGGGGCCAGTTGCCGGCCGACGCCAGCTTCCGCTCGATGATCAACTACGAGGACATGCTGGACCGCCAGTTAGGCCGGATCCTGCGAAAGCTGGAAAAAACAAGGAGCGAATACTGAATGAAGCAGCCGTCACGGCGCAGCGGGCGGCGCCGACTCGGCCAGGATCCGCTGATGAAACGCGTGCATCCGTTCAAACCAGTCGAGCAGATGCTGTCGCTGATTGCAAAGGTCGCGCTTGTACGGGTCGTCGGCAAAGCGGTTGCGATCCCACGACGCCTCGATTTCGCTTCGGATCGACGCGCACGCCGCATCCAGCGCCTGCACGACACCGCGCCGCCACACGGCGCCGTCGCGAACATCGCCGCTGCGCAAAAGGTGCTCCATGGTGAAGGTCCGGGCGGCGATGGACGTGGCGACCGCGTCCCAGACCACGCGATTCCGGCTGACCTGTTCGCCCATCCGGCGCCAGCGGTCGGCCAGCCGTTTCATCTCCGGCAGGTATCGGCGTGCTCTTTTGACGCTGGCGAGCGCCTCCTCGTCAGCCGTCAGGTCCGCCCCGTTTGCTGCGGCCACGGCCTTCGCGGCGGCCGTCAACGTCGTCTCGTCGTGCCAGCAGGCGAGGCGAAAATCATCCAGTCGCCAGTTGACCGCGTAGAGGTCGCGCCACAGGCCCCCGAAGTCCGCGCTCGTCGGCAGGCCGAAAAAGTCGTCGGCAAACGACGCGTAGAACTGTGCTTCATCCCAGTCGCGCAGCGACCAGGAGTGCACGGCTGCATAGGCCAGGCCGGGCCAGAGCACGTCGCTCATGTAGCGCACCGGCGTCCAGACGGTCGTGTCGATCCCCAATACGTCGTGCTCGACGGCAATCTCGCAGAAGCGGTGAATGTTGTTGTAGTTGTACGATCCGGGCAAAATCATGTGCGAATGACACATCAACGCCGGGCAGGCCATGACGTCAAAGCCCAGGCCGGTGAAAAACTCGACCGACTCGTCGCTCACGCCGGGATGGTAGTGCCAGTCGTAGATGGTCACGCCCGCGCGCGGCAACCGCTTCACCATGTCGCGGTCGTGCAGCAGCATATCGCCCCAGAGCCCCACCGTGCGGTCCTGCGCCCGGGCGAGTTGCAGGCAGCGCTCCACGTGCCGCAGATACCACTCCGCGTGATCGATCTTGCCAAACGCCGCGGTGCAGCGCGCGCACTCGGTCTGGTCCACCTCGTCGAGCCCCAGGTGCAGTTCCGGATAGGGAAAAATATCCGCCGCCCGGGCGTACATCGCCTCCAGGTAACCGATCGCGTCCGCCGACGCCGGGCAGAGCACGTTCGTGTACCCCTCCAGCGACGTCCCCGCCCAGGCCTTAGCCGGCTTGTCCGCCGTCGTCTGGTGGAGAAAGTCCCGTCCCCGCGGATGCCGGACAAAACAGCGGGCATGGCCGAGCGACTCAATCTCCGGGACCACGTCGATGTAATGCTGCTGCGCCAGCCGGACCAGGTCCACGAGTTGCTCGGGGCGCCACGCGTGCGGGTGCATGATCGCCGGGTAGTCCGGGTGATACAGCGCCGACGTCTCGTCGTCGGTCAGGTGCATGTGCAGCCGGTTGATTTTGTAGCGGGCGCAGAAGCGAATCACCCGCTCATAGTACGCGCGATTTTCGTTTGCCCGGGCGAGGTCCACCATGACGCTGCGCACGGCAAGATCCGGCCAGTCGAGGATCTCGGCTTCTCCCACGCGCTGCTGCTTGTCCACCAGCCAGCGCAAGGTGACCGCGCCGTAGTAGACCGCCTGCGGCGTGGGCCCCACGATCCGAATCTGTCCGTCCGCGACCGTCAGGCGGTAGCCCTGGTCGGCAATGCGTTGGCGGTATCGGGAATCCTTCACGGGCAACGACACTGCGCCCAATTCGAGCCGCACCGGGCAACCCTTCGGATCCGGCGAGATCCCCACCTCTCCCAGCAATTCGATCAGGCGGTCGCGCACGTTGGCCAGCGCCGCATCGGCAACCTGCACGTCCACTTTCGCGACCGAGAGCGCTCCCGTACCCGCCGCCGTCTGCTGCTTGACGAATGGCAGCGGCACGCACTTCGTTTGATCACCTTGGGCCATTCCGCCGACCAGCAGCATCACCGCCAGCATCACCGCAATGCATCCGCTGCGCATGGTGTCCGTCCTCTTTCTGGATGGAATTTTCCTGGATGGAATTCAGGCATTCAAACTCGTCGGTCGGCGCGATGCACGCGGGCCGGCGCCGTCGTACGGCCGACCCGCTGCACGCCGCCATGCCTTCGACCTCCCGCTTCAAATGTACTGCAAGGGCGATTCGCCCAGCGTCTGTTCGAGCAGCGCGGTCACGTCGATCTCCGCCCCGCGCACGACGCCTGCTTGGTTGTCTCGGCCGCGATCCAGGCTGAGCTGCGCGGCCTCACAGACCACCGTCGCCCAGTACCCCAGTTGCAGCGCGCCCATCATCTTGGCGTACTCGGCCGCACTGAGTTCGCCCGCCCGGTGCCGCCGAATCGCCTCGTACAAGCCGCCGGGATGCGAAATCGCATACCCGCTCACCGTGCCATCGGGCTCGACGTTGCGGAACAGCGGATTACGCTCGGTGATGCCGTCGGCCAGCGTCTCCCGGCAACCCGGCGCGTCCAAGGCCAGGTCGATCAAACCCTCGGTGCAGATGATCCGCGACGATTGCATCGTGATCGAATGGGCGGAGTTGGGCAGATGCCAGCCGGTGATGATGTGGGCCACGCCGCCGCTTTCGAACACCACCTCGGTATCGCACAGATCGTAGCCGTTCACCGGCTGCGGCGTCAAAGACGGCAGCTTCTGGGAATAGGCCGTCGCCCGCAGGCCAATGGGCTTCTCCCGAATGATCTGGATGAACGCATCCACCATGTGCACGGTCAGAAACGTGATCGGCGTGTTCTTCTCCGCGAAGTCCGGCGATGCGAAGAAACGCGGCTCGTGATTGGGATCGGCCACCTCGAGCCGGTCGAGCATGTACCACACCGCCGACTGAAACTGCCCGTACACCCCGCCGCGGTACCGGCTCGCCGCCTCGCGGATCCGCGGGTCGTCGCGCTTGTGAAAATCCACGACGATGAGCCGGTCGTTCTGCCGCGCCGTGGCGATCATCGCGTGCGCGTCCTCGATGGACTCAGCCAGCGGCTTCGGCATGAGCACGTCCACGCCCCGCTCCAGCGCGTAAACCGTCGGCGCCCGGTGGAAACAGTCCGGCGTGTTCACCTGCACCACGTCCAGGCCGACCTTGTCGACCATCTCGCGGTAATCGCGAAACCGCCGCGCCTTGGGGATCTCGTGCTGATCGCAGAACCCCGCCAGCGTCTCCGGGTTGGAGTCCGCGACCGCCTGCACGTCCAGCATTGGCGCATAGCGACTGTCGAAATACAGGTGCCGATAGATTTCGCGCACCACCGATCCGACTCCGATCACACCCAGTTTCAGCTTGCTCATTGGCTGTGCCTGCTTTCTCCTACCCGACGCGCGTGTTCGGCCCCCGTCTGGGCCAGGATGTATCGCGCCAAAAACTCGGCCATCCGCGCCATCTCGTCCACGTCGATATACTCCCGGTCGGAATGGGCGCATTCCAACGGCCCCGCACCCACGGTGAGCACCGGCAGATCCGGATACGTCGTCGCGAACAGCCGGGCGTCGCATGACGCCTCCCAGCCCCGCACCGGTTGCCCCGACCAGCTCCCCGCCGCCTTGGCGGCCGCAATGGCGTTTTGCATCTCGCGTCCGTTGGCGGCGCACGCGTACGCCGCGTTGTGCAGCTTCTCGAAGCCCAGCTCCAAGCATGCGGCCAAGTCGCCATCGAAAGCGACCAGCTCGCCGTAACGCCGCGCCCCCCGGACGACCGCCGACCGCATCCGCCGTTCGACTTCGGCCAGCGTGTGGGTCGGCAGAAAACCCTGCCCACCTTCCAGCAGCAGCCGCGACGCATCAGGCCAGTCGGCAAGCTTCAGCCGCATCCGCCCCCCGGCCGACGCCTCGATCAACGCCCGACTGTGCACCAGGCTCCGGATCAAGGCCGCCATCTTGGTGATCGCCCCGTCGCACTCTTCAATCGAACCCATGTGCCCGGTAACGCCCCGCACCTCGACGTCCAACCCGCCCGCGGCGCGCGCGATCGTGCAATGGTTGTCGAGCTCCACGGCGCCAGTCGCGCTGGGGAACTTGTCGCCGTAGAGGCCCACGTACTGCCTCAGTCCCTCCGTCAACACGCCGCGAAGCAGCGCCCGCGTTTTGGCGCTCAGCGCGCCCCCGTCGAACCGGATCTGCACCGTCACCGCCCCGCTCACCCGCGAGGGGTGCTCGCCGCTGCTGCCGATGATTCCGTGCGAGGTCTGCACCGGGCGTTGGGGAAAAAGTTCATGCACCGACTCCGCCCGGATCGCCCGGCCTTCGGTCTCCAACTCCTCGAGGATGAACGCGGCCGCTTCCAGCAGATTCACCCCGGGGGCCGACCCGCTCAGCCGGTACCATACGCACCCCCGGTTGCCGGGATGCACCACGCTCGAGGTGCACTCCAGCACGAGCATGCTGTCGTAGCGCTGGCACAATTGCCGATCCAGCGCCAGCGACAGCGATCCGTTGCCGCCCGTTTCCTCGTCGATCACGAACATGCAGGTCAGGTTGCGGGCCAAGGCCCCGCCGCTGCCCTTCAGATGAACGTGCAACAGGCGCAGCGCTCCGATCAGGGCGACCACGTTGCCCTTGTCGTCGCACGCCCCTCGGCCCTGAATCCGGCCCCCCGAACTCGTCGGCGGCAGGTACGGCGCCACCACGTCAATGTGCACGTTCAGCGCCTGGTGCACACCCGGGCCGGCGCCCTGGTTCGTACCGGTCACCGCGTACACCAGGTTGCCGCGCTCCGCGTAACACGCCGCCGCATCCAGGCCCTCCGGACGATCGGGCGTCCGCGTGTAGTAGAGCGGCGTGAACGCCGGATGCTCCACGATTGCCGGATCGATCGGCCGGCGCAGCACGTCGGCCGGGCCGAGCCGCACTTGCTCCAGTTCCCGCGCAATGATCGTAAACGTCTCCCCCTCCGCCCGCGCGGACTGGACCACGTCCGCTTTCGGCGTCGTGTCGATCGCCAACAGTTCCATCAGCAAATCGTGCAGATAACGACGATAGGCCGCGTCCGTGCTGGCCTGTCGCAGCACGTCCTCGGCGTCGGCCGATCTCGGTGGCGTCAGCGCGTGCGTCATGAGCTTCGCGCCTCCATCATCTCCGCCGCGACCTCCGCCAGAACCTCCAGACCTTCACGCAGCATGGCTTCTTCAATCATCAGCGGCGGGTTGATCTTCACCGCACCACCGCCCACGCCCACGGGCGCAAACAGCAGCACGCCCCGGTAGACTGCCCCGCGCACCAGCGCCCACGCCGCCTCGGGCCAGGGCGTCGTCTCGTCCGGGCGGGTGAATTGCAGCGCCCCGACCAGACCCACCGCGTCCCAGTGCCCCACCGCCCCTCTGCCGGCCTGGGCGATCCGCTCCAGCCCCGCGCGGAGCACCGGATCGAGCCGTCGGGCGTTTTCCACCAGCCCCTCCTCGCGGATAGCTTGCAGGTTGGCCAGTGCTGCGGCGCAGCAGATCGGGTTCGCCGAATGCGTGCTGGTCATTTCCCCAGGCCCGTACAGGCCCATCAGGTCCTCTTTGCCAACCACCGCCGACATGGGCATCCCGCCCGAGATCCCCTTGCCGCACGCGACCAGGTCCGGAACGACGCCCAGGTGTTCAAAGCCCATCCGCGCGCCCGTCCGCCCGAAGCCGGCCTGCACTTCATCCAGGATCAACGCGGCCTGGTGCTGCGTGCACCACTCGCGCAGCGCCTGGGCATACTCAGGCGGCATCAACGTCGCGTTGCATCCCTGGTATGTCTCGCTGATCACGCCACACACCTCGGCCGGCGCTACCCCGCATTCGCGCAGCGTCCGTTCGAACACCTCGAACGACGTGTCGCGCTGCCGGAAGCCGTCCGGAAACGGAACCTGCACGAAGCGGTCGGCCCCGAACCCGCCGAGCCACGACTTCAACGCCGGGCTTCCCCCGGCCATTTGCGCCCCCATCGTCCGCCCGTGAAAGGCGTTTTCGAAGGAGACGATCACCCGTTTGTCGGCCGCGATCGCCCGACCAGCCGTGCAGGCGATCTTCAGGCAGCATTCGACGGCTTCCGCCCCGGTCGTCAATAGAAAAACCCGCGACAGCGGCTCAGGGAACCACCCCGCCAGCTCTTCGACGATCTCGCGCCGCACATCCGTCGGAAAGCAGTAGGCGTGATACAGCCCCTGCTGGGCCGTCTTGGCGATCGCCTGCACGATCCGTGGATGGGCGTGCCCCGACGAGGTCACCAGCACGCCGGAGGAGAAGTCGATCCAGGTGTTCCCATAAGTATCCGACACCGTCGCCCCCGCCCCGCGATGCCACACGATAGGCGGCTGACCACTCATACTGCGCGGCTCTTTCGCCCGCAGGCTCGTCAGCAGCGGCAACGATTCCGGCGCCGGCAGCGGCGTGCAGATTCGCCGGTGCGCCGTCTCCACCGGCGCAACCGCCACCGGATGTAGGGGAAACCCTTTCTCCATCCGCAGCAACTGCGCCGGCTGCGCGGCGGCATTGGTCGCGATACAATCGTCCACGTCGATATCCTGCCCTTTCACAACCCTTCGGCTCTCTTGCGCATTCCGCTATGACGCCACCGGCGCCGTTTCCACCTTTGAACCCGTCGGTGCGGCTGGCTGCGCCGCCGGACGCCCCATCCGGGCCGTCGCCCAGCCGATCAGCAGCAACGCCACGCCGATTCCCAGATCCAGCCAGAACGCCAGCGACCTCTCCACCAGCGGCACGATCAGCAGCATCAGTCCGCCAATGCATGCCGTGCACACGCCGACCAGGCGAAACGGTGATGCGGCCGCCCGGGCCTCCGTGTCCACCACCGGCTGATCCAGCGGCGACGCGCCGATCGGCGTCGCCAGCCGCCGCCCGAACGCCTTAATCCGCGCCCGCTCCGCGGCATCCGCCGCCCGCCACCGCGACACCACCTCCATCGTCAGGTAGGTTGCCGCGGCCGTCACGAACAGCAGCAGGTTCTCCTTCTTCATCTCCACGCCCAGCGCCACGACCGTATCCGGCAGGAGGACGAATAATCCCAGCCCCAGACCCAGTCCGATCGCAAAACCCGACAGCGCGCTCAGCGCCGTCATGCGCCGCGAGATCAGACCCAGCACCATGGGGATCGCCACCGGCGCCGTCGCCACGCTGAAGAGCTTGACCATGCTGCGGAACAGATCCTCCCCGCCCAGCCCGACCATGACGAACGCAATCACCAGCGCCACCACGCCGATCGCCACCGTGGCCACGCGCCCCACCAGCACCAACTCCCGCTCCGACGCCGCCGGCCGCAGCAGCCGCCGGTACACGTCGTTGGTCAGCACGCTGGCGCACGCGTTGTAGTCGCTGCTCAGCATCGACATGGTCGCCGCGAACATCGCCGCGATCATCAAGCCCAGCAGCCCCGCCGGCAGCAGCGCGTTGCACAGCTCCGGGTAGATCTGCCGCGGCTCGATGTCGCCTCCCAGAAACTGCCGCGCCGCCATCGCCGGCACGAACATGATCACCGGCGTGACCAATTGCAGCACCGCCACGAGCACGCCCATCTTCCGGGCCTCGCGCTCGTCCGGCACGCAGCAGAACCGCTGAATGAGCTGCCAATGCACGCTGCACATCGACACCGCGTAGAGGAAAACCATTGAGGCGATGTACATCCACGAATATTCCGCCACCACCAGCGCGAAGGAGCCGGGCGCCGCGTGTTCCACGAACGCGCCCATCCCCCCGGCCCGGGCCATGGCCAGCACGAAGAGCACCACGACGGCCGCGGTCATAATCACGAACTGAAGGTAGTCGGTCACGATCACCGCCCACAGCCCGCCCATGAAGGTATACGCCAGCATGATCAGCCCGGACCACAGGATGCTCTGGTGAATGTCCAGACCGAGGCTCACCGAGAAGAAGATCCCGATCGCCACCAGCTTCAAGGCGTCGTCGATGATCTTCACCGGGATGCCATGCCAGGCGCATACCTGCCGCATCGCCGGGCTGAACCGCGACTCCAGGTACTCGATCGGGCTGTCGATGCGCGCCCGCCGCCAGCGTCGCGAAAACACGAACGCGCACAGCAGCGTCCCCGGGATGTAGGACCAGAACACCGCCACCGCCACCATGCCGTACTTGTACGCCAGCGCCGAGTAGACGATGAAGCCGAACACGCTGAACGAGCTCATGTAAAACGACGCCCCGCTCAGCCACCACGGCACCTGGTTGCCCCCGCTGAAGTAATCCTTCATCCGGCGCATCCGCCGGTAGAAGTACGCTCCCACGCCCAGCATCACCACGAAGTACCCGGCGATCACCACGTAATCCGCGGGCCGCAGACTTGTGCTGGCCGCCAGCATTGCACCCATGGCCATTGTCGGGGTATCCATCCAGACCGTCCCCGCCGCCGCTTGCCGGCGGCACATCCATTCAGCGCGCGCACCCGGCGGGAACCGGACCCACCACCCCCGACCCCGTCTGGCACCGGCAGAACCACGCGAAATCGCGGAGATCCACCCGCCCGTCGCGGTCCAGGTCGCAGTCGCGGGCCAATCCCGTCACCGGCGCCGCCGGCCCGAGCAACTCCGCGGCACAGGCTGCGAAATCGGCGGCATCCGCGTCGGCGTCGCCGTCCACGTCGGCGAGGTTGTGCGGATTGGGAACCGCCGGCCCGTAGCCGTTGTACTGGAATACGGTAAAACCATCGAGGGCGGCGAGTTGGGACGCGCTCAGCATCTCGTGAAACGCCTCCAGCTCCGCCGTCATCGCCGCGTACCCGCTCGGCGGGTCATCCGCAAAGGTGTTGATCGGCAGCGCCGGCGGAACCGGCTCGATGTCCGCGCCGAGCTGGATGGTGCGTCCCTTGGCCGCCGCGACGTCCAGCTCGAAATGCGTCCAGTTCCACAGCCCGCCCGCATAGTCGATGTAGCTCATGATCACCACGTCGTCCACGAGATCGAACACGTGCCCCAGAAACGACTGTGTCGTTCCGCCGTAGGCAAAGGGGTTCGGCAGCTTGTCGCTGTTCTCAAGGTGGGCGGACAGGTCCACGGTGATATCCACTGCCGCCGCGCCGCTGGAATCAAGATGCTGCCGCGCGTTCACCAGGCAGTTGTCCAGGTAATCGATCGCGATCTGCCGCCGTCCTGCCTCGCTGCCCGCCGCCGACCAACTGTCGTCCAGCCAGAACTCCACGTCGAAATGCACGGCGTCGAAATCATCCGTCGGATCGCCCGGCGTCGCCGTGTGCATGGCCAGCACCTGGTCGATCTTGGTTCGCACCTTGGTGGCGTCCTCCTGCCAGTCCGTGTCCCCGAACATCGCCTCCACCCGGATCCCGCTAGCGTGCGCGGTCGCGATGAACGTCCGCATGTTCTCCTTCTGCGTGGGATTCCCCAGCGTCCACACCGAGTATCCGCCGCAGTACAGACGGTTTACCCCCTCGCGGGCGCAGAAATCCAGCAGCGCCTGCGACGCCGCGCTGCTGTCGAAGATGCTCCCCGCATAGAACCACGCCGCCCGGATCGCGTCGCCGTCGGGCGGTGGTTGCAGCGTCACCGGCGACAAAACGTACGCGTCCCCAGCGCTGCTCAGCAGTATCACCTCGTCAAAGTCGAACCGCGCCGATCCGCCTTGCGCGTTTTTCTCCACGATGAACTTCGGCTGCGCGTCGGTGAGATCCAGCGTGCCGCTCCCGCTCCGTAACGTCAGCGTATCGAAGGCAAAAACATAGGTGGCAAATGTGCCGGTCAAAGGAACCGTCGGCGTCGACCATTCACTGCCGTTCCCCACGTTGAGGGCAAAGCGCAGCAGCGGCGTGCCGGTGTGCCCGCTGCCGCTCACCACCCGGGCATCGACTTGGATACCCGTGTAGCCGGCGATATCGCGGAACGCCTCCTTGTTCCCGATGCCCCAGCTCGACTGGTCCCAGTTGACCGAGTGGAACGCGGCCCGTCCAACCGCCCCGTCGGCCGTAATCCCCCGATCCGTCGTTCCCGCGCCGAACGCCGTCCACCCGCCCCGCGGGTTGTAGCTGCCCACCGTGTCGGCGTCGAAATCGGAAAGCACCGTGTTCGCCTGTCCGACCGACGCGCTTGCCAACACAAGCACGCCCAGAACCGTCCATCCGCGTTGCCGCCCGTTTGTTCCCATCACCGCCTCACCTCTTGCCTTGGACTCCACTTACCCCCGGCGCCGTTCGCCGACGCCCGAGAGCCGATCGCGGACGTCGCAACTTGGTCCGCTCCTAAAAACAGCGCCCGCTAGGCGGACCGGCCGCCCTGCGGGCGCAGCGCAGTCATCGCGTCAATTCGCCGGTCACAGCCCGCCTGGCGGCGTCTCTTCCGGCTTCGGCCAGCGCTCCCAGCTCACCTCGTTGTACGCGATTTTCTCCGGATCATACCCTTCCACGTGGGTGTCGATGAACAGGCCGTTGCCCATTCCCAGGTGATGCCCGCCGACAATCCGTGCATCCTTGGCCGCCTGCGTGTCCGGAGCGTCCCCACCGCCGTACAACCGGTAACCCATCCAGAAAGCGCCCAACTGCACCGTGAAGGTACGCGTTACCGGGTTTTCGTTGGCGCCACGATTGAACCGCCAACCGCCCGAGTTCGGTTGCTCCAGGGGGCGGTTATTCTCCAACACCGCGTAGACCTCCGCCGCCCGACGACAACGATCGATCTTGTTGACAAACGGCGGCACCGCCTGCGGCGGGGGGAAGAAACCCATCTCCAGTTTGCCGTTGCGGCGGTGTATCTCCTGACTGAGCGAATAGCTTCCGCCCACCTCGACGCGATCCACCGGCTTGGGCGGCTGACCGCTGGTGGTCCAGTCCTGGATCACCCGCGGCGCCTTCTCCGAGGGGCACAGGAAGATCGAGGATTCCGGCTGATGGGTGACGTTGCCGCTGCTGTCGAAACGGGCCAACTCCGCCGTGATGATGCCCCCTCGGTGAAACGGCACCGGCCAGCGATTCTGGTTCCCATAGGTGTCCACCGTCGGCGGCCAGACGCCCTCGTACTTTTCCGCATACATGGTGAACGCCTGGCCCATGCTCCGCAGGTTGCCCTTGCAGACCACCGACTTCGCCTGCTCCCGCGCTTTCTTCAAACTGGGCAGCAGAATCGCGATCAGCAGGGCGATGATTGAAATCACCACCAGCAGCTCAACCAGCGTGAAGCCTCGACGCCTCCGCTCCGCCGCCTTCCCCTTCCGCCTGTCTCGCATCCCGCCGTTCATGATCAATTCTCCAGCATATCCGCAAAAGAGTAATACGCGTGTATCGCCAGCCCGGCACAACCCCGCTGGTGCGGTAACACCCGCAGCAGCGTCTCCCGTTGACCCAGGAAGTAATCCGCCGGGTAGACGCCGAAACTGATTCCCGGCTCGACTTTCTTTCCCGTACCCAGTTCGACCGAGGCGAACACCTCCACGCCCAGTCGGCCGCCCAACTCGAACTCGCTGCGACAGCAGTCCACCACGCCGTTCCCGCCCAGCGCCTGCACCCGGTACGACATGATCCCCGCGTTGTCGATCAGCGGAAACAGCGCCTCCAGCAGCGGAACCATCCCCGCCTCCGTCCGCACTGTGTACGCGTAGCCGCCGTCTTCTCCCGGCTTGTCCCACCAGAACGGGATGTCCACCCCGTACACCATGCCCGCTTCATGGACCTGCTTGTGCAGCGTTTGATTGAGCGCATAGTAGTCCTGGATGATCCGTTGCCGCTCACCCGCGTCCCGCTTCCACCCCGCCAGCACGTACGGCTCGTTGTCCATGTGCACCGCGTCGTAGCGCTCCGCCGGCGATCCCGCCTGGTTGAAAGCGTCCACCGCGGCCACCACCTGGAACACCTTGTCGTGATTCTCTTGCAACACGAACTCCGGCGCCCCGTCCAGCGCGTGCACCCGCAGACCCGCGGCATGGGCCCGCGCGTTGAACGCGCGCTGCTCCGCCTCGAACAGCAATTCCAGCTTCCCTCCCGCGAACTTGTTGTAGGGAATCTGCCAAAATAGGTCGGTAATTCCCTGAGTTCGACAAAACGCCAGCAGCGCATCGATCTGCCCCGCCTCCGGCAGGTACCGCGTGGTCCGCCAGACCCACAGCGCCTGCCGCAACGCCGGGCGCTTCTCCGGCGGCGCTAACGTCATCGGCTCAACCTGCTCCGCGTCCACGAACCGCACTCCCGCCAGCGCCACCCGCGCCGCCCCCGTCCCCTCGAAGAGAAATCGAACGGACCCGACATTCGTCCGATCCACCGCGTCGGCCGGTACGGACCACCGCAACGTCGTCCAGCCATCCTTCGACAACTTGTCCGCGTCCACCATACCCAGCCGAACGCCCGCGGCATCCACGTCCAACGACCGCCCGGGGACCAACTCCACGTGCAGCCGCTGGTCACCCAACGCGCCCAGCGCGCAGATCTCCAACTGCGGCGCCTGGGAAATGTCCAGCAACGCCGCCTCCCGGCCTCGCACCGTCGTGTCGAAGAGGGGCACGATCCCGCCGAAACCGCTCGCCGGTGCATCGGCCATCACCAACAGCTCCCACGCGCCGCGCGCCGGCTTACCGGCTGTCAGCAGTCGTCCTTGCAGATGATTTGGCAGGGCTCCGACGCAGCGATATTGACCGCCCTGCGCCGTCTGCACGGCCGTGTCGAAGCGGATCACGTCGATCGCCGCGCCCCACGCCGGAACCACCGTTGTCAGCGCCAGCGCCGCGCATCCGCCCCACCAATTTGTCCACACCCTGCCGCTGCTCATGCCTGCACTCCGTTGTGGTCGTTTGATTTGCTGCGCGCTCCGCCGCCAACCATCAGCGGCCGGTCCGCGGCGCAGAGCCGGACAGAGAACACGGCCCTGCACCGCTCAGGAGAAGAATCAGCGCCGCCGCAGCAGCGCCACAACGCCCAGGCCCAGCATCGCGAGCGTTGCCGGCTCCGGCACGTACGCCTCGATCTGGTCGACCCGCATCCGAATCTTCCCGGAAGGGTCCCCTTCTTCACGGTTCTGGTTGCGCACGATCAGCCGCACTTCCAGGCTCGGATCCTGCAACTGGGCCTGCGTGATCGGGGCCGTCGCCGCGTTCGAAGGCACGAGGTCGGCGTAGTCGGCCGAAATCGTCGTCCATTCGCCCCACACCGGCGTCACCGGCTTGATCCACTCCATGTACCCGGGCAGGTTAAGCATCAGCTCCACCTGCGGCCCCGGACCGGGATACCCCGGATCCAGCCCGTCCACTGAGAGCTGCACGTCGGCGCTCAGTCCGACGTAGTCGGACATGTCGATGCCCACGCTTGGCAGGTCCGGCGACTTGACTGCCCCGCCCCACAACGCCGGGGTGAGGTTGGTCACGTAATACAAGCCGTCGCCGGATGTACCCAGTCCGGTCGCCACGCCAAAATCGAGCGTCCCGCCGCCGAACCGGTACCAACCCTGCGCGCTGCCCTCAAAGTCGAAGAGCACGTCCGCCCGCGCCGCTCCGACTGCCCCGACAGCCAGCACAACCGCCACTGCTGTCAACATTGTCTTGTGTCGCTTCATTCTGCGTCCTCCAAACGAGAGAGAGTCGTCCAGCCCAAGTGAGAGTCGAATCAACACCGCTGCATGATGGGCGTCGTTGTGGAACCGGCAGCCCTGGGAACTCGCTTACCAGCCGGGCTCCAACCCAAGACGGCCACAGACCCCTAGTAGCACCACGACCGGAACCCGGTCACGACCTCGGGCCCCTGGAAGCACTCCAGGAAGTTCTGCATATCGTCCACGTCGATCACCTTGTCGTAGTTGGCGTCCAGCGGAGCGCACTCCGGGTACGCCTCCAGATCCGCGTCAAAACACCGCTGAAATTCGGCGAAGTCGTCCGCATCCACGTCCTGGTCAAGGTCATGGTCCGCCCAGAGCACCGGCACGTCGTCGATCAGCGTGATCTCGTCAAACACGATTCTGTTTTTGCCGGAGCTCGTCTCGCCGCGCCGCCAGATCGTGCGCACCGCGTTGATGTCGGTCAGGTCCAGCGGGTCGATGCCGGCAACGGCCGACGCGTCAAACGATGAATCCAAACCGTCGAACCAGAACGTGTACGTGTGCCACTCTCCGTCATCCGCCAGCGGCGGCGACCGGTTGATGTACGGCTTGCCCGGAATACTCCGCGGCACCACGGCCGTCGTGTCCAGATCCAGCGAATCCACCAGGCCGTTCGTGTCCGCCAGTTGGAAGTGCAGCCGCACGCCGGGCTGCCCTCCGTCCACCAGCACCAGCAACGCCCGGATCGTGATCCCGGTGCCCTGGCTGAGATCCAGGTCGGCGTCGCGTACGCCCGAACCCAATCCGCCGCACAAGGGCTGCCCGCAGCAGATTCGCCCGCCGCCGTGCTTGGCCCCCAGAAACTGGCAGCCCGGCTCACCGATGGTCAGGTCGCACGCCGTCCAGTCGCCCATCGTAAAAATCGCGTGCCCGTCTTCTGCGTCTCCGCCGTTGGAGCCGAAGTCCGTGGTTGGATTCCCAAAAAAGCTCCAGTAATCGGGATCGCAGAATCCCAGATGCGTATCCATGTCGAAAATCACCGTGCCCGGCGTGATGGGCACGCCGGCGTCGGCCGGCGCCACCGCGCCCGCCATCGCCATCGCCCCTACCGCCCCGATCAGCCAGCCGCCCTTCATCTGCCTTCTCCTTTCCTCGGATGTCCTCGTTCAACCGCCCCCGGCCTAGTTCAGCCGCGGCAGCCGAAACACACGCTGCAGCGCAGGCACCACGGCGCCGCGGACCATGCCAAATTTCCCCAACGTCGAAACCAGCACCCTCGTCTCCCCCACCTCCGCCCGGATCGTGTCCTCCGCAAGGTAATCCTTCACCCGCGCCAGCACCGCGTTCCGCAGATCCGGATGATCCGAGTCAATCACCAGCACCCCCGGATCCAGGAAGTTAATCGCGTGCATCACATAGGCCTGGATGTCCTGCGCCGACCGATCCAGCGCCGCGATCGCCCGCGCGTCTCCGCTGGTGAACAGCGCCTCGAAATCAAAGGTGTCGTGCGGATCCGGCCCCCCCGACTCCTCCATGTATTGCAGGGGGTGCGGCACCAGACTCGAGATTTCCCCCGCCGCCCCGAAGTCGCCGTGATACGGCTCGCCGTCCACGATCACGCCCCCGGCCAGTCGAATGAACGTCGGCCCCTGCGGCTTCACCCCTTCACAGGGCTCGACCACGTCGAACCGGATGTGCAGATACACCAGCGTCTTGCATCCGCCGTAGTCGCCGAAGAAGTGCTCGGCCATCCCGCCCGCCACCGCGTTGTTCACCACGTCCGTCTTGCGGGCCCACTGGGCCTCGCAGATCTCCTGGAGCCGCACGTCGCGCCAGCCCAGTGGACGGCTCCAGCGAATCAGCCCGTTCTTCGTGTCGACTAGGCCCGGCAGCGCCACCCCCACGCCCAACATGTCCCGCCATCCCAGGCCCAGCGAACTGAGCACCTCTTCGCCCAGCGCCGCCATCCGCTGCGCGGTCTCTTCCGGCGATTGCGGGCCGAACGCCACCGTCGCGTCTGCCAGCACCTTGCCGTGCAGATCGCAGGCCCCCGCCCGCAGCGTCGTGCCACTGACCTCGAAGCCCAGCATCCGCGCCTTGCCGCGCGAGAGCGACACCATGATCGGAGGCCGACCTGTCCCGGTCTTCGACTCGCCCTGCCCGACCTCTTCGACCAGCCCCTCGGCGATCAACTGTCGAATCACCGCCGACACCGTCGGCGGCCTGATCGACGTCATCTTCGCCAGATCCGCGCGCGAAATAGTCCCGAACGCCCGCACCCGATCAAGGATGCGATGGCGATTGACAATGCGAACCAACGGCGGCGTTCCATTCAGTCTCGATGACATATGTCGACGATATTAATTAATAGTCCGACATTAAATCAAGACAAATCCCTCCCCGAATCAAAACCAACCACAAGTTCCTAATTCACAATATTTTATGGGATTTCACCCGCCGCCAGCCTGCCACGCCGATTTCGGCCCTGGTCTCCGCGGAACGGCATCGAGGCAGGGAGACGCCGCGGCTGACGTGTCCGCCGATTCGGTCTTTGCCTTCGCAACCGCCGCGCTCGCGGGCGGCGGCGAAACGCGCGACATCGACGGCGTGCTGGTGCGCATCTTCGGCCTTTGGAGGAACCTGGCCGACAGCTTATGTGAATTTGGGTGGATTACACCGCGATCGATCGCGCGGAGTGTGACGCGACCATTCCTGGCGGCGGTTCACTGAACGGGCGGCGAATTCAGAAAGTGGTCGTTGCGGCGGTTCAGCGCCCCCGATATTCCCCGGCACTGAACGGCCGCAATGGCCGATGGCCGATGGCCGGTGGCGGGCAGGCGATACCCGACGGATGGAAGGCAGGGGTCCGGTCGCGTTCAGGGCGAAAGTTCCGTCGGCTCGGCCCGTCCCGATCCTTGCCGGCGCCGGCGACCCGCGATCTGCCCCGGATCCTCCAACGCGTCCGGACAGCAATTGCGGACCTGCTCTTCCAGTTCCTGGATGCGCAACCGAAGAGCGCTGATCGATTCTCCGAACTCATCCTCGGTGAAGCGCGGTTGGATGTGTTGCGGACAGTTCACATCCCATGCATCGATATGGAACAAGAACATCCGCTCCGGCTCGCTTCCGTAGTCGGGATCGTGGAGCCTGTCGCGCAGCTTCGCGTCCGCCTCGATCACCTCCGCCCGGCCCCAGATCTTGATGCGTCGCCGATTTGCAAAGTCCATCAGGAAGATGAAGGCCTTGGGGTTGTCATTGACATTGCCGACCGTGATGTACTGGCGGTTTCCGCTGAAGTCAGCGAAGCCCAGTGTGCGATCGTCGATCACCTTGAGAAACCCAGGTGGTCCACCGCGGTGCTGAACGTAGGGTTGTCCGTCCGCGTTCACCGTCGCGATGAAGAACGTGTCCCGCTCGGCAAGGAAGGCCTTCAGCTCGGGCGTGGCAACGTCGCTCCACCCGCCGCGCTGCTCCATGGACGCATAGCCTTTGCGTGAGCCGAGCCGTTCCTGGACGGCCTTTACTGAAGGCGTGAACGCGATGTCGCTGACGGGAGGATTCATGATCTCATCTCCTTGGCTCCAAAAGCTGGTGGGCGCGGTACGTCAAGGGTGGCTACGCGGTCAGCACGCTAGTCGGGGCGCTACGTTTCCCATTGGTCGGCAGATAGCGACTGCTCCACGCGGCCAGCAACTCCGCGACATACCGGGCATCCTCGTTTCTCGATAGCAGATGGTCCGCGTTGTCCAGAGACACGAAGCTCTTGGGATGCTTCGCCGCTGCGAAGATCCGCGCCGCGTTGTCGATCCCGACAATCGTGTCGCCGGGAGCATGCATCACAAGGACACTCTTGCGGAGTTCTGCCAAGCGCTGGTCCAGTTCGTGGCTTGCCAGGTCGTCGATGAACTGTTTGCGAATCATGAAACGCCGCCCTGCAATGGCGACTTCCGCCTGCCCGTGCCGTTCGATTGACTCACGCGCGCCGACGAACAGATGTTCGACGTGCGCGGGGTCGGCCGGGGATCCGATCGTCGCTACAGCAGTGCTTTCGGGAATCTCCGCCGCAGCAGCCAGCACGGCGGCTCCGCCGAGACTGTGGCCGACGAGGAGTGACGGCGCCTCGTGTTTGGCCCGGAGCCAGTTTGCAGCCCCGATCACGTCCTGGATGTTGGACGAGAAGTTCGTATTCGCAAACTCGCCCTCGCTGTGGCCCAGCCCCGTGAAATCGAACCGCAAGACAGCGATGCCGCGGGCAGAGAGGTTCCGCGCTATGCGCGAAGCGGCCGCGATGTCTTTCGAACAAGTGAAACAGTGTGCAAACAACGCATACGCGCGGGGGCGCTCCGCCGGCATGTCCAGTCGCGCAGCAAGCACGTCGCCCTGTGAACCCGCAAACTCAATCCTATTTGAGTCCATGCCAGTGTCCTTTGCCTGATCGCCGGCCGCCTTGGCTTCCCGGGACTACGAGCTGACCATCTCTTGCGCGAGCTCCGTTGCGAGACGCACCACGCGCTCTCGTGCGTCACTCAGGGACCTATCGTGCCGATCATCCTTGAATTCCTGATACTCGACGGCGATCTCATGAATGTGCGACTCGGGAGTGCCGAACAACTGCGTTGCGATCGTGCGGACGTGCGGATTCAGGTGGTTCCAGCCATCGCGAAGGCCGCCGGGAGCGAAGCCGAATTCGCCACATGATGAAATCACGACCAGCCGCTTGACAGTCAGCATCGGCCTTAGCGGAAAGTCGCCGCGTGCAAGGTCGAACGAGAAGGTACGACCCACGCGCACAACCTGGTCCACCCAGGCCTTCAACGCAGCCGGAAGACCGTAGTTGTACATAGGCGCGCCCAGCACAATCAAATCGGCGACAAGGAGTTCATCAATCAGTTCGTCAGACAGGGCAAGAACCCGTGCCATGTCTGGCGTCCGCTCTTCCGGAGGCGTGAAGGCGGCTGCGATCCACTCCTCCGACACCAGCACAGGTGGATTCTGTCCGAGATCCCGGTGGATTACGCGAGCGTCGGGCTCATGCGACCTCCAGGATTCGACGAAGAGTGCGGACAAACGTCGTGTCAATGAGCGCTGCATTCTCGCGCTCGAGTCGATCTGCAGAATCGTCGTCATCGTGGCGCGATCTCCATTCATGCTTGTCGATCGGATTTCTTGCTTTTCCATGGTTCGTAGTTCCCGGGCTGGGCTCGAGAAACAGTGTGCAAACAACGCGTACGCGCGGGGACGGTCCTTCGGCATGTCCATCCGCGCAGCAAGCGTGCCGCCTTGTGACCCTGCAAACTCAATCCTATGTGAGTCCATTCCAGTGTCCTTTCTTGCCAATCGCAACAGACATTACGCCTCGATCAACAATCACACGCCAGCGTCTCCACGGGCTCTACGTCGGGGAAGTCGATCTCGGTGTCGGCAACGTGAATGAAGTAGTTCGTGAAAGTGTTGAGCGCGACAGCGGCGACAATCTCGGCGAGTTCGGCCTCGCTCACGCCGGCAGCGCGAACGATCTGCACGTCATCATCGCTTACCCAACCACGCTCGGTGACGATTTTGCGGGCAAACTGCAGGATCGCTTCTGTCTTCTGATGCGGCGAAATGCCCTTTCGGCTATCGGCAATCTCCTCGTCACCGAGGCCCGCGGTCCTGGCGAACGTGGCATGCGCGGCGACGCAGTACTGGCAGCGATTCAGCTCGCTTACTGTGAGGCCGATCTGCTCGCGTAATGCCGGGCTCAAGCCGCTTCGGCTCATACTTCGGCCAAACGCCAGATACGCATCCAGCACGGCCGGTGCGATGGCCATGGTGCGCACGAGGTTGGGCGTGCGGCCGAGTTTTTGCGCCAAGCGTGTGAAGAGCGCCTGGGTATCGGAATCCACTTGCGAGGTCTCGATGACATTGATACGTGGCATGTTCAACTCCTAGTCTTGAACCACGACCGTGCGGGGCACGGTGGGTACACGAATTCAGGCTGCGTGTACCGCACGCGATGGCGTAACCACGCGCTTCTTGCGTTCCATGTTGCGAAAAGCTGCCTCCAGCACTTGCCTCGCCCCATCGGCATGCTGTTGCGCGGTTCCACCATGGAGGTTGGCCATCTCCTGCGCGATCGCAGAGAGGAACGTTGGTTGTGGGTTTTCTGTGCTTCGGGTTCGGTTGTAGTGTGTCGCAGAACTCATCCGTCTGTCCCTCCTGCACCGAAGGTCTTGTTACTCGAAACGATCCCGAACGACGACTTCGGCCAGAGCCAATTGGCCTGACCGTGGCATCGCGGGCTTAGTGGCCTTGCCGATCGCGATGAGATTGCCGACCACGTGGTCGGGTGGCAGGCCGATCAGCTCGGCGACCTTGTCGAAATCGAAGCCGATCATCGGACAGGTGTCGTAACCCAGTGCCTTAGCCGCGAGCATGATCGTCTGCGACGCCATGCCGATCGACCGCATCGCTTCGTCGCGCTGGAGCCAATCGCGGCCTTCGTGAAACGGTCCCATCCAGTCCACCAGCATCTTCGCTACGTCCGGCGGTGCATTCCGCCAGTAGCGCTGGGGCTCCTTCTTCCAGGCCAGCATGTCGGCGGTCATCACGATCAACGCGGACGACTCGGTGATGTGTGCCTGGTCGTTGCCTGCTTCGCGAATCTTCTGACGCAGTTGCTTGTCACGCACAACGACAAACCGCCAGTGTTGGATATTGAAACTCGTCGGCGACTGCACTGCGGCTTCGAGTAGCTTCTGAAGATCCGCCTCGGGCATCACATGTTCGGCGTCGTAGTGCCGTACGGCCCGACGGCCGCGGATGGCTTCAAACGTGTCCATTGGGGATTTCTCCTTGGTATCGCATGCTCGCCGGCGTGGGGAGCGCGGTAGCCCTTGTTGGCATCGCCGCGCTCCCCCAGGTCACCTCGTGGCGGCAGGCACATCGGTGCGATCCGTGTCTACGCGCCTGAGACTTTCTTCCAGTGGGCGCCAGCCTCCCGCAGGTTCTCGGCCTCATCGCCTTGTTCCCATGCCTTGAGCGCGTCGACCTTGTCGTTTCTGAGGAACAGCAGCAACTGACCGTTGACCACTTTGAAATTCGTCGGATCGATGGGGAACTTGTCCTGGACGGCCATGCCGTACGCACACCAACCGCCATACGCCGGCGCGTATCGCTTCGGGTCGCGGTTGAACTGCTCGACCTGTTCGGCCGACGTCAGGAAGTAGGTCACGCCATCATGTTCGACCTGGAACCGCGAACTGCCGGGTTCAGCGCGACCCTCCGTCAGGCAAGAGACCGGGCTGAATCCCTGCATCGCAACGCCGCTGGCGGACAGATTCCGAGCCCCATGATACGCCCGACTGGGCGCCACCCGCTGCCACACCCGCGGAGACGCGCTGGCCAACATCTGGGCTGCATCCTGCATCATCTTCACCGCGTCATGCGTCTTCCACACATGGCTGGCGATCATGCGGAAATTAACCAACGCCGTCTGGTAACCGTCGTAGCCGGGCAGGACCGCCGCCGCGGTCGCGTCGCTGACCACGGCTACCTCAAAACCCTGCTCGACCAACTCCCGCATGTGCGACTCGGTGCACAGGTTGGCGGACATGCCGGCGAGGATGATCTTGGTGATGCCGCGTTTGCGAAGTTGCAGAACCAGGTCGTTGGACTCCGGGCCATAGACCTTGTGCGGGCTCACCACCACCGTCCGGCCGTCCTCGATGTAGGGCTTGTAACGCTCGAGCCAGTCGGCGCCGGAGCCCACAAACCCCGCAAGGCTGAGTGCGTGCGGCCGGTCGAACATGCCGATCTCGTGCATGAGCGTTTCCAGCGTCCCCTCGAACTTCCAGCGGTGGTCGTGCTCGTAGTAGTAATGGGGGGACACGAACACCTGAATTCCCGTGTCCTTCGCCGCCTTGAAGAGGGCTTCGAGATTCTCGACCGTGCGGTTCTCGGTCACACTCTGACCCACCACGCCCCACGTGACGCCGTCGGGACTGAGGAAATCGTTCTGCGGATCGGTGACCACCAAGGCCGTACGCTCGGGGTCGATCACAAAGCCCGGATCGGGCAGTTGCGCCATCACCGGCGCTGATGCGACAATCGTGAGTGCTGCGAAGAGAACGGTCATATTGATCTTCTGAGTCATCGTATTTCTCCTGTGATTGTTGTTTGATTGTTGGATCTGCGGCGCGCCGCCCATGTACCGGTTACGCGGGCTGATGCGCGTCGCGAAGGCGCCGCTCGTGCGCCTGAATCGGCACGTCGTTGATGCTGGCGTCCCGCCGGCGCATCAGGCCGTTGTTGTCGAACTCCCAGTGCTCGTTGCCGTGCGCCCGGTACCATTGGCTCGACGCGTCGCGCCATTCGTACTCGAAGCGAACGGAGATTCGGTTGCCGGTGAAGGCCCAGAGCTCTTTCATCAGGCGGTAGTCGAGTTCCTTGGCCCACTTGCGGCGGAGAAACGCCGTGATGGCGGCGCGGCCCGTGAAACACTCCCCGCGGTTGCGCCACTCGGAGTCCTCGGTATACGCCAATGCGACGCGCTCCGGGTCGCGCGAGTTCCAGGCGTCTTCCGCGGCCTGGACCTTGGCCAGCGCACTTTCATGCGTGAAGGGTGGTCGGATGTCAGTTGGCGAGGGCATTCTGTTCTCCTGGTTCTGGAGAGGCCGATCGGGTGGCGGCACGGCCACCCGCCCGCCCCGTACGGCCATGGTCAGCAATCGCACGCCGGGGCGGCCGCGGGCTCGACTTCCGGGAAGTCGATCTCGGTACCGGCGACGTGATTGAAGTAGTTGGTGAAGAGGTTGAGCGCGACGGTGGCGACGATCTCGGCGATTTCGGCGTCGCCAACGCCAGCGGCGCGAATCGCCTGCACGTCGTCGTCGCTCACCCAGCCACGCTCCGTGACGATCTTGCGGGCGAACTGGAGGATCGTTTCCGTCTTCCGGTCGGTTGAGGCGCCGCGTCGGCTGTCCGCGATCTCCTCGTCGCCAAGACCGGCCATCTTGCCCAGGGCGCAGTGGGCGGCCAGGCAATACCTGCACTGGTTCACCTCACCGACCGTCAGGGCGATCTGCTCGCGCAGCTTTGGTGAGAGGCTGCTCTTGCCCAGGCTGTTGCTGAAACCCAGGTACGCCTCCAGAACGGCCGGCGCGTTCGCCAAGGTGCGCATGAGGTTCGGCGTCATGCCGAGTTTCTTCTGCACGCCCTCCAGGAGCGACTTGGCCTTGGGGGCTGCCTCCGCCGTTTCGATTGCTTTGATGCGTGGCATACGTGTCTCCTTGTTTTGAACCGCGACCGTGCCCATCACGGTCGGCTACACCCCGGCATTCGCACGGCCCGTGCCACGCGCAGAAATTGTTGCAAGTTTCTTATAGGCATATAGTTACGATTCCAATTGCGGCCTTCGCCCGGCGACGCAAATGCGTGATCTACGAAAATTCGTTGCGACATCTCGTCGTCCAGGGATAATCACACGCCGTGTCAGCACTCGGCGAACGCATGTCGGTCTCTGACGTCCTCAAGGATCTGCTGCTCGAAATCGGGCAGCAGCGGTCGCTGGACGCCGTGCTGCGCGTGGTGGTGGATCGGCTGGCCGGGGAGGCGCACATCGCCCTCGCCCGCATCTGGCTGATTCGACCCGGCGACATCTGCTCCAAGTGCCCGATGCCCGACGTGTGTGCCGATCAGAATCGCTGCCTTCACCTCGTCGCCAGCGCCGGCCGTTCGCTGGACGATGACGTGCCGGCGTGGAATCGGCTCGATGGCGAGTTCTGCCGATTCCCCTTGGGCGTTCGCAAGGTCGGGCGCGTCGGAGCGACGGGGGAATGTGTCGCGGTGCTCGACGTCCGCGAAGACACCGCGTGGATCGCCCGGCGTGAATGGACGCAACGGGAGAACATTCGCGGCTTCATGGGGCAACCCCTCGTATTCAAAGGAGAGATCCTGGGCGTTTTGGCCATCTTCACGCGCATCCCGCTCACGCAACACTGCCAGGACTGGCTGCGGATGATCGCCGACCTGGTCGCGGCGTCCATCGCTAACGCGCGTGCCTTTGAGGAAATCCAATCGCTGCGCACGCAACTCGAGCTGGAAAACGCGTACCTCAGGGAAGAGGTGTTCGACGCCCGCGCGTTCGGCGAAATCGTCGGGCAAAGCCCCGCCCTGCGCAGCATCACGCAGCAGATTGAGCTTGTCGCGCCCACCGACGCCAGCGTCCTGATTCTCGGAGAATCGGGAACGGGCAAGGAACTTGTCGCGCAGGAGATCCACCGGCGGAGCCGGCGACAGGAGCGCGCCATGGTCCGCGTCAACTGCGCTTCGGTGCCCCGCGAGATTTACGAGAGCGAATTCTTCGGACACGCCAAGGGCGCCTTCACCGGCGCCGTTCGCGACCGCGCCGGGCGTTTCGAGCTCGCCAACGGCGGAACGCTTCTGCTCGACGAGGTGGGCGAGATCCCCCTGGAGCTCCAGAGCAAACTCCTCCGCGTCTTGCAGGAAGGCACCTACGAACGCATCGGCGAAGAAAAAACCCGCGCGGTGGACGTGCGTCTCATCGCCGCCACGAACCGCGACTTGAAGGCGGAAGTCGAGGCCGGCCGGTTCCGCCGCGACCTGTTCTACCGGCTCAACGTGTTTCCCATCGAGGTTCCGCCGCTGCGTAAACGCAAGGAAGACATTCCCCTGCTCGCCGAGCTTTTCCTTCAACAGGCCTCGCGCCGCTTCAATCGCAGGTGCAAGGCCCTGAGCCAGGGCAACATCATAGCGCTGCAAGCGTACGACTGGCCGGGCAACGTGCGCGAACTGCTCAACGTCATCGAACGCGCCGTCATAACATCGCGGGCGGGCGCCATCCGCCTGGACCTCCCGCGCACGCAGTCGAGCAGAACGCGCAAGCCGGATGCAACCACGGCGTCCGCGGAGACCACCGTCGTCACCGATGCCGAGATGAAACACCGCGATCGCGAGAATGTGCTGGCCGCCCTCGATCAAACGAACTGGCAAGTTCACGGCCCCGGCGGCGCAGCCGAACTTCTGGGCATCCGACCGACAACCCTGGCGTCGCGGATCAAGAGAATGGGGTTGCGCAGACCCGCGTAGCGCCGCCCGGGTGGACGCGATGGTCCGGCGCCCTTCCGCCGGAGGTCCGTGCCGAACGCGCCGGCGGCGCAGGATTCGAGCACAGGCGTTGCCGGAATGACCCCGCGCCGATAGGCATTCCCCAACAACGCCGGCGCGCGTCGTTGCTCCGGAATGCCCCCAGGCCCGGCGCGCCGCCCATCTGGTGAAACGCGGAACCTCCCCGGCGCCGTCCCCTGTCGCGACGGTCGCGCCTACGCTAGAATGCCCGCCGTGCCAGCACAAGCCCACGCTTTGCCAGCCCACCCTTCCAGCCCCTGGCGTCGCGCGGCGCTGGTCGCGGGCGTATGCCTGACCGCCGCCCTGGTCCGCGGCCTGCACCTGGCCGACCAACCCCTCTGGCTCGATGAAGCCTTCAGCGCGCTCTACGCCCAACTGGACGTCGCCTCCTTCATCCGCCTGCGCCATGCCAGCACCAATCCGCCGCTGTACCACCTGCTCCTCAAACTCTGGACCCACGGCTTCGGCGCCGGCGAAATCGCGCTGCGTTCGTTCTCCGTCATTGCCGGGACGGCCGCGGTCGCGGCGCTCTATTTTCTGGGCAAGTCGCTGTGTACCCCCCGCTGCGCCGTCCTCGCCGCGGCCCTTCTGGCCTTCAACAACATCGCCGTCGGAACTTCGCGGGAAGCCCGCTACTACGCCCTGACGAGCCTGCTCGCGATCATCGGCGCCGCCCTGTTGATCCAGGCCGTCAAACGTGGTCGCCTGCGCTTCTGGATCGCCTACACCTGCACCCTGAGCCTCTTCTGCTGGGTGCACCTCAACGCCTGGTTCGTGCTCGCCGCCCACGTCGCGGCGGTGGTTTTTCTCCGCATCCAGCGCCGAGACGATCCCGCCGCCCCGCGATCCCTCTCGCTGCCCTTCGGGCTGTCCCTGGCTGTGATCTTCGCTTCGTTTTTGCCCTGGGCCGGCGTGCTCGCCCACCAGGTCCACGCCACCCTGGACGGTTACTGGATTGAGCGACCGCAGTTCTCCGCCCTGCTGGCGACCGCCAACGCCTTCGTCGCCCCCCTGCCTCACTGGAAATGGTTGGCCGTCGCGGCCTTGCTGCTGCTCGCCGCCGGCGCTCGACGCAGGCCGGCGCCCGTTTCGACTACGCCAGTGACGTCGACAACGTCGGCAACGTCGGCCGCTTCGACGACGCCGACGACGAACGGGCCGGCCCCGACGTTTGAACCGGATTCCTTTTCGGGCTCGTTCGGCACAGTCCTCCTCATCGCCTGGGCCACGCTGCCCGTTGCTATCCCCTTCGTCTGGTCCCTGCTGGCCACCCCCATCTTCCAGGTCCGCTATGTCCTGGTCGCCCAACCGGCCATCCTTCTGCTCATCGCCCGGGCCATCGAGCGCCGACCGCGCGCCGGACTTGCCGCGCTGGCCGTGGTATTGGCCGCCGCCTACCCCACCGCCCACCACGGCCTGGTCTACGAGGACTGGCGCACCGCGGCCGCCGAGATCACCGCCCACGCCGCGCCCACCACGTCCGTCTACATCTGCGCGGACTACACCTATTTCGCCCTCGGCTACTACCTCGACGAGCACCGTTTCCCCATCACCCCCGTGGTGGCCCCGCACTCCCGCGCCGCGGAATTCGCCGCCCACTACCCCACGCCGCCCCTGGCGTATGAGGCCTGGCTTGCCCAACTCGATAAGCGGGAAGCCCCTGCCATCATCGTTCTGGCCCACTTGCAACACACCGGCCACACCCATGAAGATCCCCAAGCCCGCGACTGCGGCCGCCGGGACGTTCAATCCGACAAGCCGATCCAAGACCTGCCGGTCCGTGAACGCATCCTTGAAGACCTGCGGGCCCGCGGCGTCCTCACGATAACCCCGCTCCCCGGCAACCTGGACGTCTGCCGCTGGTCCCCCCACGCCCACCCATAAGGCGGCTCGCACCTGCGCCAATGAACGGCGGGCCATGCCCGCCAAAGCCAAACGCGCAGGGGTAGGGCGGGCCGTGCCCGCCGAAGCCGGTCGCGCCAATGTAGGCCGCACCGTGCCCGCCGACTGGTGGGCAGGCCCGGTGGCGCCCGTCGACAGGGTGGCGAAAAGGCCGTCCGGCCGATGGGTGGCGGAGGTCGGTCTGGTGCGGCTGGGCTGGTTGGGGAATTGAACATACGCTTCAAAATGGCTT
>NPIG01000364.1_pt4 | contig 27184 bp, 27 predicted proteins | sample 8637441 | NCBI WGS metagenome assembly NPIG01 (sample SAMN07420675, study PRJNA396082) | bioreactor metagenome | isolation source: sample BR6 brine-fed electro-methanogenic bioreactor BR | place: Japan: Kochi | collected 2016-06-14
TCTCAGCCGAAGGGCTCATGAAGATTCCGGGCTAAGAGCTCGGCTCAGCCAAAGCGGGAGCGGTCGAAAGCGTTGATCTCGTTCCACCAGCGCGTCAGCGATTCGAGCTCCTCGTTCAGCCGCAACGTCTCGAAGAAGACCGCGAGAACGGGGTGCTTCTTTGCGGCGCGCTCGGTGAGATTCGCGACGCCGAGCATGCCCGCGCAGAACACGTCCGCGGCCGTGATGCGTTCGCCAACGAGGTAGCCGGTGTCGGCGAGCGCGGCGTCGAGCTTCTCGAGCTGCTCGTCGAAAGCCTGGCTCGCGGCATCCAGCGCGTCCTTGCGCGGGTCCCCGCTGAGCGCCTCGCGGAACACGGCGCCAACGGGTTGCCCGAGGCTGCCGCGCGCGACGGACTCGAAGTGCTCGATCGCGCGCATCTCGGCGTAGTCGGCGCTGAACAAGCGCGGCTCGCGCTGCACGTTGTTCTCTAGGTAACGGACGATCGCGTGCGAGTCGATGAGCACGGTCTCGCCGTGTGTGAGCACCGGCGTGAACGGCTGGCCCGAGATCTCGACGAGCAGACTCCTGTCGCCCGGGTCGACGGGGATGCGTTCGTACTCGAGGCCCTTGATGCCGAGCGCGAGTCGCACCTTCTTGTTGTTCGGGGACAGATCGAGGGTGTAGAGCTTCAAGGTCGCGCTCATCTCGGACTCCTGCGGGGTGTCTCAGCCGTGCGACTCGCACTCGTCGAGCAGGAGGTCGAGGTCGTCGATCGCGACCTTGCGGCCGTCGAAACGCGCGACACCTCCATCCTGCAACTGCCGAATCGCCCGGGAGACGCTCTCGGGTCGCGCTCCGAGCATCGAGGCGAGATCGGCTCGCGTCAACGGGAGGTCGATGGCGAAGCTGCCGTCCTCGGTGCCCTTGCCGAAGCGGTCCTTGAAGGTGAGCAGGAGGTGGGCGAGCCGGACCCTCAGCGGGAGCGCGACGAGGGCGAGCTTCGCGTCCTCGGCCTCCTTGAGGTTGTCGGCGACCCGCTGGAGGAACTTCTCACCGAGGCGCGGGTTCTGATCGAGCAGCGAGCGCAGCGCGGCGCGGTCGATGAAACAGACGCGGCACTCGGTGAGCGCCTCCGCCGTGCCGGTGTAGCCGCGCCCCGAGAAGTACGCGAGATAGCCGAGCGTGTCGCCGGTGTGGAAGAGGCGGGCGAGGAGGCTGTGCCCTTGCGCGTTGACCTTGCGCAGCCCGACCGTGCCCGACTCGATGCAATGGATGCCGAGGCAGGGATTCCCCTGATAGAACACGACTTGGCCCGGCTGGTAGGTGTTCGAGACCTTGCCGCGGCTCAGCAGGCGGAGCTGCTCTTCTTCGAGCACGCACCACTCCGCCTCCCGCCCCTGGCAGGTGAAACAGCTCTGCGAGCGGGGGTAGAGGGAGGTTCCCGGCTCGTCGAGGGGGCGTTCGGGCTCGTTCATGGGGCTCCGTGACCCTCTGTTCGCTGGACCGCCGCCTTTCGGCTTGATCTATATCAAGCGTCACTGTGACTTTGGTCAAGCCTCTAGTCAAGCCGCTCCCCTAGACTCTGCGCGGGGTTCGTCCTATCAAACCGAGCGGCGAATGAGTGTTTTCTCTTCGGACGAAAGGCGCAAACGCGCTCTCGACGCCTTGAAGGCGGTCGGGGACGTGACGCGGGTCGTCAGGCCGGCCGAGCAGGTCGTGCTCTATCCCGGCCACTACCCGCCGGGCGCCTTTCTCGTTCTGGCGGGACGCCTCGTCGTCGAGCCCGAGCCATCGCAGGGCGCCGGACGCGGGACCTTCCGCATCGACGCGAAGCGTGGCCCGGTACTCGTCCCGCCGCTCGCCGAGCTCGAGGAGAAGGTCACGGCCCGCTTGAGCACGGAGACGAAGGTCGAGTTGCTCTTCCTGCCCAAGTCACTCCTTGGAGAGGGCACGCCGCTCGAGCGGCTGCTCCAGGACGTCGGGCCGGCGGAGTGCTCGCTTCGGTGGTAACGGCGCAGCGCGCCACGCAGGAAGTTGGGGAGTAGAGATGAGCGCACAGGTGGACCAGGTCAGCTACGACGACAAGGTGGTGCGGAAGTTCATCCTCGCCACGCTCGTCTTCGGCGTCGTCGGGATGGTGGTTGGCGTCCTCGCCGCCCTCCAGCTCGCCGACCCGTGGTTCAATCTCAAGATTCCGTGGCTCACCTTCGGCCGGATCCGGCCGCTGCACACGAACGCGGTGATCTTCGCGTTCGCGGGCAACGCAATCTTCGCCGGCGTTTACCACTCGACGCAGCGCCTGCTCAAGGCGCGGATGTTCAGCGACCTCCTGAGCAACCTGCACTTCTGGGGCTGGCAGCTCATCATCGCCGCCGCGGCGATCTCGTTGCCGCTCGGGATGACGCAGGGCAAGGAATACGCCGAGCTCGAGTGGCCGATCGACATCGCGATCGCGGTCGTCTGGGTGATCTTCGCGATCAACTTCTTCGGCACGATCGTCAAGCGCCGTGAACGCCACCTCTACGTCGCGATCTGGTTCTACATCGCCACGATCATCACGATCGCGATCCTGCACATCTTCAACAACCTCTCGGTGCCGGCGACGTGGACGCGGAGCTACGCGCTGTACGCGGGTGTGCAAGACGCCTTCATGCAGTGGTGGTACGGCCACAATGCGGTCGGCTTCCTGCTGACGACGCCGTTCCTCGGGCTGATGTACTACTACATGCCCAAGGCGGCGAACCGGCCGGTCTACAGCTACAAGCTCTCGATCCTCCACTTCTGGGCGCTGGTCTTCATCTACATCTGGGCCGGCCCGCACCACTTGCACTACACGGCGCTGCCGGCTTGGGCCTCGACCCTCGGCATGCTCTTCTCCGTGATGCTGTGGATGCCGTCCTGGGGCGGGATGCTCAACGGGCTGCTCACCCTGCGCGGCGCGTGGCACAAGGTGGCCGAGGACCCGATCCTCAAGTTCTTCCTCGGCGCGGTCACCTTCTACGGCATGTCGACCTTCGAGGGCCCGCTGCTCTCGGTCAAGATCGTCAACTACCTCAGCCACTACACCGACTGGACGATCGCGCACGTGCACTCCGGCGCGCTCGGTTGGGTCGGGTTCATGGTCTTCGGGATGCTCTTCTGGCTCGCGCCGCGCGTGTTCCAGACGGAGCTCCACAGCAAGAAGCTCGCGGAGGTCCACGTCTGGATCGGCACCGCGGGCATCCTGCTCTACATCGTGCCGATCTACGTCGCAGGCTTCACCCAGGGCCTGATGTGGCTCGCCTTCGACGCCTCCGGCCGCCTGCTCTACCCGGACTTCGTCGAGACGACGCTCCGGCTCCTGCCGATGTACTGGGGACGCGTGATCGGCGGCGTGCTCTACCTCGGCGGGACCCTGATCTGCTGCTACAACCTGCTGATGACGTGGATGCACCGGAAGAAGCCGTACGAGAAGCCGGTGTACGAGTATCCTCGCCTCGCGGCGGACTACGAGGGCGCGCCCGCGGGCTCCTACCTCAAGCAGTCCGGCGCGCACGTGGCCAACGTCGCCTACAAGCTCGAGTACTTCTCCGGCGCGAGCTGGCACCACCGCTGGGAGCGCCTCCCGCTGTTCTTCACGGTGATGGTCACGCTGGCCGTCGTCAGCGCCTCGCTCTTCGAGATCATCCCGACCTTCCTGATCAAGTCCAACGTGCCGACGATCTCGACGGTCACGCCATACACGCCGCTCGAGCTCGCCGGCCGCGACATCTACCTCGCCGAGGGCTGCTACAACTGCCACTCGCAGATGGTGCGCCCGATCCGCGCGGAGACGGAGCGCTACGGCGAGTACAGCAAACCGGGCGAGTTCGTCTACGACCACCCCTTCCAGTGGGGCTCGCGGCGCATCGGCCCGGACTTGCACCGTGTCGGCGGGAAGTATCCGCATCTCTGGCACGTGCGGCACATGGAAGAGCCGCAGTCGACGACCTTGCAGTCGATCATGCCGCCTTATCCGTGGCTGCTCGAAGACGAGCTGGACTTCGCGGATCTGACGAAGTCGGTCAAGGCGATGAAGACCTTGGGCGTCCCCTACAGCGACGAGGAGCTCGCCGCGGCCGCCGACCACGCGCGCGCGCAGGCGAACACGATCGCCGGCGAGATCGTCGAGCAGGGTGGGCCGGAAGGGCTTGGCGACCGGAAGATCATCGCGCTGATCGCCTACCTGCAGCGCCTCGGCACCGACATCTCCAAGGAGCCGCCCGCGGAGGAGGCGCCCGCCGCGCCGGAAGCCCCGGTGACCCCGACCGAGCCGGCGTCGACCGAACAGGCGGCGGGCGAGGGAGGCGGCGCTGCGGCGTCGGCGAAGTGAGATGAAGCTCAGCGACATCATGGGCGAGGCGGGATACGTCGGTTGGGCGGAGGCCGGGCTGATCGTCTCGCTCCTCTTCTTCCTCGCGATCGTGTTCTATACCTTCAGGCGCGGAAGCCGCGAGCGCTTCGACGCCGCCCGATACATGCCCCTCGAGGACGATCAGCCGAGCGTCCGGGACGGAGAGACAGGCCATGAAGAGAAAGCCTGAGCTCGACAAGCTGCTCGACAGCGACTACGACGGCATCCAGGAGTACGACAACCCGATGCCGCGTTGGTGGGTGGCCATCTTCTGGGCCACCGTGATCTTCTCGTTGCTCTACATCCCGTTCTACCACTACGGGCCGGGGCTGCTCGCGCGCGACGAGTACGAACAGGACATGCTCGCCTTCTACGACCAGCAGGCGAAGGAGCTGCTCGCGCTCGGAGAGATCACCGACGAGATCGTCCTGACGATGGCGTCCAACCCGACCGCGATGGACGGCGCCGAGAAGATCTACAAGTCGAAGTGTGCGACCTGCCACGGCATCTTCGGCGAGGGCCTGATCGGACCGAATCTGACCGACGAGTATTGGATCCACGGCGGCGGCGCGCTCGACGTGTACAACACCGTGCGCTACGGCGTCGTCGAGAAGGGCATGCTTGCGTGGGAGAAGCAGCTCCCGCCGGGCGACGTGATCGGCGTGTCGGCGTACGTGCTGACGCTGGTGGGCACGGACCCGCCGAACGCCAAGAAAGCGGAGGGCGACCTCTACGTCGCGCCGGAGGCCGGCGCGGGGGAGAATGAGACGGAAGGCGACTCGGGGGAGGCGCCAGCGGAAGAAGCGGCCGGGGCCTGAAGGAAGCGAGGCAGCTCACCATGGGCGACAGCCACATCCCCGAAGCCGAGGAGCGCGTCCTCAGCACCCTGAACCGCGACGGGACCCGCCGCTGGATCCGGCCGAAGCCTGCGAAGGGCCCGTTCCAGCGCCGCCGTCTGATCACGGCGTGGAGCTTGATCGCGCTGTTCACCGTCATCCCCTACCTGCGGAGGAACGGCAAGCCGCTGATGCTCTTCGACGTGCCGGCGCGCGAGTTCACGCTCTTCGGCACGACTTTCTTGCCGACCGACACGCTCTTTCTCATGCTGCTGCTCGTCGGCATCTTCGTGACGATCTTCCTCTTGACCGCGATCTTCGGGCGCGTGTGGTGCGGCTGGGCCTGCCCGCAGACGGTCTACATGGAGTTCGTCTACCGCCCGATCGAGCGCCTCTTCGAGGGCAGCCGCGCGCAGCAGATGAAGCTCGATCGCGAGGGCGGCAACTTCCGGCGCGCGCTGAAGTACGTCGCGTTCTTCTTCGTCTCGGTCTTCTTGGCGCACACCTTCCTCGCGTACTTCGTTGGGGTGGAGCGCCTGTTCGTCTGGGTGAGGCAGTCGCCTTTCGAGCATCCAACCGCGTTCCTGGTCATGGCCGGCACCGCCGGCTTGATGATGCTCGACTTCGCGTACTTCAGAGAGCAGGTCTGCCTGGTGATGTGCCCGTACGGCCGCCTGCAGTCCGTGCTGCTCGACGATCGCTCGATGATCGTCGGCTACGACACGAAGCGCGGTGAGTCCCGCGGGACGATGGGTGTGCGGCGCAAGACCGAGCCTGCGGCTGGAGCGTGGGGCGACTGCGTCGACTGCAGCGCGTGTGTGACGACCTGCCCGACCGGCATCGACATCAGAAACGGCCTGCAGATGGAGTGCATTGGCTGCACGCAGTGCATCGACGCGTGCGACAACGTGATGACCCGCCTCGGCAAGCCGCGCGGACTCATCCGCTACTCCTCCCAAGCGGGCCTCGCGGGGAAGGCCGGGCGGGTGCTCCGGCCGCGCGTGATCATCTACCCGCTGATCCTCGTGCTCGTCTTCGGCCTTCTCGGGATCTCGCTCGCGAAGAAGACGACGGCGGACGTCACGCTCCTGCGCGGGCTCGGCAGTCCGTTCAACCTCCTGCCCGATGGCGAGATCACGAACCAGATCCGCGTGAAGATCGTCAACCGCAGCGGCGAGCCGCGCTCCTACACCTTCGCCGTCGAGGGCTTCGAAGGGATGGAGCTGATCGCGCCGGAGAACCCCGTCGACGTCGCGCCGAGCGACACGGAGACTACGGCGTTCTTCGCGAAGCTGCCGCCGACGGCCTTCGTCAAGGGGCGCCTGCCGATCACGGTGCACGTGACGGACGGCGTCGACTACGACGAGCGCTTCGAGTACACCCTGCTCGGGCCGGCGGGTCGCAGAGGAGGATCGCCGTGATGGCGCTCAAGAAGGGCTGGCAGTGGCCTTGGATCGTCGCGGGTGCGCTCGCCTGCGGCGTGATCGGCAACCTCGCGATGATGGTCGTCGCTTCGCGCAACGCCTCGTTCGCCGTCGAGCCCGACTACTACCAGAAAGCGCTCCATTGGGACGAGAAGCGCCTGCAGGATCGCACCAACGAGAACCTCGGTTGGGACGTGGCGCTCGCGTTCGCCAAGCCGGACCCGTTGCGCCCCGAGCTCGAGTTGTCCGTGGTGCTCACGGACGGCAGCGGCGCGCCTCTCGAGGGAGCGACGCTCGCGGTGACCGCCTTCCCGATCGCGCGTGCGAGCGAGCTGCTCGAGGCTCGGCTCGAGGGCGGGGAGGCCGGACGCTACACGGTGCTCTTGCCGATCCGGCGCGCGGGCCTTTGGGAGTATCGTTTCGTCGTCGACCACGACGGACAGCGCTTCACGGCGACCCGCGTGGAGGAGATGCTCGGACGATGAGCGCCCTCGCCCTGACCGTGTTCCTCGCGAGCCTGCTCGGCTCGCTGCACTGCGCGGGCATGTGTGGCCCGCTGGTCGCGGTCTACGCGGGGGGCGATCCGAGCCGCGGGCTCGCGCGCGGCGCGTCCCACCTCGCCTACAACCTCGGCCGCCTCGTTACCTACGCCGCTCTCGGCGCCGTGGCCGGTGGCCTTGGCGCGGCGCTCGATCTCGCGGGTCAGGTGGCGGGCCTGCAGCGCGTGGCCGCACCCCTCGCGGGACTCTTCATCGCGGCCATCGGTGTGCTCAGTCTGCTCAAGCTGCGTGGCTTCGACCTCGGCCGCATGCCGGTGCCTCCCGCGCTGCGCCGCTTCGTCGGCCGCGTGATGGGCGGTGTGAAGGGCCGGCCCCCGATCTGGCGCGCGACGATCCTCGGTCTCGCTTCCGCGATTCTGCCTTGCGGTTGGCTCTGGGCGTTCGCGATCGTCGCGGTCGGCACGGGCGGCGCGCTGCCTGGCGCTCTGGTGATGAGCGTCTTCTGGGCGGGGAGCGTGCCGATCATGGTCGCGGTGGGCGTGGGCATCCAGACCCTCGCCGGTCCATTGCGCAAACGTCTGCCCGCGCTCTCGGCGATCGCGCTCGTCGTCGTGGGGCTCGCTGCCGTCTTCGTCCGATTCGAGAAGCTCGACGCAGCCCTCGCGCTGCGCCGCGCGCCCCAGAGCGTCGAGGAAGCGGTGCGTCACGTCCACGATGTCGAGGACGAGACCCCGGCGTGTTGTGATGGCGAGCGTGAAGAGTGAGCGGGCCGAGCCTGCGACGGCTCTAGACTGCACCCACTGCGGCTTGCCCGTGCCCCCCGGCCTCGTGCAGGAGGGGGCGGAGACGCAGTTCTGCTGCAGCGGCTGCGAGACGGTCTACGGCGTTATCCACGAGCACGGTCTCGAGCGCTACTACGCGCTGCGTGAAGACGAGGACCGCCAGGTCGCGAAGACGAGCGGCCGGCGCTACGACGAGTTCGACGACCCGGCTTTCCTCGAGCTCTACGCGCGCACGCGCGAAGACGGCCTCGCCGAGATCGAGCTCTTGCTCGAGGGTGTGCACTGCGCGGCGTGTGTGTGGCTCGTCGAGAAGGTGCCCGCGGTGCGCGAGGGCGTGATCGAGGTGCGCCTCGACCTGCCGCGCCGGCGCGCTCGCGTCGTGTGGAATCCGGAAGCGATCGCGCTCGGCGCCATCGCCCGTCTGCTCGATTCCCTCGGCTATCCCGTGCACCCCTACCGCCGCAGCGAGGCGGAGAAGATCGCGCGCCGCGAGGACCGGCGCCTGCTCCTGCGCCTCGGCGTCTCCGGCGCGGCGGCCGGCAACGTGATGCTGATCGCGTTCGCGCTCTACGGCGGCATGTTCCACGGCATGGCGGCCGAGTACGAGACCTTCTTCCGCTGGACGAGCCTGATCATCGCCGTGCCCGCCGTGCTCTACGGCGGCAGCGTCTTCTTCCGCGGGGCGTGGGCGGCGTTGCGCACCGGCGCGCTGCATATGGACCTGCCGATCAGCATCGGCATCCTCGCGGGCTTCGGGTGGGGCGCCGTCAACACCGTGCGCGGCACGGGCGAAATCTACTTCGAGTCGGTGACCGCGCTCGTCTTCCTCCTGCTCGCGGGCCGTCTCGTGCAGCAGCGACGTCAGCGCGCGGCGCGCGACGCGGCCGAGCTGCTCTTCGCGCTCGCCCCCGCGAGCGCCCGTCTCGTCGAGCCCGGGGCCGCCGAGGGTGAAGAGCTCGTCCGCGAGGTCCCGGTCGAAGTGCTGCGTCCGGGCTGTCTCGTCGAGCTGCGTGCCGGGGATGCGGCACCGGCGGACGGCGTCGTCGCGCGCGGCACGAGCCGCATCGACCTCTCGCTTCTGACGGGCGAGTCGCGCCCTGTCGCCGTCGAGCCCGGTGCGGAGCTCTTCGCCGGCACGGTCAACCTCGGCGCGCGCCTCGTCGTGCGCGTCGACAAGACGGGCGAGGAGACCCGCGTCGGCAAGCTGATGGCGCTCGTCGAGGAGTCGGCGGGACGCAAGGCGCCCATCGTGCTGCTCGCGAACCGCCTCGCGGGGTGGTTCACGGCGGCGGCGCTCGCTCTGGCGGCGGTGACCTTCCTCGTGTGGCTCGCGCTCGAGCCCGGCGCACCCGACGCGGCGATCGAGCGCGCCGTCGCGCTGCTCATCGTCACCTGCCCGTGCGCGCTCGGGCTCGCGACACCGCTCGCGGTCAGCGCGGCGATCGGCAAGGCCGCGCGACGCGGCATCCTGATCAAGGGCGCCGACGTGCTCGAGCGCCTCGCGCGCCCCGCGCGCCTCTGGCTCGACAAGACAGGCACCCTGACTCGCGGCGAGACCCGGCTCGTGCACTGGTCCGGCGATGCGCGCGTGCTGCCGCTCGTCGCGGCGCTCGAGCAACACTCGGCGCATCCGCTCGCCGAGGCCTTCCTCGCCGCGCTCGAAGAAGAGCCCTTCGCCAGCGCCGTGCGCGGCGGTCTGCCTGAAGCCGAACACGTCGACGAGAGCCTCGGCGGCGGCGTGCGCGGGCGCGTCGCGGGCGTGGAAGTCGTCGTCGGCTCGCCTGGGTATCTCGAGCGCATGCACGGCGCGCTCGATACGGTCGAGCGCGCACGCGTCCGCTCTATCACCGAGAAGGGGCACACCCCCGTGCTCGTCGCCCTCGATGGCGCGCTCGTCGCCGAAGCGGCCTTCGGCGATCCACTCCGCGAGGAAGCGCCCGCGCTGATCGCGAAGCTCCGCAAGGAGGGCTGGCAGGCCGGCATCCTCTCCGGCGATCACCAGGACGTCGTGAGCGCGGTTGGCGGGCAGCTCGGTCTGCCGGAAGAGGCCTGCCGCGGCGGCGTCGTCCCGGAGCAGAAGCTCGCCGCGGTGTCTCACGAGGGCGGCGACGAGGCCCCGGTGATGGTGGGCGACGGCGTCAACGACGCCGCGGCGCTCGCGGCAGCGGGCGTGGGCATCGCCGTCCGAGGCGGCGCGGAAGCCGCGCTCGCGGCCGCCGATGTCTACCTGAGCGAAGAAGGCCTCGCCCCGCTCGATCACCTGCTCAGCGGCGCGGCCCGCACACTGCGCGTCATCCGCCGCAACCTGATCTTCTCGCTGCTCTACAACGTGGTCGGAGCGACGCTCGCGATTACGGGAGTGATCAACCCGCTGATCGCAGCGATCTTGATGCCGGCGAGCTCATTGACGGTCCTGACGATCTCCTTCCGCTCGAAGACCTTCTAGGAGAAGCCGCAAGCGGTGCAGGGTTGGTGAGCCGGAGTTGTTCTCCTCGTAGTGCTCGAGCATGCGCTCGAATGCGGGGAGCGTGGCCTCGGCCGGAAGCCGCTCACCCAGCGCGCAGAGAAACTCCTCGAGGTCCTCGAGCAGGATACTGACGCTCATGGTTGGCTGGACTCCTCGAAGCTCGAGGCAATGGAACCAGCGGTGATAACGCACACTAGCAATCTCCGCCCAGTGAACTGGGCGGGGCTCGCGCCAGAGCGAGACGAGGTGAAGGCCCTCGTCGTCGAACTGTAGCTCGGTGGTCAAGGTAGTGACCAGGGCGAGCAGCCCGGCAACGACGGTACTGGCGCCAATCAACCCGTACAGGAAGGGAAAGAAGCCACCCACGCCCTGCAGGGCTGTGGCGATGACGAGTACAGCGCCGACTCCCGTCACGAAGAGGCTGAGCAAAAAGACGGTCGGCGAGTAGCGAAGCCCTGGGAATAGAGGGTCCTTCGTCCTTTTCGCTCTCACGAGGGAGGCAGTGGCCATGGCGCAGACGTTGTAGAGCCGCTCGAGCCAGCCCGGCGGGTGCGTGGCTTCGAGGCGAGAACGGAGGAACTGCCATCGCATGGAGCCATAGGAGATCTCGGTCTCGGTGCCGGAAGCAGCCGTGGCCTCTCTCTGGGCCAGTCGACGCTCTCGGCCGAGCAATCTCCTCTCGAGCGTCGTGTGGCGGGCATTCTGATAAGACATGAGAACGTTGGGCTGCGCCAAAGTGTCGACGCCCATCGCGGTAGCGCAAGCAGAACGAGTCCAGCGCTTGTGAGAAGTGAAGACCATCTCCAGAGGGAGTCGCTTCACCATCTCGTCGAGGAACATGTCTAGGGGATTGAGGTGGCTATAGACATGGGCACGCTTCGTGGGAGTCACCAAGACGAAACTCTTGCTGAGGGATTGAAACCAGACTTGGCGAACCTCGTCCCAACGAATCTGCACGTCTCTTGCGAAGATACTCCTTACCGTCACACCGTCGGGAGAGGCGATCACCTCCGTTCGGACCGCGAACATCGCGAGAGTCATGGAGAGTCCCGTGAAGACCGCGGCGAGGAGACCGAGGCCGGCCCGCGTTTCCGGCTCGACACCTTCGCTGAACACACCGATCGAGATCGAGGCTGGCAGAATCAGCGAGAGTACGGCTACGACCAAGTACTTGCGTTGAACGTGGAGGACGATCGGCGTGTTCTTCCCGATCTCGGTGTTCCTTCCGAAGAAGCACAACCAGAACGCGGTGGATACGGCGGCAAGGAAAGACAGGCCGACGCATGCCTCGGCCAGGAAGTCAGTCATCGTGTCCTCTCGGAACGCGTCTTCTCGCGGTGAGCGCATCTCGCCAGACGGACTGCGGTAGCTCTTCGCGGGTATTGACCTCGAACTCGTCGAACGGGATTCTATCGACTTGAACGGCGTTTGAGGCTTGCAGTATTGTCCGTGGGCGGCGCGATGATGATTGCGCGTGAGAGGGGTGGATGCTTCCAGCGGGTCGCGAAGATCGTCGTGCTCTCATCGTCGAGGCCTTCTCCCTGCTCGTGCTGGTGGGTGCGGGCTTGCTCCTACGCGCGACGTACTACGGTGATCCGGCGATCTATCTTGCTTATGCGGAGCGGGCAGCGGCCGGGGACCTTTTCTCGTTCAACCCTGGGGAGTTCTCGTCGGGGAGTACCTCGCCGCTGTGGGCGTTGATTCTCGCTCCAGCTTTCTGGCTTCCTTGGCCCGCTGCGGTGGCCAAGGGGATTGCCGCGCTTGCGACGGGTGCGGCGTGGTGGGGGACTCGCTTCGCTGCCTTGCGCGTGAGCGGGTCACGGGTCGCGGCCTCCGTCGTGGCGGCGGCCGTGCTCTTCGCCATGCTGCTGCCTGGCTTGCTGCTCTACGAGTTGCCTCTCAAGGTGCTGGCCTCGGCGCTTCTGATCGCGGCGCTTCACGGGATTCTCGCCTCGGAGCGCCGGCCTCGCGCCCGGCAGTGGGCGCTGCTGGTCCTCGCCTGGGCGCTCTTGCCTCTGGCGCGTCCCGAGGGTGCGTTCGTGTCGGCGCTTGCTGTCGTCGTCGTGCTCGCTGCGGCGCTGCGGCGTGCGTGGCCGATCTGGCCGGCGCTTGTCTTCGCGCCCCTTGGCGCCGCGCCCTCGCTCGCGTACTTCCTGACATCGTGGGGCGTGCTCGGCACGCCTTCGGTGTCGAGTCAGGCGCGGGCGCTCTCGCTCGCTGTCGAGGCCGGCTCGATTCGCGGCATCAAACTCTCCTTCGCTGCGATCTCGGAGCTGCTGCGAAGCCCGGCGGTGATCCTCGTGCTCCTCGCCGTCTGGGGAGCGGCCTTGCTCTTCAAGCGAGGGAAGCAGCGCGAGCTCGCGCTCGTGCTCGTCGCGGCGCCGGTGCTCTATGTCGCACTCCTGACCTTCGTCTCGCCGGTGCCGGCTCCCGCCGCGCGCTACCTCGTCCCCGCGCTGCCCTACCTCGCCGTCCTGGCGGCGCTCGCGCTTCGGGAGGGGAGCGAGCTCTGCCGACGCCACGAGGTGCGTTTCCTGCCGGGGGCCGTGGCGCTGCTGCTGGTGCCGATACCCGGTATCGCGCGCCTTTGGGACGCCAACGCCGAACGGTACAAGGGCTATCACTTCGACGTCGTGACCGAGCGCGCGGCGATGGACGTGATCCACGAGCTCGCGGAGGGCAGCGCGACCGTTCTCGCCTACGAGGTGCAGGCGCGGGTGCAGCTCGATGCGCATCACTCGGTATTGAGCCTCGACGGGATCACGGACGGCCGGGTCGTGCCCTTCCTCGAGAGTGGTGAACTCGCGGCGTTTCTATGGCAAGAACGCCCGCACTTCTGGCTGGCCAACGATGCGGTGCACACGCGTCCGCTCCTTCGGGAGAGCATCTTGAGCGAAGCGGCTCAGCGAGCCGGGCATGCGGTCGGGGCCGAGGTGGAGCTCGCGGGGATCACCTTCACGAACCGCCACCTCTGCGACGCGGACATCCCAGAGGGCTTCGCGGGCTGCCGGCAGATCTTCGAGCTGAGCTACGGCGCGGAGCCGCCCGACTTGTCCGAGCGCACGCGGTAGTCCGCGCGGAATTCCTCGGCGACCTGGCCATCCTCACCGAGCGTCTGCACGGTGATGTGCAGCGCCTTCCCACCCTTGGCGCTCTCGAAGATGAAGCGGCCGGGTTTCTGCGCTTTGTCGGGCGCTGCAAAGACAGCGCGCGACGCGCTGAGTTCGGTGAGCACGAAGCGCAGCGGCGCATCGACCTCGTTCTTCCACAGCGTCATGCCCGGACCGAAGTGGCGGAACACGAGCGCGATGCTGCCATCCGCTTCCTCTTCGATCAGAAAGAGCTCGTAGAGCCGCTTGCCGCGCTCCGGCCAGGTCAGGCGGAAGCTCCCGACCATCGAGCCGCCGTGCGGCGGCATCCAGCTCTCCTCGGCGTGGCCGCCGAAGAGCTCCCCCTCCCACTCCCCCGCAATGAAAGAGAGCTGATCGAGTTCGAAGCGCGGTTCTTCCGAGACGCTGAGAAGTGGCAGTAGCGCTACGACGACGATCGCGAGACGGTGCACGCCAAGCCTCCTTGCCTCGATCAATAGAACCACCTGTACGTCCTCGCGTACAGCAGCGTGCCAAGAGCGATGGCCACGACGAGTCCGACAACGGTGATCCGGATCGGTGCGAGGAGTGTACTCGGCTCCGTGCGACCCGCGGGCCCTCTTCGCGTCATCCAGCGCACGAAGTCCACGATTGCAAGCGAAAGCAATGTGGCCAGAACGAGGTGCTGTGTGACCAGAAGAGAAGGTCTCCCGAGGTGGGGGTAGTCAACGACTGATCCGAATGCCGTGAGTGCAGCGAGTCCCCAGAACGGGACGAGTAGCTCGCGCAGCGTTACGGTCCAGCGCCTTGCGGCCGTACGGGCGTCTCCAGGCGAGAGACTCAGGCTGGTGCGATGCCAAACGAGGGCGAACACGGCGAGCGCGAGCGCGGGCCACTGCATCCTGACCAAGCAGGACAGGAGCTTCGAGACCGAGACTGCCGACAGGTCCACCCGTCCTCCTAGCGCGCCTCTGCCTTCACGTAGAACTCCGGCGGCGCCTTCTCGTAGTAGCGGAAGAGCGCGGCGCACAGCCAGCCTTCACTGTCGAAGTCGGCGCTGTAGTACCAGTTGCCGCCCTGCTCCTCCCGGACCCAGGTCAGCTTGTGCGTGTGTCCGGGGAAGGGCTGCGCGGAGAAGAGCAATCGGAAGCCGTTCTCCGCGTCCGGGATCTCGCGGACGAGCTCGTCGATCATCTCCGGGATGCCGCCGACGAAGGGCTCCCGCTCGAGGCCGACGCGCTCGTCGTCGAAGACCCAGGTGCCCGCGTACTTGTAGGGCGCGAGCACCATCAGCGCGTTGGTGGGCCTTTGGACGCCCATCGACTGCAGCACACCGGAATGCCAGAGCCAAGCACCCCCGCCGCCGACGACGGCGAGGATGACGAGCACCGTGAAAGCGACGCGCCCGACGTTGACCTCGGTCTTCACGGCGCGCCGACGACGCCCTGGCCCTTGATGGCCTTGGCAAGCTCATCGGCGCCGATCGTGCGGATCGAAATCTTGAAGCCCTCGAAGATTGCGAACCCATAGAAGAGCAGGTCGATCGGACTGAACGACTCCTTCATCAGGTCGATCATGGCAGTGGAGTCGAGGTAGCCCAGGACCGCCGAGTAGGTGTCTTGGTTCGCTTCCGCTACCCAATGGACGATCGAGAACATGTTGCCGGCGAGGCATCCCGCGAGCGCGAGCACGGCGCCGATGACGCCGTAAACGACGCTCAGCCCCTTGCCGGCCGCGCGAACCGCGAACCCGACGAGGAAGCCCACACCGATGGCCATCCAGCCGATCTGGTAGCCCGTAGCGACGGTGATCGCAGACCAGATCAGTGCCCCGACGAGTGCGGCGCTTGCTCCGGCCACGATTCCCAAGAGGAGGTTCTGCTCACTGCGGAAGCGCTCCATGGCGGCTTCACGCATCGCGTTGTCGATGGAGTCGTGCTGCGCGACTTGTTGCTCGTTCTGAGTCTCGGTGCCCGCCTGATCCGGATCCATGGTGTCACTCCCTCCCCGCGACTGTCGCAGGTGTTGGTCCACGGAGTGTGTTGGGGTGTGTTGGAGTTCCCCCCCCGGGGACCAGAAAAAGAGCATAGGCGGGCGGGGAGTGCGCCAGCAACGGGGCCTCACGCACCTGGCGGGACTTGTATGGCGAACGGGGAACGTGCCTCGAGGGGCTCCTAGCTTCCCGCGCTATAGCGCTGTCCTTCTCGAATGTGCTTCTGACCGGCCCGTCGGTATCGCGACGGCGGCCGCCAGACCATGACGGCCCAGAGCAAGAGCAAACCTACAAGGGCGGCGCCAGCCAGCCACTTCTCCATCGAACCCCCCCGTACCAGATCCCCCTGTACGAGCTCTCCAGTACCAGAAACCACGTGCGGTTGATCAGACTTGAGCGAGCTGGATCAAGTTACCACACGTGTCGTCGAATAGAGCGAGCCGGACCCCTCCGGCGTCGAGCGGCTGGGTGGTGATCGTCACCCCGGCGGCTTCGAGGCGGGCGACCTCGGCGTCGAGGTCGTCGACGAAGAAGGACGCTGCGGGGATGCCGTCGGCGCGGATCGCCTCTTGGAACGCCTTGGCAGCCGGGTGGGCGTTCGGCTCGAGGAGGAGCTCGACCCCTTCGGCGCCGGCGGGGGAGACGACGGTCACGAAACGGTACTCACCGGCCGGGATGTCGGTCTTCTTCTCGAAGCCGAGCACGTCGGTGTAGAAGGCGAGAGCCCGCGCTTGATCCGTGACGAGCACGCTGGTCAGACCAATTCGAATCTGGGTCATATTGCCTCCGCGCCTAGTGTCTCATGGCTTCGCGGAGCGCGCTCAGCGCTCGGCGAGCGCCGCGCGGAGGAACTCGACCAGATCGCGATGGATCGCGGCGTTCGTGCCGTGGCCGACCCCTTCGTAGGTGCGGAGCACGGCATTTGCGCCCGACTCGGCGTACGCGGCACGGCAGGCTTCCCAGCGATCGGGCTGCATCGGCTCGCCGATCAGTTCGTGGACGAGCGCGCGCTCTTCGTCGCTGTAGCCGTCGTCGTAGGCGACGGCGTCGTTCGTGTCTTCGCTTCCCATGTAGATCAGTTGGGGGACGCGCAACCATGCTTCGCGCTGGAAGCTCCTGCCGCTCAGCGCTTCGAAGTCGAACACACCGAGCGGGTAGATCAGCGCGCGGCCTCCGCGCCGGGACTCGGGCAGCAATGGGATGCCGTTGACCCCGCCGGCCGTGACAGCGCGCACGCGCTCGGGGTGCAGCGCGGTGAAGCGGTTGGCGAAGGTGCCCGAGGCGGAGAAGCCGTTCAGAAGGACCTCGGGCGGCACGTCGAGGCCGCGCTTCGCAAGGCGTTCCCGCGCGTCGTCGATCATCGCGATGAGCTGGAGGTCCAGGCGCTGCAGCTCACCCTCTGGCTCGAGGAGGCTGTCGCGGTCGAGAGCGTGGGTGTAGATACGCCAGCGGGTCTCGGGGCGTGGGAACGCGGGAACGAGCAGCGGCGTGCGCAGCTCCTCCGCGAGACGCGCGCCGATCGAGGCCCCGCTCGCGAGACGCCGTGCGTCCTTCTCGTGCACCGCGAGCGAGTCGTCCACAGAGCCCGTGTTGTTGGGCTCGACGAGAAGAACGGGTGTCAGCTCACCCTCGCCCTCGGGCATCGCGAGGAAGTAGGGGAAGTGGAACCCTCGCGTTGGGTTCGCGTCGACCTTCAGGACGCGAGGCGACTCCTCGTCGGGAGCACACGCAGAGGCAAGCAGGAGAAGAGAGAGCAGAGCGAGGGCGCGGCGCGTCATCGATAGTCCTTCCCGCGGGCTTCGATCCCGTCGGCAAGCACAACGACCGAGGGTGCGAAAGCGTTCCCCGGGAGACCGGCCCGTCTGCAAGGGGCGATGGCGTGGTCGCGCTACTTCTCCTGCTTGGCCGCGTGCGCGGCGCGCAGCCGCTCCGCGGCTTCCTGGATCGCGGTCAGGTCACGGCGCATCGCGCTCCAGCCGTACCAGTTCGTGTAGTCGGGGTTCGAGTGGAACGCGCCCTGGAACGCGCGCATCCGGTGTTTGAGATGCATCTCGAAGAGGCGCTGCTCGATCTCGGTGGGGGCGTCGTGGAAGGTCAAGAGGTCGGGGAAGGGGTGCGCGTAGGTGTCGGGCTTGCGCAGCACGCCGTCCGCGTAGAGCCCTGCGATCTCGCGGATCGCCGTCGCGAGCAGATGGTCGGCGGCGCGGATCATGTCGTCGCCGGCGGCGAGTTGCTCCCTCGCGAAGCTGCCGGAGTGACACTCCTCGCAGACGGCGATCATCTTGTTGCGTTCCTTGTCGAACTCCTCTTGGGTCAGGCGCGCGACCTGCGCAGCCTTGACGACCTCGAGGCGCGCGGTGGGCTGCCCGGCCGGGTCGAGCACGCCCAGGGCCTGGAGGATCGTCACCTGGTCGGCTTTCCACTGCGGATCCTCGGGAAGCGGAAGCCGAACGGCGAGGAAACCCCACGCCGTGCGCACCTCGTGATCGCCCCCCGTCATGTGACAGGTCTGGCACGTGGGCGCGGGAGTGTCGGCGGGCAAGGTGCCGTTCTGCTTGAGCAGGTAACGCACGCCGTGTTTGGAGCTCGAGTACATCTCCCAGTGCGGGTGGTCGAAGCCCATGTGGCAGGTCTGACAAGCCTGCGGCTGACGGGCCTCCGCGAGCGAGAAGGTGTGCCGCGTGTGGCAGGCGTCACACGACGCGACGCCGAAACCGGCGCCGTGCTCCTTGAGCGCGGCGAGATCGGCTTCGCTCTTGAGACCGATTTTGTGGCAGCCCCCACAGCCCTTGAGCCCTTCGCGCATCGCCATCGGCAGTTGGTGGGTCGTGGGCATCGCGTTCATCGCGGCCCAGGCGAACGCGTGTTTGCCGCGGGAGAACTGGGCGACCTGCTCCTCGTGGCATTCCGCGCAGACACTCGGGGTGGGGAGCTGCACCTTGTCGACGTCTTCCGCGCTCGTGTGGCCGCTGCCGTGGCATGCGGAGCAGTCGATCTCGGCACCTGCGTGCGCGCTGAGTTTCCAGTCGGTGACGACGCGCGGGGTGACCGATTCGTGGCAGCTCACGCAGTCCTGTGCGAGCGGTGCCGCCAGCAGAACAAGACTCACGGTGACTAGGCACAAAACGTGTCGCATGGGTTCCTCCCAAGGCGACACCCCGTTCCTGACCCCTGGTCACTATCCGCCAGTGGCGGGGACTCCGTCAAGCTCCCGCGGTGGTGGTTCTTCGTTCGGGGAGGCTTCGAGCGCCGTCCGGCCCCTTGGTCTTCCGCATGGGGCTACCGTCCGGAGTCGAGAGCGCATGGGGCGCTCCGAGAGGAGGGATCATGAGCGAATGGCGGAGTCGGATGAGCTTGATGACACAGGTCTTCGCGGTCGTTGCGCTGTCGCTGGCAGTGAGCGCGCCGGTCGCAGCCCAGGTGAGCGCCTGCGGGTCCGAGTCTTTCGAGCGCGGGGATCTCGAGCTCGTCGAGCTCCAGGTGTCGAGTCCGGATGCCCAGGGCCGGGTCTCGATCGAGGTGGGCGTGCGTTTCGCGCTCGCGCCGGGAGTTCCCGTGCCGCGAACGATGATGAGCATCGCGGACGAGGGGGCGATGCACGCCACACTGGAGCTGGGACGCATCAGCTCGATCAACAACGTGTGTGTGGGCCAAGGGTGGGGCACGAACTGCGCGGGGGCCTGCCCAACCATTGGCTGCGCGGGCGGTACGGGCGCCTGCGATTGCCTGGAGAGCGTCAACGGCTCCTACTCCGCATGCCGCTGTGTGATCTTCTTGAGCAAGGGATTCTCATTCCCGGGAACCAGTGGCTCGATACTCACCGTGACGCTCGACCACACCGACGAGTTCGAGGAGGATGACGAGTGCAACAACGTAAGGAGCATCGTCATCCCCTAGCCCTCGTCCGGGTGAGAGCTCACCCAGACCCTGGGGGCCACGGGTTAGCGTTGGTTCCCGGCCGAAGGACAGACGCGTCGGCGGGGTTCGGACGCTTCCTCGGGTAGAGAGGTGAAGCCGTGCGCGTGTCGAAGCTGAGCCTGGGGTTTCTCGTTGTCGTGCTCGTGGGGTTTCTGGGATGTGGCGGTCCGGAGCCACCGGTCGATGCCGCCGGCTTCCACACAAAGATCCAGGATGCCAGGTTGTTCAACGACTGGGAGAGAGTGCGTCAGAGCGCGCGCGAAGCCCAGCACGCGTTTCCCCACGTTGTCGGGTTCGTCGCCGACGAGGCGGATGCGCTTTGCCGCCTCGGGCAACTCGAGGAGGCGGCCCGGCGCTATCGAGACGCGGCCGACCGCGGACTCGCACGGGACAACCTCGCGAAGTTCTGCGGCGAGCAGCTCGTCGGGCTCGCACCCTTCGACGAAGCCGTGCAGATCGCGGGCGAGAGGAAGCAGCGCATCCACGAGAGAGCCTTCCAGGCGGCGTTCCTGGAGCGCGTCGAGCCAAGGCCGGTCAGCTCGCGGCAGCAGCTCGTCGAGCGGGCGGCGAGCGAGTTCGCGGCTCTGGAGGCGCGTCTCGACGAGCAGGATGTGAACCTCGTCGTGCTCGCGTGGTGGGGCGCCGCCGACCAGAACCTCTCCGACGTTCTCGCGTGGATCGAATCCGGCGCGCCGCCAGGAGAGCTTGGTGAGGAGGATGCGCGCGTGCTCCTCACAGCGCTCCGCCGCTACGACGAAGGACCGCGGCGACAGCGGATGCGCACGGCTACGCCCGCGCTCGCGGCTCTGCGCACCGAGGCCCTGGAACGACTGGATGCAGCGCTCGCGCGACACGGGGCGCCGCGTCCACCGTTGGCGCACTTCATCGGGGCCACGGCCTTGCCCCACACGGAGTTGGGGAAGGAGCGATTCCTCGAGGCATGCAGCGCCGCTCGGCCCGGTCTCGGCGAGTCGCCGGAAGGGCGGGCGTGCGCCAGAGCCCTCGGCGGGGAGGACGACGACGCGCTGTCTGGAGTCACGGCTTACGAGCGTCACGCTTTCGCGACTCAGATCGCGGGGCGAGAGCTGATCGGGATGAACCTCGCGAATGCGGTCGTCGTCGACTGCGGCGGCTCGAAGCACCGGCTCGCGACCTACGAGCAGGGTTCGCCCCTCGTTCTCGAGTTCTGGACCGTGTGGTGCAAACCGTGCGATGAGAACGCGGCGCTGCTCGCCGCGTGGAAGGCACGGGAGAAGAAACCGTCTTTCGGTCTGATCGAGATCAACCTCGACGGCGAGGCCGCGGGCTGGGATGACGAGCGCGTGTGTGCGCTCGGGAAGGAACGCGGTCGGAGCTCTCCGCAGGTTGCGTTGCCCGGAGGGCTCGAGGATCCCTGGATCAAGCAGCTCGGGCTGAACTCTGTGCCGACGACCCTCGTTCTCGACAAGAACCGGCGCATCGTCCACGTCCATCGGTCCGCCTTCACGGAGGACGAGCTCGAGAAGCTCCTTCGCGACGCCTCGTGACGACGCCGCTCCGGCTCGCCTCCCAGCCGCCAAGAGAAACGCCCGGCCGAGGCGGCCGGGCGTCATCTCGACTTCGCAAGAGAGGCGTCAGCGCTTGGCGTCGACCTTTGCGAGCAACTCACCCACGAAGTCCTTGTGCACGCCGAACGAGAGCATCTTCAGCCGCACGTAGTCGCCCCGGTACATGTAGTAGCCCTTGAACTGGCCGAGACGCGAGGAGCGGTTCGAGTCCTTGATCAGGAACCAGTCGTGCCCCTCGTGCTGCAGGAAGCCAACGAGGTGGATGCCGTGATCGTCTTCGGTCGTGTGGTTGTCGATGCGCAGCTCGCGGGCGTCCTGATTGATCAGCGAGGCCGGGATGTCGAAGCTCGGCACGAAGGCGATGTCGTACTTGCCGTAGAGGCCGGGCTCGGAGACGTCGCCGCCGATCGTCATCGTGCCGCCCGCCTTCGCGATGGCGAGGATCGTCTCGTAGTAGACCTCGAGCGGGACGTTGACGTAGCTCGCGTCGTCCCACCAGTTGTCCGGGACGTCGAGCTTGCCGCGGGTCCAGAAGGGCACCGAGCTCGTCGACATCACGTCGACGAAATCGGCCGGATTCACACGCACGACCTTCTCGAGGAACTCTTTCGGCGTGTACTTCTTGCCCTCGTAGGTGACGGTGCTCGGCGGGGCGCCCATCGTGCGGTCGAGGATCCCGCGGATCGTCTGGACGATGAGCTCCTCGTTCCAGAAGTTGTTCGCCTTGCACCAGTTCAGGTAGGCCTTCATCTCGGCGTGGAGCGCGGAGTGGTTGAAGCGCCCGTCCTCGGAGAGCACACCTTCGTAGTCGGCGCGCGGCACGGTGCCGTAGATCGCGTAGACGCGGTGCAGCGCGTTGGACTCGGAGCCCTGCTCGAAGATCGTCGTGCCGCGGCTCTCCACGTAGCCGCGGGCCTTCAGGACGTACTCCCAGTACGCCGTCCACATCTCCGACAGCTTGATCTCCTGCCCCGTGATCCGCTTGACCTCGGACTCGAAGTGGGAGGTCGCGGAGAAGGACCAGCAGGTCCCGGTCAGGTACTGAGGCGTCGGCGGGAAGTGCCAAGCGGCCTCGAACGCCTGCGGGCCCGAGGGCGCCTTCACGTTGCCAAGGTCCGGGCGGAGCTCGCGCTTGGCGTCCTTGAACTTCTTCGCGGCTTCGGCGCGCGTGTCGAGGATGGCCTGCGTCGCCTCCTGGGCGGCCTTCGCGGCGGCCTTGTTCGCTTCGCGCAGCTCGTCGATGACGGGGTACTTCGTCTTCTCGACGTACTCTGCGCGATCACCGGCATCGTCGTCGGCGAACGAGAGTGGCAGAACGAGCAGAAGGCTGGCGAGGGCCAGACAGGCGAGGCGTCGTCTCATTGTTAAGGGCTCCATGGTTGGGGGTGCCACGAGCCTAACAGAGACGGGCCCGTAGGCGAGCCTACGGGCCTTGGAGCATCGGTGTGCGCAACGTCGCTCAGAGGTTGGCGCCGCGGCTCTTGCGGGCCGCGCTGAGCTTCTCGAAGGTCGCGGAGCGCAGCGCGTCCCGCTCACGCCACAGCGCGGCGACGAGCTCGCGGTAGCGGAGGTTCTCGCTGCTGAGCTCGGCTTCGCCCGCGAGGTGGCGGCGCAGGAGACCCGGGCCGGCGTTGTAAGCGGTAGCGGCGAGGAACACCGCCTCGTCTTCGCTCTTGCCGGCGCCGAAGCGCTCGAGCTGACGCGCGAGGAACCACGTCCCGAGGTCGAGGCTCGTCGCCGGGTCGAAGAGCGCGGCTTGGTCCGGGGCCGGTAGCCCGCGCGCTTCGGCGATGCGCTCCGCCGTCTTGGGCATCACCTGCATCAGCCCGCTCGCTCCGAGGGGACTCCGCGCTTTCGGATTGCCACCGGACTCGACGAGGACGACGACGGCGACGAGGCGCGGGTCGACGCCGTGCCGCGCTGCGGCCGCTTCGATCTCGGGAAGGAAAGCGCCGACCGAGTCCGGCAGCCAGGCGATGCGCTGCGGCGTCTCCCCGGCGAGCGCGAGCGGCATGGCGAGGAGCGCGAAGGCGGTGAGCGCGACGAGGGCGGCGAGGCGGGACGGCGTGCGGGTGGTCATCGATTCTCCCCTCGGGTGAGACCCCGGAGTGGGCGCCCTCGGGTCGGCGCCCGTCACGAAGGACGTTATACGAAGCTCTTCGTAGCGTCAACGAAAAGTTTCGTAGAAGCCTCCGCCGCCACGCGCTCGGTACAATGCCCGCACCATGTCCGTGCTCTATATCGTGCTGCCAATCGCCCTACTGCTCGCGCTCGTCGCCGTGCTGCTCTTCCTGTGGGCGGTGCGCAGCGGCCAGCTCGACGATCTCGAGACTCCCGCGATGAGGATGCTCCACGAGGACGAGGAGCATCGCCGGACGGCTCCCGACGAGGCCGAGGCTGCCGAGGCCGAAGAGACGCGGGAAGACTGATCGCTTCTAAACAAGCTGCAGTACGCGGCGCGACTCGCGCACATGGGCGCGCTCGAGCAGGCGCTCGTAGCGCTGCGCGGAACGGGCCCACGACAGGTCCTCGCTCATCGCGCGTGTGCGGAGCGCCGCGAGGCGTGCCCCGTCTCCCATGAACAGCGCCAGCGCCCGGCCGGCCGCCCATGCGAGACCGCCGGCGTCCGCGGTTTCGAAGACGAAGCCGTTGCCGCGCTCGTCGCTCTCGTCGATGTCGAAGACGGTGTCGGCGAGCCCGCCGGTCCGGCGCACGATGGGCAGCGCGCCGTAGCGCAGCGCGACGAGCTGCCCGAGGCCGCAGGGTTCGAAGCGGCTTGGCATCATGAAGAAGTCGGAGGCGGCGTAGATGCGCCGGGCGAGGCCCTCGTCGAAGCGTTCCTCGATCGCCACGGACTCCCGCCAGATGTCGGCGAGTCCGTGGAGCGGGTCGAGCATCCCCGGCCTGCCGGAGCCGAGCAGCACGAGCTGGGCGCCCTGCTCGACGAGGTTGGGTGCGACGTGCTCGATCAGGTCGATGCCCTTCTGCGGATCGACGCGGCTGACGATGCCGAAGATCGGCAGCGTGTCGTCGACCCGAAGCCCGAGTTCACGCTGCAGCTCCGTCTTGCACGCCGTCTTCCCCCGAGGCGCTTCGGCCGAGAAGTGGGCCCCGAGATGCGGGTCGCGCGCGGGATCCCAGGCGTTGATGTCGAGTCCGTTGAGGATGCCCGACAGGTCGTCGCCGCGAGAAAGGAGCGCTCCGTCGAGGCCCTCGCCGTGCGCGGGCCAGACGATCTCCTGGGCGTAGGTCGGCGAGACGGTCAGCACCTTGGTGGCGGCGAGGACGCCGCCCTTGAGCATGTTCAGTTGGCCGAGCGCCTCCAAACGGTCCGGCCCGAGCACGTTCTCCGGGAGATGGAGGCGCCGGCCGAGCTCGAGAGGGAAGACGCCCTGGTGGGCGAGGTTGTGGATCACCTGCACCGAGGCGAGCCGGTCGAGAGGGTCGCCGTGCCCGACGTGGGCGCGGAGGAAGACCGGGACGAGCGCGGCGGGCCAGTCGTGGGCGATGACGACGTCGGGGACGTGAACGCGCATCGCGGAAAGCGCCGCACCGGCGAACCAGCCGAATCGCGCGCCGTTGTCACCGTAGGAACCAGCCGCGTCGCCGTAGAAGCCGTCGCGGTCGAAGAAGTCGTCGCGACAAAGGGCGATCAGACGCACGCCCTCGTACTCGGCGACGCGTGCGAGTCCGTGGAGCTCTTGGCCGTCCAGGCGATAGGAGACCGGAAACGAGCCGGTCTCCGTGAACGCCGGGTGCGCGATGACGCGACGGTATCCGGGGAGGATGACCGTCAGCTCGTGGCCGGCCTCGCGCTGCGCCAGGGGCAGCGAGCCGACCACATCGCCAAGGCCACCGACCTTCGCGAACGGAGACATCTCGGGCGCGACATGAACGATATGCATGGCGCGATTATCCTGGGGTCATGACAAGGCGGCAAGACGGTGAATGCGGACCCCCGCTCGAGCAGGTGTTGGCGCTCGGGCGCAGCGCGGGCCTCAGCTCGTGCGGGGTCGCGTCGTGCGCGCCTTCCGATCACGGCGCGCGCCTCGACGCGTGGCTCGCCGCCGGCGCCCACGGCTCGATGGCGTGGATGGAGCGCACGGCGAGCATCCGCAAAGAGCTGACGAGCAAGTGGGAGTGGGCGCGGAGCGCTCTCGTCGCCACGCTCTCTTACCTCAGCGAGCCCGTCGATCGTCATGACGCGGGGGGCGTCGCGCGCCACCTCGCTCGCTACGCGCGGAGGCGCGACTACCACGACGTGCTCAAGGAGCGCCTGCTCACCTGGCGCGACGCGCTCGGTAGCGCCGGGCTCGGCTTCACCAAGGGGGTGGCGCTCGTCGACACGAGCGCCGTGCTCGAGCGTGAACTCGCGCTGCGCGCCGGGCTGGGATGGATCGGTAAGAACACCTGCCTGATCGCCGAAGGGGGAGACTCCTGGCGCTTCCTCGGGGTGCTCCTGATCGACTGCGAACTTCCGGAGACCGGGCCGCCGGTCGCAGATCGTTGCGGGACGTGTACGGCGTGTCTCGAGGTTTGCCCCACCGGCGCTTTGCCCGAGCCTTACTTCCTCGACGCGCGGCGATGCATCTCCTACCTGACGATCGAGCACCGCGGCCCCATCGACGAGCCGCTCGCGAGCGAGACGGGCGACTGGCTCTTCGGCTGTGACCTGTGCCAGGAGGTCTGCCCGTGGAACCGGCGGGTCGTGCCGAGTGGGGACGACGCGTTTGCCACCGATCCGGCGATCGCCTCACTCGAGCTCGCCGAGCTGGCAGCGCTCGACGACGCGGCGTTCCGCGCGCGTTTCCGCGGTACGCCGCTCTTCCGTTCGAAACGCGCGGGTCTCGTCAGGAACGCGCTGATCGTTGGCGCGAATCTCGGCGATGAAGACGTCCGCGCCGTGGCGCGCGATCTCGTCGACGATCCCGACCCGGGCGTCCGCGCGGCAGCCCGCCGCGCGCTCGGCGAGAAGCTGCCTGCCGAGTAAGTCGAACACGCCTTTTTCATCTCTTTGACGGCCGCCTCGGCCGGACGATGCGATAAAACGATCGGCCCGCCACACGCCGAAACGGTGCGGCGCGGCCCGCATCCCACAAGCGGCGCCGCTTCGGCGTTCCCCGACTGGACTTCAGGTTTCAAGGAGAGACCGTCATGCGCAATGCTCTGCGTCCCTTCACGCTGCTGCTCGTCCTGGTGCTCGCGGTGGGCTCCGTGTCCGCGGCCGAGTTCAAGATCGACCGCGACCACTCGGACATCGTCTTCGCCGTCGAGCACCTCGGTGTCAGCAAGAACTACGGCCGCTTCAACGACATCTCCGGTTCCTTCGACTACAACGCCGAGACCGGCGCGCTGGACTCGATCGTCCTGGAGATCCCGGTGGCGAGCATCGATACGCGAAACGGCAAGCGCGACCAGCACCTCAAGGGCCCCGACTTCTTCAACGCCGTCGAGTTCCCGAAGATCACCTTCAAGAGCACGAAGGTGACGGCGAAGGGTGATGGCGTGTACGCCGTGACGGGCACGCTCTCGCTCCACGGCAAGACGAAGACGATCGAGCTCACCCTCGAGAGGATCGGGCATGGGAAGGACCCGTGGGGTGGCTTCCGCGCCGGTGCGGTGACCGAGTTCACGATCAAGCGCTCGGACTACGGCATGACGAACATGGTCGGCGCCGTCGGTGACGAGGTCGAGCTTCTCGTGAACATCGAAGGCATCAAGCAGTAGCTACGAGCGGAGAACACACGCGATGATCCTCGAAGCCCTCATCGGTACGGTTGTGCTGCCCGCGCTCCTCAGTGGCGCCGGCGTGGCGCTCGCCGTCCGAGCCGGTCGAAAGCACGAGGCGGGCGGTGGCTGGGCGCTCGCGCTCGGGACCGGCCTGGCGTTCTGCGCGGCGCAGCTCGTGCTGCGCGGCATGCCCGCCTTCCCCGGAAACGAGAGCCTCGATCNNGCCGCTGCGGCGGTGGGTGCTGTCGAGTCGCTGTGGCGCGGGCTGGGACGAGCGCGTTGGCTTCTGCGCCTCGTGCTCGTCGGCGCGACGCTCTGGCTCGTTCTCCGCCCCTTGATCGCCCATCACTGGAGCGGGCTCGAGGCCGCGGCGTGGATCGCCTCGCTCGAGCTCGCCGTGATCGGCCTGTGGGCAGCGCTCGAAGGCGCGGTGCGCCCCGAGCGCCCGTGGGCCTTCCCGCTCGGTATCTTGCCGCTCGCCGGCGGCACGAGCGTTGCGCTGCTGCTCTCGGGCAGCGCGATGCTCGGCCAACTCGCCGGCGCGA
>NPIG01000576.1_pt1 | contig 26989 bp, 21 predicted proteins | sample 8637441 | NCBI WGS metagenome assembly NPIG01 (sample SAMN07420675, study PRJNA396082) | bioreactor metagenome | isolation source: sample BR6 brine-fed electro-methanogenic bioreactor BR | place: Japan: Kochi | collected 2016-06-14
TCCGAGACAGGGCAGACCGCGTTAGCGGTTTTCTGTGCCCCACTGGTGAATATATCCCGGTGAAGGAAGGGGCCGTCCGGTTACACAGTGACGCGCTGGTCAAGGACCGGGGCACCATGGGGACGTTTGAGGGCTGGCAGACCGCCGTTCATACGGCGATGGATGTTAAAGAAAACTTCTACTGGCCTATCGGGGTCGCGTCGGGGTTCGTCGGGCCGATCATGCAGCTAATGAAGATTAACCCGGTCGGGCTGTACTTCTTCGGCGAGAGCGGACAGGGGAAATCAGACGCCGAATTGTTCGCCGTGACAGCGTGGTCAACAGCAGCCCCGAAACGCGGCTTGTTCCGGACCCTGAACAGCACAGACAACGCCCTAGAAGATATCTGGGTAATGGGGACAGGTTGCGTAAGTGTTGCCGATGAAGTCGGGGCTATGAAGCGCCCGCAGGACCTGCCCGCGATGCTCTTCGGTCTATCCACCGGCGCGGGTAAAGACCGGAAGAAAGGGCGCGGGGCCGGACTGGCGGAAAACGCCGAATTCTGCACCTTCGCGTTGATATCGTCGGAACGATCCATGCGTGACGTGATCGAGAGAGCAGGCGGCGAATATAAAAACGGTCTGGGGCGGCGTTTCCCGACTATTGACACGAACGCCGGGATCAAAGTGTCTGACGACGTGATCGCCAAGACTAAGGGCGTCGAAGCGAATTTCGGGCATGCTGGACCGGTGTTCGTTCGTTGGCTGATCGCAGAAGGCTACCACGAGAACCCCAAGGCGCTGCACGAGCGGTGGACCGCGTTGACGGTTAAGTTGGTAGGCAAGACCAACAGCAACCGCCTGAGTAAGGCGGGGGCGGTCTTCGCGCTTGTGGCGCTGGCGGGCGAACTAGCCAAGAAAGCGGGCATTATCGACCGTGACGTCTTCAAGGCTGTGCAAACCGCGTTCGAAGCGTTCAAGTGTACCGACGAAGGCGAAGGACTCGAAGGCGGGGGCAAGATCGTCAACGAGTTCCGGACGTGGATTCAGGGCGAAATGGGGCATACCATTGTCGCGGCGAATGCACTTACAGACCCGGACGCCCGCCCGCAGTATCGGTCGGTTGTCGGATGGTACACTGACAATCAAATCGTCATCATGTGGGACAAAATCGCCAGTCTTCCCAAAGGAATCACCGGCACCCGCACAGCTCTGTTCAAGGCGCTGAACGAGATTGACGCAGTCGAGAAGAGCGGCTGCAACAACGCGCACAACTCGCTTCCTGAGGCTGTCGAAACAGCCGGGCATGTCTCAGGGTCGGATACAGCGAAGAAAGCGGGTGACAGGAAAGTCCCCAACGCGCGCCTGTGGCGCGGTAAGCTGGAACTGTGATAGCTGATACAAGTGGAGAGTGTGGGGCCGCGTCAGCGGCCCTTCGCGTGTCGGGGTGGTGTGAACGGAATTCTGAACGGGCTGAACGGAATTTTGAATCCGGAATTCCGTTCGTTTTGGGCCATATAAATAAGGGGTGAGCGGGCTGAATGGGCTGAACGGACTAGATATTATATAGTCCTACAAAATGAAGCCTATAGACTCCCTTTCGCGGGGTATCCCCCGAGTGTCTGTGATAGCGCATTTGCAGCCCGTTCAGTCCGTTCAGCCCGCTTAGCTATATAAATAAGGGGGGTGGGGGAACGGAATTCCGGAATCCGTTTTCCGTTCAGCCCGTTCAAGGGCGTTGACTCGGTACGGCGTCTAACAACAGATGAAGTCTAGGCGCAGGGCAGAGTGGTGCGAGCAAATGACCGTCTGGTGTTTTGTAGAGACATTTCAAACGCTGATCGCCGGGGTGCTTGGCTTCGGTGGCGTGATCCTCACCATACGGGCGAGTGCAAAAAGCGCCCGCCAGCAAGAGCTAAATCGCCTGAAGCAAAGAGCCGTCTCCCTGTCGTCTGCTTTGCGCGAGGAGTTGGAGATAATCGCCTCTGCTTTGGAGCGGAGCGCGGAGTCACTTCGTAACGTATCGCCAAGGTCCGGCGACGACTCCCTTGTTCCAACCGACGAATTGAATTCCGTTTACAAGGCGAATTTAGCAAACCTTTCTGAACTCCCCCCCGGCGACGTCAGATTGATCGTTGAGGCAAATCTAAAGCTAGCATCTTACGTTAATGGTATAGTTTTGTTCAGCAAACCAGAGCGCCCGGCGGAGGGGTATCTTGCGATTCCTCCGCGTAACGCGGGGCATGTGGCCGCAATGACGGGTAATTTGGCGGCTGACCTCCGGGAATGCATAGCTAAGCTTTCTACGCAAGGTGACGCTAAATAGCGTCGCGGCAGCCGCCTGTCTCTGCGAGTGCAACACGAAAAAAATTAACATGTGTGCAAGTTCCGGCCGCATGAACATCCTCCATTTTTCATATTGGGATGACAACGATAAGATCTTTCCGGGTTTGCTTCCTGCTAGGTTCCCCAAATCCCAGAATAGAATGGCACAGTCCAGAATATCCTAGACCACTCTAGACTGCTCTAAATCAGCCTAGACTATTCTGCACCAAGCTAGTCCAGTCCAGTCCAGACTAACCTAGACAAACTCAGTGCAGAACTGACTAGGATAGTGCGCTCCGGAAATGATGAGTAAGACAACGTTTGATGGGGGTAGCCCGGCAATCGCGATCTTGGGTCAGTTAGCTGTTTAGGTCTCCTTCGCCTGCACAAAGCCAGTGAATGCCTNNNTGGGCGACAACCCCCATCCCCGGCATCATGACGTTCCAATGGGGCAGGCTTGTGCGGTACACTCTGTCCTCACCGAATGAGTGTTCCAAAAGAATGGTTTTGACATTTTGGAACAGTGGTTCCATCATATTTAAAACATTGTGGTACAGATTCGGAGGAACACATGCTTATCGGATACGCTCGAACCAGTACCTTGGAACAGGAAGCCGGGCTCGACGCACAGAAGCGCGACCTAAACGCTGCCGGATGCGAAAAGACATTCGAAGAGCAGACCTCATCTGTGGGTGAGCGCCCCGGCCTGACGGCGGCACTCGACTATCTCAGGGAAGGTGACACGCTGGTAGTTACTAAGCTTGACCGTCTGGCCCGCTCAGTCCTGCACCTTGGCGAGATTGTGGAAACGATAAAGACGAAAGGTGCTGATCTGCGTATTCTGGCGATGGACATTGACACAGCGACCCCAACAGGAACGCTTTTGCTGAACATGCTTGGATCGGTCGCACAGTTTGAACGTGAAATGATGCTGGAACGCCAGCGCGAAGGCATCGCTAAGGCCAAAGCAGCGGGTAAGTACAAAGGCCGCAAGGCGACGGCCCGCGCACAGTCTCAGGACGTTCTGGACATGCGCAGCGAGGGCGTCAGTCCGACCAAGATAGCGCGGAAGCTAGGCATAGGTCGCACGTCGGTGTATCGCATCCTGAACGATGCTCAATAACACTAACACTGGCTGTCAGTGGAACACTTCTCTCTCACTGGGTGTGAGTGAAGGCAAATGGAACCAGACGGGTATACCCCTTTACTCAAGCTGATATCGCACCGGTGCTGCATCGCAGTGCAACTGCAAGTTTAGTTTTGCACTCCCAAAAGTTAGGGACCCATCGGTGCCAAGCCCTCCCCCCTGTTGCCGAGCGCAAACTCGGTCAAGAATCCTAAATTTTTTCCAAGAACCTTAACATTCTGCATGACCTCAGCCATCACTGACTTAACGCAGCTCTCTCAGGCATTCAGTTGATAGTTCAGGCATGTGGCGCGAAAGACTCGCATTGGATTCCATAGGGAGCCAGTTGATTTTGGCATAGAGCTCAAAGTGTAACCCAGCTACAACCGGAACAAACGGGAGGATCGTTGTGACACAGGCGAAACGCCAGAATTCCGGGCAGCGGATGGTGCATGTCCGGCTTGAGCCAGAGCTTCATCGCCGTCTTCGGATCGTTGTGGCCGCCGAGGATACATCTATGCAGGACTGGTTGGTCGGGACAGTTGAGCGTGCCGTCAACGAAGCGTGGCCAACCATAACGGACGGAGAAGACAGCTAATGACCGCGCGAACCGCAGAGCTACCTTTGGCGTCGCCTGTTCCGGTGATTGTGCAACAGGGCAAGATTCTAGACTTCATTGACGGGCTGACACAACGCAACGAAACGCCAGAAGAATACGTTCGGCAGGAGATCGCGAAATCCCTTGTCCGTGAGTACGACTATGCAAAGGCCGAAATATCTGTGGAATTCACTTTGCGCCTTGGCTCGCGCAAACCTCGGGCTGATCTGGTGATCTTCGATGAAGGCGATGAGCACAAGCAAAACCGAGCAAAAGTCATAATCGAGTGCAAATCTCAGAAAGTGAAGTCGACCGACCGCAAGGAAGGCGTAGGGCAACTGCAAAGCTATATGTCCGCTTGTCCGAATGTCGACTATGGCATGTGGACGAATGGCGTGGAGCGCTACTGCTACCGGCGTGTCGAGAAAAACGGCAAGATCAGCTTTGACGAGATACCCGATATCCCGGGCAAAGGACTTAGTGAAGATGATGTCGAACGACCGCGCTTCGATCAACTAAAAGCCGCATCGTCCGACGCATTGTTGTTCGCGTTCCGCCGATGCCACAACTACATCGCTGGAAACCAAGGTCTGCAAAAGCCGGACGCGTTCTGGGAACTTTTAAAAATCATCTTCTGCAAGATTCATGACGAACGCAGTTCGGATGAGGTGGAGTTCTACGCCACCTCGAAAGAGCGTCACAACATGAACGGGCGGCTCAGGGCGAAAGGTCGAATTGACCGGCTGTATGATCAGGTTAAGGCCGAATACAACATGATCTTCCGCGAGAATGAAGAGATCGAACTGAACCCGGAAGTTCTGACCTACATCGTCAGTCAGTTGCAGATGTACTCGCTTCTCGAAAGTGACATTGATGTGAAGGGCCGGGCGTACGAAGAAATCGTTGGTTCTAACCTTCGAGGCGACCGGGGTGAATTTTTCACGCCGCGCAACATCTGTCAGATGGCAGTCACGATGCTGGACCCCGGCGAACGTCAGTTGATCATGGATCCGGCATGTGGAACGGGCGGCTTTCTGATCACAGCCATGAATTACGTCATCGAGAAGATTCGAGAAGCGGAAACTGCGAAGTGGGGGGAGTTATCCCGTGCCGAAGATGCAATCCGCGCACGGGTCCAGCGCTTCGCCGAAAAGTTCATTGTCGGCACCGACCTGAATCCCAGCTTGGTAAAAGCCTCGAAGATGAATATGGTCATGAACAATGACGGTGCGGGCGGGCTGTATCAGGCCAACGCGCTCAAGGCTCCGGCGACATGGGAAGACACGCTACGGGCGCGTGACGTGATGGGGAGCGTGGATCTCTTGTTCACTAACCCACCCTTCGGGTCAAAAATTCCAATCGACGATCCGGCCATCCTCGAAAAATACGACCTTGGGCACGCGTGGAGCTATGATGCGGACAACGACGCATGGTCGATGAAGGATGAAATCCAGAGGTCGCAGCCGCCGGAAATTCTGTTTATCGAACGTTGCGTTCGCCTGTTGAAGCCCGGCACCGGGCGGTGTGCCATCGTCCTGCCAGATGGAATTCTTGGCTCTCCGGGCGCTGGCTATGTCCGGGAGTGGATTTTGAAACACACCCGCATTCTTGCCAGTGTCGACCTGCACCCCGATACCTTCCAGCCGCATGTCAGCGTCCAGACAAGCGTGTTGGTGTTACAACGAAAGACTGACGAAGAGATCGCCGTTGAAACCGCCGCTGGGCGTTTCAACGACTATCAAGTATTCATGGCCGTCGCCAACCATATCGGGCACGACAAGCGCGGGAACATCACCTATGTCCGCGACAGGTCCGGCAACGAAATCGTTGAAGAGTTCGAAGAGAAAACTAAGGACTACGAAGACGGGAAACCGATTCATAAGACCCAACGAAGCCAACGCAAAGTCATTGATGATAACACCCTACAGATCGCACAGGCATTTCGCGCATGGCTATCAGAGCAAGACTGACGGCCCCGCGCGAAACGCGCGAGGAGTGGCCGTGGCATGAAGTGGAATACACGTCGCTTCCGGCGTCGCTTCTTTTTGCTGGTGACCGGCGCATGGAGGCCGAGAACTTTTTGGCTCCCGGCTTCGCGATCCGTCATGCGATCACTTCTAAGGCAAGCGGGTGGACCACACTTTCCGAAGTCGCGCGGACTTGGCAGCCTTCCCGCCTCAAGGGAATTCAGGTTTCATCCGACTATGGTTCGCCATTCCTCGCTGCGACGCAGGTTTTCGATGTGCGCCCAATCCCCCGCAAATGGCTATCGCTAAACCGAACAAGCGATCATGGGCAACGATTTGTTCATGAAGGCACAATTCTTCTTACATGCTCTGGTAGCGTTGGGCGTGCCACCCTTGCAGACAGCACAATAGCTGACACGTTGATTTCACACGACTTGCTGCGCATTGATGTGAATGATGAGAGAATGCTTGGCTGGGTTTATGCCTATCTACGATCTCCTACCATCCGAGCAATGATGACTTCAGCTCAATACGGGCACATGATCAAACATTTGGAGACCGGACACCTTGACGCACTACCATTCATTTTACCTCAAGCTGGACTTCTCGAAGAGTTCAATGAACGAGCCAAACGCGTGGTTCAGGATCGGAACCGTTCTCACCAACTGACTCAAGAGGCAGAAGCCGCTTTTGAAAATGCCTTTGGCACCTATGTCCCGGCAAATGTCGGAGAAGCCGGATTTTCTGTCGCTGCCTCGCGAACGTTGTTCTCAGGACGGCGCAGGCTCGAAGCGCAGTATCACAACCCTGCCGCTCAGCAAATCACGCAGCACTTGAACCGACAAGCCGTTGGATGGGGGGCAATTCGAGAACTAGGTTTCGACGTCTGGCTTCCAACAAGATTTCGCCGGATCAATGCCGAGGACGGAATCCCGTTCTTGGACAGTTCCGTTTTGTTCGAGATCAACCCAGACCTGAAGAAGTCCATCAGAGACGAAGACTTCGGCGATCCATACAACGCACGTGTTACAGCCGGTTGGTTGCTATTGGCTAGGTCTGGGCAAGTCTATGGGCTCAATGGGTCGACCATGATTGCTGGGCACNNACGTACATGAAGACAAGATCATTTCAGATCATGTGATCCGTATCGCACCGCAGAACCCAAGTGTACGCGTTGGCTACCTGCACGTCGCCATGTCCCACCCCACATTAGGTCGCCCAAGAGTGAAGGCGCTGCCCTACGGTTCGAGTATTCCCGAAATTGACGTGGCTGACGTACTTGCGTTCCCCGTTCCAAGGCTGACCTCCACCGTAGAAGATGAGATCGCAGACATGGCGGAAAAAGCCGCTAGGCTCCACGATGAAGCTGACCTCTTGGAAATCGAACTTGCGAATGATGCCGACGAGATCATCCGCCGCTTTGTTCGATAGCCCTTATGGCTATCGAACCGACAGGGCGTCCCCAAATGCCTCTTCAATGTCTGGCCGGTGCATGTTGTAGTGCTCTTTCAAGACCTTCACTGTGGTGTTTACGGCCTCAGCGATGATTTCGAAGGGTATCCCCGCCCGGACCATGTGTGTGATAGCCGTTCGCTTCATCGTGTGATGCGTCACGGGCTTGTTCATACCCGCTTCTTTTGCGACTTCAGTAAGGCCTCTTTTTAAGCTCTTAACACGCTTACCATTGTAAGTGATGACGTAGGGCTGTGACCGATCCGCGTAGATCAGATAGTTCATGAGCCGCCAGTTCTGACCAATCGGAATCTGGGGTCTTCGCTTATTGCCGCTTCCTACCCCAAAGTCGATATAAGCACCTTTGACTACTGAGCCTGCCTCATAATCCAGCGGTGGGTTCTCATACTCACGCCGGAAGGCCCGCTTGGCCATGACCAGATTACCATCGGCATCATGCACTGGCGTGGGTTCAATCGCCCGGACGCGCTTTAATGTGGGCTCGGGGACATAGACCTGATCCCATGTCAGGGAAAGTATCGCCTCTTTTCGCGCTCCTGTGGCCAAAGCGATCAACAAAAAGCCTTCGATGTGTGAGCGGTCTCGTTCCCGATTAATCTCGATTCCGTTGACGAAGATGGGACGCGGCTCGCAAGCGGCAATCATGCGCTCCATCTCTTCCATAGTGATCCATGTTTTCGTGTCCCGAACCGGTTCACCTTCGACAATCGTGAAATCCGGTGCGTAAGCGGTGTGCCGGTTCTTTCTCGCCCTATTGAGGGCAGCGCGCAGGACTCGAAGGTCCTTGCATGCGGTGTTGCGGCTGGTGGTTCCATACTGCCCTTCGAAGTCCTGATGTGCCGTCCAGCGCGGTTTCTTCATCCGCCAATGGATGTATTCGTCCGCTGTATCTTGCACGACTTCATCCCAGAACATATGCCCCAGATGCTCTTTCAGTGGCCCAACGTTTGCGGCCATGGGACCGGAGGTCGATTCCGGTTTTTCTGTGCAGATGTACTCGTAGTACTTGTCCACGATCCAAGCCACGGTAGGACGGGAGGGTATGACCGGTCTGGCCAGCTCCTTCACAAAGGTATCATGTGCCGCCAATGCGGCCCGCTCATCCTTGGTTCCGTGGGAATGTCTCCGGGTCTTTCCATCATTGTCTTTGTAGACTGTCTCCCAGTAGTCGTCTCTTCTTCTTCGGACATAGGGCGCACCGGGGTTGGAGCCTGATGCAGCAACAGGTGAGAAAACATCCAGCTTTTTCTGCGCTTCAGTCTCGTTTTTGGCGCCTGTAGAGCTGCGACGGGTCTTTCCAGTCAATGGGTCCTCGAACACAATTTCCCAGTAGGAATCAGACCTTTGGCGGATGTAGGGGGCAGGGTTCTTCATTAGAACATCCTCACGATTCTGCGCAACTTATGCAAGATTGCATAAGTTGCAGATTTCAGATGTCGCGTATGTTCTTGTTTTATTGGTCGGAGTGAGAGGATTCGAACCTCCGGCCCCTGCCTCCCGAAGACAGTGCTCTACCAGGCTGAGCTACACTCCGACCGTGCGGGGGGAGTTATACGCCTCCTAAAGGATTTGCAAGGACAATATCGCCGATTTCGGCCATTCCCGCGGCTTGCCTGTCGGGCGGTCGCGGGGCATCCTTCGGGGCCGGGGGCAAAGCGCATGAATGCGGATATTTTCCTTCTTGTTGGCGGCGTCGGCATGTTCCTGATGGGCATGGATGTGATGACGCGTGCGCTGAAGGATATCGCCGGGTCCAACCTGCGGGCGATCCTGGCGCGGTTCACGACCACGCCGCTGCGGGGGGTTCTGACCGGGGCCTCGGCCACTGCACTGATTCAATCCTCAAGCGCCACCACGGTGATGACGGTGGGGTTCGTCGGAGCCGGCTTGCTGAGCCTGCCGCAGGCGCTGGGAATCATCTATGGCGCCAATATCGGCACCACCGCCACCGGCTGGCTCGTGTCGCTGCTGGGGTTCAAGTTGCAGCTGGACACGCTGGCCATGGTTGCGCTCCTGCCGGCCAGCCTGGTCAACCTGCTGGGGCGTGGCGGGCTGGCCCGGGCCGGGCAGGTGGTGGCGGGCTTGTGCCTGTTGCTGATCGGGCTCGAGCTGATGCAATCCGCGATGTCCGGCGCGACCGGCCTGCTGTCGCCCGAGAAGCTGCCGCAAGGCGGTCTGCTGGGCCTGCTGTCGCTGGCCCTGGCCGGGCTGGTTCTGACGGTGATCATCCAATCGTCCAGCGCCACGGTGGCGATCGCGCTGGTGATGTTGCAGGGCGGCAGCATCAACCTGATGCAGGCGGCGGCGCTGGTGGTGGGGATGAATATCGGCACCACCTTCACCGCGCTATTGGCCTCGGTCGGCGGCGTCCGGGTGATGCGTCAGGCGGCGGTGGCGAACCTGGCCTTCAACGTGATCACCTCGGCGCTGGCTTTTCCGCTGCTGCTGGTGGCGGGGCCGGGGCTGGCGCGGCTGGGCGAGGCCACCGACCCGCTGACCGCCTTGTTGTTGTTTCATACCGGCTTCAACCTCATGGGTACCGTGCTGTTCCTGCCGGTGACCCCCCGGTTCACAATGCTGGTTACCCGCCTGGTGCCGGAGCGCGAGGAGGTCGGCCTCGGCCTGGGGCTGGACCGGCGTCTGCTGACGGATGCGCGGGCGGCGCTGACGGCGGCGCGAAGCGCCTCGGCATTGATTGCGGCCCGGGTATATGCGGCGCTGTCGTCGGCCCTGTGCACCCCCCCGGATTTCCGTCCCCTTGCCGCGCTGCGGCCCGAGGTGGGCAAGGCCATCGACGAGCTTGAGGAGTTCCTGGCCAATATTCGCCTGCCCACCGATCTGCCGGTCGAGGAAGAGGTTTATTCCGCCCTGCTGCACGAGGTCGATCACCTGCGCCGCCTGTTGCACCGTGCCGGGCAGACCGACCGGATGAAAACCGTGATGGAAGATCACGGCCTGCGCCGTGCCGCGGTCCTGCTGGGGGGGATCCTGGCGCGGGCGGCATCGGAGAGCGCCCGCGATCTGGAGCCGGACCGCCTGCACCGTCTGGAGGAACTGGTGCGGCACCGCACCGGCCGGCACCGGAGGGGCCTGTTGCTGGGCGAACATGCCGGGCTCTACACCCTGGCCGAGGTCTTTGCCCATACCGACGCGATGCGCTGGCTACAGCGGACCACCCATCACGCCGAGCGGTTGGGGTATTACGACCGGACGGCGCGGCGGGGCCTGCAGCAAGAGGCCCCGCCGGAAAGTTGAGCGGTCAGAGGCTGGCGTCCAGCGCCGCGACGATGGCATCGCCCATTTCGCTGGTCGAGACCGGCTGCACGCCCTCTTCGCCCAGCAGGTCGGCGGTGCGCAGACCGTCGGCCAGCACCTTCTCAACCGCCTTCTCCAGCCGGTCGGCCTCGGCGCCCTGATCGAAGCTGTAGCGCAGCGCCATGGCAAAGCTCAGGATACAGGCGATCGGGTTCGCCTTGCCCTGGCCGGCGATGTCGGGGGCCGAGCCGTGCACCGGCTCGTAAAGCGCCTTGGGCCGGCCGTTGGCCATCGGCGCGCCGAGCGAGGCCGAGGGCAGCATGCCCAAGCTACCGGTCAGCATCGCCGCGATATCAGACAGCAGATCGCCAAACAGGTTGTCGGTGACGATCACGTCGAACTGCTTGGGCCAGCGGGTGAGTTGCATGCCGCCGGCGTCGGCGTACATATGGCTCAGCTCGACCTCCGGATACTCCTGGCCGACGCGGGTCACCACCTCGCGCCAGAGGATGCCCGATTCCATCACATTGGCCTTTTCCATCGAGCAGAGCCGCTTGTCGCGCTTCATCGCCAGTTCGAAGGCGGAGCGTGCGACGCGCTCGATCTCGCTCTCGGTATACCGCTGGGTGTTGATGCCGACGCGCTCGTTGCCTTCTTCGAAGATGCCGCGCGGCTCGCCGAAATAGATGCCGGAGGTCAGCTCGCGCACGATCATGATATCGAGGCCCGCCACCACCTCCTTTTTCAGCGAGGAGAAATCGGCCAGCGCGTCAAAGCACTGCGCCGGTCGCAGGTTGGCGTAAAGGTCCATCTCCTTGCGCAGGCGCAGCAGGCCGCGTTCGGGTTTTACGCTGAAATCGAGGTTGTCGTATTTCGGCCCGCCGACGGCGCCCAGCAGGACGGCATCGACCTCCTGCGCCTTGGCCATGGTCTCATCGGCCAGCGGCACGCCGTGCTTGTCATAGGCGCAACCGCCCACCAGATCGTAGCTGACGTCGAATTTCAGGCCGCCCTTGGCGCCGTACCATTCGATGACCTTGGTTACCTCGGCCATCACCTCGGGGCCAATCCCGTCGCCGGGCAGGATGAGAAGCGAAGGGTTGGGCATGAGGGGCTCTCCTTTTTCTGGGTCGGACAGGGCGTAGCGTGGTGCCTGCGCACCGTCAATATTGCCATGGCGCGCTGGAGGCGGAAAATGCGGGGCCGGGGGCAGCCGGCGGTGCCCGTAGAGATTGGCCCGGGTGGTTTTCACGGCGGGCGGATTTACAGCCCCCGCAATCCCTCGGCCAGCCGGTCCCACACCAGCCGGATCCGCGGGTTGTGTCGCAGCGCCGCGGGCGCGGCGAGCCAGACCGGCAGGCGCGGCAGATCGAGCTCGGGCAGCACCCGCTCGACCCCCGGCTCGGCATCGCCGATCGCCACCTGCATGCCGCCGACGCCGCAGCCCGCGCGCACCAGCTGCCAATAAGCCGCCTGGTCGTCACAGCGCAGGCCGAAATAGTCACGCGCCACATCCATCCCCATTTCGCGCATGAATCGAATGATCGTGTCGCTGGCGTCGAACCCCACGAAATCCAACGCCATAAGATCTTCCACCGTTTCCGGGCGCCCGGCCCGGTCAAGGAATGCGGTCGCCGCGTAAAGCCCCAACGGTTGATCGGCGATATGGGCGGTGACCACATCCAGCTGGGTGGGGCGATACATGCGCAGGGCGATATCGGCCTCTCGGAACAACAGGTTTTCCGAACTGTCCGAGGGCACCAGCTCGATCTGGATCTCGGGATGGGCGCGGCGCATTGCGGCAAGGATGGGGGGCAGGATGAAGTGCGAGACCACCGCCGAGGCGGTGATCCGCACCGTGCCGGCCAGGCCAGCGTCCTGCCCCTCGGCCACGAGCTGCAGCCGGGCCGCGGCCGCGTGCATCTGTTCGGCCGGCCCGATCAGCCTGCGCGCGGCCTCGGTGGGGATCAGCCCCTTTGGCGCGCGGGTGAACAGTTCGACCCCCAACACGGTTTCCAGGGCGCGGATGTGGCGGCCCAGCGTCGGCTGGCTCTGCCCCAGCTTCCGGGCCGCCGCGGAGAGCGACCCGGTTTCCGCCACTGCGGCAAAGCTTTGCAAAAGGGTCCAGTCCAGCGGCTCACTCATTCATTAATGAATAGCATATCGTCGATTTTGGGCAATTCCAAAACGAAGGCGTTTGCCCCACCTTCCCTGCAGACACACGCAACGGAGCGATCCCATGACCAAGACTGTTCTTATCCTCGGCGCCTCGGGCAAGATCGGGCGCCACGCCGCCACCGCCTTTCGGAATGTGGGTTGGCAGGTTCGCCTTTATGACCGGGCCCGCGACGACATGACCAGGGCCGCGATGGGCTGCGACGTGATCGTCAACGGCCTCAACCCGCCAAACTACCACAACTGGGCGGTGATCATTCCGCAAATCACCAAACAGGTGATCGCCGCCGCCCGCGCCTCGGGGGCGATGGTGGTGATCCCCGGCAATGTCTACAATTTTGGCAAGGTCCACGGCGAGATGTCCGAAACCACGCCGCAGACCCCCTGTTCACGCAAAGGCGCGATCCGGGTTGAAATGGAGCGCGCCTATCGCGACAGCGGAGTCAAAACCCTGATCCTGCGCGCCGGCAATTTCATCGACCCCGAACACAACGGCGACGTGATGAGCATGTTGATTCTCAACGCGACCAAGCGCGGCCGGGTGACCACGATGGGGGATCCCGATGCGATGCAGCCCTATGCCTATATGCCGGACTGGGCGCGCGCCGCGGTCTCGCTGGTGGAAATGCGCGACCGGCTGGAGCAATTCGAGGATGTGCCGTTCCCCGGCCACAGCTTTACCGTGTCCGACCTGCGCGCGCGGCTGGAAGGCGAACTGCGCCGGCCGCTGCGCCTCTCGCGCTTTCCCTGGTGGGCAATGCGGCTGGCCTCTCCGGTTTGGGAACTGGCCCGCGAGCTGCTGGAAATGCGGTATCTCTGGAACATGCCGCACAGCCTGTCGGGCGAGAAGTTCAATCGCCTGCTGCCGGGCTTTGAGTTCAGCGATATGCGCGAGGTGATGCTGGCCGGACTACCGCCCAAGATCCACCCAGACCAGCCGGTGCCGGCTGGCGCGCAGCGCGACGTCGTGGAGGGCGGTTCCGGCACCGGGCCAAAACACGCCTGAGGCCCCGACGACCCAGTCCGAGGATGGCAGCACGTAATCCACCCGCAGCCGTCCCGGCCCGTCCCAATCCACCGTGTCCAGGCGGTCTGGGCCGTCCTGGCCCTGGTCGCCCGCCCGCGCCGCGCCGTCACTGGCGGGGCGCGGGTCCTTGATGCGGGGATCGCTCAGCAGCGCGCGGATCGCGCTGTGCCGGCCGGCCCCGTCCACCGGGTCCAGGTTGGCGCCGCCCGCGATCACGAACCGGGTCTGCGGCGCCGCGCCGAAAGCGCCGTCGAGATAGCGTTCCCAGAACAGGATTTCATCGTGGTTGCGTCGCCCGTTGCGATCCTCCGGCCCGTCGAACACCGGCGGCCCGGCCTGAAAGGTCAACAGCGTCAGTGTTTCGCCACCCGGCAGCTCGACCGGCACCGCCCAATGCGCGGTGCTCGACAATCGCTGTACACGCTGGGCGGCCTCAGAGGGGAACGGTGCGCCATCCGCGCGGCGCGGCAACAGCGCCCCGGGCAGGTCGCGCCAGAGCAGGCCGCTGAAATCCCGCACTGCGTCACGGCGGATCGGAAACCGCGACAGCACCGCGATGCCGTTCTGCCCGGTGAACTGCCCATAGCCCTGCGAATCGCCGGGCCCGGCCGCGCGTCCGTCGCCATCCAGGTCCAGCCCCGAGGCCAGCCCGCTGTTGGGCCGCAGTGCCAGCCGGTGTGGATAGGCGGCCCCGGCTGCGGCCAGCCGGTTGGCCAGGGCCGTGAGGGCGCGCCCCTCCAGATCCCAGTCGATGCCCTGAAGCGCCAGGATGTCGGCTTCGGAGCGGGCGATCACCTCGATCACGGCGGCGATCTGCGCATCCTCGCCCCGCTCGATATCGCGCAGCAGAAGGCCGGGGCCGTCGCGTCCCAGCTCGGTGTTGAAACTGGCCACGCGCAGGGGATCGGCCCACAGGGGCAGGGCCGTCAGGCAGAGACAGACAAGGGCGAGAAGGGCGGCGGCCCGGCTCATGCGGTCTGCGCGGCCTCGCCGTCGGCATAGGCACGGCGCCGCTTCACCTCGATCAACTCGGCGATCCGCAGCATGGCAACGCCGCGCATGATCATGCTGGCGGGCAGAAACGCCCAGGCGCTGATCGCCCAGATCAGCGTTTGCGGGTTGTCCAGCACCACCGGCCGGATCAGCTCTGACCCGAGTTTGACAATGGCAGGGATCGCGAAGGGCAGCAGCACGCCCAGGATCACGTTGATCTGCCCGTCCCGCTGCAGCCGGCGCACGACATCGCCGCCCGCCGTGGGGTCGAACAGCGGCAGGTTGATCCAGACGTTGAACGACCCGTTCGCCGTCGGCCAGCCCAGGATCCGAACCGCGAACAGGAATGCGGCAACCGTCGTCAGCGCGATGACGTAAGTTACCCCCGCCGCGATGCGCACGGCGTCCAGCACCTCGGGGGCGCTCGTGGCCGGCAGCATCAGAACCACCAGCCGCACCGGCGAATAGGGGAAATCGGTCAGCCCGCCGATCAACCGGCCCAGCCCGGCAAACAGGGCCGTCAGGTTGGTCGGCTCGACCTGGTGCTTGGCAATCAGCGACAGCGCCAGAACCATCGCCGTGGCGGCGGCAAAGCGCATCCGGTTCAGAGGCGGCGCGCCGCGGAACTCGACGATGCTGGGATAATTGGAATTGTACTCGGCAAAGGTCAGGAAGGCGGCCAACAGCGCCAGAAGCGTGACGATCTCCGGCGTGCCCGCGCTTGACGCAGGCAGAAGCAGTGACGGAACCGCCACCACCAAAGCCACCAGGACTGCCCGCAATAGCGCGCCTGCGAAGCGTGCAAACACTGTTCGATCCCTTCAAACTGGACAGGCCGATACGTTGTCGCGCCTTTGTTCCAACTTGACCCCGTCCAAACGGACGGATTGCCTCATTTCAGCCATATTTGTGCCGCCTTTCGGCCACGGGCTCAAGCTGCTCCCTTACAAAAGACTGAATTTAAGGCAAAAACATGGAAATACTGGTGCCCCTTTGCATCAATGTGCAGGGCATTTCCCCCCATTTCTCGCGCGCCTACCACATCTTGTAGTTGCCGCACGCCAGACCGCATCACGAAAAAAGACCGCGCGATGCCGCGCGGTCCGGTTTTCTGTCGACGGGCCCAAGCGTCAGACCCAGGGGCGCTCCAGGCCGGCCTTGGTCTCGAAGCTGGCGATCGCGGGGGCCTTTTCCAGCGTCAGCGCGATATCGTCCAGCCCCTCAAGCAGGCAATGCTTCTTGAAGGCATCGACTTCGAAATGGAACTCTTCACCGTCCGAGGTGGTCACCGTCTGCGCCTCCAGGTCCACGGTCATGCGGGCGTTCTCGCCCTTCTCCGCGTCCTTCATCAGCACGTCGATCTGCTCCTGCGGCAGGGCGATTGGCAGGATGCCGTTCTTGAAGCAGTTGTTGAAGAAGATGTCGGCAAAGCTGGGCGCGATCACGCAGCGGATGCCGAAATCCTTGATCGCCCAGGGCGCATGTTCGCGCGACGAGCCGCAGCCGAAGTTGTCACCGGCCACCAGGATCTCGGCCTTGCGATAGGCCGGCTTGTTCAGGATGAAATCCGGATTCTCGCTGCCATCGTCCTTGTAGCGCATTTCGTCAAACAGGTTCACGCCCAGGCCCGAGCGCTTGATGGTTTTCAGAAACTGCTTGGGAATGATCATATCGGTATCGACATTGATCAGGGGCAGGGGCGCTGCGATCCCGGTAAGCTTGGTGAACTTTTCCATTGCCGTTCCTCTGGGGCTCTGCATTTCTTGGACTTGGGTCTAAAGACTTGCCAAGCCGTGCGCAATGTTTGCCGGGGCTTTTTGTAATTTCATTGCGCCGCTTTCCGGGCTTCGCCTGGAAAACCTGTCGGGGCCATCGCAACGCGACAACGGGATTTTCCATTTGATGACCAAGCCACGAGTTCTCCTGCTGGCCGAACAATGCAACCCCAAATGGCCATCGCTTCCCGTGGTCGGCTACAAATACGCATTGGCGCTGGCGGACCACTGTGAACCCCGGATCGTCACCCAGATCCGCAACCGCGAGAATATCGAGGCGGCCGGATGGCGGCTGGACCTGTTCGATTTCATCGACACCGAATATATGGCGGCGCCGCTCAACCGGCTTTCGACGATGCTGCGCGGCGGCTCCGAGGTCGCCTGGTCGACCAATATGATGATGGCCTACCCGGCCTATGTCGAGTTCGAGCGCCAGGTCTGGAAGAAATACCGGGCACAGATCGCCGGGGGCGCCTTCGATCTGATCCATCGCATCACGCCGATGTCGCCGACCCTGCCCAGCTATATCGCCGGGCGCGGCGGTATCCCCTTTGTGCTGGGCCCGCTCAACGGCAATCTGGACTGGCCGGCGGCCTTCCGCGAGGAACAGACGCGGGAACGCGAACGCCTGCGCAGCCTGCGCAACCTTTACAAGGTGTTGCCCTATGCCCGGCGCACCTATCGCCGGGCCGATGCCATCCTGGCCGCGTTCAGCCATACGATCCGCGACATTCCCGCCGATCTGCGGGACCGGATCGTTTCCTTTCCCGAGGTGGGCTTCGACCCCGACCTGTTTTCCGCCGACCGGGCCGCGCCGCCGTTTTCCTCCGATGGCCCGTTCGAGTTCCTCTTCGCCGGGCGGCTGGTGCCCTACAAGGTGCCGGAGGCCGCAATCCGCGGTTTCATCGAGTCGGAGCGCCTCAGGGATCACAGGTTGCGGATCATCGGCGACGGGCCGGAGCTGCCCCGGCTGCAGGCCATGGTGCAGGCCGGTGGCGCCGGGGACAGGGTGATCTTCGACGGCCGCAAGTCGCAGCGCGAGGTCGGCGAGGCGATGCGGCGCTGCGATGCCTTTGTCTTCCCCTCGATCCGCGAGTTGGGCGCCGGGGTCGTGGTCGAGGCGATGGCCTGCGGCGCGCTCTGCATCGTGACCGACTACGGCGCGCCGGGCGATCTGGTTGGCCAGGACCGGGGCCTGAGCGTGCCGCTGCAAGCGATGGAGGGGCTGGTGCCGGCCTATGGCGCGGCCATGGAACGCTGCCTCGACAACCGGGGTGCGGCGGCGCAGCTGGCGGCGGCCGGGGGCGACTATGCCTGGTCGAACTATACCTGGGACGCCAAGGCGCAGCGCACGCGCGAGGTGTACGATGCCGTCCTTGCCGGTGCGCCGCTGGATGCATTGACCTTCTACGAATGAAAACGGGGGCAGGCCCTGGCCTGCCCCCGTGCGTCGGGATCCGGGTTTTCGCCCCGTTTACATCAGCTCGCGCACATCGGTCAGCCGGCCGGTGACGGCGGCGGCGGCGGCCATCGCCGGGCTCAGCAGGTGGGTGCGGCCGCCACGGCCCTGGCGGCCCTCGAAATTGCGGTTCGAGGTGGCCGCGCAGCGTTCGCCGGGCGACAGCTGGTCGGGGTTCATCGCCAGGCACATCGAGCAGCCCGCAAGCCGCCATTCGAACCCGGCCTCCTTGAAGATCTCGGCCAGCCCCTCTTCCTCGGCCTGGGCGCGCACCAGGCCCGAGCCGGGCACGATCATGGCGCGGATGCCATCCTTGACCTTCTTGCCCTTGACCACCTCGGCCACGGCGCGCAGATCCTCGATCCGGCCGTTGGTGCAGGAGCCGATGAAGACGGTATCGATCTCGATATCGGTCAGCTTCTGACCCGGGGTCAGCCCCATGTAATCCAGCGCGCGGCGTGCCGCGTCGACCTTGCCGCCGGTGAAGTCCTCGGGGCTCGGCACCACGCCCGAGATCGGCAGCACGTCCTCGGGGCTGGTGCCCCAGGTGACGACCGGCTCGATCTCGTCGGCATGCAGGGTTATGACCTTGTCCCAATGGGCGTCGTCATCGGAATAGAGCGTCTTCCACCAGGCCAGCGCGGCCTCCCATTGCGCGCCCTTCGGCGCGTGCGGGCGGCCCTTGATGTACTCGAAGGTGGTCTCGTCCGGCGCGATCAGACCGGCGCGCGCGCCGCCCTCGATCGCCATGTTGCAGACCGTCATGCGGCCTTCCATCGACAGCTTGCGGATCGCCTCGCCGCAATATTCGATCACATGGCCGGTGCCGCCGGCGGTGCCGGTCTTGCCGATCACGGAGAGCGTGATGTCCTTGGCGGTCACGCCCGGATGCAACTCGCCGGTGATCTCGACCTTCATGTTCTTGGACTTGGTCTGGATCAGGGTCTGGGTGGCCAGCACATGCTCCACCTCGGAGGTGCCGATGCCATGCGCCAGCGCGCCGAAGGCGCCGTGGGTGGCGGTGTGGCTGTCGCCGCAAACCACGGTCATGCCCGGCAGGGTCCAGCCCTGCTCCGGCCCGACGATGTGCACGATACCCTGGCGGATGTCGTTCACCGGGTAGTAGTTGATCCCGAAATCCTTGGCGTTCTTGTCCAGCGCCTCGACCTGGATGCGGCTTTCCTCGTTCTCGATGCCGTTCACCCGGTCCGGGGTGGTGGGCACGTTGTGGTCCGGCACGGCGATGGTCTTGTCCGGGGCGTGCACGTCACGGCCCGCCATCCGCAGCCCTTCGAAGGCCTGCGGGCTGGTCACCTCATGCACCAGGTGCCGGTCGATATAAAGCAGGCTGGTGCCGTCCTCGGTCGTGTCGACCAGATGGGCATCCCAGATTTTGTCATAGAGTGTCTTGGGGGACATCTGTCCTCTCCCGTTCTTGCATGAAAATGGCGAGCGTGGGCTGGCGGGCCGGATTATAGCCGGGCCAGAACGGTGCGGGCAGCCCCGAAGAAACGCTCGCGCAGGCGCGTGCGGTCCTGAAGATGGAAATGCGGGGCGGTTTGCGGCGTCATGCCGCCCCAGATACAGCCGCCCGAGGCTTCAATCAAGGTGGGAAACCGATCCGGCGCGGGTGCGGCGGCTTGCCAGATCGCGCAATCCGTTCCACCCTGACGCGGAGGAGCGGCGCGGATGGAAGAGAATAGCCAGGTCTTGAATATTCCCGAGCAGGTCGCGGTCCTGCTCGACGAGGGCCGTGACCTGGTGCAGATGTTCCTGACGCCGGGCTGGCGGCAGAACCAGATCCTGATCATTCTCGGGCTGATGGCGCTGGCCTGGTTGCTGCGCCTGCTGACCGCCGCCCGGGTGCAGCAGTGGACCCGCGCCCGCGATGGCTGGCCGAAATGGCGGCTGCGCATGCTGGTGCAGATCCGTCAGCGCCTGGCGCTGATCTATTTCGCCGTCGGCACCTGGGCGATCTACCTCGTGATGCGGCAGGTGACCTGGCCGTCGCGCAGCTACCTCATTGGAATCGCGGCGACCTTGGCCACCGCCTGGCTGGTGATCGCGCTGCTGTCGCGCCTGGTCCAGAACCGGACGCTGCGCCGACTGCTGACCTGGTCGCTTTGGGTCTACGCCACGCTCTATGCGCTGGAACTGGTCGATGACGTCATGGCCTTCCTCGACACGGTGGCGATCCGCTCGGGCAATCTGAACATCTCAGTGCTGACGGTGCTCAAGGCGTTGCTTGTGGTTGCCGCGCTGCTGGTGCTGGCCCGGCTGGCCACCCAGGCCGCCAGCCGCAGCCTGCACCGGAACGAGGACATGTCTCCCTCAATGCGGGTGCTGGCGATCAAGGCGGTGCAGGTGGTGCTCTACGGCATCGTCGTGATTACCGGCATCCGCGCGCTGGGCTTCGACCTGACCGGGCTGGCGCTGCTGTCGGGGGCGGTCGGCGTCGGCATCGGTTTCGGTCTGCAAAAGGTGGTGTCGAACCTGGTGTCGGGCATCATCATCCTGCTCGACCGCTCGATCAAGCCGGGCGACGTGATCAGCCTGGGCGACACCTTCGGCTGGATCGATTCGCTGGGCGCGCGCTATGTCTCGGTGGTCACGCGCGACGGCAAGGAATACCTGATCCCGAACGAGGATCTGATCACTTCCCAGGTGGTGAACTGGTCCTACACCAACAAGTTCGTCCGCCTCGACATCAATTTCGGCACCTCCTACGGCGACGATCCGCACAAGGTGCGCCGGGTGGCGGTAGAGGCGGCCAAGAGCGTGAACCGCGTGCTGGTGCATCCGACCCCGCCGGTCTGCCATATCACCGGCTTCGGCGACAGCAGCGTCGATTACATCCTGCGGTTCTGGATCACCGACCCCTCCGACGGGCTGACCAATATCAAGGGCAATGTCTTCCTCGCGCTGTGGGATGCGTTCAAGGAGAGCGGCATTTCGATCCCCTTCCCGCAGCGCGAAGTCCGTCACCTGAACGATCCGGCGCGCATTGACGCGGCACCGCCCGAGGTGTAGCGCGGCCAAACGCCGCCGGTTGGCCGGAGTGTCACTGCGGTTTCATTGAAATTTCCGCCCCGGCTTGCTACCTTGAGGATACCCCGCGCCGGGGGTCACGCCGGCGTGCAAGAAGGAGGACAATGTCCTGTCAACCCATGCAGAAGCGGCTTTCTCCGCTGATGACCGGGCCGGTGTAATGGCGGCCCAATCTCTGCCGAGCAGCGAAGAGCTGCTTGCGCGCATCCTTTCCTCGCTCGATTCCGACAAGGCCGAAGACGTTGTGCAGGTCGACCTGCGCGGTCGGACCGCCTTTGGCGACTATATGGTGATTGCCTCGGGGCGGTCGTCGCGCCAGGTGTCGGCGATGGCGGAAAAGCTGGTGGACCGGCTCAAGCAGGAGTTCGGGATCATTGCCAAGCTCGAGGGCAAGGATGCCGGCGACTGGGTGCTGATCGACACCGGCGACGTGATCGTGCATCTCTTCCGTCCGGAAGTGCGCGATTTCTACCAGTTGGAGAAGATGTGGCTGCCCCAGGGCAAGGCGGCAGAATAGGACAAAACAGGCCCGCGCCCCGCGGGCCGACACGGGACGTTGAATGCGCATCCGAATTTGCGCGGTCGGCCGGTTGCGGGCCGGGCCGGAAAAATCCCTGATCGACGACTACCTGAAACGGTTCGACCGCACCGGCCGCGCGCTGGGCCTCGGGCCGGCGGAGGTGGTGGAGGTCGATGACCGCAAGAATGCCGGCATGGGCGCCGAAGGGGCGCTCCTGCGCCGCGCGGTACCCGACGGCGCGGTGATCTGCACATTGGACGAGCGCGGCAAGCTGATCTCCTCGCCGGATTTCGCCGAGCGGCTGGCGGGCTGGCGCGATCAGGGCCGCGGCGATCTGGCGCTGGTGATCGGTGGCGCCGACGGCATCGACCCCGCCCTGCGCGCCGAGGCCGATTTCAGCCTCTCGTTCGGAAAAATGGTCTGGCCGCACATGCTGGCCCGCGTGATGCTGAGCGAACAGCTCTACCGGGCCGCAACGATCCTGGCCGGCAGCCCCTATCACCGCGTCTGAGGGGCGGTTCGGGAACAGGCGCCCGCGGTTCTGTTCCCTGGACGCGGCCTGCGCCCACCAATCGTCCGCGGACGGTTTTCTCCGAAAAAACGCGCGTGTCAGTCCAGCGTCACCACCGTGGTGTCCCGGTTCCAGCCATCAACAAGGCATCGGGCCTGGATCTGCACCTGTGGTGTCCCCTCGGGAATCTCCACGCCGGACAGCGACCGGGTGAAGGGCTGCTCCTGCACATGCGGATGCGCCAGCACCCGCAGGGCCAGTTCGTTTCCCTCCCTGTCCAGTACGCGCCACCCATCGGCATAATGGTCCCATCCGGTATCGGGATGGGCCAGGGTGACATCGAATCGCCAGGTACCGCCGGTGCGCAGGGCGCGGACGGCCTCGATCACCGGGGGATCGGCCAGCGCCGGCGTCGCAAGGAGCATGGTGCAGAGGATCAGGACACAGGCGGATGCATGCTTCATGGGCGGCAGTCTAAGCGCCCGCGCCGGACAGGGAAGTCACGACCCCGTGTCCGGCGGCACCTGCAACAGCACCCCGCGCGACTGCGAGCTGAACTCGCGGCGGTACAGCATGGCCAGCGTGAACAGGGCCGCGGCGATCAGCGCCTCGGGCCCCAGCAGCCAGGCCGACGAAGCCAGCGAGAAATAGGTGGTCCTGAGCCCGCGGTTGAAACTGCGGGCAGCGGTGATGTTGATCTCGGCCGCCTGGCCGGCACGGGGATAGGCCAGCTTGGCCCCGGGGTCGTTCGGCACCGCCGCCATCAGCACCGAGCAATAGCCGAACAGCCGGTGCGCCCAGACGAACTTCAGGAACGCGCTGGCCAGCAGAAGCAGCGTGACCAGCAGCTTGATCTCCCACACGATCCGCGGTGCGTCGTCCAGGGTCAGTTCGCTGGCCAGACCGGCGACCTCTTCGGGATTGGCGATCAGCGCCATGCCGCCGCCCAGGGCAATCATCGTGGCCGAAGCGAAGAAGGCGGTGCCCTGCCGCAGGTTGGCGACCAGCTGCGCGTCGAAGATACGCGGATCACGCATCACCATCTGGCGCATCCAGTCGCGGCGGAAATCCGCCATCAGCCCGGAAACCGAGGGACGCGCCGCCGGCGGATTCTCGATCCGCCAGCCGATCCAGGCCCAGCCCAGCAGCAAAAGCAGAATGGCGGCATAATCCAGCGCCGAGAACATATGAAGGCGGTCGATCCAGGTCACGCAAACCACCCTAAGCCGGATCTATTTCGCTTGTCAGTATGGGAAATTGGTAATATTGATTTACCAAAAGGAGGGGTTCCCATGCAGATGCCACAGCCCGACCCATCAGTTCTGGCACGCAAAGAGCGGCTGGTCGCGCGCCTGGCCCGGGTGCTGCCGGCCGATGCCCTGATCCACGACCCGGCCGAAACCCGTGCCTATGAATGCGACGCGCTGACCGCCTATAAATGCGCGCCGATGCTGGCGGTTCTTCCGGCCTCCACGCAAGAGGTCTCGGATATCCTCCGCATCTGCCACGAAGAGGGCGTGCCGGTGGTGCCGCGCGGCTCTGGCACCTCGCTGGCGGGCGGGGCGCTGCCCACCGCCGACAGCGTGATCCTGGGTGTCGCCCGCATGAACGCAGTGCTGGAAACCGATTACGACAACCGCATCATCCGGGTCCAGACCGGGCGCACCAATCTTTCCGTGACCGGCGCGGTGGAGGAGGAGGACTTCTTCTACGCCCCCGATCCCTCCAGCCAGCTGGCCTGCGCCATCGCCGGCAATATCGCGATGAATTCCGGCGGCGCGCATTGCCTGAAATACGGCGTGACCACCAACAACCTGCTTGGCGTGACGCTGGTGCAGATGGACGGCACCGTGGTCGAGATCGGCGGCGCGCATCTGGATGCCGGTGGGCTCGACCTTCTGGGGCTGATCTGCGGCTCCGAAGGCCAGCTCGGCGTGGTGACCGAGGCGACCCTGCGGATCCTGCGCAAGCCCGAAGGCGCGCGCCCCGTCCTGATGGGCTTCGACAGTTCCGAGGTGGCCGGCGCCTGCGTCAGCGACATCATCAAGGCGGGCGTTCTGCCGGTGGCGATCGAGTTCATGGACCGCCCCTGCATCCGCGCCACCGAGGCCTTTGCCCACGCGGGCTACCCCGATTGCGAGGCGCTGCTGATCATCGAGGTCGAGGGCTCCGAGGCCGAAATCGACCACCAGCTTAACCTCATCAAGCAGATCGCCCACCGCCACGACCCGGTGGAGCTGCGCGAGGCCGCCGACGAGGACGAGGCCGGGCGCATCTGGCTGGGCCGCAAATCCGCCTTCGGCGCGATGGGCCAGATCAACGATTACATGTGCCTAGACGGCACCATTCCGGTATCCTCGCTGCCCTATGTGCTGCGCCGCATCGGCGAGATGTCGAAGGAGTTCGGCCTCGATGTGGCCAACGTGTTCCACGCGGGCGACGGCAACATGCACCCGCTGATCCTGTTCGACGCCAACAAGCCCGGCGACCTGGAAACCTGCGAGGCCTTCGGCGCCGAGATCCTCAAGCTCTGCGTCGAGGCGGGCGGGTGTCTCACCGGCGAACACGGCGTCGGCGTGGAAAAGCGCGACCTGATGCTGCATCAATACGCGCCGCAGGATCTGGAGGCGCAGCTCACCGTCAAGGACGTGTTCGACCCCGCCTGGCTGCTGAACCCGGCCAAGGTGTTCCCGCTTGAGGTGACCGAGGCGCGGCGCAGCCACGCCATCGCGGCGGAATAACGCGCAGACAGGGGCGGGGGCGCTGCCCCCGTCGCCCGGGACGGGCGACTCCCCCGGGATATTTACGAGCCAGAAAAAGACCAGATTGGGCGGGACTGCAATGTTGAAACCTGTGACAGAAGATGAGTTGGCAGAAGCCGTTCGGCAGGCAGACGGGCCCTTGGCGATCCGTGGCGGCGGCACCCGGCTGACCGGGCTGGAGGGCACGCCGCTGAGCGTCGCGGGCCTCAGCGGGATCACGCTTTACGAACCCGGCGCGCTGACCATGGTGGCGCAGGCGGGCACGCCGGTCTCCGAGATCGAGGCGGCGCTGGCCGCCGAGAACCAGCGTCTGGCCTTCGAGCCGATGGATCACCGTGGGTTGCTGGGCACCGAGGGCGAGCCGACCATCGGCGGTGTCTTCGCCGCCAATGTCTCCGGCCCCCGCCGCATCCAGGCCGGCGCGGCGCGCGATTTCCTGCTGGGCGTGCGTTACATCGACGGCATGGGCCAGGCGATCAAGAACGGTGGCCGGGTGATGAAGAACGTCACCGGCTATGACCTCGTCAAGCTGATGGCGGGCAGCTGGGGCACGCTGGGGGTGTTGTCGGAGGTCTCGTTCAAGGTTCTGCCGCGCCCCGAGACCACCGGCGTGCTTCTGTTCAAGGGGCTGAGCAATGCCGATGCGATGCGCGCCCTGTCGATGGCGCTGGGATCGCCGTTCGAGGTCAGTGGGGCGGTGCATCTGCCGGTGGGGTTGGATGGCGATCCGGTCACCATGATCCGGCTCGAAGGGTTCGAGGCCTCGGTGTCCTACCGCTGCCAGCGGCTGCAGGCGCTGCTGGCCGAGTTCGGCGACTGCGCCGTCGAACGGCGCCCCGAGCGGACCGCGGCAGGATGGGCCTGGGTGCGCGACGTGGCGCCGTTTCACGACGCGCCGGGCGATGTTTGGCGGATCTCCTGCAAACCCACGCAGGCAGCGGAGCTGGCGGCGCGGCTTGAGGCCGACAGGCTGCTGTTCGACTGGGGCGGCGGGCTGATCTGGGCGCTGGTGCCCGCGGGCACCGACCTGCGCGCGCGGGCCGGATCCTATGACGGCCATGCCACGCTGATCCGCGCCACCCCCGAAACCCGCACGCGCCTGGGTATGTTCCAGCCGCAGCCGGCGCCGCTGGCCGCGCTCTCGGCCGGGCTGCGGGCGAAATTCGATCCGCGCGGCATCTTCAATCCGGGGCTGATGGGCTAGATCATGCAGACGACATTCACCGAAACGCAGTTGAAAGACCCCGGCACCGCGCGCGCCAACGAGATCCTGCGCGCCTGTGTGCATTGCGGCTTTTGCACCGCGACCTGTCCCACCTATCAGGTGCTGGGCGACGAGCTCGACAGCCCGCGCGGCCGCATCTACCTGATCAAGGACATGCTGGAGAACGAGCGGGTGCCGGACGAAAAGACCGTCAAGCACGTCGACCGCTGCCTCTCCTGCCTGGCCTGCATGACGACCTGCCCCTCCGGCGTGCATTACATGCACCTGGTCGATCACGCCCGCGCCTATATCGAGAAGAACTACAAGCGCCCCTTCACCGACCGCGCCCTGCGCTGGCTCTTGGCGCGCATCCTGCCCTATCCGGGCCGGTTCCGGCTGGCGCTCTTGGGCGCCAAGATCGCCAAGCCGTTCCGCGGGCTGATCCCCGACGCGCGGCTGCGCGCCATGCTCGACATGGCGCCCAAGTCGATCCCGGCGGTCAGCCGCAACGACGACCCGCAAAGCTTTGCGCCCAAGGGGCAGAAAAAGATGCGCGTGGCGCTGATGACCGGCTGCGCGCAAAAGGCGCTGAACACCGACATCAACGATGCCACGATCCGCCTGCTGCGCCGTCTGGGATGCGAGGTGGTGGTGGCTGCGGGCGCCGGTTGCTGCGGCGCGCTGACCCACCACATGGGGCGCGCGGAGGAAAGCCACGCCAGCGCGGCGAAGAACATCCGCGCCTGGACGGCGGAGATGGATGGCGAGGGACTGGACGCCATCGTCATCAACA